>Ga0075435_100002097_pt1 | contig 13103 bp, 11 predicted proteins | sample RhiMethybrSRZTD4_FD_75302 | JGI IMG/M metagenome (GOLD analysis project Ga0075435, IMG submission 75302) | Populus rhizosphere microbial communities from Tennessee, USA - Rhizosphere MetaG P. TD hybrid SRZTD4 | ecosystem: Host-associated > Plants > Roots > Rhizosphere > Soil | place: USA...
GAGCCTTCGAGCACCGCTCCGGGGCGAAGCGTCACCTTGAGGCCCTCGATGTCCGCGCCGGCAACCTCCACGGAATACGATCCGAAGAGGGCCGGGCCGGCGCCGTCGGTCTGTCCCCGCGCGCGGATCTGGTAACGCCCCGGCGCCACGCCGGCGAAGGTGAAACGGCCGTCCGCGCGAATCGACGGCTGCTCCGGCGGAGCGACCGGCACGCCCTCGCTGTCGGCCGGGCTCATCGTGATCACGCCGCTCATCAGACGCTTCCCGTCGGCGGCGACGAGCAGGCCGCCGACGTTGGCCGGGGGCACCAGCTTCAAACGAAACTCGATCCGCGGCGAGTCAGTCGGGGCGGCGATGACGATCGCACGCGCCTGGTCCGCCAGCGCCACGCCGGGATAGTAGGTGGGGGAGTAGTGCTGCACGCCCTTCGGCGTACTCACGTTGCGGAACGCGGGATCCGCCGCGCTGACGAAGTAGCGCCCGGGCGCCAGGCCGAACAGCCGGAACTCGCCGCGATCGTCGGTCTGCACGGTCGCGACTGAAAAGAGCGTGTCGCCGCCCCCCTGGAAGCGCGTCACCAGCGCGTCCACGTCCGCTCCCGCGAACGGGCTGCCGTCCTCGTCGAGGATCCGTCCGACGATCGACGCGCCCGCGACGAGCGTGAAATCGACCGACGCCAGCTGCTGGCCGCTGCCGAGCCCGATCGGCGTGCCGGTCAGCGCGCGCGCCTGGCCCCAGGTCTGCGGCGCGTAGCCGGTGCGCGTCACCGACACGATGTAGGACCCCGCCGGCAGATCGGCCAGCGCGTACTTGCCGTCCGCCCCGCTCAGGGTGACGCGCGGCTCGGGAAGGACGTCGGCCGTGGCCATGACCCGCGCCCGCGCGATCGGCGCGTCGTCGGGGCCGCTGCGCACGGTGCCGCGGATCTGCGACGTGGACGGCGCCGGCTGCGCCGGCGGCTGCTGCCGCGCCTGCAGGGACGGCGTGGCGATCAGGATCGCCGCGATGAGGCCGCGCCCGAGGCGCGTACGGCTCATGGGGGATATCATAACGTGCGGCGTGTCGGTGCTAGGGTGCTAAGGGTGCCAGGGTGCTAAAGGTGCTCAGGTGCTCAGGGTGCTCAGGTGCTCAAGGTGCTCAAGGTGCTAAGGGTGCGAAAGGTGCGGGGATCGATTGTCGGGTTGATCGTGGCGTCGTGCTTCGTCGCGGCGTGTCATCAGGAGCTGCCGGCGATCCGGCAGCGGGGCGCGTGGATCGTGGTCGAGAACCAGACGAAGCAGCCGTGGCGTGACGTGTCGGTCACGGTGAACAGCTATTATCGCGGCGTGTCGCCGACGCTGTCGGCGGGCGGGCGGCTCGAGGCGCCGCTGGCCAATTTCGTCACCGGCCTCGGGCAGCGCTTCAACACCGCGCGCGAGCACATCGCGCGCGTCGAAGTGCGCGCGACCGATGCCGCCGGCAACCCGGTCGCGCTCGACTGGGACGAGAAAACGGGACCGCCGCTCGTGAATGAAGCCAGGTAGGGCGGGTCTTCACACCCGCCGTCGAGGACCGCGCATGGCCAAGCTGAAGTCCGAATTCGAAGTCGCGTGCCCGTGCTGCTCGGCGACGCTCGTCGTCGACGCCAACCTGCAGCGCGTCGTCCGCCACAGCGAGCCTCCCTCCGCCGATCGGCCCGAGCTCGACGACGCGCAGCGGATCCTCGCCGAGCAGGCGGCCAAGCGCGAGGCGCTGTTCCAGAAGTCGGTCGCCGACGAGCGCTCGCGCGGCGACGCGCTGTCGAAGCGGTTCGAGGAAGCGCTCCGCCAGGCGCGCGACGAGCCGATCACCAAGCCGACGCGCGATTTCGATCTGGATTAACCGGGGGGCTTCGCCCCGCCGGACCCCCCTACACGCGTCCTCGCTCGCCGCTTCGCCGGCTCGCGCGGGCCGCGTGGCTCACTCGCTGCGCTCGTTCGCGTTACCAATTGCCAGTCGGCAGCGCCGACCACTGGTGGCGCTGGCGGTAGTAGAGCGGCTTCTTGCCGTGCTGCTGGCGGAACGCGATGTACTTGCGCCGCAGGCGGTCGATGCGCGCGTCCGACGATCGGATCGACCGGTGCGGCGTCTCGAGCAGGACGCGCTCGGCTTTCCACACGTTGCCGGTCGACAGCCGCCAGTCGTACTCGCCGAGCGCGTCGCGCAGATCGACGACGACGTAGCCGGTGATGCGGCCGTGGTAGTCGATGTACGGCTCGACGTAGCTGAGCGCGAGATGGCGCGCGGTCCGGAACACCGGCTTGCGGCCGTGCAGCCCCGGATCGCGCGAGCGCCCGATCGACCCCCACCGTCCGTTTCGCTGGTAGACGAAGAGCACGTGGTCCAGCTCGTCGATCGACTCGAAGCTGAGGACGATCGGCGGATAACCGTGCTGCTCGAGGATCACCGCGGCGGCCAGCGCCGCTTCCATGCAGTGCGCCGTGCCGGCGCGGACGACGCCGCGGAAACTCCGGAGCGTCGCCCCCGCGGGCGCCGGCTCGGTGTTGTAGGGGAGTCCGTTCAGGAAGCGCTGCACCTGCGCCGGCGTGCGCAGCCGCGAGATGATGCGGCGCTCGCGGGGCGTGAAGGCGGAGAGCGGCGGCGCCTCCCGCGTGCCGAGGCGCGGCCTACCGGCCATTGGCCTCGCGCAGATCCGCGAGCACGTCAGCCACGCGCCAGTCGTTGCCCGAGTAGATCTTCACGAGGCGTCCCTTCGGATCGACGATCGCGGTACGAAGGTTGTGGGTAATCGTCAGGGCGCTGTCGCGCTCGTCGATGGTGGAGACGCCAAAACGGGAGGTCAGGTGATCGATCGCCTGCGGCGTGCCGGTCAGGTAGCTCCAGGTCCGCGGATCGGCGCCGCGCGCTTTGGCGTGGACGGCGATCACCGCCGGACTGTCATGCGCCGGGTCGAAGCTGACCGACACCAGGTGCGCGCGGTCCCGCAGCCGTGGGTCGTCGGCGATGGCCCGCTGCAAGTCGCCGAAATGGCGATCCATGAGGGGGCAGAAGTCCGGGACCGGACATCTCGTGTATACGAACGTGACGGCGAGCGCGCGTCCCCGCCAGTCTGACAACTTCCGGACCTGCCCCTCCTGGTCGGTCAGCGCATCGTCGGGCACCTCGTCCCCCGGGTTCATGACGTCCATCGCCTTGACGGGCTTCGCGTCCGGCGGGACCTCGGCATGGCCGGTCTTCGCCAGCCCCTCCAGGAACATGTCCGATCCCGCGAGGACGAGCGTCGCCGTGACGAGGTCGCCGGGCGCGTAGCCGTCGAGCGCCGAGGCCCGCTTCACCGAATAGGCCATCGTCATGGCGGGCATGAAGCCGGGGATGTCGCCGTGCCTGATCGACACGTCGCGGCGTCCGTCCTGGCGTGGCGCGCCGATACCGAGGATCTGCCCCTGGAGCGGATAGCGCCGCTCCGGCTCAGCCGCGTGGCGGCATGCGACGGCGGATGCCGATAGTGCCACCACGATCAGCAACACATGGACGCGGCGCCGGAGAAAACCCATCTGCCAAACTGTAATCCGCCCGGCACACATCCTGCTAGACACGTTCGGTGAAGGGGTCCGCCGCAGCGCGGCGGCGCACTCCGGCAAACCCAGCCGCGCGCTCAGCCAGGAGTAAGTGACAGCATGGGCAGGAGACTCTACGTAGGCAACCTTCCCTACTCAGCCACGGAGGACCAGCTTACCGAGCTGTTTGGCAGGGTCGGCAAGGTGGAAACCGTCCGGGTGATGCGGGACATGGCGACGGGCCGGGCCCGCGGCTTCGCTTTCGTCGAGATGGCAACCGATGACGACGCGCAGAAGGCGATCTCTGAGTTCCACGAACAGCAGATGGATGGTCGGGCGCTGGTCGTGAACGAAGCGCGGCCGAAGCCGGAAGGCGGCTTTGGCGGCGGTGGTGGCGCACGCGGCGGCGGCGGCGGCCGTGGCGGTGGCGGCGGCTACGATCGTGGCGGTGGCGGTGGTGGATACGGCGGCGGCGGGGGCAAGCGAGAGCCTCGCTGGTAACCCGGAGCCTTTCGCGGCGCTGTTGAAACTTCGAAGCCGGCGGTGAACCCGCCGGCTTTTTGCTGACGCGCCCCTCTCAGTCCGCTCGCAATGCGTCGACCGGATTGAGCGCGGCCGCGCGGCGCGCAGGCACGTAACTCGCCACGAGTGCCGAGGCGCCCAGCACCGCCGCGACGATCGCGAGCGTCGGCACGTCCCACGCCCTCACCCCGAACAGCAGCATGCGCACCGATGCGGCGGCGGCTACCGCGGCCACCGTTCCACCGGCGATCCCGAGTGCGACGAGCCGTCCGGCTTCGCCGACGATCAGCCGCGACACCGATCCGCGCGGGGCGCCGAGCGCCATCCGAACGCCGATCTCGCGCGTGCGCCGGCCGACCGAGTAGGCGATCACGCCGTAGAGCCCCACGATCCCGAGCAGCCACGCGAGCGTGGCGAAGCCGCCGACGATCCACGCCGCGGCACGGCGCAGGTACGCCGGCTCCGAGCCGTCGATCCAGGAGGTCAATCCGCGCCCGGCGAAGGTCGCGATCCCCGGATCGATCTCGCGGATCGCCGCCGACAGCGCCGGCAGGATCGATTCCTCCGACTGCGCCGTCCGCGCGAACAGCCAGAATCCGCTGTTGGCGTCCTGGGCCACCGCGATGTACATGGTCGGCGGCGTGGTCGCGTCGAGCGGGTTCTCCTTGATGTCGTCGACGATGCCGACGATCTCGATGGGAGGCGTCCTCGTCGTCGGGGCGTAGAGGATCCGCCGGCCGATCGGATCCTCTCCCGGGAAGTACTGGCGTTCGAAGGCGCGGTTGATCACGACCACCAGCGGCGCGGACGGATCGTCGCTGGCCAGGATGCCGCGGCCGCGCAGCACGCGCGCGCCGATCGCCGCGAAATACCCTTCGTCGATCGAGCGGGCGTTTACTTCGTTGTGCTCGCCGTGATACGGACGTCCGTCGACGCGGATCCAGTTGGTGTTGCCCCCTTGCAGCGGCCGTGCGGTCGTCGTGCCGGCCGCGACGATGCCGGGCAGCGCCCGCACCCGTTCGAGCACGCGGCGATGAAACGCGACCCGGCGCGCGTCGTCGTCGACCGACGGCGGCGCGTTCACGGCCATCATCACGACGTGATCGGTTCGCATGCCGAGGTCGATGTGCAACACGGCGTAGAGGCTTCGCGCCAGCAGCACGCCGCTGGCGAGCAGCACCATCGCGACGGCGAGCTCGACGATGACCAGACGCGCGCCGAGCCGCCTCCAGGTCAAGCCCGCGGATCCGCGGCTGCCTTCGGCGAGCGCCTGCGCGCCGGCGTCGGTCGAGAGCTGGAGCAGCGGCAGCAGCGCGAACAGGCCGACGGCCAGTACGGCGATCGCCGCGGCCGCGATCCACACGTGGAGGTGCAGTCCGGCGCTGGAGAGAAACGGCAGGCGCGGCCGCACGTCGGCAGGCACCAGTGCGAGCAGCAGGCGGATGGTTCCTGCCGCGCCGAGAACGCCGAGTGCGCCGCTGGCGGCCACCAGCACCGCGCCCTCGGCGACGAAATGCCGCACGATGCGCCATCGCGAGGCGCCGAGCGCGCCGCGCACGGCGATCTCGCGCCGCCGTCCCTCGGCCCTGACCAGCACGAGGCCCGCGACGTTCACCGCGGCGATGAGCAGCAGCAGCGCCGCGCCGCCGGTCAGCGTCAGCAGGATCGGGCGGACGCGGCCGACGATCACGTCGCTCAGCTCGACGACCACGCTCCCCTGGCCGCGATTCGAATCGGGATACTGGCGCTCGAGCGCCGAGGCAATCGACGCGATGTTGGCCGCGGCGGCGGCGATCGTCACGCCGTCGGCGAGCCGCGCCACCCCGTACAGGTTGTGACAGCTGCGGCGCGAGTCGCAGCCGGTGGCCGACGGTTGCAGCGGCAGCCAGTAGTCGGCCGGCGCCACCGGCGCGAACGCGAAGCCCGGGGGCAGCACCCCGATGACCTCGCGCGGAGTGCCGTTCAGCGTCACCACCTGCCCGAGGACCTCGGCGCGGCCGCCAAAGCGCGATTGCCATTCCGCGTGGCTCAGGATCACCGTCGCGGCGGCCGACGGCAGGTCTTCGCCCGGGCGGAAGTCCCGTCCGACGACCGGTGCGATGCCGAGCGTCTTGAAGAAGTCGTCGCTGACGCGCGCCGCCGGCACGCGCACGGCCGCTGACGCCGTCGTGAGGCTGGCGCCGTTGGCCTGGTAGGCCGAGAGCGACGAGAAGACCGTGTTCAGCCGTTTCCAGTCGAGATAGTCGGCGTAGGACAGGTTCGAGCGCGGGAACATCGGCACGCTCTCGAAGACGCCGGCGAGACGATCGGACTGGGGGAAGGGGAGCGGCGTCAGCAGCGCCGCGTCGACGAAGGCAAAGATCGCCAGGCTCGCGCAGATGCCGAGCGCGAGCGTGACAACGGCAGTGATCGTGAAGCCGGCGCTCTTGCGAAGCTGGCGCAGCGCGAAGCGGACGTCATCCATGGCAGCCCGTAGCTTAGATGAGGGCCGGGGCGGAAAGGTTGCCTGGCTTCGTCGAAGCGTGGAGCAACTTTGACTCATCGCGATGAGTCATTTACACTCACGATATGACAAAGCGGCTCCAGGTGCTGCTCGACGACGCCGAGTGGCGGCAGATCCAGCGCAGCGCCCGGGCCGAGCGGACGACGGTCGCTGAGTGGGTCCGCCGGGCGCTCCGTCAAGCGCGCCGCGCCGCGTCGTCGAAGGACGCGGACCACAAACTCGCGGCCATTCGCGCCGCGGCTCGACACGCCTTTCCAGCGCCCGACATCGGTCGCATGAACGCCGAGATCGAGCGCGGCTACGAAGTCGAGTCCGATTCGTGATTCTCGTCGACAGTAACCTGCCGATGTATCTCGTCGGAGCGCACGACGGGTGGAAGGGAAAGGCCAGACGGACGTTGGAGCGCGCCGTCGCGGCGGGCGAGCGTCTCGTCACGGACACGGAAGTGTTCCACGAGATCCTGCATCGCTATGTCGTCATCGATCGACGTGACGCCATTCAGCCCGCCTTCGACGCGTTGCAGCAGCTCGTCGACGAAGTCCTCGCGATCGACGCGGCGGCAGTCGAGCGCGCGAGATCGCTAGTCCTCGCCTACCGCACCCTCTCGGCGAGAGACGCCATCCATGCGGCGGTCCTGCAGCAGCATGGGATCACGAGGATCATGAGTTTCGATGCCGGCTTCGATGCGATTCCGGGCTTGATCCGGATCGCCGAGTAGCTATTCGTCGACGATCCAGCCGTCGCGCAGGTGAATCACCCGCGAGCCGTAGCTGGCGTTGGTCTCCGAGTGCGTTACCTGGATGATCGTGGTCCCCTGCTCGTTGAGCTTCTTGAAGAGCTCCATGATCTCCTTGCCCTGGCTCGAGTGCAGGTTGCCCGTGGGCTCGTCGGCGAGGATCACCTTCGGGTTCGAGATCACCGCGCGCGCGACGGCGACGAGCTGCTGCTGGCCGCCCGACAGCTGGTTCGGGTAGAGATCCTTCTTGCCGACGATCGCGAACTTGTCGAGGATGTCGCACACCATGCTCTCGCGCTCCGACTTCTTGATGTCGCGGTAGGAGAGCGGGATGTCGAGGTTCTCGTAGACGGTCAAGTGATCGAGCAGGTGGTAGCTCTGGAAGACGAAGCCGATGTACTGCTTGTGCAGCTTCGCCCGCTCTTTCGCGCCGAGGCGGTGCACCGGCTGATCGAGGAAGTAGTACTCGCCCGTCCACGCGCTGTCGTGCATGCCGATGATGTGCAGCAGCGTCGACTTGCCGGCCCCCGACGGGCCCATGATGGAGACGAACTCCCCCTCCTTGATGTCGACGTTGATGCGGCGCAGCACGTAGCTGCGGCTGGTGCCGTGCGCGTACGACTTCTCGATGTTGCGCAGCGCAATCAGCGCGTTGGGGGCGAGCGACTCGGATTCGACGGCGCCAGTGGTGGTGGCGGCCGCCGGCTGCGGGCTTCGGCTGAAAAAGGCCATATTGGTTACTCGTTAGACGGGCTGACCCGGTGAACGGTTCTTATTCTATCCGCAGCGCCACCATCGGGTCGATTCGCATCGCCCGGCGCGCCGGCAGCCAGGTGGCCAGGAACGCCACCGCCAGCAGCAGCGCCGCCGTGCCGGCAAAGGTCACGACGTCGGTCGCAGGCACGCCGAACAGCATCCCGCCGATCGCCCTGCCGAGCACCACCGCCCCCGCCACGCCCAGCGCCAGGCCGATCGCCGCCAGTTTCAGCGTCTCGCCGACCACCATCCGGAAGATCTGACGCTCGGCCGCCCCCAGCGCCAGCCGGACGCCGATCTCCGGTGTCCGCTGCGCCACCGCGTACGACATCACGCCGTAGATGCCGACCGCCGCCAGCAGCAGCGCCAGCCCGGCGAAGATGCCGACGAGCATCGCGTAGAAACGCGAGCTGCCGATCGAGTCGGCCACGATTTCCTCCATCGTCGCCGGCGACGCGACGGCGATGGCCGGGTCGATCTCCTTGACCGCGCGGCGCAGCGGCTCGGCCAGCGCGTGCGGATCGGTCGCGGTCTTGAGGACGACGTTGATGCCGGCCTCGGGAAGCTGCCAGTACGGGATGTAGGTCTCGACGATGTCGGCGCCGCGCGCGCCGCGTACGTGCACGTTGGCCGCGATGCCGACGATCGTCATCCACGGCGACTTGTCGCCGCCGAAGCGGACGCGGCGGCCGAGCGGATCCTCGTTCGGGAAGTACCGCTTCGCCATCGCCTCGTTGATGACCACGGTCGGCTCCGCCTCGCGATCCGCGAAGAAGCGGCCGCGCTCGAGCGGCACTTCCATCGTCGCGAAGTAGTTGGCGCTGACGATGCGATACCAGGTGACGAAGGCGTCGGCGCTGCGCGCGGGGCCTGGCCGCCCTTCGATGTCGAAGTTGGTGTCGCTGTCGCCGTTGAGCGGCAGGACGCTGGTGAGCGCGGCCTGCCTCACTCCCGGAAGGGCCGCGCTGCGGGCCAGCAGCGCGTCGTAGAACGCCAGCACCTGCGCGTCTTCCTTGTAGGCGGCCGGCGGCGGCAGCACGAAGCCGGTCATCAGGCCGCGGGGATTGAACCCGAGATCGACGCGCTGCAGCGCGACGAACGTGCGGAGGAGCAGCCCGCCGCCGACCAGCAGCACCAGCGCCAGCGCGAGCTCCGCGACGATCAGTGCGCGGCGCGCGCGCTTGCCGCCGTCGCCCATCTGGCCGCGGCCGCCCTGCTTCAGCGCGCCGCCGAACCGATCGCGCGCCGCGTGCAGCGCCGGCACCAGCCCGAACAGGAGCCCGGTGACGACCGACAGCGCCGCCGTGAACGCGAGGACGCGCCCGTCCACGCTGACCTCGTCGATCCGCGGCGTCCCGTCAGGCGCGAGGCTCTTCAGCGCCGTCACTCCCCAGGTGCCGGCAAGGGCGCCAAGGACGCCGCCGGTGAGACCGAGCAGCAGGCTCTCGGTGAGCAGCTGGCGGACGATGCGCCGGCGATCGGCGCCAAGGGCGCGGCGGACGGCGATCTCGGCGCTGCGGCCCGAGGCGCGCGACAGCAGCAGGTTGGCGATGTTCACGCAGGCGATGAGCAGCACGAAGCCGACCGCCCCCTGCAGCATGAACAGCGACGCCTTCATCGATCCGACGCGTTGCTCCTGCAGCGGGACCGGGTTGATGCCCTTGCCGCTGTCGGTGTCCGGATGATCGCGCTCCAGTTGCTTGGCGAGGCCGTCGAGGCGCGCGCGCGCCTGCTCGATCGAGACGTCGGGCCGCAGGCGGCCGAAGGTGTGGAAGACGGCGGAGTTGCGGGACGGGTTCGTCTGCTTCAGCCGCATCGGCCGCCACAGCTGCGCCGTCGGAATGTAGATCGGCGTGAAGCCTTCCGGCATCACGCCGATCACTTCATGGCTCTCCCCGTTGATCGAGATGGCGCGGCCGATGGCGCTCGGATCGCCGCCGAACCGGCGCTGCCACAGGCCGTGGCTGAGCACCACCACGCGCGGGGCGTTCGGCACGTCGTCTTCCTGGCCGAACGCGCGTCCGAGCGACGGCCGCGTGCCGGCGACGTCGAAGTAGTCGTAGGTCGTCTGCTCGCCGAGCAGCGACTCGGGCATCTCGCCCCCGGCGAGGCTGGCGCTCCAGCCTCGGATGCTGGTCAGGCTCTCGAAGACGTCCTTTTGCGCCTTCCAGTCGACCTGCTGCGACGGGCCGGTCCATTCGGTGGCGGGGCCGCCGCGCGGACGCAGGTCCTGCCAGACGATGACCAGGCGCTCGGCCTGCGGATAGGGCAGCGGCCGCAGCAGCAGCGCGTTGATGACCGTGAAGATCGCGGTGTTCGCGCCGATGCCGAGCGCCAGCGTGAGCAGCGCCACGACGGTGATGCCGCGCGTCTTGAACATGACGCGCGCCGCATAGCGGAGGTCCTGCAGCAGCCCCTTCATCTGATCTCCTTCAGTCCGCGCGCAGCGCGACGATCGGGTCCACCCGCGCGGCGCGTCGCGCGGGAAGCAGCGTGGCGCCGATGCCGGTCGCGAGCAGCAGCCCGGCAATCACCGCGTAGGTTACCGGATCGGCCGGCGCGACGCCGTACAGCTGCGCGCGGATCAGGCGCGCCGCCGGCAGCGACGCGACCAGCCCGATCGCCAGTCCGGCGATCACCAGGCGCATCGCGTCCTTCAGCACCAGTCCGTAGATCTCCGAGCGCCGCGCGCCCAGCGCGACGCGGACGCCGATCTCCTGGCGCCGCTGGGTGACCGAATAGTTGATCAGGCCGTAGACGCCGAGCCCCGCCAGCAGCAGCGCGACGGCGCCGAAAAACGACATGACGCCGGCGCTCAGCCGGAACGACGCCGTCCGCGCCGCCACGAGGCTGCTGAACGTCCGCTCGCCGAACGTCGGGATGTCGCGATCGAACGCGTTGACCGCCTCGCGCGCCGGCGCGATCAGCGTCGCCGGGACGGCGTTCGCGCCGATCACGAGCGAGAGCGCGCGATCGGGGCGCTGCGCGAACGGAAAGTAGACGTCGGGATCCTCCGGCGCCCGCGACGTGTCGGCGACCAGCGTGCGATAGCGGATGTCGGCGACGACGCCGGCCACGGCGATCCACTCCGTCTGTGCGCCGCGCGGCTGCCCGATCGTGAAACGCTTGCCGATCGGGTCCGCGCCGGGCCACGCCTTCGCCGCGAACCGGCGGCTGACGATGGCAATCGGCTGCGTGCCGCGGACGTCGTGCGCGTCGATGTCACGCCCGGCGGCGATCTCGATGCCGAGCGCGGCGAAGAACTCCGGCGAGACCGCATGGCGATACACGCGCATGCCGCGCGCCGCCGTCTCGGTGTCGGTGCCTTCCGGGCTGACGATCGTCGCGCTCGAGCCGCCGCTGAACGGCGCGTCGGTGGCGACGGCGGCGTGCGCGACGCCGGGCAGCGCCGCGACGCGGGCGGCGAGATCGGCCGCCGCGCGCGGCAGGTCGTCGGACGTGTATTTCTGCGGCAGCGCAAGGCGCAGCGTCGCCGCGCGGTCGGCGCGGAAGCCGACGTTGACGCGCTGCAGGTTCAGGAAGCTGCGCACCATCAGGCCGGCGCCGACGAGCAGCAGCAGCGACAGCGCCACTTCCGCGATGACCAGCGCCGAGCGGACGCGCGCCCGCTCGCGACCGCCGGACGAGCCGCGCATGCCGTCCTTCAGCGCGTCGTTGAGATCGGGGCGCGATCCCTGCAGCGCGGGCAGCAGCCCGAGCAGCAGCGCCGCGCCGCACGCGATCGCCACGACGAACAGCAGGACGCGCCAGTCGAGCCGCGCCACGACGAAGCTTGGCAGCCCCGCCGGCGCGAGCGCCGTGATGGCGTCGACCGACCACAGCGACAGGATCAGCCCTCCCGCCGCGCCAAGCAGGCTCAGGATCGCGCCTTCGGCGAGGAACTGCGCGACCAGGCGCCGCCGATCGGCGCCGAGCGCCGCGCGGATCGCCGTCTCGCGCTGCCGCGTCGACGCACGCGCCAGCAGCAGGTTCGCCAGGTTGACGCAGGCGATCAGCAGCACGAAGCCGACCGCCGCCAGCATCGTCAGCAGCAGCGGCTGGAGCTGCCCGACGGTCTCCTGCCGCAGGTCGAGCGCCGTCGCGCCGTACTTCGCGTTCGAGTCGGGATAGGTCTGCTCGAGCTGCCGCGCGATCGTCACCATGTCGGCGTTGGCCTGCTCCAGCGAGACGCCGGGCTTGCGCCGCGCGACGACGCCGTGCCAGCGCGCGCCGCGCGAATCGTAGAACCGCGCCGGCTCCGCGAGCGACAGCATCCCCATCGGCACCCACACCTCCGTGTCGTCGTCGAGCCCGCGGAAGCCGCGCGGCAGCACGCCGACGATCGTGAAGCTGCGATCGTTCAGCGTGACGGCGCGTCCGACCGTCGCCGGGTCGCTGCCGAAGTCCTTCTGCCACAGCGCGTACGAAATCAGCGCGACGGGATGCGCGTCGCGTTCGTCGTCTTCCTGCTTCGTGAACGTCCGTCCGGCCACCGGGGTCGCGCCGAGCATCTCGAAATAGCCCGCGGACGCCAGTTCCCCTTCGACCTGCCGCGCCGGCGCGTTGGGCAGCGCGAGCGTGAACGCTTCTCCGGACCACGCCGCGAGCGCGTCGAAGGTCTGCTGGCGATCCCTCATGTCGCGGTAGTCAGGGTAGGAGAACGGGCGGCGCTCGACGGTGTCGCGCTGCACCGTCTTCGACACGACGACCAGGCGGTCCGAGTCGGGGAAGGGCAGCGGGTTGAGCAGCGCCGCGTTGACGATGCTGAAGATCGCGGTGTTGGCGCCGATGCCGAGGGCGAGCGTCGCGACGGCCACGACGGTGAACGCCGGTGTCTTCACGAGCAGACGGCCGGCGTAACGGAGGTCAGTCCAGAGGGTCCCCATGGGCGGAGGGACAGCGAACGGTGTGCCGAACCGTGGAAGGCTGGTAACTCGCTGACGCCGTGGAGGTTGACGTCTGCGCTACGATGGGACTGCGGGGACGGAGTGTCCGCGAGCGAACGGTCGGGATCCCAGTTTCAGCCGGATCGCTCTTTGCGTCGTCCTAT
>Ga0075435_100002101_pt1 | contig 13099 bp, 14 predicted proteins | sample RhiMethybrSRZTD4_FD_75302 | JGI IMG/M metagenome (GOLD analysis project Ga0075435, IMG submission 75302) | Populus rhizosphere microbial communities from Tennessee, USA - Rhizosphere MetaG P. TD hybrid SRZTD4 | ecosystem: Host-associated > Plants > Roots > Rhizosphere > Soil | place: USA...
CTGACTGGCTCTGAGCCTTATCCGTCGATCATTGTCAGGCCGACGCCGGCGCCGCCTCGCGGGCGCGGCGCTGCGGCCGGGCGGCGCGGCGCGGATCGGTTTCGGCCGCGGCGGCCGCTTCCTCGGCTTCGCGCGCGCTCTCGGCGTCGACCGACTGCTTCATGTCGCGGCCGCCGATGACCGCCTCCGCGATGCGCGATGCGAACAGCCGGATGGCGCGCAGCGCGTCGTCGTTGCCCGGGATGAGGAAGTCGACTTCGTCCGGATCGCAGTTCGTGTCGACGATCCCGATGACCGGAATCTTCAGCTTGCGCGCTTCGTCGACCGCAATCTTCTCTTTCTTCGTGTCGACGACGAACACCGCGTCGGGGAGGCGCGACATGCCGCGGATGCCTTCGAGGTTCTTCTGCAGCTTGCGGCGCTCTTTCTCGTTGCGCGCGATTTCCTTCTTCGAAAGCGTATCGAACCGGCCGTCGGTGGCCATCGCCTCGAGATCGCGGAGCCGGCCGAGACTGCGCTGAATCGTCGCGAAGTTGGTAAGGAGCCCGCCGAGCCACCGCTCGTTCACGTAGAACATCTGGCAGCGCTGCGCCTCTTCGGCGATGACGTCCTGCGCCTGCCGCTTCGTGCCGACGAAGAGAATCGTCTTGCCTTCGGCGGCGAGGTTGGTTACGAACTCTTCGGCCTCGCGAAACAGCTTCACCGTCTTGCCAAGGTCGATGATGTAGATGCCGTTTCGTTCCCCGAAGATGTACTCCTTCATCTTCGGGTTCCAGCGCTTGGTCTGGTGGCCGAAGTGGACCCCCGCCTCCAGCAGATCCTTCATCGCAATCGCGGCCAAATCTCCTCCTCTTTACCGTTTACTGAATTGGAAGCGCTTGCGCGCTCCCGCCATGCCGTACTTCTTGCGTTCCTTCGCGCGCGCGTCGCGCGTGAGGAGCCCCTCGGTCTTGAGCGGCTTGCGCAGATCGGCGTTGTACTCCACGAGCGCGCGCGCGATGCCGAGTCGCACGGCGCCCGCCTGTCCCGAGACGCCGCCACCATCGACGGTGGCCAGAATGTCGAACTTATCGGCCGTTTCCGTGAGAATCAACGGCTGACGGATTTGCGTGCGGAGCGCTTCGGTTGGAAAGAACGCTTCGAACGTACGGTGGTTGACGCTGATGCTGCCGGCGCCGGGCCTGAGAAACACGCGGGCGGTCGATGTCTTCCGACGCCCCGTTCCGTAGTACTGGACTGCTGCCACGTTACGCGACCTCGCCCTGTGACTTGTCCGCCGAAGCGCGCAGCGCGAAGGCGGACGGTTTCTGCGCCGCGTGCGGGTGATCCGGACCGGCGTACACTTTCAGTTTGCGGTACATCGCTTCGCCGAGCTTCGTCTTCGGGAGCATGCCGCGGACCGCGTCCTCGACGAGCCGCTCCGGCTTGCGCTGACGGACCAGGCGGGCACGCTCTTCCCGCAAGCCACCTTCATACCCGCTGTGCTGGCGGTAGATCTTTTGATCTTCCTTGCGGCCCGTGAGCTTCACCTTGGCCGCATTCACCACGACGACGTGATCGCCGGTGTCGATGAACGGCGTATAAACCGCCTTGTGCTTGCCCTGAAGCAGACGAGCGGCTTCGGTGGCGATGCGTCCCAGCACCTGACCGTCGGCGTCGATGATGTGCCAGCGACCGTCGGCTGCCGCCTTCCCCGCGCTGGCCATGAACGTAGACATGCGAAAGAAACCCTTCTCAACCTAACGACATAACAGGGCAGGCCGACATGAACCCGCCGCAGAACCGGTGTTGGGGGATTACCTGCCCGGACGACGTTCTCACTTACAACGGTCGGGCAGGTCCAGGCAACGGTAAACCCAAATCATACGGAGCTTTGACAGCACTGTCAAGCGCAGAGCCGGTCTCGATCGATCGCCCGCAACTGCGCCGAACCCCCCAATCAATTCCTCCTGATTGCCGCGCTCGAACGATCGCGCGCGAGCACAGCCGAATCCGTCAGTTTGCGACGAAATCGTAACGTCGCTTCGTTCCACAGATTCCGCTTTTCGTGAAGATCTGCCGGTTTTTGTAGCGCTTCACGTCCTGCAGAGGTTGGTATTGCCTTTGCGGAATTGGTCGCGCTCTAGATAGCAACCACATAGGACTCATTGTGTTTGGACTTTCGAAATCCAAGGCGATTGTGGGGCTCGACATCGGATCGAGCGCCGTCAAGGCCGTCGAACTGAAACCGGCGGGCAAGGGGTATAAGGTCACCGCCTTCGGCGTTGAACCGATCCCGCCCGACACGATCGTCGACGGCGCGATCATCGACGGCACCGCGGTGGCCGACGCGGTGCGACGCGTGTTCGAGAAGAAAGCGTTCAAGACCAAGGAAGTTGCCGCGTCGCTGTCGGGCAACGCCGTCATCGTCAAGAAGATCAACCTGCCGGTGATGACCGACGCGGAGCTCGCCGAGTCGATCTACTGGGAGGCCGAACAGTACATCCCGTTCGATATCCAGGACGTCAGCCTCGACTACCAGATACTCGACGGGGGTCACACCGACCCGTCGCAGGGCACGATGGAAGTGCTGCTCGTGGCGGCGAAGAAAGAGAAGATCGCCGACTACACGGGCGTCATCGTGCAGGCCGGCCGCGTCCCGATCGTCGTCGACGTCGACGCCTTCGCGCTGCAGAACGCGTACGAGGTGAACTACGGCGTCGAGGCCGGTCACATCGTCGTCCTGCTGAACGCCGGCGCAAGCGCGATCAACATCAACATCCTCTCCGGCGATCAGTCGACGTTCACGCGCGACATCTCGATTGGCGGCAACGCCTACACCGAAGCGCTCCAGAAGGAACTGAACCTGCCGTTCGACAGCGCGGAGCTGGCGAAGAAGGGGCTGTTCGTCGACGGCGTCGGCTTCGACGAGGTGAAGCCGGTGCTGCAGACGGTCACCGACAACGTGCTGCTCGAAATCCAGAAGACGTTCGACTTCTTCAAGGCCACCGCCACCTCCGATCGGATCGATCGGATCGTCGTGAGCGGCGGCGCGTCGCGCGTCGAGGGCTTCACGACCGCGCTGCACGAGCGGTTCGGCGCGCCGGTCGAATCCTTCAACCCGTTCCGCCGCATCTCGATGGACGCGGCGAAGCTGGGAGTTGCGGACGCGGACAACGTGGCGCCGACCGCCGCCGTCGCCGTCGGCCTCGCGCTCAGAAAGGCCGGCGACCGATGATTCGCATCAACCTGCTCGCGGCGGAGCGCGAACGCACGAAGAAGAAGAAGTCCGCGACGATCACGCTGGGCACGACCGCGCAGAAGCAGACCTTGCTCTGCGCTCTCCTCGTCGTGCTCGGCGTCGCCTTCGTCGGCTGGCGCTATCTCACGGTCACGCACGACTCCGCACAGCTCGACGCCGACATCGTCGCCGCGAAAGCGGAGACCGCGAGGCTGACAACGATCATCCAGCAGGTGCAGCAGTTCGAGCAGCGCAAGGCGCAGCTCCAGCAGCGCGTGCAGCTGATCGAGCAGCTGCGCAAGAGTCAGGGCGGGCCGGTGCACATGCTGGATCAGATCAGCCGCTCGCTGCCGCAGATGATGTGGCTCACCGAGCTGAAACAGAACGCGGAGGCCATCGAAATCACCGGGAAGTGCACCGCGCTCACGAGCCTGTCGGAATACGTCGGAAGCCTCGAAGCGTCGGGGTACTTCCAGCGCTCGATCGAGATCGTCAGCACGCAGACCGAGGCGCTGCAGACGCCGCCCGGCGAGTTGATCCGCTTCACGATCAAGGCGGTGTTCCAGGTGCCGAACGCACCGGCCGCGGTGGCGGGAGGCGGCGCGCCGAAGAAGAGCGGGTAGTCGTTGGTCGTTAGTCGTGGTCGTTGGTTGGTGGTCATTGGTCTGTGTTCGTTAATGGTCGATGGTGGTCGCGGGTAAACGCGTGCAGTGGTACTCACGCGTAATAAAGGTCGCGGGGCGATGCCCCGATACGGCTCAGTAGTCACATGAATCTCAGTCTGTCCGGCATTCCGTGGTGGGGCCAGGTTGCGGCATTCGGCGTGGTCGCCGTGCTCAGCTCGGGTGCGTTTGTCTACTTCTATGAGATGCCTGCCCGCGAAGAGATGGTCGCGCGGCAGACGGAGCTCACGAACCTGCGCGCCGACATCGAGAAAGGCCAGGCGACCGCACGCAAGCTGCCGCAGTTCCGCGCGCAGGTCACGGAGCTCGAGGCGCGCCTCGAGAACCTCCGCGCCGTCCTGCCGGAAGAGAAAGACGCCGCCGATCTGTTGAACCGGATGCAGAGCGTCGCGGCGCAATCGAGTCTGACGATCAAGAGCTTCAGGCCTGGCGCGACCATCACCAAGCAGATGCACGCCGAGTGGCCCATCACGCTGGAGCTCGATGGGACATACCACAACCTCGCGACCTTCTTCGATCGCGTCGGCAAGTTCACGCGCATCGTGAACATCACCGGCCTCGACGTCAAAGGCAAGGACAAGCCGCTGCCGAACTCGACGATCACCGCGACGTGCGTGGCGACGACGTTCGTGCTGCTCGACAAGCCGGCGGCGAAGGGCGGCGCGAAACCGGCGCCGGCCGCGCCGGGCGCGAAAGGCGCGTAGCGATGCGATCGATTGGTGCTGGACTCGTCGCGTCTCTTTCGCTCGCCGCAGCGCTGCACGCGCAGGCCCCGGCAGCGCCGGCGGCAACATCGCCGGTCGCAACGCCGCCGGCAGCGGCGTCTCCCGCGACCCCGCGCACTGCGGAAGCGCCTCCGCCCGCCTCGCAGGACGGCTACACGTATCAACCCGACGGGCGACGCGATCCGTTTCTCAATCTGATCGGGACCGGCCCGGACACGAAGCCGACCGGAAAAAAGAGCGACGGCGTCGCGGGGATAGCGGTCAGCGAGTTGTCGGTGCGCGGCGTGCTTCAGAGTCGCGGCGCGCTCGTCGCGATGGTCGCCGGAGCGGACAACAAAACGTACATCGTGCACCAGGGCGACAAGCTTGCGGACGGCACCATCAAGAGCATCACGCCGCGCGGACTCGTCGTCATCCAGGAAGTCAACGATCCGCTGTCGCTCGTGAAACAGCGGGAGGTCTCGAAGCTGCTGCGCGCGGTTGAGGGCGCCAAGGAATGACACTGATAAGGGGGATGGCCCTGTGTTTCACCGTCGCGGCTGCCGGCACGCTCGTCAGCGCGTCGTCGCCCGCCGGCGGGTCGAGCGCTGTCGGGTCGCTCACGACCGTTCGATTGAAAGCAATCAGCTCACGCGTGAACGCGAAAGGCGCGTCGCTCGTGATTGAAGCCACGGAACCGGTTGCCTATGTGGCGGCGCAGCCGGATCCGTTGACGCTACTGCTCGACTTCCGCAACGTGGCGGCCGACGGAGTCTCGAACACCGTCGCCGTCGGACGCAGCCCGCTCGCCGGCGTCTCGGTCGAGCCGACCGAATCCTTGGGTGCGCCGGCCTCGCGCGTTCGCATCGCGCTGGCGCAACCGGTCGTCCACCACGTGCGAAGCGAACGCAACACCGTCGTCGTCGACTTTGAGAAGCCGCTCGGCAAGACCGTCGCAGTCGCGACGATACCGGTGACCATCGGCGGCGTGTCGTTGCGAGGCGACGCGATGCTCGCGCTGCAACACCACGGCGACGCGCCGGCTGCGCCCGAGCGCGCCGCGGCTCCTGCGGTTGAGCCGCGCCCGAAGCCGAGAGTCGATCCGATTGCGGCGCTCGGGCTCGCGAAACCGGGCGCGGCGGTTACGTCTTCGCCGATCGTGCGTGTGTCGCCAACGCCTCCACCGGCCGCGCCGCTCGCGCTGCTGCCGTCCAGACCGCTGTTCGCGGCAGCGCCGCAGGCAAACGGATCGGCGACGATTCGCCCGTCCACCCAGACGCCGGCGCAGCCGCCGGTCGAGCAGCCGCAGCCCGGACGCGAGCGCAGGTTCACCGGACACCCGATCAGCCTCGATTTTCAGGGCGCCGATTTGCGCGCGGTGCTCCGCACGTTTGCCGAAATCAGCGGCCTGAACATCGTCATCGATCCCGCGGTGCAGGGGACGGTGGACGTCGCGCTGCGCGACGTGCCGTGGGATCAGGCGCTCGACATCATTCTTCGCGCGAACAAGCTCGGTTATCTCGTCGACGGGACGATCGTCCGCATCGCGCCGCTCAACGTGCTCGCCGACGAAGAAGCGCAGCGGCGCAAGCTCGGTGAAGAGCAGGCGCTGGCCGGCCAGCTCGGCGTGTTGACCAAGACGCTGAGCTACGCGAAGGCCGAGGAGCTGCAGGCGCTGCTCACGAAGAGCGCGCTGTCGCAGCGAGGGACTGTGCAGGTCGACGCGCGCACGAACACGCTGATCATCACGGATCTGCCGGAGCGGTTGACGATTGCCAGCGACCTCATCTCGACGCTCGACAAGCCGCAGCCGCAGGTCGAAATCGAAGCGCGCATCGTGCAGGTGAACAAGAACTACTCGCGCGCGCTCGGCGTGCAGTGGGGCTTCAACGGACGCGTCGACCCGCAGCTTGGCAACACGACGAACCTCGCGTTCCCGAACAGCGGCAACCTCAGTGGCCGGGTCGGCGGCACGCAGGGCGTCGTCGGCGGCAACACCACGCAGCCGAATCAGCCGACTGCCGTGAACCTCGGCGTGCCCGGCGCGCCGAGCGCCGTCGGCCTGTCGCTCGGATCGGTCAACGGGTCGTTCAACCTCGATGTCGCCCTGACCGCGCTCGAGCGCCAGGGCAACGGCCGCATCCTCTCGACGCCGCGCGTGACGACGCAGAACAACGTCGCCGCGGAGGTGACGCAGGGCACGCAGATCCCGATTCAAACCATCGCCAACAACACCGTCACCGTCACGTTCAAGGACGCGGCGCTGACCCTGAAGGTGACGCCGCAGATCACCGCGGCCGCCACCGTCATCATGAACATCGCGCTCGAGAACAGCCAGGCCGACTTCGGACGCGCGGTGAACGGCATTCCGCCAATCGACACGCAGCGCGCCAACACCACCGTGCTCGTCAGCGACGGGCAGACGACGGTCATCGGCGGCGTGTACGTGACGCGCGAACAGTTCCAGAACGATCGCACGCCGGGCCTCGGCAGCATTCCGCTGCTCAAATGGCTGTTCAAGCGCGATGCGACCGATTCAGCGGATCAGGAACTGCTGATCTTCATTACGCCGCGGATTATCAGAGGGTGAAAAGGGGTATGCGCAGCGCTGTTCGAATTCTGTCGGTCGTGGCGATTGTCGCCGCGAGTGTGTCCTGCGGCGACGTAGCGCGGCAGGGGCGCGCCCCGGCCTTCCTCGTCATCAACAGCTTGCAGGCGGCGCCCGGGAACCATCCGGGCACGCTCAGCGGCCATTTGCTTTCCGACGTCGTCACGATGGTCACGTCACCGGCGCCGTGCTCGACGGCAACGCCATGTCCGACCATTTTCAACGACGTCGCCGTCGTCACGTTCACCGCGGCGATGAAGGACGTCGGCACGCCGCAGAGTCCGACGCAGGGCTCGCAGTACAACAACATCACGATCAGTAGCCTGCACGTGTCGTATCGCCGCGCAGACGGCCGCAATACGCCCGGCGTCGACGTGCCCTTCGGGTTCGACGCCGCCGCGACCGCGACCGTCTACGTCGGCGGCAGTTCGACGATCGGCTTCGAGATCGTGCGGCACGTCGCCAAGGAAGAAGCGCCGCTCGTCCAGTTGATTTCGAGCGCGTCGATCATCACGACGATCGCCGACGTGACGTTCTACGGCAAGGACCAGGCGGGCAACGACGTCGCGGTCACCGGCAGCGTTCAAATCGACTTCGGCAATTTTGGGGACTCATAGGCCATGAAGTGTCTCACTCGCGCGGCGCTCGCAGCGATCGCGGCGCTTTCGTTTGCTTCGTGCACCGTTCACCAGACCGACCCGCTGCAGCCCAGCGGGCCGTCCGAGCTGGCGTTTTCCTCGTCGGTCCAGGCGGTTCCCGACGCGATCAGCTTCAACGGAACGGCGCAGTCGGCGATCAAGATCTCCGCGCACGGGCCGGACGGCAAACCGATCAGCGGCGCGACGTTCCGCGTCGACATGGTGGTCGGCGGCGTACCGGCTGATTTCGGCGCGCTGTCGTCGCGCACCGTATTCACCGGCAGCGACGGCGTCGCGACGACGATGTACACCGCGCCGGCGCTGCCGCCGGGAGCCGACGCCGGCTCGTGCAACGGCCTGCCCGGCACGTGCGTCCTGATCGTTGCGACGCCGGTGTCCACGAACTTCATGACCGCGGCCCCGCAGTCGGTGACGGTTCGTCTCATTCCAACCGGGCCGATTCTTCCGCCGGCCGGCCCGCCGACCGCATCGTTCAACTACGGGCCGCTGCCTGTCGTCAGCGGCGCGGCGGTCCTCTTCGACGCGTCGGCGAGCCTCGCCGGGCAGAACTCGGGCGGCATCACGTCGTATGACTGGTCGTTTGGCGACGGCGCCACCGCAAGCGGCGTCAGCCCCAACCACACATATTCGGGCGTCGGCACTTTCCTCGTGAAGCTCACCGTGACCAACGATCGCGGGCTCACCGCCTCGAGCACGCAACAGTTGACGGTGACTCAGCCGTCGACGCCCGTGGCCACGATCGACGTCTCGCCGAACACGATCCACGTCGGCAATACGGTGTTCCTGAGCGGCGTGCAGAGCACGGCGCCGCCGGGACGCACGATCGTCAGCTACGACTGGACGTTCGGCGACGGCACGCCAGGCGCCAGCGGGACGACGACGACGCACATCTACGGTTCGGCGAACACCTTCACGGTGACGCTGACCGTCACCGACGACACGGGCCAGAAGAAATCGGCGACGAAGTCGATTACCGTAGCGCCGTAACGATGGCCGACACGCAGCGCATTGACGATCTCCGGCGCCGGGTCCAGCGCGACCCGGCGTCGATCGCTTTCGCGCAGCTCGCCGAGGAACTCCGCCGCGCGCAGCAGTTCCAGGAATCGGTGGACACGTGCCGCACCGGCCTCGCGATTCATCCCGGATATCTGTCCGCCCGCGTCACGCTGGGGCGCGCGCTCATCGAGCTCGACAAGCTCGACGACGCGCAGGCCGAGCTCCAGACCGTCCTGAAGAGCGCCCCGGAGAATCTGGCGGCCATTCGCGGCCTCGGCGAAATCCATCACCGCCGCGGCGAGCTGGCCGAGGCGCTCGCGCAGTATCGTGCGGCGCTGGCGCTCGCCAGGAACGATCCCGATTTGCAGCAGATGGTTGCCGATCTGGCGCGCCAGGTCGAGCCGCCGGCGCCCTCGTCCGCTTCGGATGGCCTCTCGTTCGATCAGATGAAGAACGAGCTGCTCAAGCGCGCGTCGGGCAACGCGGCAGCAGCGGCCGCGGTCGTCGCGCCGGAGCCGCCGGTGCCGATCGTTGCGGCTGCGCCCGAGCCGCCGGCGCTGATCGTTACTGCTGCGCCGGAGCCGCCGGCGCCGATCGTTGCTGCTGCTCCCGCGCCGTCCGCGCCTGAGATACCGTCGCCGTCCGCGCCTGAGATACCGCCGCCATTCGCGGCGCTCGAGATCGTCCCCTCGACCGATCTCCCGCCGATTCCGGCCGCGGCGGAAACTCCCGAACGTGCCGTACAATTGGACGTGGTTCCTCCGGAACCAGACCCTGTCCGCGAGCGCGCGCAGCGCACCGTTGTCGCGCTCGAGCAGTGGCTCGACGCCGTCCATGCCGCACGCGCCGACCGACGCGCTTAAACGCCGCCACGACACCGTTCGACTCGACATCGCGTCACGTTCGCTCGACGCGCTCGTCGTCACTGCGCTCCCCAACGTTTTTTATCTGACGAACTTCACCGGCAGTGCCGCGATCGCGGTGCTGACGCCCGATCGCGTCTTCTTTCTCACCGACTTCCGTTACGTGACCGCGATCAACGAATCGCGTGACACGCCCTATGAGTGCCCGGATATCGAGCTGGTGACGGTGGACGGCGCCTACGACGCAACGCTCGCGAAGCTGCTGTCGTCGTCTTCGATGGAGCGCGTCGGGTTCGAGGCCGCGCACCTCACGGTCAGCCGCCACAACTGGATCGCCGCAGCGGTCGCGCGCGCGAACCCCGCGTCCGAGCTGATCGCGACCGAAGGCATAGTGGAGCGCGCGCGCGTGCGGAAGGACGCCTTCGAGATTGCCACGCTCCGAGAGGGCGCACGCCGCCTGTCGGAGGTCGCGGTCGGCGTCTTTGACGAGGTGCGGGCGGGACGAACGGAGCTCGAGATCGCCGCCGCCATCGATCGGCGGCTTCGCGAAAGCGGTTTCGCGAAACCGGCCTTTGATACGATTGTGGCCGCCGGACCTAATGCGGCCCTGCCGCACGCACGCCCGTGCCAGCGAAGGTTGGCCGAAGGGGACCTCGTGGTGCTGGACTTCGGCGGCGTATACGACTCATACTGCGTCGACCTCACCAGGACGGTGACGGTCGGAAGCGCCAGCGCGCGGGCACGCGACGTGTACGCGGCGGTGCTGGAGGCGCACGATCGCGCCATTGCGGCGGTGAAACCGGGCGCGTCCCGGTTCGGCGTGGACGCCGCCGCCCGCGAGACTTTGGCGGCGCATGCGCTCGGCGAGGCGTTCGGCCACGGCACGGGCCACGGGCTCGGGATCGAAGTGCACGAGGAGCCTCGCATCTCGCGGCGCCGCGCGGGGATCGACGATCACGTGAGCGACGAAGCCATCGATCCGGGGATGGTGTTTACCATCGAGCCCGGAGCGTACCTTCCTGGCTGGGGCGGTGTCCGAATCGAAGACGATGTGCTCGTGACGAAGGACGGCGTCGACGTGCTCACCAATGTGCGCAGCGACTTACTCGAGCTCTGATGGACATTGACCAGCTGAAGCAGCTTCTCGATCTCGTTCGCGAGCACGAGCTGACGGAGTTCGAGATCGAGCACGAGGGGCTGCGGATCAAGGTTCGCAAGACTGCGCCCGACGGTGCGGTCGTCGCGCTGCCGGCCGCGCCCACCGTCCCCGCCGTCGTCGTCCCGGCCGCCACAATGGCCGCGGCATCCACGCCGCAGGTATCCGCCGCGACTGCCGCGCAGCCGGCCGCCTCCGCGAACGGCGCCGCTGCCGATTCGGAAATCGAGCTTGCCGTCGTCAAGTCGCCGATCGTCGGGACCTTCTACCGATCACCCGAGCCGGCCGCGCCGCCGTTCGTCGAAATCGGATCGATCGTGAAAAAGGGGCAGGTGCTCTGCATCATCGAAGCGATGAAGCTGATGAACGAGATCGACTCGGAGTACGACGGCGAGATCGTGAACGTCTACGTCGAGAACGGACAGCCGGTCCAGTACGGTGAGCGCCTCTACGCCATCCGCACCAGGTAGCGCCCGCCTTCGCGCTTTCGGCGCTTCGGCGCGCCAGGCCGCTGAGCCCAGGGGAACATGTTCAAGAAAATCCTGATAGCCAATCGCGGCGAGGTCGCGCTGCGAATCATCTTCGCGTGCCGCGAACTGGGCATCAAGACCGTCGCCGTCTATTCCGAGGCGGACGAGAACTCGCTGCACGTGCGGTTCGCCGACGAAGACGTCTGCATTGGTCCGGCGCGCAGCGCCGACAGCTATCTGAACGTGCCGGCGGTGATCAGCGCCGCCGAGATCACCGGCGCCGACGCCATTCATCCGGGCTACGGCTTTCTCTCGGAGAGCGCGTACCTCGCGGAAGTATGCGAGGCGTGTCACATCCGGTTCATCGGACCCGATCCTCAGGTCATTCGCCTGATGGGCGACAAGGCGCGGGCGCGGCGCGTCATGAAGAAAGCCGGTGTGCCGGTGCTGCCGGGCAGCGACGGTCCGATCGAGAACGAAGAGAAGGCGCTGAAGCTCGCGAAGGATATCGGCTACCCGGTCATCGTCAAGGCGACCGCCGGCGGCGGCGGCCGCGGCATGCGCGTCGTGCGCGCGCCGGGAGAGCTGTCGCACGCCGTCAAAACCGCGCAGCGCGAGGCCGAAGCGGCCTTCGGCGTGCCCGACGTCTATATCGAGAAGTACGTCGAGTCGCCGCGCCATATCGAGTTCCAGATCCTCGGCGATCACCACGGATCGGTCGTGCACCTCGGCGAACGCGAGTGCTCGATTCAGCGGCGGCACCAGAAGCTCGTCGAGGAATCGCCGTCGCCCGCGCTCAGCGAGAAGATGCGGCGGAAGATGGGCGGCATCGTCATCGACGCCGCGAAGGCGGTGCAGTACACGAACGCCGGCACGTTCGAATTCCTGATGGATCCCGACGGCCGCTTCTACTTCATGGAAGTGAACACGCGCCTGCAGGTGGAGCATCCGGTCACCGAGATGGTGACCGGCATCGACATCGTCAAGGAGCAGATTCGCATCGCGGCCGGCGAGCGCCTCGCGTTCAAGCAGAGCGAGGTGACCTTCACCGGCCATTCGATCGAATGCCGCGTCAACGCCGAGGATCCCGAGACGTTCGTGCCGTCGCCGGGCGTCATTCACGTGTTCAGCGTGCCGGGCGGACCGGGCGTCCGCGTCGAGACGTTCGCGCACTCCGAATGCACGATCTCGCCGTACTACGACTCGATGATCGCGAAGATCATCGTCCACGGCCGCGATCGTCAGGAAGCGATCGCGCGCATGAAACGGACGCTCGAGATGACCGTCATCGAGGGCATCAAGACGAGCATCCCGCTGCATCTGCGGATCATGAACGATCCCGATTTCATTGCCGGGAAACTCAGCACGTCGTTCATGGAGCGCTTCCTCGCGCGGCCGAACACCGGCGGAAGGTTAGCTGAAGCCGTGTGATTGCGGATTGCGGACTGCGGAGTGCGGATTTATTTTCGATTGAAGGATTTATTGGCGATTGAGCGGCAAATCCACAATCAATCCGCAATCAACAATCAATCCGTACTCAACAATCAATCCGCAATCAATCCGCAATCCGCAATCCTCAATCCTCAATCCAATGACGCCTCTTTACGCGATTGTGGATGTCGAAGCCGCCGAGCGCGCGGGATGGCGGCCCTTCGATCTCGCTCGAGCGTTTCTCGCAGGCGGCGCGACGTTTCTCCAACTCCGGGCGAAAACGCTCGCCGGCGCGGCATTTCTCGAGAT
>Ga0075435_100002104_pt1 | contig 13094 bp, 18 predicted proteins | sample RhiMethybrSRZTD4_FD_75302 | JGI IMG/M metagenome (GOLD analysis project Ga0075435, IMG submission 75302) | Populus rhizosphere microbial communities from Tennessee, USA - Rhizosphere MetaG P. TD hybrid SRZTD4 | ecosystem: Host-associated > Plants > Roots > Rhizosphere > Soil | place: USA...
CGCTCGTCTGTCTATCTCTTCCATAATCGCCTTGTACGCAGGAAGTCCTCTGCTGGTGTTGTGACTGAGCCAAGTCAGTTCGTCGTTAGGAAGTTCAGATAACTTCTGATGGAAGGCATCCAGAACTGCGGGTGTAGCGACGACAGGCACGTAAACGTCCGTCGTGGCGGGTTCTTGTTCAGGGGCTACGGCGTTAGCGATATCAACCAAGACCCATGCCATGCCAGAAAAGAGGATGCCAGCGAGTCCGCTACCCAACGTCATCCCAGCCTGAGTTTGTGCTGCTCCAGTCTCATTGAAGATTCCAAATAGACCCATCAGAATGGCTGCGCTGGAAACAGCAAGGACTACTACAGCGACGACTTTTAGGAACGCTCGCATTTACCAACTGCCAGCGATTTTGTACCAACGTGTGACTCGCTTATGTGAAAGGGGCAAGGGAAAACTCAGGCGTATCCATTTATCCCGTTTTCGTTCCCCTTCGTAGTTTCCTAAAGCGGGAGCTTCGCAGCCCTTTGGGTCATCACACGCTAACAAGACATGCTCACCATTAATGACGGTATCCAGATTGAACGATTCCACCTGCTTTGTCGTGATGTGAGCACCTAGAACTCCCTTGTCGAGAATGGTACGAGTGCTTTGATCATCATGAGTGACAGAGTGAACGGCAGTAACCTGCACTTGTGTCACGTTGTTTGCCCAACCAAAGGTTATCAACATCAGCAGTGCAGCAAGGTTTTTCATAATGTTCAATCCCGCTATTTCACTGTCCAAGTAAACGTCTCGTTCAGTTCGTCTTCGAATCCATTCGTGAGCACGACTTTCTTGAAGCCTAGTTCCTTCAGATGGTCGAAATCGAGGCTTTTTCCGATTTGGTTCGCTGCAACCCGTCCTGTCAGTGCATACGTAATGCGCAGCGTCGTATCCTGTGCCCCTGACGTTGTGGTTGTCGATTCGACTCCATTCTCGATGAATCTGCTGTCCAATCCCGCTGCATAGCTTTTGCGTGAGATACGCAACTCTGCGGGTGTAATCTTCACGGGAGCGGCAGGAACATCTGCAGGTACCTCCACAAAGGACTGAACAGACTTCTGAGACTTAAGGCTCTGCTGAGGGGTCTGCAAACCGAACAAACCGAGTAGGACGACGATGACGACGATGGCTATTCCTGCCCGCAGGTAGGTGTCATCTTTGGGACGCTCCATAGGCACCTGCTGAAGTCGCCCGATTCTAGCATCATTCTGCTCATCGATTCGTTTCTCGGCGTCCTTCAAGGGGGAAGACAGTGCGAGGAATAGTCGCCGCATTCGTAGCAAAGGTGCTTTACGAAGAGACAGCGAGAGCTAAACACGAAGACCGAGTGGACGGCAAGGCACACATGCATTAAAAGTAAGCTCTCTGGAAAAAACCCGTCCCGCCAACACGCTAGAATCAGACCATCACAAGCCTAGCGGAGATGTCAGATGCAAGATGAAGTAGCCGCGAGTTTCGACGGTGTCCTATTCCGAATGCGATTTGAGCACGGACGACAGGTCGTCTGCGAGCCGATATGCGTTAACTGTGGTCACCCCCTTGATAAGCAGTCGATGGCAGGCGCAAATCCAATGTTAGCCTGCCGACCCATCACGAATATCGGCTCAACTTCATCAAGATTCATCGCACACTTCGCACTTCTCCAGCTATGGCGGCTGGTGTTACAGATCGGCTGTGGGATGTATAAATGATCTTGTGGCCCTTTGGGAGTCTTACGAGCAGCGGAGGGCGGAAAGAGCGGCGTGAATGAAGATACTTGAAGCAATTGGCGGAATGCTGCTTGTGTTGGGGGCGGCCTATTGTGGCTGGCGGGCATTGTTACTTGGGGCTGCCATTCGAGAAAAGGTGCATGGCAAGCCTGAACCGCCGATCAGTATTTTCAATGGCAAGATTCCAAAGTAGCCCACTACCCAAATTTCCGCTCATTAGATTTGATGCCATGAACCTGCTACCCTGAACTGTTTCCATGCAGGTCTCATTCCAGCCAATGCCGCTCCTGAAGCGGCGTGTGCCGTTCGATGGCCGTGATTGGCTGTTCGAACTCAAATATGACGGCTTTCGAGCCCTCGCTTTCATCGAGCACGGTCGGGCTCAGTTGATTTCCAGAAATGGAAATCCGTTCGCTTCGTTTGCCGACCTTGCTGCCGATATCGGGGACTCATTGGTGAATTCAGGGAGGACAGTGCTCGACGGGGAGATTTGTTCACTCGATAGGCGTGGGAGACCGCAGTTCAGAAATCTCTTATTTCGGCGGGGCAATGCACCATGCTTTTTTTGCTTTCGATTTACTCATGGATGATGGCAAAGATTTGCAGCCATTTTTGCGATTGATTTAATGATGTTTGCGGGAGCATAATCCGCACCGGCTTGGGAGACCCTACTCTCCTAGGCTGATCGATCTGGTCCGAGAGAACCCATCGGCCCCGCAAGTCGGACGCGAAACGGGTGTTTGTCCGATGCAGTCAAGATGTCATCATTCTCGGGCACCTCCACGCCATCGCACAGAACTCAGGACTGCCAAGACGCAGCGAGATTCTTAAAAGCCATTGGCCGCGACGGAATCGTCGCTAAAGCAACGTTGCAGCAAAGGAGGCAAGATGAAATCCAGCACATTGACGTACATCACGTCGTCCATCCTATTCGCCACATCAGTCTTGATGCCGCTCACTGCACAAGTCCAGTACACCGTCACCGACCTAGGCGGGCTTGGTGGCTCCTTCAGTTCCCCAAATACGATCAACAACCTTGGACAGGTCGCTGGAAGTGCGAGCTTACCCGGCGACGAAGTTGGCCATGCATTTTTTTGGTCTAACGGCAAAATTACAGACCTCGGCACCCTTGGAGGTCCAATCAGTGTCGGTGCTGGGATAAATGAGTCTGGGCAGGTCGTAGTTGGCGCAGACACTTCTCTGTTCGGCGGACTCACGAACACCATCTGCGCGACCGATGCGATCTGCCGCATGTTTATCTGGCGCAAGGGGGTCAGAGTGGTGCCAGACCTCGGAACACTTGAGGGCGGCACCGATACCGGAATCTACGATATTGTCTCGTTCGGGGCTGGCACCAGCATGATCAACAACCGACATCAGGTCATCGGGCAAGCTGACATTCCAGTTGTTGACCCAAATAATCCACCCTTCGCCATCTCTCGTGCGTTCTTATGGGACAAGGGAGCAATGACGGACTTGGGAGTCTTAGCCGAGGGTAATGACGCCTTCGCAAATGCCATTAACGATGAGGGGCAAGTGGTCGGGGCCTCGCAGTATACTTCCGGCTCAGATCCAGTGCTGCAGTTCCCACCCCCTCACACCTTCCTTTGGCAGAAAGGCACGATGACTGACCTGGGCGCGTTTCCAGGAGCCAAGATCAGCAACGGTCTGGGAATTAACAACGGCGGTCACGTGGTCGGGCTGTCCACAGTACCGGGAGATAACAATATCCACGCGGCTCTCTGGTCGGACGGAGGCCTATCTGATCTAGGCGTATTTCCGGGCGACACCGACAGTGCCGCAAACGCGATCAACAGTCGCGGCCAGATTGTCGGAGCCTCAGGCAGTCCTAGTACGCTGCGAGCCATGCTTTGGGAAAATGGCGTCGGCATTGACCTGAATACCCGCATTTCTGCTTTGTCTGGCTGGCAACTCCTGTTTGCCATAGATATCAATAATCGCGGGCAGATCACCGGGTTCGGCATACACAACAACCCCAATGGCCAGAGCGCTTTTCTACTGACCCCACTTGCCAACCCCCACACGAGCGAGCCGCCGGGACGGAGTGCCTCAACGATTCGCGGCACTTTTGTTGAGAAAAAAGGAATGACACTGCAGGAGCTGTTCCGTCGCCACAGCGGCAGAATCAGCACAAACCATTAGGCTCAAGGGCTTTTTCTGCTCGGCACTGCATTTTCGGGAGTTGAGCTGGAGCATGGTGCGCAGGGAGATCCTGCGACAGGGGGGTTGTGCCACAGGCAGTTGTTCGCCGAAAACACGGCATCGCCGCACGCTAATCGCGAATGTGACCGGAGTCGTGAGCCGGTTTCTGCCTGGCATTCCTGCGACATCGCATGCGCTCACCTCGAAAAGCCACAAACAATGAGAGGGCCGTACATATTACGGCCCTCTTAATTCTTTCACTACTGCCTTCTGCCCTCTCCATTGTTAAGGCCATCCTCCTCTGGAGTCGATGGGGTTACGTTCATGATGAAGTACCCCTTGCCCTGATCCACGATTGCTGAGATATGCGGGTTAGGGCCTCCCCAGTCGTCGGTCATGATGCAATCGGGGCTTACCGAATAAGTTCCTGCAATTTCGATAGGCCCAATATTCGTGCCCGGCACTCTTACGAAAAGTTTTCCAGTCAGACCACCATTGCCGTCAAAGACGAAACGACCGATCGCAACGAAGTTTCTTCCGGTAGCGTGGAAACCGTAACTTCCGTGCATGGTTGCATTGGAGCAATGCTGAGCGTCTTGGGCCTGAATCCCGCAAGCGAGACTAAGTATCACGAGCGTTAACTGCAAGAGTCGATTTCTGAGGGACATGTTTCGCGCTCCTTTGGTTGGATTTGAAGACACGCGAGGGCAGGGCAAGCGCTCGGACGAATCGGCGATGAGAGGAGTCAGCGCAGGCCGACTGCGACTTCTGGCTGAAGTCCGCGCTGGAAGCCTGAGCCCGACGAGCGGCACGGATTTTGACACTGTCCCCCTTGGTCTGTTTCGGCGGGCGTAAGCCTTCCGAAACCGCGTAGTGGGCGATCCAGCGGTAGGCGGTCGCTCTGGGTATGCCCAGACGGTCGCAAATACATAGCGAACCGTCTCAACTGCATCAATGCGATCCCTGGGAAGTCGAGAAATGGCAGAAATTATGTAGGCTAGCGGCATCATTGGGAGGTGCCCTGGCCTTCGCGGGCGCTAGCATCAGGGCTCAGGGTAGACTCAGCCGTTTCAATTCTCGTCAATGCCTGCCAGTTACCTTAATGTCCTCCAGCCAGTATGCATCGTCGGAGACCATCGTCTCTTGAATGACATCACCCGGTTTTTATTCCGGTGAGCGGGGATGCGTCCTTTACGCGATAGTCCATAACCATTGAAGACATTGTTCCCGGCATATCCTCATTGCGTACCGTAATCCTGTTCATTTCCGGCGTAACCTCCAGCACGTATCCAGTCAGTGCATGGCGGTTTGTCTGTGGTTGGGTCGGACGCAGTAAGCGATATGTGAGCAGCGCCGCTCCCACCGCGACCACTAGGCTTGCTAGGACGAGCCAAAATTTGGTGGAACGCATCAATTTTCTAGGCTTCCGGTAATAGGTCAGCTCGACTCATCAATTGCCAGCCAGATTTCCGTTTCTTTCGGGACGTCCTGCTTGGTGATGATCGTTGGCAGTTGGAAGGCTACAACATCCTTCCTGACATCCGGGCCGCAGACCATTGGGAAGGCGGCGACGTACGTGTCTATCACGCGTCCATCAGGAGTGCGGAGCTGAATTGGATCATGTGGTCGCAGCTGAGTATTCGGGGCAGGCATGATCAGAACACAGCCGATATTTGGAAGTTGGAAGGAATCCTCGACAGTGGAAAGGAATATCACGCCATCATCTCATACGTCTTGCCATCCAATACGCCATTTTGATTAATGAGCACTCGCAGTCATGAAATCTTGCCTCCCCGGTCTCGTTCCTCCGCCTCATGAACATTTATCCAAGTACTGAGTGACGTGAGTTCAAAATCAGTGGCTTCTTGTCCCAAGATTCTTCTAATCCGTCGCCGCATTCTAATTCCCAATATCCAAGCAGAGACCGACGTGACGAGGATGATCGTCGCTACCAAGGCAAGCTTTATGGTGTCCATTAGCTCATCGCACGGATGTTTGCAATTCCAGTATTCATTGCTTGATCAGGGCGGCAGCACTACTTTTCGCCCTTCCTGCCAGCGGATGAGCAGTATTCGATGTCCTACTTGTTTCCCGCTCTGGGCATCAATCCGAAACCGACCATAAGTCCCAAGAAAACCAAGCAGAATCACCGAGCTTCCGAACCATTTCGAAGGCTCACCAGCGCGAAATGCCTGCTTTGTTTGCGTTAATGAGAACGTATGTCCTAAAGTCTGACTGATGCCCGGACTGCCTACTCAAGTCCCGTGGAGACGCTTCCTCTGCGTGCTCCGGAAACTGGGCTATGCACCGCAAAAGGGAAAGGCGGGTTCGGCAAGATCATTCCTTAATCCGAGCCGCACCCCGAATATTGTTTCATTTCGGGAGCCCCACCCCGGAGACACCCTGCGTCAACCAGTGTTGCGCGAGTACTTGCGCAAGCTGCTCCTCGCTAAAGATGAGTTCATGCAGCTCTTTGAAGACTGTTAGAGCCGCCGCACAAAAAGGCAGCTCGTGCTCATCCGCATCGCACATGTGGAAATACCGCTCGCCCCACGAAGCACTGGCAGTCGCCGCATGGCGGAGCCGTGCCACGCATCGACTCGAGTTTGATAGCGCCCCCCTTTTCTATTTCTATGCCTGCCCCAGGCAGGTCGGGGAGAGTCTTACTAACGTCGTCGCTTGTCTTTAACGCCATGTATCTCATCTTCTCCAGGCGCCGGGCGCTCTCACCTACCTGCGATATTTTCGGCAATGTCACCAGCCAAAGGCAGCTTGAATCGCACGCCCTGATAGGCCTTCACCATGCAAATGATCCACAGTACAAACGTCAGCAGTCCCAGAAAGCTCAACAGCACTACACCGATTCCGAAACCGCCCCAGTGACCAAAGCCACCGAACCACCAACCCATGCCAACGGGCATGCCGAGCACAATTCGTAAAACATGCAATCCCCCAAAAGTCACGATCGACTGCGCCGCGTGGAACCGCACCATCGGCCGCCTGTCGATCAGAAAGAAAATGATCCCCGTAATCCAGCCTAGTGCATAGCTCAGAAGCGCAGCAGCGTTTTCTGAGAGCCCGGACCGTGCTGAAGTGGACGGAACTGCTGCCGGCGCAACAGTGGGCTGGGGCTGGCCGCAGTTCTGGCAAAAACCTGCGTCCTCAGAGACTGTGGCTCCGCATTTTGTGCAGTGTGGCATTAGGTTCTCCTCTCCGCCGGTTTTGGAGCTGTCGCAATGGGAGAGATTGGATCAAATTGTAACGTTCGGATCACCAGCGGCGAGTAAAGAGACTGCAACGCTGCGCGACTGGAAAGATGGGTTTCAAAGACTCCTTCGCGCCATCGAAATAGCGGTTCGACTTGACCGTCACTTTTCAACAAAGAGGTCTAATCTCGCGGGTGGGGCGGACGGATCTCTATTGGGTGGGCGGGGAATGAGAAAAAAGTCATCCCAGCAGTTCCTGCCACACTTCCGAGTGCGGCCGTTGTCTAGCGATGTGAACACCTACCTCGCGACTCCGTAGAATAACTTACTATCCCTCTGTGCCGGTCGCAGGCCTTTTTACTCCAGAAGAAACGCGGCTCCGAACTCTCTGGCCGACCTCTTGGGCTTTTTCGGCTATCGAGCTGCGGGTTTTTTCTCCGCTTGCCGGTGCCAACAAGATTCCGACGCCTATTCCAATACCGATTCCAGCGGCAAAGCTTATTGCGTTGCGAACTGTATGGTCCTCTTGCCTGCGAATGGCACGGCTCGCTCGCCTGGACTCCTCAAGAAAATCGAGGCCGGTGTTAAGTAGATACGTGAGAAATTTGTTCACAAATGCCTCCAAATTTGAACCTAGTGTATCTCCAATTGGTATGGCATCGGCAAGTTCAATCTGGCAGGCATGGCGTTCGAGGCTGGAAGTTCTTTCCAAACGTATCGACGCCAAAGCCCCGAAAAAGCTCCGATGTCACGGCGTGTAACGCGCTTAAGCGCCATGAAGAAAATGCTTACCTGGGTGATGAGTTCACTGCTGATGGGTCTGCCGGTTCTGCTCACGGCATCAGCGGTAGCGGATGACAAAGAAAAGGATGAAGATCGGCTGAAGAATTGCGGCACGGTCCTGAAGGAGATTCCGGATATTCCGGACAATGCTCCCAAAGATCTACTCGACAAGGCCGACTGTGTTGTCGTTTTTCCGTCCGTCCTCAAGGCCGCGTTCGTGATTCCGGAGGCCCAGTTTCCGCGGCTCTTAACTGAGACGGTGAACTCGGTGAACTCCGTGAACTTCACCGGGGGGCATGGAAACACCAGTTGCAACTCAAGAAACCGCTAATTCATTAGCAAGAGTTTCTCCGACCTCAGAAAATCTCCCGGAAACAGCCTGTTTTTGTTGAAGAATAGTTGACGAGTTCTCGCAACGTCAGCTCCGGCAAACTGTGCCGAATTGGCTCGAGCGGTCTTTTTGGCACAGCGAAGACACAGCCGAGGTGAGGTGAACCCCTCGGTTGAGACAATCTTTGGTTGGCACACTTTAGAGGGGCCACAGCCGATAACAGTGGACAGGAGGTTTTCATGTCCGCCAGAGGTGGCGGGGAGGGGCGGCGCGGACTATCTCACACTTCACCGTCCGGTGCAAGAGTGCCTCCTTGCCCAGATGTCGCGCTGGAGGCAGGTTTCAGGTAGTATGACCCGCGCAGAAAGCAGGTGATGTGTGTGCATTGAAGATCAACTTGCCGAACTTCAGAGACGACGCACGGCATTACTGGAAAAATTGCAGGATGGGCAAGACTTTTGGGAAGACTTAGAATCAGCGCTCTTAGCTTACCGAGCTAACAGCGTAAGCGGTTTGCCAACCGATCTGCAGCAGGCAATAACCGAGAAACTCGGAGACTTGCCGTCCGAGTCTGAACTGGAGGTCGAAATTACGAAGCTCGATCAGCAGGAAGCAGAACTATTGCCGCTTGTCGAGCGCCGGTTGCGTTGCGCAATTCCGAGCGTCGCGTTGCTACTTACTTGGGTAGACTGGAAAGCTCTGATAGCTTTGCTCATCCTGAAGCGTAAAATTTGTGAAAGTTTTCCGCAGGTAAGCATGATCATCACTGGGGGTAGACCTGGAGTACCAATGGGAATACACAAAGAATGGAAACCAGATTCTCATCTGAATGAAGTCTGGTGGCTCACTCGTTCGTAACATTACCCTGCTAAAGTCTTTCAGAATCGCGCCCTCTATTTGGAATCGGCCTTGCCTTTACCTCCCTCGTCTCTTCGTCTGAACCGGTCCGTTTGGTTCCTTGAGGGAGGAAGCGACGGGCCGGATGTCTCCATGGCAAGCAACGGTATAAGCCTTTCTCTGGGCCTGCCAGCGAATGTGCCCAGCCGTTCCGCTTATTGCCTTTCCTGATGCTAGGATGAGATCAGTAAAACAATTTCCACAACGTGCGGCGCTACTATGATGGCTCCCCGTATTTCTAATATGAGGCGGCAACTGGGAGCGTCGAGTTGCTCAGTCATAGTGAACCTAGAGAAGGCAAGAATATGTACAGGTTATTTTTTGAGCCAATCATCGGCTCACCCGGCGACCGCCTGCATGTCTTAGTACGAGCACTTTCGGTGAACACGGGCGCTCTTTACTCGAAACAATTCCTCGATTGGACTGAGCTGGAGGTAGCACTGGAGCCAGTTTTAGTTGGTGGCTTGCATCCTAAAGACATTCAGCTCAAGTCATTGCGAAACTCGTTGTCTGGAGGCAAGCCGTGCGAATTAGGCGGCATCGCAGGTGCGCCCTACTGTGTTGACGAGGCGACGATTGAGAAGCTGGGACTTGTGCTCCGTGTTGTTAAGCTTGCCGGATAGCGAATAATCTCCTCACACCACCTGCCAGGGGGTGAGTTTTTGGGTACATTCTTGTCACTCCAAGCCCAGCACGTGCGAAGTAGTGCCGTTATACGCTTCGATTCCAGCGGCACTAAACCTGCGGACCACGGGGCTTGCCAAGCCTTGGGAGCGCTGAACTAACTCAGTTTAGAGCCGGCACCGTAGTATGCGGCACTGTGACATTCTGCCCGAGCAATGCTGCCCTGGTGAACTGATTCCGCAGCAGGAGTCAACGCCGTACTTGCAGGTCTTTATTTGTCCATTATTTGGAACGGAGTTTCGATGGGCTCCTGACTCCGACTGGGTGACCGTTATCTACACGGAAATGCGAAACCCATCGTGAAATTACTTCTTTCCTGCCCTCTGTTTCGCCCATCGCGCTCTAGCTGCTGTTGCGATCCGCGCACGTCCTGCTGCTGAGACACGGCGCTTCGGAGTGCTCCTAGAACTGTTCGCAGATGCAGCTCTCTGTTTTGCCCAGCGTGCTTTCTGAGCTGCTCTGATATTGGCAAGCCCTTGGGTGCTCAATTTGCGTCTACGTCTCGGCCTACCCGCCCCACCTGTGTACGTTCCTGCGAAAGCTGCTAATGCTGCATTCAATCCTTCCAACTGCTGCGCTACCTTGTCACGTTCAGACTTCAACAGGGTGATGATGTCCATGTGTTCTCCCCAAGCGCGGTGAATTGTAACAGAGGCTCACAGCCCTTCATTACCAAAGTAATATTAACCAAAAGGCTCCATTCGCCTATAGTTCATGGCGCAGTTGGGCCCCTTTCATTCTCCGGTTCGGGGGTTTTCAATGAAAAAATCACATACCCACTGCATCAGAACTCTTGCAATGGCGGGCACCGGTGCAGCCCTTCCCCGCGCCATCAACTAAAAAGCGCATTCTGGTTCTGGAAGCAGATGAATGTAATTTGCAAATCATCTCGCATGTGCTCTCACATGCTGGCCATGAAGTTGATACCACAAAGAACCAGAAAGAAGCGTATGACTGGTATCTGTGGCGCGGTCCTTATGAACTTGTGCTGGCAGGACTGCTTTCTGCTAAGGGGATGACGTTCTCTTCTCTGCTAGCCCGATCTGCCGCAATGCGAGTTTGAGTTCGCTCCGTGAATAGATGGAGCAGGATGGGGCAGGTGGCTGTGAGGGGACCCGGCCTTGATGCCCCCGGTGCTGCCCCATTTCATATCCCTCATTCAAGTGAGGGTTTTGTTAGAAGCTCTTTAGGACGCTGTAATCCGTGAAGTAGGTGCGCGCCATGAATCTCTCCAGCCCAGTCTCGCCCATTCGCTTTGGAGTCTTCGAGATTAGTCCGGGGACAGGTGAACTGCGAAAACAGGGCCTGAAAGTAAAACTCGGCCAGCAGGCCTTCAAACTTTTGTTACTCCTGCTGGAGCGACCCGGAGAAACACGAACGAGAGAAGAACTCCGCCAACAACTCTGGCCGTCCAACACTTTTGTCGACTTCGAACACAGTCTGAACAAGGCAATGCACATATTGCGTCAGGCGTTGGAAGACTCCGCCAGCAATCCTCGGTACATTGAAACCATCCCCGGTCAGGGATACCGGTTTATCCCGATTCCACAAAAACCGCAAAGACCCGCTTTGAGACCAAGAAACGGGCGCAAGATCGAGTCCTTGGCAGTGTTGCCGCTGACCAGCAGGCCCATCGATACAGAGATGGAGCTCCTTAATAGGCGCATCGTCGAGAGGGTCATCGATACCATCTCTCAGACACCAGAAATACGGGTTTTGGCTTACAGCACGGTCCAGCGCTACAGCGAGAAAGACCTCGATCCGCGAGCAGTGGGCCAAGATCTGCTTATCCGCGCTGTTGCCGCTGGTGAAATGACTCGGCGCAATGACGAGTTGCTTCTGCATGTGGAACTGGTTGATGTGGACGATGGAACTCAGTTCTGGGGTGCGCAGTTCAAAGAACCCTATTCCGATGTCCTCGACTGTCCCGAGAAGTTGGCTGATGGAATTTGTGATCAGCTGCGGCCAATTTTGGTTCTCAACGTGAGCAGGACAAGAGAGGACCCATCTAAACGCGCAGCGTAATCGGCTAGTTAGTTGCATCCAGAGCCCACTGCCGGTCAACAAGGCGCACTCCCTCAACAGAAAAGGTGGTCTTGCCGTCCTTCATCAGCCTTTGAACGCGGCGTATCAAAAATTTACACTGTTCAAAAGTCGGGCCGTCCGGACCTCGATACGTAGCCGTGCCACTCCGCACATGGCTACCCGCCTTTGTCCTCCCGGACGCCATCATCTACGACCCGCCCTTGCCCCTATAGAGCCTCTATTCGTTCGAACGGCCCTCCGGCCAGCCCGTTGCCTCCACTGAACAAAACAGGAATGGCTATCCATTCTCGGGTACAGAAATGCAATGACCTATGTTCTTCAGCTTGCCAATGATCCGCACTTTTCCTATAGCGAAGGGTTGATCCGCAGCCTGCATTTCATGATGATGCAGCACGAATTAGATAAACACCCAGGACGGTATCGCTCAGGAGTTATCTACGTGCGTGACGAAAAGAAACAACAAAATGTTTACGAAGGACCTGACGCAGAACTGGTTCCGAGACTAATGGGTGAGCTTGTTGAATGTCTTAAGGAGAGATCAGGGTTTCCGGCAATGATTCGAGCCGCATTGGGTCATCTAAATCTTGTGATGATTCACCCATTCTCCGATGGAAACGGAAGAATGGCGAGATGCCTGCAAACTCTGGTACTGGCACGGGAACAGATCATCGAACCCCAATTTTGCAGCGTTGAAGAATATTTGGGTAGATTCACTGACGAATACTATGACGTGTTAGGGGATGTGGGCAAAGGCAGATTCCATCCAGAAAATGATAGCCGAGCCTGGATCAGATTTAACCTCGTGGCTCACTACCGCCAAGCAGCATGGTTGTTAGAACGTAGTCGCATAACACAGCGCGTCTGGAATGAGGTCGAAGAATTACTGCGACGCAAACAGGTGAACGAACGGGCATTGCCAGCGCTTGTTGATGCAGCTTTCGGCTATCGAATCAGAAGGTCACATTATATGAATTCTGCCGAAGTGTCCGAGCAAGTGGCCAGTGTTGAACTGCGTATGTTAGCCCATCTTCGTCGTCAGTTTCCCATTACACAACGATGTTTTTGAGGGAGAGGAAGATCAAAGTGATTTGGTTTGAGAGCAGGGTAGTGTGGAACCGGCTGTAGTGCAGACCAACCTACTTGTAGGCGGAACGCAGTCCTGCCACGATGGGTGCGATGTTCTTGCGGGCACACGAGCGCCGGAAGGACGGCAAAGAACACGCCTACTGGTCGCTGGTGGAG
>Ga0075435_100002106_pt1 | contig 13089 bp, 11 predicted proteins | sample RhiMethybrSRZTD4_FD_75302 | JGI IMG/M metagenome (GOLD analysis project Ga0075435, IMG submission 75302) | Populus rhizosphere microbial communities from Tennessee, USA - Rhizosphere MetaG P. TD hybrid SRZTD4 | ecosystem: Host-associated > Plants > Roots > Rhizosphere > Soil | place: USA...
GGCGTTCGGCACGGTCAGGGTGTCGTACAGGGCTTGAGCGATTTCGGTACCGCCGGCTGCGAGTTGAGCGCTCGGCAGGCACCAGCCGCCGGTGGTCTCCGACTCGATGCCGTAGGTGATCGAGCCACCCTCGACGGGCGACGAGGCCTTCCGATCCGAACCGACCGGCTGCGCGCTGTGGTCGCTTCGGTCTCCACACGCTCCGGCGCACAACACCAGCGTGATACCGAGCACGCCGGCCCGTCGGGAAGCGGGCCGCCGCGGCCAATTGACGGATATGCGCAACGGGAGGGTCGAGCGTCCCGTTCAGCTACCCGCGCCATCCGACGAAGGTGCGGCCACCCCCACGTCGTCGACCTCGAGTGGGAAATGGCACGCGACGTAATGGCCGGGACGCATCTCACGGATCTTCGGTTCTTCCTCGGCGCAGCGCTCAGCCGCACGAGGGCAGCGGGTCCGGAACCGGCACCCCGAGGGCGGATTGAGCGGCGAGGGGACCTCGCCTCCAACGCCGGGCAGCTGTTTCGGCTTTGCCTCCGGATCGGGTACCGGGATCGCCGAGAGGAGCGCGGCTGTGTACGGGTGGGTCGGCGACTGGAACAGTTCGTCGGGTGCCCCGATCTCGCACAGCTTGCCGAGGTACATGACCGCGACGATGTCGCTGACGTTCTTCACGACCGCGAGGTCGTGTGCGATGAAGATCATGGTGAGGCCGTAGCGTGACTTCAGCTGTTCGAGCAGATTGAGAATCTGCGCCTGCACCGAGACATCCAGTGCCGAAACAGGCTCGTCGCAGATGATGAGCTTCGGGTCCATTGCGATCGCGCGGGCAATCGAGATGCGCTGGCACTGACCGCCTGAGAACTCATGAGGATGACGATCCAACGCGGCGTCGGCGTCGATGCCGACCTCGTCGAGGAGCGAACGCACCTTCCCCCTGCGGTTCTCCTTGCCGCCGACGCTCCAGATGTCCAGCCCCTCGGAGACGATGTCCTTGACCTTCCGGCGGGGATTCAGGGACGAGATCGGATCCTGGAAGATCATCTGGAGTTGCGGTCGTGCCCGGCGCAGCGACGAGCCATGCAGGGTCGTCAGATCCGTCCCGTCGAACCACACGTGCCCGGACGTCGGCTTCGGGAGCTGCATCGCAGCTCGTCCCGTCGTCGACTTGCCGCACCCCGACTCCCCAACGAGCCCGAGTGTCTCTCCTCGCTTGATGTCGAGGCTGACGTCCGTGACGGCGTGCACCTTCCCGCCACCTCGCGTGGGGAACTCCACGATCAAGTTCTCGAGGCGGAGCAGCGTCTCGTCTCGGGGCCGCAGGTGCGCGGTGCCGCTGCCGGCCATCAGCTGACGCCCTCGACCGGGGCGGTCTCAGCGCTGAGGCGGGCGTCGACCGCGGCAAGCCCCGCCTTCTTGTTGCTCTCGAAGGCGGCGCGCCCCTCGGGCGTACCGACCGGAAACCAGCACGCGAACTCGTGCTTGCCGTCGGCGCCGGGACGCAGCGGTGGTTCTTCCACGCGGCACTTGTCCTGTACATACGCGCAGCGGGGGCTGAACTTGCAGCCCCGCGGAGGATTCAGGAGGTTGGGTGGCCGTCCGGGGATCGTCGCAAGGCGGGTGTGCGCAGCATCGCCGAGTTTGGGAATGGACGCCATCAGCGCTTCGGTGTAGGGCATGCGCGGCTGGGAGAACAGGATCTTGGTGGGGGCCTTCTCGACGAGCCGCCCCGCGTACATCACGGCGATGTCGTCGGTGCGCCCGGCGACGACTCCGAGGTCGTGGGTGACGAGCGCCATCGCCATGTAGCGCTCACGCTGTTGCGTCTGGAGGAGGTCGAGGATCTGGGCCTGCACGGTGACGTCGAGCGCCGTGGTCGGCTCGTCCGCGAAGAGGAGCTTCGGGCCACACGCCATCGCGATCGCGATCATCACGCGCTGACGCATGCCTCCTGACAGCTCGTGCGGGTACTGCTTCAGGCGCCGTTCGGGCTCGGGGATGCCAACCGACTGCAGCAGCGCGACGGCGAGCTCGCGCGCGTACCCGGTCGCGATGTCGAAGTGGTAGAGCAGCGGCTCTGTGATCTGGTGCCCGATGCTCATCACGGGGTTCAGGGACGTCATCGGGTCCTGGAACACCATCGCCATCTGCGTGCCCCAGAGCGGTCGCATCTGATCGGGGCCCCAGTTGCCGATCTCCTGGCCCTCGAACTTCACGCTGCCCGACCGAATGACGTTGTGCTTCGGCAGCAGACCCATGACCGAACGCGACAGCACGGTCTTCCCGCAGCCGGACTCGCCCACGATGCCGAGCGTCTTGCCCCGGTCGAGCGAGAACGTCACACCGTCGACGGCGCGGACGGGTCCTCGGTCGGTCTCGAAGTACGTGCGCGCGTCGTCGACCTCGAGCAGCGGCGCGTCCGGAGGGGCGGACGGAAAGCGGTCCGCGCTGTCCAGCGATCGGCGCTTCCGCCGGCGAAACCACATCAGATGCGCGCCTCTTGGACGTCGAAGCGGGCGCGGAGCGCGTCCCCGAGGTGATTGAGCGAGAGCACCGTCAGGAAGATGGCAATCGACGCCTCGATGACGATATATCCCGCGTCCGACAGGCTGCTCTGACCACCGACGATGATGTTGCCCCATGACGGCGTCGACGCCGCATTGACGCCGGCCCCGAGGATGGCGAGGGCTCCTTCGGCCACGATCGCGACCGCGATGCCGAGCACGGCGATCGAGAACATCGCGGGAAGCACGTTCGGAAGGATCTCGCGCCAGAGGATCCTGAAGTGCGAGGCTCCCTGTGCGCGCGCGGCCAGGACGAACTCGCGGTCGGACCATGAGAGAGCGCTGGCACGGGTGATGCGTCCCAGGATCGGTACCGAGACGATCGCAAGCGCGATCGTGACGTTGGTGATGTGACTCCCGGTGTTCTCGGTCACCGATGCGCTGGTGGCCGCGACGATGGCGAGTGCGAGGATCACCGCCGGGATCGCGAGCATGATGTCGAAGAGGCCGCCGAGCAGCTCGCCGATGAAGCCTCGGAAATACCCGGCGATCAGGCCGAACGTCCCCCCGACGACGAAGCCGATCGCGATGGACCCGAACCCGATCACGAGTGACGGGCGCGCGCCCCAGACGAGCAGCGACAACATGTCGTGGCCGCCCTGATCGAGGCCGAGCAGATGGCCCCACTGCGGTCCTTGGAGCTTCAGTGCAGGATCCGACCAGTTGATCGGGTCCTTCAACGGGAGGATCGGTGCCAGCAACGCGATCCCGATCACGAACACGAGCCAGCCGAGGGCGAACCACGCGCCGATGCCGAACGGCTTCTTCCTCCTGCGCGCCGCGGTGACGCCCGGGACCGCGACGACAGCCGCGATCTCCCGCGTCCCCGCATCGACGGGGAGCCCTTCCCGGGCCTCCTCCGTTGCGAGCTCTTCGGCCGGGCTAGGCAGCGGCTCGGGCATGGCGAATCCTGGGGTCGAGGACGGAGTACAGGATGTCCACCACGAAGTTGATCACGACGTAGACGATCGCGATCACCGCGATGTAGCTCTGCATGGCAACGTACTGCTTGGCGCCGATGGCCTGGAACAGGGCGTAGCCCATCCCGGGCAGCTCGAAGATCACCTCGACGACGACTGCCCCGCCGATCAGGGCGCCCACGTTCAATCCGGCCACGGTGAGGAGCGTCAGGCTCGACGGGCGGAGCGCGTGCCGGAAGAGGATGCGCCGGTTCGGGATGCCCTTGGCCTGCGCCGTGGTGATGAAGTCCTCTCGGAGCGTCGCGACGACGTCGGATCGCAACAGACGCATGTACACCGCGACCTGCGCCGCAGCGAGGCTGATGGTCGGAAGGATCATGTACTGCCAGTCGGTGACGGGCGAGATCTCCTTTCCGGCCGCCGAGACGGGGAGCCAGCCCCACTTCACCGCCACCCAGATCGCGAGGAAGAAAGCGAGCACGTAGCTCGGGAGCGCGAGGAAGCCGAACGCAATGGCGTTCGAGGCGCCGTCGAACTTCGTGCCGGCCCGGTAGGCGGTGACGACCCCGAGCGGGATGGCAATCGCGAGCGCCAGCACCTGGGCGTAGAAGATCAGCACCAAGGAGAACGGAAGAGCCTTCCACAGCTGATTGCTCACGGACACACCACCGCCGAACGAGGTGCCGTAGTAGCGGCCCATGTCGCCGGTGAAGAAGTTGCGCAGCCAGTGCCAGTACTGCACGAAGAACGGGTCGTCGAGGTGCAGGTCGTGCCGGAGCTGCGCCTTAATCGCGCCGCTGCCGAACGGGATGATGTAGTTGACCGGATCGCCCGGCACCAGCTTGATCAGCGAGAACGAGAAGAACGTGACCGCGATGATGACGACGATGAAGCGCAGCAGCTTCGTGACGAACGTGCGCACGCAGGCCCCTCGTCAGCTCCGTCGTAACCCAACCGCCACGCCGAGGCTCACCGCGGGGATGATCCCCGCGATGAGCCGTCCGGCAGGGCCTCGATCCTCTCCCGAGCTTGTCACCCCTTCCAGAGCCCGAGTAGCTGGTGGTATCCGGCAAGCACATCGCTCGGCTTGTCGGATCCTGTGTTCCCGCTCGCGTCCGGCAGGTTCGGCCCGAGGACGCCGTGGACGTTCGACTTCGTGACGATGAACCACGGCGTGTACCAGCCCCAGAAGGGGCTGAACTGCGAGGTCAAGCGCTTGTTGTAATCCTCGTAGAGGGTCTTGCGCTGCGCCGGGTCAGCTTGCGCGCGGCCCTGGTCGAGGTCCTGGTTGAGCTGCGGGTCGTTGATGTGGTTGAAGTTCACCGGGTTCGCTGCGCCCTGGCTATTCGGCTGCGTCGTGCCGTAGAACCACACGTACATGCTGTCGCCGACCAGACCGGGGTAGTTGCGCCAGCCGAACGAGTCGACCTGGCCCCCGATGGCCTGGCTGATGATGGTCGGCTGGTCGACCGGTTGCGGCAGATTGACCGTGATCCCGACCTTCTGGAGTTGCGACTTCAAGAAGCGGGCCGAGTCGATCCCGAGCTGATCGGTCGTCGACTGGTACGAGAACTGGAACTGGCCGCCATGCGCGTCCTTGTACTGCTTGACGAGCTTCTTGGCGTCGTTGGGGTTGTACTTCGGGACGCCGGCATTGGGCAGGTACCCCTCGACCTTGCTGTCGAACACCCCGTTCGCCAGCCTGGCCTTGCCGTCATTGACGAGCTGGTTGAAGGCGTTGCGGTCGACGCCCTCCGCCACGGCCTTGCGTGCGTTTGGATCGTCGAACGGCGGCCGGGTGATGTTGATGAGCGTATGGGTGACCTCCATGCGCCCGTTCGGCTGCTGCGTGATGTTCGCCTCGCTGCCGAGCTTCTGGTATTGCGTGAGGTCCCGACCCACGGAGTCGTGGGCGACGTCGAGCGCGCCACCCTTGAACTGCGTCACCCGCTGGGATCCGTCGACGACCGGGACGAACTTGATCCCGTCGAGATACGGGAGACCCGATCGCCAGTAGTTCGTGTTCTTCACCACGTCGACGTTCCCGGTCACCGGGTCGAAGTTCTGGAGCTTGAACGGTCCGGTGCCGATCATGTTGGTCTGGCAGTTCGGGCTGTTGAGCTGCGCCGGCGCGGCCATTCCGAGCCGACCCGTCGCCCACAGGTACTGGTCGAACTCGACCCAAGGCGACTTCATGTTGACCTGGACGGTCATCGGGTCGATGACCTGGGTCGAGTCCACGTTCGAGAAGACGAAGCCGAACAGCGGCGCACTCACCACCGAGCTCTTGCCCGAATAGGCGTCGAGGTTCAGCTTGACGGCATCCGCGTTGAGCGGCTCACCGTCTTGGAACGAGATGTTCGGCCGGAGCTTGATCGTCCAGGACATGTAGTCGGGACTGTGGTCGACCGACTGCGCGAGGTACGGGACGTACTTCCCGTCCTTGTCCGGCACCGTCAACGTGTCGTAGACGGCCGTCGTGACCATGATGCCCGAGATCGCCAGCTGGGCGTTCGGGAGGCAGAAGTTCGTCGTCGGTGCCTCGAGACCGTACGTGATCGTCCCGCCCGACTTCGGCTTCTGCCCGCTGGCTTTCGATGGTGCGCTCGCCCCGGACGCCGTCGCCCCCAATGCGAGGGAGAGCGAAACGGCGGCAATCAGCGCCACCCACCGAAGATGTCGAGACCGGCTCCTGTTCTGGCGTGAGTCGAACACCGGTATTTCCCCCCATTTCCGCCAAGCGAGGTTGATCCCTCGCCGCCACTCACCTTGACCGCCCAGTCGAGTGTGACGGCCGCCACTCTAGGTGCGTTCGGCGCGATGTCAACCGCGGCCCGGGCGGGGGTCGCGAGGCTGACAGGCCGCTGACGTGGGGATTCGGGGGGTGGCGAGGGGTGCGGCGGGTACCGTGCCCGCGGAGACGGCGGCCTTGCCGACCGTCGCCCGCGGGAGCGGCGGCTTCGCCGACCGCTGCCGCAAAGCCCGAGCCTGCGAGGGCGACAGGAGAGACAGCGCCGGAGCTTGCGACGGCGAAGGAGGAGACATGCGGTGGCTCCGGGTGACGGGGACGTGCGCGATCCCGCTCGACGAGCTGGAGTGGCGCTTCTCGGGTCCGGGCGGACCCGGGGGACAGCACGCGAACACCTCCAACACTCGTGTCGAGGTGCGCTTCGATGTCGAGGCGTCGCCGTCGCTCACGCCGTCGCAGCGCGTCCGCCTGCTCGACCGCTTCGGGCCGGTGGTGCGGGTGGTCGCGGCCGACACCCGATCCCAGGCCCGCAACCGCGAGCTGGCGTTGTCGCGGCTCCGTGAGCGGCTCGCCGACGCGCTCCGAACCCCGCGGGCCCGCCGGGCGACGGCGCCGACAAGGGCGGCGCGCCGCCGCCGCATCGAGGCGAAGCGGCGGCGAGGCGACCTCAAGCGTCAGCGGCGAATGCGGCCCGGGCCGGAGGACTGACCCCGGTGGAAGCAGTCGTCAAGGTCGTGTGGTTCATTGCCGGGCTCGCACTTGTGGTCGCAGTGATCGACGCCGCGGTCCGGTCCCTCGTGCTCCCGCGGGGCTCGGTGGTCTCGCTCACGCGGATCATCTGGGTGAGCTCCCGGACGGTCTTCAACCTGATCGCGAGCACGAGCAAGACCTACGAGGGCCGCGATCGGATCATGGCCCTGTACGCGCCGCTCACACTGCTGGTGCAGCCGGCGGTCTGGATGGCGATGGTGATTGCCGGCTGCACGATGATGTTCCACGCCCTCGGAGTCTCGAGCTGGCGCTCCGCGTTCAGTGAGAGCGGCTCGTCGGTGTTCACGCTCGGCTTCGTCCACCCGCGAGACCTGCCCACGACCTCGTTGGCGTTCGCGGAGGCGGCTATCGGTCTTGGCGTCCTCGCGCTCTTCATCGCGTACCTGCCGAACATCTACAACGTGTTCTCGCGACGCGAGGTGCTCGTCGCGAAGCTCTCGGCCCGAGCCGGGACACCCCCGTCGTCGATCGACTTCCTCATCCGCGTGAGTCGCATCGACGAGCTCGGCCAGCTCGACGACGTGTGGGGGCAGTGGCAGGACTGGTTCGCCGAGGTGGAGGAGACCCACACGTCGCAGGCGTCGCTGGTCTTCTTTCGCTCGCCGCGCAGTGACCGCTCGTGGGTGACGGCTGCGGGAGTGGTGCTCGACGCGGCGTCGTTCGCGAACTCGACCATCGACATCCCACGATCGCCGTACGCGGCATTATGCGTGCGCGCCGGATACTCAGCACTGCGCGCCATCTCCGACTTCTTCGGCATCCCGTACGACCCGGACCCGCAGCAGACCGACCCGACGAGCATTGCCCAGGAGGAGTTCGACGACGCCTGCCGGCAGCTCGCGGATGCCGGAGTCCCGCTGAAGTCCGACCTCGCTCAGGCGTGGATCGACTTCAACGGGTGGCGCGTGAACTACGACTCGGTACTGGTGGGCCTGGCGGGCTTGACGATGGCGCCGTACGCGATGTGGTCGTCCGACCGGTCGCTCAGGCGCGTGCCGCTACCGCCGATCACGCGCCGCGGCCGCCGCCGCCGACTCGGCCGCTGACTTCGGGTCGACCGGGTCAGCCGGCACGTCGGGACGGCGCGCGCGGTGCGCGCTGTGGAGCCAAGCCAGAAAGCGGTCGACACCGTTCACGACGTTCTCGGTCCGGACCGAATGGAAAACCTCGAACGCGTGGGACGCGCCCGGGATCTCGGCGTACAGCACCGGCTTGCGTGACACCGCGCGGAGGGCGGCGACGAATCGGCGCGCCTGCTCTACCGGGACGAGGTTGTCGCTCTTGCCGTGGACCACGAAGAAGGGAGGAGCGTGCGGGCCGACGTGCGCGGCCGGCGAGTACCTCATGAATCGGTCCCGGTCCTCCTCGACTGTCGCGCCCGCGACCCGGCGCGCGAACCAGTGGCCGATGCGCTCTCCGCGGGGGCCGGCGCGGTCCCGGGGATCGAGCACCTCAGCGAGGTCGTACACCCCGTAGAACGGCACGCACGCCGTGACCGAGGTGTCGGCGTCCTCGAAGCCGGGCTGAAACTCGGGGTCGTCGGGCGTGAGGGCGAGGAGCGCGGCGAGGTGGCCACCGGCCGAGCCGCCTGTGACGACGACGAAGTCGGGATCGCCCCCGTACTCGGCGACGTGCTCACGGATCCAGCGCAGCGCCAGCTTGCAGTCCACGAGCTGATCGGGAATCGCCGCACGCGGGCTGAGCCGGTAGTTGGCTGCTACACACACCCACCCCTCGGCGGCGAGGTGCAGCATGAGCGGGAGAGCTTGCTGACCCTTGTCGCCGACCATCCAGGCGCCGCCGTGCAGCTGGAGGAGGACCGGCGCTCGGTGCGCGCCGCCCTTCGGCCGCCACACGTCGAGGAGGTGACGCCGGCCGCCGCCCGGCGCGTACTGGATGTTCTTGACGCGCTCGACGCGACGGTCGCGCAGATAGAAGGGGAGCAGCAGTTGTCGTCGTGACCCCCGCCGCGCCAGGCGCTCGGCGAGACCGGGCGCGATCTCGGAGCGGTAGTTCGGCCCCAGCCCGTCGCGCAGCGCGTCCTCCATCACCAGCGCCGACCGACCCGACACCACCTGGAGTCCCAACAGACCGGCCCACGACGCGAGCGTGACGACGAGCCCGACGATCCCCGCCCACGAACCGAGCGCGCCGAGCCAGACGAACAGCACGGTCGCGGCCACCTGCCAGGCGATGTGGAAGACGGCCAGCTCGGACGTGAACCAACCCGCGAAGAAGCTCAGCGTGAGGAGCTGCCAGCGGCGCGACGGCCGGTACGCGTTGAACGTGAACCACGCGCCGACGAGGCTCACGGCGAGATAGGCCCAACCCATCCACCCATTGTGGCGCAGCGGGGCGGGCCGCCGGCCCTTGAGCACACCGGGCCGCCCCCGTACGCTCCGCGCGCACGGACCTTCGATCGGAGCGCGAATGCAGCGGCTGACCGGCCTCGACGCCGCCTTTCTCGCGCTCGAAACCCCGTCGACGCACATGCACGTCATGGCCACGATGGTCCTCGACCCCTCCGACGTCCCCGGCGGCTTCACCGTCGAGTCGATGCGGAAGCTCATCGCTGAGCGCCTCCCGCGCCTCGAGCCGTTCCGCCGGCGCGTGGTCGAGGTCCCGTTCGGCGTCCATCACCCGGTGTGGATCGAGGATCCCGACTTCGACCTCGACTACCACGTCCGACGGGCTGCGTTGCCGGCCCCCGGCGGCCTCGACGAGCTCGCCGAGCTCACAGCCGAGATCGCCGGGCGTCCGCTCGACCGCCGCCGCCCGCTCTGGGAGCTGTGGGTCGTGGAGGGCCTCGAGCACGGGCACGTGGGTGTCATCGCCAAGATGCACCACGCCGCCATCGACGGCGTGCTCGGAGTCGACCTCATGACCGAGATCTTCGACCTCGAGCGCCATCCGGAGCCCAAGCCTCCACCCGAGCACGAGCCCGCGCCCGAGCGGGTGCCGTCCGACGCCGAGCTGCTCGTGGGCGCGGTGACCTCGATCGCGCGACAGCCGCTCCGGGCGTACCGCGCCGTGCGCAACCTCACGGGCTCCGCCGTACGCGTGGTGCAACGTCTTCGCTCCGAGCCCGTGAGCGCGGGCGTGCCGCTGACCGCGCCCCCGAGCGCGCTCAACGGGATCCTGACACCGCACCGGCGCGTGGCGTTCGTTTCGGTGCCGCTCGCCGACGTGAAGGAGGTCAAGCAGGCGTTCGGCGTCACGGTGAACGACGTCGTATTGGCCGTGTGCGCGGGAGCGCTGCGCCGCTATCTCGACATGCGCGGACAAGTGCCCGACAAAGCGCTGCTCGCGGCCATCCCGGCGTCGGTCCGCACGCCGGACGAGCGGGGCGTGATGGGCAATCGCGTGTCAGCGATGTTCGCGACGCTCGCCACCCAGCTCGACGACCCGGTCGACCGCCTCTTCGCCGCTCGGGAGGTCATGAGCGGCGCCAAGCAGGTGCACGAGGACATCGGCGGCAACACGCTGCACGAATGGGCCGAGGTGGCGGCGCCGGTGCTGTTCTCACGCGGCATACGTCTGTACGAGCGGCTCCTCGAAGGCCGGCATCGACCGATCATCAACCTGATCGTCTCGAACGTCCCCGGGCCGACGTTCCCTCTCTACTGCGCGGGCGCGCGCCTCGTGAGCCTGTTCCCGCTCGGCCCGCTGCTGGCCGGGACCGGGCTCAACATCACTGTGCTGAGCTACCTCGACTCGGTGGGCTTCGGGCTCATCGGCTGTCGCGAGATCGTCCCGAACATCGGCGCGATCGCGGCCGCGGTGCCCGACGCCCTGGCCGAGCTCCTGAAGGCCGCGCACGACCGGTAACGGGTTCAGCCGAGCGGCGTGAACAGATCCGTGTCGTGAGCGCCGTCGGGCGCGCCGCGGCGGATGAACGACTCATAGCCGAACCCCTCGCGGAACATCTCTGGAGGCATCTTCAAAAAGAAATGCGACTCTGCGATCTGGCTCTCGTGGGCGACCATCGCCGACCGCTTGCGGTCGACGAATTCGCGGACATCCACCACGGTGGTGATGATCGACTCGGGCGAGCCGAAGGTCGTGTCGTCGGGGTCGGGGAGGTCGTCGGGATCCAGGCCTCCCGGCAGTTCGGAGTTGCCGCTGGCAATCGCCTGTTCGAGTAACCGACGAATGTGATCGCGATTGATCGTCGACTCGTACACGATCGGGGTGCCGGCGAGCTCGGCCGCCCGCGCGCCGACGCGATGCACCTGGATGTGATCCGGGTGCCCGTACCCGCCATGGTCGTCGTAGATGGTCAGGACGTCGGCGTGTTCCTCGTCGAGGATCTTCGCCAGGCGCTGCGCGGCTTCGTCGACGTCGGCCGTCCAGAACGAGCCCTGGGCGTCGTTCTCGGGTGTCCCCATCATCCCCGAGTCGACGTATCCGAGGAACTCGACGCGTGACACTCCGAGGATCTCGGCGGCCCGCTGCGTCTCCTGTTCCCGCCGCTCCGACATCTTCTCGCCGGGCTCGAGCATCTCGTGGCCGTAGCCGGCGTGCTCGCCCCGGGTCGCGACGACGAGCACCACGCGGTGTCCTTCTGAGGCCGCCTTCGCCATCACTCCCGCGGTGGCGATGGCCTCGTCGTCGGGGTGGGCGTGAAAGGTCACGAGCGTGTGCGGCACGGGGGAATCCTCGCGCAACCGTCCTGCCCGCCGGAACAGCCTCACGGGTCTCTAGCTGTCGTCGAAGAGCACATTCCATTTGCCGGGTAGCGCCTTCATGGCCCTCAGGACGGCGTTCACGACGTCTGGGTATCCCGCGTTGAGGCCAAGGACGACTGGCTTCCGCGACCAGCCCACTATCGGCCAGTCCAGCAACTTTCGCTTCCACGTCTCGACCCCTCGATCAAAGGCCTTCTGCGAGTCGTAGAAGTCGATGTCGAGCAAGGCCTCGGATTCGATGGATGCTCTCTCCTCGTCAGGGTTGTAGGCGGGGTCCTCTGCGGACCGATGCTGCGGGCACGAGGACCATCGTGAGCTGGCGTACAGGTCCACGGCTTGGTGTGCAGAGCGACCAGTGATGTCCGGTCTGATGCGGACTTCATCTGGGCAGACGGTGACGCCGTTCGCGGCGAACGTGTCGACTATCTGTTGCAGCCGGCTCTGGTCGAACTTCGGCCACTTCGCGGCCGGTGCGGCGTGCGCCATCTTCTGTCCAACCGCCAACGCACTCATCAGAGCCACTGCGGCGCACAGCTTGTTCATCGCGCGCTCCTGTGTGCCTCTGCTCCTCCAGAAAGCGCCCTTGCCACAGTCTCCCGCCTGCCCGCCGGTCTGTGCGCACGCGCTCTCCGCCAGGCCGCTGAGAAGAACACATGTTCGATGTCCCGGGCGTAGACCGCGAAGCCCGCACGAGACAACGGTGTGGTGGACTGCACGGATTGACCGAGATGCCGAGCTGGAAACCTGACGTTAGAGTTAGCAAACTTTCGATTCGCCTTGGTGTTCTGGGGGGTTGCCGATGCGTGGTCGTCGTGCGATGGCGGGGCTCGCGAGTCTCGTAATTGCTGCAGGGTTGCTCGCGGCGGTGGGGCCGGCCTCGGCTGGGGCCGACACGCCCAGCCAGCAGTTCCCACCGGTTGATCAGCCGGGGGTCACCAGCAACCAGATCAACGTGGGCGGCGTGGTCGCGAAGACCAACCCGCTCGGCGGCGACTACGCCGCGGCCTTCGACGGCGTCCAGGCCTACTTCAACATGGTCAACGCCTCGAAGGACAAGGGCATCTACGGGCGCAAGCTGAATCTCTCGTCCAAGCGGGACGACCAGGTCGGCATGAACCGCCAGGAGGTCCAAGGCCTGATCTCCGAGGACAACGTGTTCGCGGTGCTGCCGGTGGCGACGCTGCTGTTCACGGGGGCGGACCTGCTGGGCCAGTCCGGCATCCCGACCTTCGGCTGGAACATCAACGCCGAGTGGGGCTCCGAGCAGGCCCCGGGGCCGCCGAACCTCTTCGGCGAGAAGGGCTCGTATCTGTGCTTCACGTGCGCGTCACAGACGCTCCCGTGGTTGGCGCAGAAGCTGCACAAGAAGAAGATCGGCCTGCTCGCGTACCAGGTAC
>Ga0075435_100002111_pt1 | contig 13077 bp, 10 predicted proteins | sample RhiMethybrSRZTD4_FD_75302 | JGI IMG/M metagenome (GOLD analysis project Ga0075435, IMG submission 75302) | Populus rhizosphere microbial communities from Tennessee, USA - Rhizosphere MetaG P. TD hybrid SRZTD4 | ecosystem: Host-associated > Plants > Roots > Rhizosphere > Soil | place: USA...
GGCGAGGGTCGGCACCACCCAGTCGCCGCTCTGGAGGATGTGGAAGACGAGGCCGAAGCTGTAGGCCTCGTCCGGCTTCCAGGGGCCGTGGCCGAAGAGGCCGAGGGCGACCCAGGCGCCGATCAGGAGCAGAATCGACTTCTTGCTTGAATCCGGGGGGAAAGTCCCCATTTACCGGTCAACCCTATGCGTTTTGAAAAGTTTACGACCAAGCTGCAGGAGGCCCTCGCCGAGGCGCAAAGCGCCGCGCTCGGCCAGGACCACCAGTACATCGAGCCCCAGCACCTGCTTGCCGCGCTGCTCGACCAGGAGGGCGGCGGCATCGCGGGCCTGGTCAGCAAGGCCGGGGGCAACCCGAACGCCCTGAGGAAGAGTCTAGCCGATGCCACTGCGCGCCTGCCCAAGGTCGAGGGCACGCCGGGCGAGGTGCACCTGTCGCGCGAGCTGACGCAGATGCTGAACGTCGCCGACAAGGAGGCGCAAAAGCGCGGCGACCAGTACATTGCCTCCGAGATGTTCCTGCTCGCGGCGGCGAACCTGCTCAAGGACGCCGGGGTGACGAGGAAAAACCTGGAACAGGCGATCGAGGACATCCGTGGAGGCGAGAACGTGAAGGGACAGTCCGACGAATCGCAGCGCCAGGCGCTGCAGAAGTACACGCTCGACCTCACCGAGCGCGCCCGCGCCGGCAAGCTCGACCCGGTCATCGGCCGCGACGACGAGATCCGCCGCTGCATCCAGATCCTGCAGCGGCGCACCAAGAACAATCCGGTGCTGATCGGCGAGCCCGGCGTCGGCAAGACCGCGATCGTCGAAGGCCTGGCGCAGCGCGTGGTCAACGGCGAGGTGCCCGAGAGCCTCAAGAACAAGCGCGTGCTGGTGCTCGACATGGCGTCGCTGCTCGCCGGCGCCAAGTACCGCGGCGAGTTCGAGGAGCGCCTCAAGTCGGTGCTCAAGGAGCTGGCGAAGGACGAAGGCAGCACCATCATCTTCATCGACGAGCTGCACACCATGGTCGGCGCCGGCAAGGCCGAAGGCGCCATCGACGCCGGCAACATGCTCAAGCCGGCACTGGCGCGCGGCGAGCTGCACTGCATCGGCGCCACCACGCTCGACGAGTACCGCAAGCACGTCGAGAAGGACGCGGCGCTCGAGCGGCGTTTCCAGAAGGTGCTGGTGGGCGAGCCGAGCGTCGAAGCCACCATCGCCATCCTGCGCGGGCTGCAGGAGCGCTACGAGGTGCACCACGGCGTCGAGATCACCGACCCGGCGATCGTCGCCGCGGCCGAGCTGTCGCAGCGCTACATCACCGACCGGTTCCTGCCCGACAAGGCGATCGACCTCATCGACGAGGCCGCCTCGCGCATCAAGATGGAGATCGATTCCAAGCCGGAGTCGATGGATCGCCTCGATCGTCGCCTGATTCAATTGAGAATTGAAAGAGAAGCGGTCCGAAAGGAAAAGGACGAAGCCTCGAAAAAGCGCTTTGCCCTGATCGAAGAAGAAATCAAGCGGCTGGCCAAGGAATACTCCGACCTCGAGGAGATCTGGAAGGCGGAAAAGGCCCAGGTCGCGGGCAGCCAGCACATCAAGGAAGAGATCGAGAAGCTGCGCACGCAGATGGCCGAGCTGCAGCGCAAGGGCCAATACGACAAGCTGGCCGAATTGCAGTATGGGCGCTTGCCTCAGTTGGAATCACAACTGAAGAATTCTGAAAAACCAATAAAGGCGAAATTAGTGCGTACCCAGGTCGGCGCGGAGGAGATCGCCGAGGTGGTGTCGCGCATGACCGGCATTCCGGTCTCCAAGATGATGCAGGGCGAGCGCGACAAGCTGCTGCGCATGGAGGACAGGCTGCACGAGCGCGTGGTCGGCCAGGACGAGGCAGTGCGCCTGGTTGCGGACGCCATCCGCCGCTCCCGGTCGGGCCTCGCCGACCCGAACCGGCCCTACGGCAGCTTCCTGTTCCTGGGACCCACCGGCGTCGGCAAGACCGAGCTGTGCAAGGCGCTCGCCGGCTTCCTGTTCGACTCCGAGGAGCACCTGATCCGCATCGACATGTCCGAGTACATGGAAAAGCACTCGGTGTCGCGCCTGATCGGCGCGCCGCCGGGCTACGTTGGCTACGACGAGGGCGGCCAGCTCACCGAGCAGGTGCGGCGCAAGCCCTATGCCGTGATCCTGTTCGACGAGATCGAGAAGGCGCATGCCGACGTGTTCAACGCCCTGCTGCAGGTGCTCGACGACGGCCGCCTGACCGACGGGCAGGGGCGCACCGTGGACTTCAAGAACACGGTGATCGTCATGACCTCGAACCTCGGCTCGCAGATGATCCAGAGCATGGCCGGCAGCGACTATGGCGTGGTGAAGCTCGCGGTGATGGCCGAGGTGAAGACGCATTTCCGGCCCGAATTCGTCAACCGCATCGACGAAGTGGTGGTGTTCCACGGCCTGGGCGAGGACCACATCAAGTCCATCGCGCGCATCCAGCTGAAAATCCTCGAACAACGGCTTGCCAGGATGGATTACGGGCTGGAAGTCTCCGAGGCGGTGCTGGCGGAACTGGCCAAGACGGGATTCGACCCGGTCTACGGCGCGCGGCCGCTCAAGCGCGCCATCCAGTCGGAACTGGAAAATCCGCTCGCCAAGGCCATCCTGGAAGGGCGCTTCGCGCCCAAGGACTCGATCCGCGCCGACTACCGCGGCGGGCGGATGACGTTCGAGAAGTCGCCGGCGAGGAAGGCCGCGGCGTAAGGCGGGCGGGCGGGTGCCGCATCGGCACGGATGCGCCGGCTGGCCTGCTGCAGCTCTTCCCAGAGGTTGTCGGTGTCCTTGCGGAACACCATCTCCAGCTCGACCCCGCTGACCGACCACAGGCCGCGGTCGATCTCGTTTTTCAGCTCGCCCGGACGCCAGCCGACGTAGCCGACGTAGTAGCGCGCGTCGTTGGGCGAGGTCTCGATGACGTGGTCGATGGTATTGGCGCGGAACGTCAGGTACAGGTTCTTCATCAGCAGCACCGAGCCTTCGCCGGGCGTCTGGCTGGCCTTGACCAGCGCCACCAGCGCGCCGCGCGAGAACGGGCCGCCGTAGTACACCGGGTCGACCACCTTCTTCGAGGGTTCGTGCTCGGGGAACAGGCTGCCAAGCGAGCGGCGCGTCGGCCGGTTGAGGATCACGCCGACGTGGCCGCCATTGGGCGCCGGCGCGGCGAGCAGGACGGTCTGGCGGTACTCGAGGTCGCGGAAGCCGGGATGCGCGGTCAGGATCAGCGCGCTGTCGTCCTCGGCAAGCGCCGCCCCGCTACCTGACAGCAGCGTGCAAGTAAGCAGGGCCCGAAGCAATCCCCTCATGGGCAAAAGTATACCTGTCCGAATTCCATAGCGCGTGCGGCTTTTTTCTCGCCTGCGCTCGTTCCAGCAGCTCGCGCCACAGGCCTTGCGTATTCTTGCGAAAAACCAGCTCCTCGCTCGCCGGCAGCACGTACCAGTCGTCGCGCGCCATCTCGCCCTGCAGCTGCGTCGGCGCCCAGCCGGCGAAGCCCGAATACAGCCGGTAATTTTCCTGCGGTCCCTTGAGCAGCGGCTCGAGGATGCCAGGGTGCATGCTGAGATAAATCCCCTTCAGCACCGGGAAGGCGGGCGCCTGCGGTAACGCATCCGAGCGGAACAGCGCCACCCTCACCCCGGGCATCACCGGCCCGCCGAAATGGATCGCCTCGCCGCTGCGCTCGTCCTTTTCCCCGGTCGGCCGGTTGAGGATGACCCCGACGGTGCTGGCGTCTTCCGCCTGGGTCACCAGCACCACGGCCTGGCGGAAATTGGGGTCGAGCAGCTCCGGCTTGGCGACGAGCAGGATGGCGTTCGGGCGGTCGGACGGCTGGCCGGCGGCGGGCAGCGCCAGGACCAGCAGGGCGATGGCGGCGGCCCGCCTCACGGCGCTCTCAGTTGAAGGCCTGGATGCCGGTGATGGCGCGCCCGAGGATCAAGGCATGGATGTCGTGCGTGCCCTCGTAGGTGTTGACCACCTCGAGGTTGACGAGGTGGCGGATGACGCCGAACTCGTCGGAGATGCCGTTGCCACCCAGCATGTCGCGCGCCGCCCGCGCGATGTCGAGCGCCTTGCCGCAGGAGTTGCGCTTCATGATCGAGGTGATCTCGACCGAGGCGCTGCCCTCGTCCTTCATGCGTCCGAGGCGCAGGCAGCCCTGCAGGCCGAGCGCGATCTCGGTCTGCATGTCGGCGAGCTTCTTCTGGATCAGCTGGTTCGCCGCCAGCGGGCGGTCGAATTGCTTGCGGTCCACGACATAGGTTCTCGCCCGGTGAAAGCAATCTTCCGCGGCGCCGAGCGCGCCCCAGGCGATGCCGTAGCGCGCGGAATTGAGGCAGGTGAACGGCCCCTTCAGTCCGCGGACCTCGGGAAACGCGTTCTCCTCGGGGCAGAAGACGTTGTCCATCACGATTTCGCCGGTGATGGAAGTGCGCAGTCCCACTTTGCCGTGAATGGCTGGTGCAGACAGATTCTTAAAGGATTTCTCAAGAACGAATCCCCGGATGGCGCCTTCGTCGTCCTTGGCCCAGACCACGAAGACGTCGGCGATCGGCGAATTGGAGATCCACATCTTGGTGCCGGTCAGGCTGTAGCCGCCCTTGGCCTTCTTCGCGCGCGTCGCCATCGAGCCGGGGTCGGAGCCGTGGTTGGGCTCGGTCAGGCCGAAGCAGCCGATCCACTCGCCGCTCGCCAGCCGGGGGAGATATTTTTCCTTGGTTTGTGGATTGCCGAATTCGAAGATGGGCAGCATGACCAGGGACGACTGCACGCTCATCATCGAGCGGTAGCCCGAGTCGACGCGCTCGACCTCGCGCGCGATCAGGCCGTAGGAGACGTAGTTGAGGCCGGGGCCGCCGTACTGCTCCGGGAGGGTCGGGCCGAGCAGGCCGAGCTCGCCCATTTCCCTGAAGATCTTCTTGTCCGTGAGCTCTTTGCGGAACGATTCGAGCACGCGAGGCGCCAATTTGTCCTGGCAGTAGGCGCGCGCCGCGTCGCGCACCATGCGCTCGTCCTCCGAGATCTGCTGCTCGAGCAGCAGCGGGTCCTCCCAGGAGAACCGTGCCTTGAGCTTCTCGCGCTTCATTGCACCCTCTCGAGGATCACCGCCAGGCCCTGGCCGACGCCGATGCACAAGGACACCGCGGCGTACTTGCCGCCCGATTGCTGCAGCTCGCGCGCGACCGTGAGCGCGAGGCGGGCGCCCGAGGCGCCGAGCGGATGGCCGATGGCGATCGCGCCGCCGTTGGGATTGACGCGCGGATCCTTGAAATCCACGTTCATCAGCTTGAGGCAGCCGAGCACCTGGCTGGCGAACGCTTCGTTGATTTCGATGATGTCCAGGTCGCCCAGCTTGAGATGGGCCCGTTGCAGGGCCAGCGGAATCGCGTAGGCCGGCCCCACGCCCATGACGCGTGGCTCGACGGCGGCGCTGGCGGCGGAAAGGATCCTGGCCATCGGTTTCTTGCCCCGTTTCTCGCCCCATTTCTTCGACGCGATGACCAGCGCGGCGGCGCCGTCGTTGATGCCGGAGGCATTGCCGGCCGTCACGACGCCGCCTTCGAACAGCGGCTTCAATTTTGCAAGGGTTTCGAGAGAGGTATCGCGGCGGGGATGCTCGTCGACGCTCACCGTCACGGGTTCTTTTCTCGACGGCAAGGTATAGGCGTGGATCTCGCCCTTGTAGAAGCCTTCCTTCTCCGCCGTGGCGTATTTCTGCTGCGAGGCGAGGGCGAACTCGTCGGCCTGCTGGCGCGTGATGCCGAAGTCCCTGGCGACGTTGTCGCCGGTCTCGGGCATGGAGTGGTTGCCGTACTGCTTCACCATCTTCGGGTTGGGGAAGCGCGCGCCGATGGTGGTGTCGAACAGCTTCACGTCGCGGCTGAAGGCCGAGTCGGACTTGCTCATGACGTAGGGCGCGCGGCTCATGCTCTCGACGCCGCCGGCGATGTAGAGATCGCCTTCGCCGACGCTGACGGCGCGCGCCGCGTCCACCACCGCCTGCAGGCCGCTGGCGCACAGGCGGTTGACCGTGACGCCCGGCGTGGTCGGCGGCAGGCCGGAGAGCAGAGCGGCGAAGCGCGCCACGTTGCGCGAATCCTCGCCCGCCTGGTTGACGCAGCCCAGCACCACGTCGCTGATCTCGGCGGGATCGACCTGGTTGCGCGCCACGACTTCCCTGATCACCTCGGCGGCGAGGTCGTCGGGCCGCAGCGGCGAGAGCTTGCCGGCGTGGCGGCCGATCGGGGAGCGGATTCCGTCATAGAGGTACGCGTCGAGCATTGCTTACTCCGGTGTGAGCAGTGAGATTCCGAGTTCGGCGCGCCGGCGCAGCCAGGGGCTGGGCCGGTAGCGCGGCTCCCGGTACAGATCGTACATTCCTTGCAGCACGCTTAGGATGTTCTTCGCGCCGACCGCATCGCCCATGGCCAGCGGACCCTTGGGGTAGCCCAGGCCCAGCACCACCGCCTGGTCGAGGTCGGCGGGCGCGGCGATGCGCATCTGCGCGATGTCGCAGCCGATATTGACGACATGCGCCACCACGCGCTGCGCGACGAAGCCCGCCGAGTCATGGATCACCGACACCGGCACGCCGTCGGCGGCCAGCAGCGCATAGGCGGCGTCGCGCACCTCGGCACGGGTGGCGGGGCCGGTCATCAGCGTGCGGCGCTTGGCGAAGCCGAACAGCGGGTCGACGCCCACGGTGCGCGCCGGGTCGAGGCCGAGCTCGAGCGCCGTGCTGGAGACGTCCCGGCCGAGGGGGGCGACAAAGCAAACGGATGCGGTTTTGCTGTTTCCTGAAACGATGTCCTTCAATTCAGTGACAGCCCAGACCGAATCCGGTTTCTTTCCTGAAAAGCTCTTTTCCGGCACGGGCTCCGCGGTCCCGTCTTTTCCGTAGGTGTACCAGCCGCGGCCGGTCTTGCGCCCGAGCAGGCCCGCGGCCACGCGCGGCTCGGCGAGGAAGGACGGGCGGTATTTCTCCTCCTCGAAATACTGGTGGTACATCGATTTCATCACCGCGTGCGACACGTCCAGGCCGACCAGGTCCATCAGGCCGAAGGGCCCGAGGCGAAAGCCCGCGGCGTCCACCAGGATGCGGTCGATGGTGGCGAAATCGGCCACCCCCTCCTGCAGGATGCGCAGCGCCTCCGGCACGTAGGCGCGGCCGGCATGGTTGACGACGAAGCCCGGCGTGTCCTTGCAGCGCACGGGCGTATGGCCGAGGCGCCGGGCGAGCCCGGCCAGCGCCTCGCCGACCCAGGGCCCGGTCAGCACGCCGTCCACCACCTCGACGATCTTCATCACCGGCACCGGGTTGAAGAAGTGGTAGCCCGCCACGCGCTGCGGATGCTTGCAGGCCGCCGCCATCGCGGTGACCGAGAGCGAAGAGGTGTTGGAGGCGAGGATGCAATCGTCGGCGACGAAATCCTCGAGCAGCGAGAACAGCTGCTGCTTCGCCTCGAGGTCCTCGACGATGGCTTCCACCACCACGTGGCAGGGCTCGAACGCCTCGAGCGAGGGCGCGATCTCGATGCGTCCGAGCGCCGCCTGCACCTCGGCGGCGCCGAGCCGGCCTTTCTCGGCGAGCCTGCCGAGCGCCTGGGCGATCGCGTCCTTCGCCTTCTGCGCCGCGCCGGGCTGGGCATCGTAGAGTTGCGTACGGGCGCCGCACTGCGCCAGCACCTGGGCGATGCCGCGTCCCATGGTGCCGGCGCCGACGACGCCGGCGGCGAGATCGCTGCGCTTGGGGTCGAGCATGGGGGAAAGGGCCTATTCTAGCGGCGGGGCTGGATATAATCGGCTCACCTATAAGGAGGAGCCGAATGACGAGGCTTATAGGGCTTTGGATGCTGCTCGCCGCCACCGGCGCGCTGGCGCAGGCATTTCCCAACAAGCCCATCACGCTGATCTGTCCCTGGCCCGCGGGCGGCGGCACCGACCTGCACCTGCGCAAGATGGCGCAAATCGCCGGCGGCATCCTCGGGCAGACGGTGCTGGTCGAGAACCGTCCCGGCGGCAGCGGAATGAACGGGCCGGCCACCATGGCGAAAACCGCCCGGCCCGACGGCTACACCATCTCCCAGCTCGCGATCACGGCGTTTCGCATGCCGCACATGCAGAAGGTGGATTGGGATCCGCTCGCCGATTTCACCTACATCATCGGCGTTTCGGGCTACACGTTCGGCATCGTGGTCAAGTCCGATTCGCCCTTCAAGTCGTTCCAGGACCTGATCGAGTACGCGAAGGCCAATCCCGGCAAGCTGTCCTACGGCACGCCCGGGACCGGCACCTCGCTGCATCTGGCGATGGAGGAGATCGGCGCGAAGACCGGCGTGAAATTCCTGCACGTGCCGTTCAAGGGCCAGGCCGATTCGGCGGCGGCGCTGATGGGCGGGCACATCATGGTGCAGGTCGACTCGACGGGGTGGGGCCGGCAGGTGGACGCCGGCGCCTTCCGCCTGCTCGCCACGCTGGGCGACCGGCGCACGCGCTGGAATGCGCCGACCGTCAAGGAACTGGGCGTCGACACCGTGTCGAATTCGCCCTATGGATTCGTCGGGCCGAAGGGCATGCCGCCCCAGGTCGTCAGGACGCTGCACGACGCGTTCAAGAAGGCCATGGACGATCCCGAGAACCTGAAGACGCTGCAACAACTCGACCAGCTGTACTGGTACAAGTCGAGCGAGGACTATGCGCGATGGGCGGCGGAAACGCTCAAGGCGGAGCGCGCCACCATCGAGCGGGTCGGACTACTCCTGCAATGAACCGGGTGCGAGGAGGCGGGCGATGAAATACGGCAAGATCCTACTGGCGTACAACGGCTCGCAGGAAGGCAAGCGCGCGCTGCTCGAAACGGCGGACCTGGCGGGCTTCCTCGGCGCCGAGACGCACCTGCTCGCGGTGGCGAGCATGCCGCCGAGCCTGTTTCTCACCGAGGGCTTCGTGCCCGAGGAATTGCTCGAAGAGGAGAAGAAGCGCACGCAGACGGTGCTCGACGAGGGCATCCGCACGCTGCGCGACCGCGGCTTCAACGCCACCGGGCACCTGGCGGTGGGCGAGCCGGTCGAGGAGATCTGCCGCCTGGCGAAGAGCCTGGGCGTCGACCTCGTCGTCATCGGGCATAATCAGAGCACGTCGTTCGCCGCCCGCTGGTGGAAGGGCTCGGTCGGCGCCTCGATCCTCGACTACGCGCCCTGCAGCCTGCTGATCGCACTCGCCAAGAACTGATGCTCAAAGGCAGGCTGGAAGACGACCGCATGTTGACCGGTCGGGGGCGGTATGTCTCCGACTGGAACCTGCCCGGCCAGGCCTACGGCCATTTCTTGCGCTCGGACCGCGCGCACGCCGACATCGTGTCGATGGAGAAGGGCGAAGCGCTGAAATTCCCCGGCGTGATCGCCGTTCTGACCGGCGCTGACCTGAAAGAGCTCAAATCCCTGCCGGCGGCGCTGCCCTACAAGGGACGCGGCGGCATGGAGCTGATCAATCCCGGCCGGCCGGCGCTGGCGCAGGGGCGGGTGCGCTTCGCCGGCGAGCCGGTGGCGCTGATCGTGGCGGAGTCCGCGGTTGCCGCGCAGGACGCCTCCGAGCTGGTGCAGATCGACTATCGCGAGCGGCCGGCGGTGATTCACGCCCCGGACGCGCTGGCGCCGGGCGCGCCGCTGGTACACGACGGCGTGCCGGGCAACATGGTGCTCGACTACGAATCGGGCGACGAGGCGAAAACACGCGCCGCCTTCGCCGCCGCCGCGCGCGTCATCGCGCTCGACCTCGAGATCTCGCGCGTCATCGGCAACCCGATGGAGCCGCGTGCCTGCCTGGCCGCCTTTGTTTCCGATCAATATCATCTGTACACCTGCACGCAAGGCGTGGCCATCATGCGCAACCAGCTCTCGGCGGTGCTGGGTGTGCCCCCAGAGCAGATTCGCGTCATCGCCGAGGAGGTCGGCGGCGGCTTCGGCGTGCGCTTCAACCTCTACCCGGAATACTGCGCCGCGCTCGCGGCGGCGAAAAAGCTCGGCCGGCCGGTGAAATGGACCGGGACGCGCTCCGAGGTGTTCCTCGCCGACGAGCAGGCGCGCGACGTGCGCTCGCACGGCGAGCTGGCGCTCGACGCGTCGAACCGCATCGTCGGCATGCGCTTCGAGATGAATTCCAACCTCGGCGCCTACCTCTGCCCGACCGGCCCGTTCATCAACACCATGGGCATCATCAATTGCCTTTCCGGCGTCTACGACGTGCCGGCGGCCTATGCGCGCATCCGCCTGGCGGTGACCAACACCGCGCCGATGGCGGCCTACCGCGGCGCCGGCCGGCCGATCATGTCCTACGCCATCGAGCGGCTGGTCGACCACGCCGCGCGCGAGCTCAAGCTCGACCCGGCGCAATTCCGCCGCCAGAGCATGGTGACGAGCTTCCCGTACAAGATCGCCGCCGGCTTTGAATACGACTGCGGCGACTTCCAGGGGGTGCTGGACAAGGCTCTCGCGGAATCCGACTGGAATGGTTATTCCGAAAGAAAAGCAAATTCGCAAAAGCGAGGCCGCCTGCGCGGCCGCGGGATGGCCACCTACATCGAAGCCACCGGCGCGGGCTTCGCGCCGCAGGACCAGATCGAGCTGCGCTGGGGCGAGGAGGGCGAGCTGACCGTCTACGCACCGACCCACAACCACGGCCAGGGCCATGAGACGTCGTACGCGCAGATCGTTGCAAAAGAAATCGGAATTCCAATGGAGAAAATCGGACTGCGAACGGCCGGCGCAGACTTCTACCTTCTTGGCAACGCCACCGGCGGCTCGCGCTCGCTCGCCGCGGTCGGCAGCGTGATCCTGCTCGGTGCGCAGGAAATGGTGAAGAAGGGGCTGGCGCTCGCCGCCGAGAAGCTCGAGGCGGCAGCGGCGGACGTGGAATTCGTCAAGGGCGAATACCGGATCAAGGGCACGGACCGCCGGATTTCGATCCAGAATCTCGCCGCCGGCGGCGGCCTGGACCTTCAATACCAGAACAAGTTCGGCGCCTGCTTTCCCAACGGCTGCCACATCGCCGAGGTGGAAATCGAGCCCGAGACCGGCGAGAGCCAGATCGTGTCCTACGTCGCCTGCGACGACGCCGGCAACATCATCAACCACCAGATCGTCGAAGGGCAGATGCAGGGCGGCCTGACGCAGGGCGCGGGTCAGGCATTCCACGAGCTTGCCGTCTACGACAAGGAGAGCGGCCAGCTCCTCACCGGCAGCTTCATGGACTACGCCATGCCGCGCCCCGGGCTGGTCGAGGGCATCAAGCTGGTCGAGCACCCGGTGCCGACCAAACTCAATCCGCTCGGCGCCAAAGGCGTCGGCGAGGCGGGCTTCACCGGCTCGCTGCCGGCGCTGATGAACGCCGTGCTCGACGCGCTGCGCTCGGCCGGCGTGCGCGAATTCGAGATGCCGGCCTCGCCGCACCGCGTCTGGCAGGCGCTGCAGGCCGCGCGGCGCTAGCCAGCAGCTTTTTCAGGGCGTCGAGCGCGTTCGAGCGGTGCCCGGCGCGCCACACCAGCATGGTGCGGGCCTGCGCCACCTCGCGCGGCAGCGGATAGACATCGATCTCCCGTTCGCGCTGCACCGCCTTCAGCACCGAGCGCGGCACCACGGCGATGCCCGATCCGGCCGCGGCGCAGGCGACGATGGCGTGGTAAGAGCCGTACTCCATCACGCGTTCGGGCGACACCGCCGAGCGTCCGAGCCAGTCCTCGAGCCGGCGGCGGTAGGAGCAGCCGGTGGTGAAGGCGAGGATCGGCGTGTGCTGCACGTCCTTCGCCGAGCGAACCGGCGCGTGGCCCTTGGGAGCCACGATGACCAGTTCCTCGTCGAAAGCTGGCAGCGATTCGAGGCCGTCGGGCGTATAGGGCTCGGCGACGAAAGCGGCCTCGAGGTCTCCACTGCGCACGCGCGCGACCAGCGCCCCGGTCGTTCCGGTGGCCAGTTCCAGCCGCACGTCGGCGTAGGCGCGGTGGTAGCCAGCGAGAATCGGCGGCAGCCGCGTGGCGGCAGTGCTTTCCAGCGAGCCGATGCGCAGGGTGCCGCGCGGGCCGGCGTCCTTGAGCACGGCCTCCGCCTCGGCGGACAGGCGCAGCAGGCGTTCGGCGTAGCCGAGCAGCAGCTTGCCCTCGGCCGACAGCGCCAGGCGCCGCTTGTGGCGATGGAACAGCGCCGTGCCGAGCTCGCGCTCGAGCTGCTGCACGCGCGTGGTGACGTTCGATTGCACGCGGTGCAGCCGCGCCGCCGCCCGGGTGATGCCGCCGGCTTCGGCCACGGCCTTGAAGATGCGCAGGGCGGCGAGATCCATATCTCGATTAGAGAATGTTTTAATCTTTATTATTCACTTTATCGGATCGACCAGTCAACTTAGACTGGCGGCCATGGGTATCGCCCTCGCCGGGCTCGCCGCGCTGGCCGTCGCCATGGGCATCGGCCGCTTCGCCTTTACGCCGCTGCTGCCGATGATGCAGGCCGACGCCGGCCTGACGCTGGCGCAGGGCGGCTGGCTCGCCTCGGCCAACTATGCCGGCTACCTTGTCGGCGCGCTCACGGCGGCGCGCGCGCCGCTCGGCATTCGCGGCGGCCTCGTGGCGATCGCCGCCGCGACTGCGGCGATGGCGCTGCAGGGATCGTTTGCGCTGTGGATCGTGCTGCGCTTCATCGCCGGCGTGGCGAGCGCCTGGGTACTGGTGCAGGTGTCGGCCTGGTCGCTCGAGCACCTGGCCGCCGCCGGGCGAGTGCGCCTCTCCGGCGTAGTGTTCGCCGGCGTCGGCACGGGCATCGCGGCTGCCGGCCTGCTCTGCCTCGGGCTGATGGCGGCGCGCGCGGGCTCGGGTCTCGCCTGGGTCGCGCTCGGCGCCGCTTCGCTCGCCGCGACCGTGCTGCTGTGGCGCGTGTTCAACGGCACGGGCGCCGCCGCCGCGCCGCGACGGCAGGAGGGCTGGCAACCGCGCTGGTGGTGGCTCGTCATCGCGTACGGCGCCTATGGCTTCGGCTACATCATCCC
>Ga0075435_100002113_pt1 | contig 13073 bp, 16 predicted proteins | sample RhiMethybrSRZTD4_FD_75302 | JGI IMG/M metagenome (GOLD analysis project Ga0075435, IMG submission 75302) | Populus rhizosphere microbial communities from Tennessee, USA - Rhizosphere MetaG P. TD hybrid SRZTD4 | ecosystem: Host-associated > Plants > Roots > Rhizosphere > Soil | place: USA...
GCAGGCAACACGAACATCTCGGAGCTGAACGACCCGACGGTCAACAGCCTGCTCACGAAGTTCGCCGCCACCAACGATGCAACGGCCCGCAACGCCTACACCAGCCAGATCGACCAGCAGATTATGAAGCAAGCGGCGATTCTGCCGGCGGTCTACGCCAAGTCGCTGATCTACCGGGCCCCGAACATCACCAACGTTTACGTCCAGAGGTACTACGGGATGTACAACTATGCGGTGCTCGGCCTGAAGAGCTAGCGGCCAAGTAATTCCAACAGAAGAGAGCGGGTGAAGGCACTGATGCCCGGCCGGGGATCCCGGCCGGGCATCGGGGCCGCCTACAGTGGTCACTTTCATTGTCCGGCGCCTGATCGCCACGATCTTCCTGCTGATCGTGGTCAGCATGATCACGTTCGCGATCTTCTTCCTGATCCCCCGGCTGGCGGGGCAGACCACCTACCAGCTGGCCACCCAATACGTGGGGCGCAATCCCACTCCCGCGGCCATCCTGGACATCGAGACCAAGCTCGGCCTCAATGAACCCATCTACGTGCAGTACGGCAGGTTCCTGAAGGCACTGGTCTTCGGTGAGCACTACACCTCGGGGACGGGCTCGACCTACTGCCCGCCGCCGTGTTTCGGCTACTCCTTCAAGACCCAGCAACCGGTATGGCCGCAGATGGTCAGCGACATGCCGGTGACCATCTCGCTCGCCATAGGAGCGGCGATCTTGTGGCTGGTCGGCGGGGTGACGATCGGCGTGATCTCCGCGCTGAAACGCGGCACGATCTTTGACCGGTTCTCGATGGGCATCGCGCTGGCCGGGGTGTCACTGCCGATCTTCTTCACCGGCCTGATCTCCCTGGAGTTGTTCAGTTATAAGTGGCCAATATTCCCGAACGTGACGTTCGTCCCCTTTACCCAGAATCCGGCGCTCTGGGCGAGGAACCTTGTCCTGCCATGGGTGACGCTTGCCTTCCTTTACGCGGCGCTCTACGCCCGGCTGACCAGGGCGGGCATGCTGGAGACGATGAGCGAGGACTACATACGCACGGCCCGGGCTAAAGGCCTGCAGGAGCGCACCGTGATCGTCAAACACGGGCTGCGCGCTGCGCTCACCCCGATCATCACGATCTTCGGCATGGACCTCGGCGCGCTGCTCGGCGGCGCCATTCTCACCGAGACCACTTTTTCACTGCACGGCCTCGGCCTGTTCACCGTCCTGGCGGTCCAGAATCAGGACTTGCCCGAGATCCTGGGCGTCACCATGCTGGCGGCATTCTTCATCGTCATCGCTAATCTGGTGGTGGACATCCTGTATGCGGTGGTCGATCCGAGAGTGAGGCACTGAATGGACCTCCGGAGGGGGATCCGCAGGTCGGGCGACGGCAAGGCTGCCGGGGGCCGGGAGGTACCCGAGGTGACGGACACGTCGGCGCCGACAACCTCCGCCATGCTCGACGTGCGCGATCTGCACATCCACTTCCCCACCGACGACGGCCTGGTCAAGGCGGTGGATGGCATCTCGTTCACCCTGGACCGGGGGAAAACCCTCGGCATCGTGGGCGAATCCGGGTCCGGCAAGAGCGTCACCAGCCTCGGCATCATGGGCCTGCACCACGGCACCAAGGCGAACATCACCGGCACGATCTGGCTGGACGGGGAGGAACTCGTCGCCGCCTCGGCCAACCGGGTGCGCGAGCTCCGGGGCAGCAAGATGGCGATGATCTTCCAGGATCCGCTGTCCTCGCTGCACCCGTACTACACGGTGGGCGCCCAGATCTCCGAGGCCTATCTGATCCACAACAAGGTCAGCAAGAAGGCGGCCAAGGATCACGCGATCGACATGCTGCGGCGGGTCGGCATTCCCAACCCGCAGACCCGGGTGGACGACTACCCGCACCAGTTCTCCGGCGGCATGCGCCAGCGCGCGATGATCGCGATGTCGCTGAGCTGCAACCCGGAACTGCTGATCGCCGACGAGCCGACCACCGCCCTCGACGTCACCGTGCAGGCGCAGATCCTTGACCTGATGGCCGACCTGCAGCAGGAGTTCGGGTCGGCGGTCATCGTCATCACCCACGACCTCGGCGTGGTAGCCGAGCTTGCCGACGACATCCTGGTCATGTACGCGGGGCGGATGGCCGAGTACGGCTCCAGCGAGGACATCTTCGACCGGCCCGCGCACCCCTACGCGTGGGGCCTGCTCGGCTCGATGCCGCGCCTGGACCGGGCCCGCATCGAGCGGCTGATACCGATCCCCGGCACCCCGCCCAGCCTGATTCGCGTGCCGTCCGGCTGCCCGTTCCACCCGCGCTGCGCCTACGCGGCGCAAACCAACGGCCGCTCGGTCAACGAGGTCCCGCAACTGCGTGCCGTGGGCCCTGGCCACGAGGTCGCCTGCCACCTGAGCACCGAGGAGCAGCGCCGAATCTGGGGTGAGCAGGCGGCCAGGATGCAGCTTTCGCCGCCCGCCCGCCACTTCAGCCAGGAGGACGCGTGACCGCGCCGCTGAGCCAGCCCAGCGCTACCCAGGCCACGTCCTCCGACGCGCTGATGACGGTGACCGGACTGACCAAGCACTTCCCGGTTACCCGCGGCATCATCTTCCGGCACCGGGTCGGCTTGGTCCGCAGCGTGGACGACGTCTCGTTCGAGGTGACCCGCGGCGAGACCCTGGGCGTCGTCGGCGAGTCGGGCTGCGGCAAGACCACGACCGCGCGCATGCTGACCCGGCTCATCGAGCCGACCGCCGGCCAGATCCTGTTCGATGGCCGCGACATCACGCACCTGCGCGCCGGGGCCATGCGCCCGCTGCGCCGCGAGATACAGATGATCTTCCAGGACCCGTACTCGTCGCTCAATCCCCGGCATACGGTCGGCTCCATCGTGGGCGCGCCATGGCGGCTGCAAAAGGTCAAGACGGACAAGGGCATCAAGCGCAGCGTCCAGGAACTGCTGGAACTGGTCGGGCTCAACCCCGAGCACTACAACAGGTACCCGCACGAGTTCTCCGGCGGCCAGCGGCAGCGGATCGGGATCGCGCGCACCCTCGCGCTGCGGCCCAAGCTCATCGTGGCCGACGAGCCAGTGTCCGCTCTGGACGTGTCCATCCAGGCCCAGGTCATCAACCTGCTGGACGACTTGCAGTCCGAGCTGGGCCTGACCTATGTGATCATCGCCCACGACCTGTCGGTGGTCAGGCACGTGGCCAACCGGGTCGCGGTGATGTACCTCGGCAACCTGGTGGAGCTGGCCAGCCGCAACGACCTCTACGAGCGGCCGCGGCATCCCTACACGGTCGCGCTGCTGTCGGCGGTGCCGCTGCCCAAGCCGGCCGAACGCTCCGCGGAGGGACAGCGGCAGCGCAGGGAACGGGTCCGGCTGACCGGGGACGTGCCGAGCCCGCTGAACCCGCCGCCCGCCTGCCGGTTCCACACCAGGTGCTGGAAGGCGCAGGAGGTGTGCCGCACGGTGCCGCCGCCCCTGGAGGAACTGGCTCCGGGCCACCACGTCGCTTGCCACTTCCCGGAGAACACCACCCCGGCGGCCTGACGGTAGGCCGGAGCACCGGCTGCCGTATGCGACGATGGGGGAGATGGCTCCGCTGAGGGGAGAAGGCCATGTCCTTTAGCCAGATCCCGTGGTTCTTTCTCTGCGGCGGGCTGACCGCCGTCGGCCTGATCGGCAGCTGGTTCGCGCTGCGCCGCCGCGGCCCGCGCGTCGCGGCGCGCTGGCTCGCCTGGTCGTTGCTGCCCATTGCCCTCTACCTGATCGGCATACTCCAGGTGCTGTGGCGGTTCGGCGTGGCGATCGGTGACTTCTTCAGCGCCCTGGCGTTCTCCCCCAAGGTGTGGTCCGGCGTCGCCCTCGCCGGGATAGCACTAGTGCTGTTCGTGGTCACCGGAGGGCTGCGCAGCCGCGCCCGGCGCAAGCAGGAGAACGGCGAACGGGATGCGCCGGCCACCAAGGCGCTGAGCACCGCCCCGCCCTCGGCCGCCTCCGCGGCCAGGATGCCCGGCCGGCAGGCGGCACCGGTCCCGGCCAAGCGCAAGGGCGGTGCGACACCCGCCGACGAGGACTTCGATGAGGTCGCCTCGATCCTGCGCCGGCACGGAATCAGCTAGCGGCCGCCTTGGCCGCGGCTTTCATGTTCTGCTTGTAGGCGCGGACGGCGGCCAGCGACGGGCCGTCGACGATGTCCGCCACTGAGTAGTGCGCGCCCTTGTCGCCGAAGTGCCCGGCCGCCTCCCGCCAGCCCTTCGGCCGCACGCCGTACTGCTTGCCCAGCAGGGCCAGGAAGATCTGCGCCTTGTCCGCGCCGAACCCGGGCAGCTCGCGCAGCCGTGCCAGCAGCTCGGCACCGGTCTTGGCGCCCGCCCATACCCCGGCCGGGTCGCCGCCGTACCGGTCCACGATCACCTGGCACAGTTGCTGCACCCGGCCGGCCATGGCCCGCGGGTAGCGGTGCAGCGCCGGCCGGGCGCTGAAGATCGCCGCCAGCGCTTCGGGATCGAATGCGGCCAGCTCCGCAGCCGTCGGCTCATGCCCGAGCCGGCGCACCAGGTCCCGTGGGCTGGTGAACGCCTTCTCGATGGTGACCTGCTGGTCGAGCAGCATGCCAATGAGCAGCGCAAGCGGGCTGGCCGACAGTAGTTCGTTGGCGTCGGCGTCGATCGGCAATGACAACGGCATCGTGCCTCCCGGGTCCTGGACACATCCTGGCCGGCCGGGCCCGCGGGCGCGACCTGGGCCGGCCAGCCCGGAATAGGAACTACTTTGGGATTGCCCGGCGTTTTACCAGGAGAGGCCGGGATGTGGTGGACTGGGCGAGGTGGCTAGCGACCGCGTTCTAGCCCAAAGGAGGCGACGTGTCGGGTCGGATGAAGATCGCGATCGGTGGCATCATCATCGGTCTCATCTTGTTGTTCATCAATCCATGGATCGGGCTGCTTGTCATCGCTGCCGCGATAGCCGTTCCGGTAGGCGCCTACCTCATGCTGGACCCCTCTCAGCGCCGGAGGCTCAGGAACATCCAGCAGCAGCGCCGCAAGCAGATAGACCGCTAGCCCCGGCGGGGCACGCCCGGCGCGCGCCAGCGCGGCCCCGGGCCTGTTAGACCGGCCCGCAGTACGGGCCTGCCAGCGGGAATCAGGAGGGCGTGCCGCCGCTTCTTCCCGGATGGAGCGTCCCGCGAGACAGGAGCCAGCCATGGCCGTGCGCCGCCTCAACCACGCCGTCTTGTACGTCCACGACCTCGCCGCCGCCGTCGGGTTCTACACCGAGGCGCTCGGCTTCGAGGTGCGGTCGCAGATGGGTGGCCGCGCCGCCTTCCTGCGTGCCCCGGGGTCCGCCAACGACCACGACCTGGGCCTGTTCGCCCTCGACGGCGCGCCCCCGATCCCCAGCGAGGCCGCGGCCCGGGTGGGGCTGTATCACCTGGCTTGGGAGGTTGGCACGCTCGCCGAACTCGACGAGGCGCGCCAGCGCCTGGCCGACCGCGGCGCCCTCGTCGGCGCCAGCGACCACCGGGTCTCCAAGTCGCTGTACGCGAAGGACCCCAGTGGCATCGAGTTCGAGGTGATGTGGCGGGTCCCGGCCGAGGACTGGGAGGCGGAACTGCGGTCCGGCCCGCCGATCGGCCCGCTCGACCTCAAGGAGGCGCGGGCGCGGTGGGGCAACCGGGCCACCGGCGCGGCGGCCGGCTCAGTCACCTGACCGCGCCCCCAGACCGGCTCAGCTCTCCCCGGGGCGCCCGGCCACCTCGACGGTTCCCTTGTAGCTGTACCCCCGCACGTGCACCACGGGCGCGTTCTGGGACAGCGGCGTCTCCGGGTCGGCGCTGCCCGTGGAGACGCCCAGGCCACCCGCCTCGACCCGGACGCCCGGCGGGACGAGGATGTCGATCCGCGACTTGTACGCCACCGCCGAGATCGTCGTGACCGGAGCGGTCAACTCCGCCGCGCGCAGGTCGAGCAGGCCCTCGCCCTTGTAGACCACGGTCGTCAGCCGTTCTGGCACCCGCCACCGGCCCGCCCGGCGCAGGCTGCTCTTGTAGGTGACGGCGAACGGCCCAGGCCGGTGCCCGGCGGGAGCCGGGAGCGGCGCCGGTGCCTCCGCGGGCAGGTCGGTCGTCAGCCGGGCCAGGTCCGTGCGGGTCCTGGCGGTGAGCGCGGCGCGCATGCGCTCGTCGAACTCGGTGTCGCCGAGGCGCCCCTCGGCGAACGCCGCCTGCAGCCGGCTGGCTGCCGCGTCCCGCTCGGAATCGGACGCGCGGACGCTGTCAGGCTCCGCCATATCGCTCCCTCCGGCCAAAGGTTCGCGATATATCTTAATGAGCCGCGGGTGAGCACGCCACCATGTACCGGGCGCGGCCGGGCGGCGCGCGCGGCCCTCGGCGGCGGGGCGGAGTGCGCGGCCCCCGGACGGAGTGTCGCGGCCTTAGCGGCCTTAGCGGCCGGGGAGGCGCGCCCCGGCCCTCAGCGGCCGGTTATTGGCGGAGCTGGGCTTCGGCGCGGGCCAGCTGCTTCGTGGTCACGCGAATGGCCACGAGCCGGGCCGTCTCCATCGCAACACCGAGTACGATTGCCCAGCTCAGCGCCTCGCCGAGGCTCACATGTGGGTCCCGCGGATCGCTGGGGGGCTCCTTCCCTGTGACCTTCTTCCAGCCGGCCGTGACGAGCTTGCGGGTAGTGAATCCCGCGGCCAGGCCGGCCAAAATGCCTACCGTCTGGACGGAGGCGCGATCCGCGCGCTTTTCTGCCATGCCCATTCCTCTCTGCCCGGGCCCGCCTCCAGCACGCGGGTGTTTGCTGCCGTTCGCCTTACTCTGAATGTCTTCGCCTAGCGCTCCGTGTTTTCGCCCAGCGCGCCACGTCACTGTGATGACGGTCGATCATCCCATGGTCGCGTCGCCCGCTCGCGCGGCGGGCCTCGCACCATCGATTGCGGCCGCCAGCTCGGCCGGGTGGCGCGTGCTGACCAGCCAGTACGGGCTATCCGCCGGCGGGCTGACCACCTCGGCCCGGAGCCGGAAGCCGTGCCAGCGCAGTCGCCGGTGGCCGCGCTTGCTCTCCGCCCCGGGGCGCGTCACCTCCACGTACACCGCGCGCCGCAGGTAGGGCCTGATTACCAGGAACGCCGCCGGGTCGCCGCGCGGGCCGCGCAGTGACCGGGTCTGCGCCTCGTCCAGCGCGCTTACCTCGCCCACGGCCGCGAGCTGCAGCCGGGCCCGCCCGGCGCGCAGTTCTCCGCCGCCGACCTCGACAGTCGGGCGTCCCCAGTTCAGCAGCATGAGGGCCAGGGCGGCTGTGAGCACCGCGTAGACGCCTATCACCACTGGCCAGGAGTACCCCGCGGCGAGCTCGGTGGCGAGGAGGAGGATTGTCGTGATGCCGAGCAGCCACCAGCCGAGCGGCGCACGCAGCCGTTCGTGGTAAACACGCATAAGCCCACGGTAGTTGGTTGGAAGTGGAAGTGATGAGACGACCGAGGTGGCCCGGCATGCGGGACCGTGGTGCCCCCGCGGTGACGGCGGGCGACCCGGAGAACAGCGGCATCGGCCCGGTCAACGGCGACGCCAGCCCGCACACGGGCCACGACGCGGCGGACGCGCGCCACGCCGCGGCGGACGCGCGCCACGACGAGGCGGACGCTGGCTACGCCACGGCCGGGCCGCGCTCCGGTGACGGGGCTCCCGGGCCGGCCGCCGCAGCTCCCGGGCCGGCCGCGCCGCGCGCCGAACCACGGGTCCCGGGCTGGCTGGAGCGCGCCGCTGGCTGGTCGTGGCGCCTCCTCATCCTCGGGGTGCTGATCTATGCGACGTTCCGCGTGGTCGGCGTGCTCCGCCTGGTGGTGCTGCCGTGCGTGGGAGCGCTGCTGCTCACCGCGTTGCTCCAGCCGCTGACCCAGCGGCTGCGCCAGGCGGGCCTGCCCGCCCTGGCGGCCACCTGGTGCACCTTTCTCGCGGCACTCGTGGTGCTCGCCGGGGTAGTGGTGCTGGCCGCCACGCGCACGTCGGCCGACTATCAGCGGCTAGTCACCGACGTCGGCAGCACCAGCGACGACCTGCAGCGGTGGCTGGCCGGCCCGCCGTTCCACCTGCACCGCGCGGGCCTGGAACAGCTATCCAACCGGCTGCTCACGTTCCTCAAACAGCACCAGTCGGCGGTGGCCGGCACGGTCGTGTCCGGGGGGCGGATCTTCCTGGAGGTCGTGGCCGGCCTCGTGCTGATGCTGTTCGTCACGTTCTTCCTGCTGAAGGACGGGGAACGGATCTGGGCCTGGCTGACGTCGTTCTTCGGGGACGAGGCACGGACCCGGACCAGGGGAGCCGGCGCGGCAGCGTGGCAGGCGCTGACCTGGTACGTGCGGGGCACGGTCGCGGTGGCCGCGATCCATGCCGTGGTGATCGGCACCACCCTGTGGATCATGGGCGTGCCGCTGCTGGTCCCGTTGGTGGTCCTGGTCTTCCTCGCCGCGTTCGTGCCGCTGGTCGGCATTCTCGTGGCGGGCACCCTCGCGGTCGCGGTCACCCTGGCCACCCGCGGCTGGGTGGCGGGGCTGGTCCTGGTGGCAATCTTCATCCTCGAAAACCAGCTCGAGGGCCACCTGCTGCAACCGCTCGTGGTCGGCCGGCTGGTCCGCTTCCACCCGCTCGCGATCATCTTGGTGCTGGCCGTCGGCGGGGTCGCGGGCGGCATCGCCGGTGCCGTCGTGGCCGTGCCGCTGGCCGTCGCCTTGTTCCGTGCCATCCCGTACCTGCTGGGACGGGCGGACGGCGCGGGATCCGCCGGGAGCACTGGCCCCGCCGGGGTAGGGTCGCCTCCGTGACCGCGTACCAGCCCGCCACCGGCCGCCCGGCGGACGCCGCGAACGCCGCAGCCGTCAGCCCCGCCGCGGATGCCGTTCCCGTGCTCGTCAAGCGCCTCGACCCGGGCCTGCCGCTGCCCGTGCGGGCGCACCCCGGTGACGCCGGGGTGGACCTGTGCGCCGCGGCGGAGGTGACACTGGGGCCCGGGGAGCGGGTGGTGGTGCCCACCGGGGTGGCGATCGCGCTGCCCGACGGTTATGCGGCGTTCGTGCACCCGCGCTCGGGTCTGGCCGCCCGGCACGGGATCACGATCGTCAATGCGCCGGGCACCGTGGATGCCGGGTACCGTGGCGAGATAAGGGTGACCCTGCTCAACACCGACCGGACACAACCGGTACGGCTCGGGCGCGGTGACCGGATCGCCCAGCTTGTCATCCAGCGGGTGGCCGTGCCGGTGTTCCACGAGGTCGCATCGCTGCCGGGATCGGCCCGCGGCGATGGCGGGTTCGGCTCCACCGGGGGGCACGCGGCGGCCGGGGACGGCGCCCGCGGCCCGGCGGCGGGGAACCCGCACGGCGGGGACGAAATTATGCGGAATTAGGGAGCTTGAGGTGTTGCGTCGGCGGCGCGGTGAGGACGCGGAGCAGGCTGGACCCGGGGAGACCGGGTGGGCCGAGGAGGAAGAGGAGACCGGAGCGGGCGAGACCGTTACCGGCGGCCCGTGGGACGTGGACGACGACGTGCCGCCGGCCGAGCGGATCGACTTCGGCAGCATGCAGGTGCCCATCGCGGATGGCTGCGAGGTGCAGGTCAGCATGGCCGATGACCAGGTCGCCTGGATCACCGTGGTGCGCGGTGACAGCGGCCTGCAACTGCAGGCCTTCGCCGCACCGAAGACCGGCGGCCTGTGGGCGGACGTGCGCCAGGAGATCGCCGCCGAGGTGGCGAAGGCGGGCGGCTTCAGCGAGGAGGCGGACGGCCCGTTCGGGGCGGAGGTGCACGCGCAGATCACGTCGCCGGAACCGGTTCCTGGCGCCGCGGGCGGCCTGCACCCGGTCAGGTTCCTGGGCGTAGACGGCCCGCGCTGGTTCCTCCGGGGGGTAATCAGCGGGCCCGCGGCTAGCCGGCCCGAGATCGCCGCGCCGCTGGAGCAGGTGTTCGCCAACGTCGTGGTGGCCCGCGGGGACCACCCGGCGCCTCCCCGCGACATGCTGGAGATCCGGCTCCCGCCCGAGGCGCTCCAGGCGCTTGCCGACGAGGCTGCGGCGCCGGAAGGCAATCCGGCCGCGGACCCGGAAGGCAACCGGTGGGGCGGGCTTGACCCGTTCCAGCGTGGCCCCGAGATCACCGAAACCCGCTAGGACACGGCCCCACCCGGCCCGCCTGACGGGTCAGTGCAGGAGCCTGCTCAGCTCCTCCTCGACGTCCTCGCTGGTCACGAACAGCAGTTCATCGCCGCCCGCGAGCGGGTCGTCCGGCTGGGGCACGATGACGCGGCCGGCCCGCAGGATCGCCACCAGCGCCGTGTCGGCCGGCCAGGAGATGTCGCCGATCCGCGACCCGGCCAGCGGCGCGTCGCTCGGCATGGTCAGCTCGACCAGGCTGGCCTCGCTCTGCCGGAAGGTCATCAGCCGGACCAGGTCGCCGACGCTGACCGCCTCCTCCACCAGTGCGGACAGCAGCCGCGGGGTGGACACCGCGACATCCACGCCCCACGACTCGTTGAACAGCCACTCGTTGTTGGGGTGGTTGATCCGCGCGACGACGCGCGGCACCCCGTACTCGGTCTTGGCCAGCAGCGACACCACCAGGTTCACCTTGTCGTCCCCGGTCGCGGCGATGACCACGTTGCACCGCTCCAGGCCCGCCTCGTCCAGCGAGGTAATCTCACAGGCGTCCGCGAGCAGCCACTCGGCCCGGGGCAGGCTGTCCACCTTGATCGATCGCGGGTTCTTGTCGATGAGCAGCACCTCGTGGCCGTTGTCGAGCAGTTCACGTGCGATGGAACGGCCCACCGCGCCAGCGCCGGCGATGGCGACTCGCATCAATGCCCCTCCTTCGCCTTCTTCTCGTGTGCCCTTTTCTCCTGCACTCGCCGGCGGGGGCCGTCGCGCGTGCCAAGTGCGTCCTGAAGGTCCGCCAGGTCGTCTTGTGCCGCTATCACGTGCAGGACATCGCCCTCTTGGAGCACCACGCCCGGCCCGGGGAGCATCGCCTCGCCCAGCCGGGTGAGGAACGCCACCCGCGCCCCGGTCGACTCCTCGATCGCGTGGACCTTCTCGCCCACCCAGGCGGGGTCGTAGGCCACCTCGGCGAGCACCACCTCCCCGGTCGGATCCCGCCACAGCGCCTCGGCGCCCTCGGGGAGCAGCCGGCGCAGCATCTGGTCGGCCGTCCAGCGGACGGTCGCCACGGTCGGGATGCCGAGCCGCTGGTATACCTCGGCGCGGCGCGGGTCGTAGATGCGGGCCGCGACGCGCTCCACGCCAAACGACTCCCGCGCCACCCGGGCGGCGATCACGTTGGAGTTATCACCGCTGCTCACCGCGGCGAACGCGCCGGCGTCCCGGATCCCCGCCTCTTCCAGGACGGTCTGGTCGAAGCCGATCCCGGTGACCTTCCTGCCCTTGAACGACGACCCCAGCCGCCGGAACGCCTCAGGGTCCTGGTCGATCACCGCGACCGAGCAGCCCCGGTCTTCGAGGATGTGCGCGAGCGTGGAACCGACCCGCCCGCATCCCATGATCACGATGTGCACGGCCGCCTCCACTCAAAATCTGCTGCCCGTCACGGTAATCCCCCCGCTGGGCACACATCACGCCAGGCCGGCATACTTGCTGCGATAGGAGTGTGATGGGCGCAGAAGCCGACAGCACAAGCATGCCGCAGCGGCCGGGCAACGCGGCTGAGGTACTCGACCTGACCGTGACCGGGGTCGCGCACGGGGGCTGGTGCGTGGCCAGGGACGCCGGGGGCCGGGTCGTGTTCGTGCGGCACGCGCTGCCGGGGGAGCAGGTCCGCGCGCGCGTCACCGACGCGACCGCTTCGTTCGCTCGGGCCGAGGCGATCGAGGTGCTCCGCGCGTCGCCGGACCGGGTGCCGTCGCGGTGCCCGCACGCCCGCCCCGGCGGCTGCGGTGGCTGCGACTGGCAGCACGCAGACCTTGCCGCGCAGCGCCGGCTCAAGGCCGAAGTGGTCCGCGACCAGCTCCGGCGCATCGCCGGCCTGGACCGCGAGGTGACCGTGGAGCCCGTGCCCGGCGATGAGGACGGCCTGGGCTGGCGGACCAGGGTCAGGTTCTCCGTGGGTCCCGGCGGCACCGCCGGGCTGTTCGCGCACCGCTCGCACGACGTGGTTGAGGTGGGTGACTGCCCGATCGCGCACCCCCTGGTGCGGGCGGCCGAGGTGACCGCCCGGGACTGGGCGCCGGCCAGGTCGGTCGAGGTCGTCGTGTCCCCGGCCTCCGGGGAGCGGGCGGTGATCGTGACCACGCCGCAGAGCGTAGCGGGCGCGCAGATCGCCGCCGATGCGGACACCGTGCTGCGGGCGGGGCGGGGCGGCAGGCTCACCACGCTGGCCGGCCGCGGTTCGCTGCGCCAGCGCGCGGCCGGGCGGTGGTGGCGGGTCAGCGCGGGTGCGTTCTGGCAGGTGCACCCGGGGGCGGCGGACGCGCTGAGCGCGGCCGTGCTGGACGTGCTCCGGCCGCGGCCGGGCGAGGTGGCGCTCGACCTGTTCTGCGGCGCCGGGCTGTTCGCCGGGGCGCTCGCGGCCGCGGTCGGGCCGGAGGGCATGGTCATCGCGGTGGATGCGGACCGGTCCGCGGTGCGGGACGCGCGGCACAACCTGCGCGGCACGCCCTGGGTCCGGGTGCACGCCGCGGACGCCGCGGCGGCGCTGGCCAGAAGCGGCTGGCCGCCGCCCGCGCTCGCGGTCCTCGACCCGCCACGAACCGGGGTGCCCCGGCAGGTCATCGACCGGCTGCTGGCATCGGGCACCGCCCTGCGCGCGGTAGCTTACGTGTCGTGTGACCCGGCCACCCTAGCCCGTGACATCGCCGTGTTCGCCGGGCACGGCTGGCGGCTGGAGCGCCTCCGCGCGTTCGACATCTTCCCGATGACCCACCACGTCGAGTGCGTGGCGGCGCTCATCCCGTAGCAGAACCAGGAGGCAGGACCGTGCCCGCACGCCGCCCGATGCGCTGGCTGTGGTGGTTGGCCGCGGCCGGGGCGGCCGTCGTGGTGCTCGCGGTCGGCGGGACGTTCGC
>Ga0075435_100002115_pt1 | contig 13072 bp, 13 predicted proteins | sample RhiMethybrSRZTD4_FD_75302 | JGI IMG/M metagenome (GOLD analysis project Ga0075435, IMG submission 75302) | Populus rhizosphere microbial communities from Tennessee, USA - Rhizosphere MetaG P. TD hybrid SRZTD4 | ecosystem: Host-associated > Plants > Roots > Rhizosphere > Soil | place: USA...
AACCTGACCACGGGGAAGACCTGGACCGAGCCGTGGGCGGAGCACATGCGCGAGTACGTGGGCGGCATCGGTCTCGGCGCCAAGATCCTCTATGAGGAAGTGGGACCCAAGGTCCACTGGGATCACCCGGACAACCGTCTGATCCTCGCCACTGGCCCCCTGGCCGGGCTGCCCGTATGGGGCACGGGCGGGTTGACCGTGATCACACGGGGCGCCCAGACCGACGGCGCCACCTCGACGCAGGCCAACGGCTTCTTCGGCGCCGCGCTCAAGTTCTCGGGCTATGACGCCATCGTGATCCAGGGTCAGGCCAAGGCGCTGTCGTATCTCTACATCAACGACGACACGGTGGAGATCCGCCCCGCCGCGCACCTCAAGGGCAAGGACACCTGGGAGACGCAGGAAGCGCTGGAAGCCGAGCACGGATTGTCCGGGCACCGGCTCTCCGTGTATTCCATCGGCCCCGCCGGTGAGAACCTCGTCCGCTTTGCGGCCATCCAGGGCGACTACGGCCACGTCGCCTCCAAGAACGGCTGTGGGGCGGTGATGGGGAAGAAGAAGCTCAAGGCCGTGTGCATCGTGCGCGGCACGAAGTCGCTCATGCCGCACGATCCGCGCGGGCTAGTGCAGGCCGCCGACGACATCGCCCACGATCTGAAGACGGACCCGGCGTCCTCGACGCTCTACCGCTTCGGGACGCTGCCCGGCGTGAGCAGCCTCTACAAGCTGGGCGTCCTGCCCATCAAGAACTACACGACGAACCTGACCACGGTGGACATGACCACGTGGGAGCCCGCCAAGCTGCGCGCGGGCTTCGATCACCGCGGGCACCAGTGCAACGCCTGCGGCATGCACCACTGCCACATCCAGGTCATCGGCAAGGGACCCAAGGCGGGCGAGCTCGTAGACGAGCCGGAGTACGAGGGGTGGTCGGGGGCGGGCTGGCAGATCGGCCTCACCGACAAGGAAGCCATCACCTGGCTCAACACGCGGCTCGACCGCGCGTGCCTCGACGTGAACGAGTTCGGCTGGGTGTGCGGCTGGGTGATGGAGTGCATGGAGAAGGGCTATCTCACCGAGAAGCAGGTCGGCTTCCGGCTCAACTGGGGCGACGTGGACGGCGCCTGGAAGCTCATCCAGATGATCAGCCACCGGCAGGGCTTCGGCGACCTCCTCGCCGAGGGGGTGAAGCGCGCCTCCGAGAAGATCGGGGGCGAGGCGGCCAAGTGCGCCATCTACACCAAGAAGGGCGCCTCGCCGCGCGGCCACGATCACCGCGGGCGCTGGGAGGAGATGCTCGACACCTGCACGTCCTCCAACGGCACCATGGAGAGCGCCAACGCCACTCACCAGACCGAGATCGGGCTCCCCGGGCGCATCAACCCCTACAACGGCGAGGAGGTCGCGCGCATGGTGGGGGGCATCCTCGGCCGCAAGCACTTCGAGGACTCCCTGGGCGGCTGCATCTTCACCTTCCGCACGCGGATCGAGTTCCTCGCGCGCGCCCTTTCCGCGGCCACGGGCTGGACCTACACACTGGCCGACGCCCTCCGCCTGGGTCGCCGCACCGCGGCCATCCTGCGCGCCTTCAACCTGCGCTGCGGCATCGGCACCGATCTCGAGTACCCATCGGCGCGCTACGGCTCCAAGCCGGTGGACGGCCCCGCCAAGGATCACAACATCATGGATCAGTGGGAGCGCATGCGCGAGGTGTGGTACGAGACGGTGGGCTACGACATCAAGACGGGCAAGCCAACGCGCGAGACCTTGCACAAGCTCGGCCTGGACTGGCTCGCCCGCGACCTGTGGCGAAAGTAGGCGCCACGCCCGCCCTCGCCGTCACCGTGGAGGTCACCACCTGGGTGACCCGCCACGTGGGCGGCGACGGGTCGGGGAGCAAGCTCTTCACTGAGAGCTTCACGCCCGGCGAGACGCTGCGACAGGTGCTGCGGCGTTTCTCCGCGCGCCATCCCGAGCTCGACGCCGCTCTGTGGAGCCCGGATCACACCCAGCTCGGGGAGCACCTCGAAATCGTGGTCAACGACGCGGTGCTCGGGGTCACCCACGAGCTGGACACGCCGCTTCAGGGCGGCGAGCGCATCACCCTCCTCGGCCAATTCATGGGCGGCTAGTGCCCGCTCGTCTCGTGCGCGGCCTGCTCCCCGCAGCCGCGCTCCTACTCGCCGTGCTCCTCGTCTGGTACTACGTGATGGGCACGCCGCAGTACTCGCTGTATCGACTCGCCGGCGCGCTGCATCGCCACGACGCCGCAGCGGCCGAGCGCTTCGTGGACGTGGATCGCATCGCCCAGGCGGCGAGCGAGGTCATCGCGGGCGACTATCTCGACCAGGAGCCGCGCGCCGCGCGGGTGCTGGGCTCCTCGGGCCTCGGGAGCGCGCGCGCCACCGCGGCCCGGGCCCTCCGCCCCTTCGTGGCCGAGCGGGTGAGGGCGGAGATCGCGCGGATGGCGCGCGAGGGGGGCACGGATCACGGGCCGCTCGCCCTGCCCGCGGGACTGCTCGCGTCCTTCTGGGTCCTCGACGTGGCGCGCGAGCCGCCGGATGCCTGGGTGTCCTACGACGAGGGCGGCCGCGGGCGCACGCGCTTCCGCATGAGCCAGGAGCCGGACCGCTCCTGGCGCATCACGGAGTTCGACCGCGACTGGGTCCGGCGCCAGCTCCGCCAGCCTGCCCCGCGCTGAGCCGTCCTACTTCTGCGCGAGCACCCCGAGCGCGATCCGCTCCGGCGAGACGGGCAGCTCGGTGATCCGCACGCCGGTGGCGTCCTGGATCGCATTGGCGATGGCCGCGGGAGCAGGGATGATGGGCGGCTCGCCCACCCCCCGGGCGCCGAAGGGACCGGCGGGCGAGGGAACCTCGACGATGATCGTCTCGATGTTCGGCAGGTCCGCCGCGGTGAGCTTGCGGTAGTCGAGCAGGCTCGGATTCATCAGGCGGCCGGTGTCCGGATCGAACTGCAGCCCCTCGGTCAGCGCCATGCCCAGGCTCTGCACGGAGCCGCCCTGCATCTGCCCCTCGACGGCGAGCGGATTGATGGCGCGCCCCACGTCCTGCACCACCACGAAGTCGCGCAGGGTCACCTCGCCCGTCTCCGTGTCCACCTCGACCCGCGCGAGCTGGGCGGCGAAGCCGGGCGCCTGCTTGCTGAAGGCGGGACGGCTCACTCCGAGCACGGGCTGGACCTTGGACATGTAGAGATTGCCCTTCTTGCCGATCTGGGCGAGGGTGATCGAGCGATCGGGCACGCCGCGGACGACGACCTTGCCATTCTCGATCTCGAGGTCGTGCACGGAGGCTTCCATCTCTGCCGCAGCGATCTCGAGGGTCTGGCGCCGGGCATCCTGCGCGGCTTCCAGCACCGCCGCGCCCACCGTGTACACGGTCTTGCTGCCCGCGCTGAGCCCGGTGACGGGCGCGGTGTCCGTGTCACCCGTGGTGATGCGGACTTTGTCCACGTCGATGCCGTAGGCGGAGGCCGCGATCTGGGCCAGCGCGATGTTGGTGCCCGCGATGTCGACCTGGCCCGTGAGCACGCTTACCGAGCCGTCGGGATTGAGGCGCACCGTCGCTCCCGTGGGCTGGAGACCGCCGAGCCAGCCGCCGATGGCCATGCCCACCCCGCGCCGCTTGGCCCCGTTGCTCCCGTGGCCGCCGTTGCCCTTGACCCACTCCGCCCGGCTCTTCCACATCGGGTGCTCAGCGATGCGCTTGAGCACCTCGGTGGCGCCATTGCTCTGCCACGGCTGGTTGTTGACCATGGGATCGCCTTCCGAGATGAGATGCCGCTGCCGGAAGGCCACGGGGTCGAGGTGCAACGCGCGCGCGATCTGCTCCATCTGCGACTCGATGGCGAAGATGGTCTGGGGCGCGGCCGGCGCGCGATAGGCGGCCACGCTCGGCTTGTGAGTCAGCACCTCGGAGCCGCGGATGTCGAAGTTGGGCCACTTGTACATGCTGCCGAGGAAGACCGCGCTCACCGCGAGTACGGTGCCGGAGAAGGAGCCGGAGTCGAGGACGGTATCCGCCTCCAGCGCCATGAGGGTGCCGTCCTTCTTCACCCCGGTCTTGAGGCGGATGATCACCTGCGGCGCGGGCATGCCCGCCTCCAGCTCCTCGCGGCGGGTCATGACGTAGCGCACCGGACGCTTGGTGACGCGGGCGAGCACGGCGGTGATGGGCTCGCACAGCGCGCGGATCTTGCCCCCGAAGCCACCCCCGCACTCGACGGGGATGACCTTGATGGTGTTCTCGGGGATCTCCAGGACGTCGGCGACCTCGGAGCGCGTGTTGAACGATCCCTGCGTGCTCGCCCAGAGGGTGAGGAGCCCGTTGGTGTCCCACTCCGCGAGGACGGCGTGGGGCTCGAGGTAGCCCTGGTGCACCATGGGCACGCGGTAGGTGTTCTCGATCACCAGGTCGGACTCTGCCAAGCCCTTGGCCACGTCCCCGCGCTGCACGCGCGCCTGCTGGGAGACGTTGACCGCCTTGGTCGGCCCCGTGTCGGACTTCGCGAGGGCGACGGCGGAGTGGGCCAGGGCCTCGCTGGTGTCCGCTTCCGTCCCCGCCTCGGCCACAGGCGGCGCGCCCGGCTGCATGGAGGCGAGGGGATCCACCGCCGCGGGCAGGACCTGGTATTCCACCGTGATCAGGTCGAGGGCTTCCTCGGCGATGGCGAGCTCGTCGGCGGCCACCGCGACCACCGGCTGCCCAACGAACACCACGCGGTCGATGGCGAGCACGGCGTGCGCGCGAGTGGGCGCCTTCTTCTTGAGCTGCGGGATGTCCGCGGCGGTGATGACCGCGCGCACCCCGGGCAGCGCCCTGGCGTGGCTCGTGTCGATGCGGACGATGCGGGCGTGGGCGTGCGGGCTCCGCAGCAGCTTGGCGTGGAGCATGCCGCGCGGCTTGATGTCCGCCACGTACTGCACCCGCCCCGTGACCTTTTCGGGCCCGTCCGGACGCGGAATCGACAGCCCCACTCCCTTGACGTCGCGCGTGGTCTTCATGGTCGACATGTCAGGCGCTCCTGGGGGCGGCCGCCTGGGCGGCCTCGCTGATGGCGGTGATCATCTTCGTGTAGCCCGTGCATCGGCAGAGATTGCCCGCGATGCCGTAGCGGATCTCCTCCTCGCTCGGCTTCGGATGCTCGGCAAGGAGAGCGGCGGCGGCCATGAGGACGCCGGGAATGCAGAAGCCGCACTGGGGCACGCCGTGGCGGACGAAGGCGTCCTGGAGCGGATGGAGGACGCCGTTGTCGCTCAGCCCCTCGATGGTGGTGACGGATCGCCCGCGCGCCTGCACGGCGAGCATGAGGCAGCTCGCCACCGGCTTGCCGTCGAGGTGCACGGTGCAGGCGCCGCAGTCCCCGGTGCCGCAGCCTTCCTTGGGCCCGGTGAGGCCGAGGGTCTCGCGAAGCGCGTCGAGCAGCGTCTCGTAGGGCTGCACGAGCACCTCGACGGCCTCGCCGTTGATCGTGGAGCTGAGGATCTGTTTCGCCACGTGGCGGTTCCTCCGGAAGATCAGGCGCCCGCGCGGGCGAGCGCCGTGGTGAGCGTGCGACGGGTGAGAACGCGGACGAGGTGCCTCCGGAAATCCGCCGAGCCGCGCTGATCGCTGATGGGCGTGGCGCTCTGCACGGCGAGATCGGCGGCCCGGTCGATGAGCTCGGGAGTGAGGGCCTTACCCTCGAGGGCAGCCTCGGCGGCGGTGGCGCGGATCGGAGTGGTAGCCACGGCGGCCAGCGCGATACGGGCCTTGGCGCACACGCCGTTGGACAGCGTCACCTGCGAGGCCACCCCCACCACCGCGATGTCGAGCTCCCGCCGCGGCGTGTGGCGGATGTAGCTCCCTCCGCTGCGCGGGCCAGGCGGCGGCGTGACGATCTCCACCAGGAGCTCGTCGGGAGCGAGCACCGTCTTGCGGACGCCGGTGAAGAAGTCCGAGAGGGGCACTCGGCGCTCGCCCTTCGGGCCCGCGATCACCGCCTGGGCCTCGAGGGCGAGCAGCGGCGGGGCCATGTCGGCGGAGGGCGCCGCGTTGCAGAGGTTGCCGCCCACCGAGGCGAGGTTGCGCACCTGCACGGAGCCGATGAGCGCGGCGGCGTCCGCGATGGCCGCGTAGCCGTCGCGCACCCGCGCATCGAGCTCGACCTGCCGTGCCGGTACCGCCGAGCCGATGCGCAGCCCGGTCTTCGCGTCGCTCTCCAGCACGTGCACCTGCGCGACGCCGCTGAGGTCGATGACGTGTTTGGGGGTGGTGACACCGTTCTTCATTTGCGGGAGGAGATCGGTGCCGCCCGCGAGGAGCTTCGATTCAGGACCGCGATCGGCCAGGAGACGCAGGCACTCGTCCAGACTTTCGGGCAGGGCAACTTCGAATCGTCGCACGCGGAGCCTCCCAGGGTGAGCCGTCGCAGTCTAGCACGTCAATCCGAGGCGCTTCTTCGCCGAGACCGTTCGGGCCGGCGTTCGGGCGACAGTATACTATGCGAGCGAAGGGGGCGTCGGGGCCGCACGGCCGTCTCTTGCATGGGTCGAGAACGCGATATTTCGCGGGTTTTCGTGACTTTCGAGCTTGACTCGTCGCGCGAGCCTGTGTTACTTCACGCGTTGCGGGCTTGACGTCGTCCCTCCATTCCATCGCCCTCGTGAGGATGACCATGGCGCAAACCGTTGGAATGATTGGGCTCGGAATCATGGGCAAGCCCATGGCCAAGAACCTGATCAAGGCCGGCCTCCCCGTCATCGTCCACAGCCGGAGCCAGGGACCGGTCGATGAGGTCGTCGGGGCGGGCGCCAAGCGCGGCGCCTCGCCCAAGGACGTGGCGGCCCAGGTCGACGTGCTCATCACCATGCTGCCCAACTCCCCGGAAGTGGAGGAGGTCGCCCTCGGCCGGGACGGCATCATCGAGGGAGCGCGCAAGGGGCTGCTTTTCCTCGACATGTCGACCATCTCGCCGCTCGTCTCCCAGAAGGTGGGCAAGGCCCTCGGGCAGAAGGGCGTGCGCATGCTGGACGCCCCGGTGTCGGGCGGCGAGAAGGGCGCCATCGACGCGGCGCTGAGCATCATGGTGGGCGGCGAGAAGGCCGACTTCGACGCGGCGCTCCCGATCTTCCAGGCCCTCGGCAAGACCATCACGCACCTGGGGCCGCTCGGAGCGGGCGGTTTCACCAAGCTCGCCAACCAGATCATCGTGGCGGTGAACCTGACCGCCCTCGGCGAGGCGCTCACCCTGGCCAAGAAGGCCGGGCTCGATCGCGCGCTCACCTTGAAGGCCCTCGGAGGCGGGCTGGCGGGCTCGAAGTGCCTCGAGCAGAAGACGCCCAACTACGTGGCGGGGACGTACAACCCGGGCTTCAAGATCGACCTGCACTTCAAGGACCTGGGACTGATCATGGAGTCGGGGCGTGCCCTCGGCGTGCCGCTGCCCTGCACGGCCATCGTGCAGGAGCTCTTCAGCGCGCTGCGGGTCAAGGGACGGGGAGGCCTCGATCACTCGGGCGTCATCACGCTGCTGGAGGAGCTGGCGGGGCTCCCGAACCAGTCATGAGGGCGACGGTGGACCGGCCGGGCCTGGACAGTCAGGGACGCACACCGCTCATCAAGATCCGCCGCGTGCGCAAGGGCGACCTCGCCAAGGTGCGCGACGTCATCGAGCAGGCCTTCGGCGACTTCTTCGAGCGCCAGATGGGAACGCGGCCGCGCCAGGTCTTCGGCGGCTCGCAGTACGTCCATCACCGCTGGCTGATGGAGCCGTGGGGCTGCTTCGTCGCCGAAGAGGGTGACGGCAAGATCGTGGGGGCGGCCCTCGCCGTGATCTGGGGCACAGTGGGGCTGGTGGGGCCGGTGGCCGTGCTGACCAACTACCAGAACCAGGACATCGGCCAGCAGCTCCTCACCGCCTGCCAGGGCTTCTTCGAGGAGAACAAGGCGACCCTCGAGGGTGTGGCGACCTATCCGAACAGCCCGAAGCACATCACCCTCTATCAGAAGTTCGGCTATCGTCCCAAGGGCCTGGTCATCCTCGCAGGCAAGCCGCTCGACCGGCGCGAGATCGTGCAGGCGACGCGGCCGCCCAAGCCCGGCCTCGCCGTGCGGCGCTACTCCTCGCTGGAGGAAGCGAAGAAGAAGGCGGTGATGCAGCGGGTGCGCCGCATCACCAACGGCATCTGGCGCGGCATGGACCTGAGCAAGGAAGTCGAGATCGTGGACGGGCTCGCCCTCGGCGACACCCTCCTCCTCGAGAAGGGCCGCGACGTCATCGGCTTCGCCGTGGTCCACATGCCGGGGGTGAGCGAGGCGCCGCACGGGAGCGCCTACGTGAAGTTCCTCGCCGTGGACAGCGGGCAGCGCAAGACCGAGCACCTGCATGCGCTCCTCGCCGCCGTGGAGGACATGGCGCACGCCGCCCAGCTCCAGCGCGTGGTCGCTCCCATCTACACCTACTACTGGACGGCCTACCAGACATTGCTCGAGCGTGGCTACCATCCCGACTTCACCATGGTGCGCATGAAGCGGGGCAAGCAGGACGACTACGAGCATCCGGACGACCTGGTGCTCGACGACTGGCGCTAGCCGCATGCCGCGGATGCTCCCCGCCCTGGCGGCGCTGGCCGCCATCGTCCTCGTCTCCGCTCCCGGCCTCGCCCTCGCGCACGCCCTCGTGCTCGAGTCCCGCCCGTCGCAGGGCGCCCAGCTCACGGAAGCGCCCCGCGAGGTCTATCTCCGCTTCAACAGCAAGCTCGAGAAGCGCCTGAGCCACGTCACCCTCGCCACGGAGAAGGGGCAGCCGGTTCCTCTGCCCATCGCCGCCGACGACGGCGAGAAGCCGGACCGTCTCGTGCTGCCCCTCGCCCATCTCGGGCCCGGCGCCTACGTGGTCCGCTACAAGGTCCTGGCCGTCGACGGCCACATCACGGAAGGCATCCTCCGCTTCTCCGTCCTCGAGTCCAAGTAGCCGCCGCGGCTCCCATGCGCAAGGGCGCGGCGACGGCGGGGGGCACCACGGCGTACCGCAACAGCCTCGGCGCCCTCGCCAAGAACGGCCACTTCCGCGAGTGGCGCGGGCTCGCCCTCTCCTCGGTCGGCCTCGGCACCTATCTCGGGCGGGACGACGACGCCACCGACGCGCTCTACGAGGCGGCGGTGGAGCGCGCCCTCCTCTCCGGCATCAACGTCGTCGACTCCGCGATCAACTACCGCCGCCAGCGGAGCGAGCGCGCGGTGGGACGGGCGCTCGCGCGCGTCGTCGCGTCGGGACGCCTGCCGCGCGAAGCGGTGATGGTGGCGACCAAAGGCGGCTTCCTGCCCTTCGACGGCCCGCCGCCCCTGGGACTCCTCGGCGCGGGCGACGTGGTGGGAGGCAGCCACTGCATGACCCCGCGCTACCTCGAGGATCAGATCGAGCGGAGCCGGGCCAACCTCGATGTCGAGACCATCGACATCTACTATCTCCACAATCCCGAGACGCAGCTCGGAGAGATTCCACGCCCGATCTTCCTTCGCCGGCTACGCGCGGCCTTCGAGTTCCTGGAGCGGGCGGCGGGGGATCGGCGCATCGGAGTGTACGGCGCGGCGACGTGGAGCGGCTTCCGCCAGCCGCCCTCCGCGCGCGAAGCCCTTTCGCTGCCCGGTCTCTTCGCTCTCGCCGAGGAAATCGCGGGACGCGACCATCACTTCCGCGTCGTCCAGCTTCCCTACAACCTCGCCATGACGGAAGCCTTCACGGAGCCGACGCAACCAGGCGGTCGCGAGCCCGTCTCGCTCCTCGAGGCCGCCCGCAAGCTCGACGTGTACGTCATGACCTCGGCGTCCATCTATCAGGGGCAGCTCGTGCGCAACCTGCCTCCCGTGCTCTCCGAGGTGATGCCGGGCCTCACCACCGACGCGCAGCGGGCACTCCAGTTCGCGCGGTCCACGCCCGGCGTGGGCACCGCACTGGTCGGCCTGAAGGCCGACGCGCACGTGGCGGAAGCGGCGGGCCTCGCCAAGGTCGCGCCCGTGCGCTGGTCGTCGCTCCGCAAGCTCTTCGCCTCGGCCTGACCGCGCCGCCGAGGGCGAAAGCCCTTGAAATTGCCCCGGGGCTCGGCTAGGTTGGTACGTCACCACGGGTCAGCGCCGTCTGGTCGCTGAGCCGCGGATGGCGCGATACATGGTCAAGAACATCCACCACGTCGGCATCGTGGTTCGAAGCCTCGCGCGAGCGTTCGCCTTCTGGCGCGACGCGCTGGGGCTGCCCCTGGTCCGCGAGGCAGAGATTGCCGAACAAGGCGTGCGCGCGGCCCTCCTCGCCGCGGGCGACAGCGAGATCGAGCTCCTCGAGCCGACGCGGGAGGACACCGGGGTGGCGCGCTTCCTCGCCAAGCGCGGCGAGGGACTGCATCACCTCTGCCTGGAGACGCCGAGCATCGACACCGATCTCGGCGCGCTCAAGGCGCAGGGTGTGCCGCTCCTCGACGAGACGCCGCGCCAGGGCCTGGCGGGGCGCATCGCCTTCCTGAATCCGAGCGCGTGCCACGGCGTCCTCGTGGAGCTGGCCACGCCGCCGAAGGGAGAGGCGCACGTGGAATCGCCTGTGCGCTTCAAGCGCCTGGTCATCGGCTGCCGGGAGCCGCAGGACACGGCGAAGACCTATCACCAGATCTTCGGCCTGCCCGAGGTCGCGGTGAACGACGGCCCGCGCAGCATGCTGGGCTGGTCGGGCGGCGGCACGCTCCTCATGGTGCCGGCCAGCGAGGTGGGCGGCGCCCTCGGCATGGCCGCGCTGTCCATGGTTGCGCCGGAGATGGGCGGCCTCGTTGATCGGCTCAAGAAGATCGACGCGGTGATGTTCTCGGGGGCGAGCGAGATCACCCTCAAGCCCGAGGCCGGCAACAACGTTCACCTTCACATCTCCCGCTACCACTTCCCGTAGCCGCCGGCGTCGCTGACGCAAGCGCCCATCGCGCGGGAGCCGAGACCTGAGCGACACGCGGTGGGGCGACGCGACCTGGCTCGTCGGGCTGTGCGCGGCCCGTGCCGCCGGCTCCACCATGGCCATGGCGTATCCCGCCGTCCTCGCCGTGGTCCAGCGAGAGTGGAACCTCTCCTCGACGGCGGCCGGCTCCATCTCCTCCGCCTACCAGATCGGTACCGCGGTGGCCCTGGTGATCGTCTCCGCCCTCGCGGACCACATCGATCCCCGCCTCGTTTTCCTCGCCTCGGCGGGTCTCACCGCCGCCGTCTCGCTCCTCATCCCGGTGCTCGCCCACGGTCATCTCTCTGCGCTGATCCTGTTCGGGGCGGTGGCGGTGGCCGTGGCCGGTATCTACACGCCGGGCATCATGCTGCTCGCCGAGCGCTTCGAGCCGGTGCGGCGAGGCCGGGCCATGGGATGGTTCCTCGCCGCGTCGTCCCTCGGCTACGTGCTCGCGCTGGTGGTGGGCGGCGCGGTGGTGGCGCGCCTGGGATGGCGGGCCGCGCTCTTCGTGCTCGCCCTAGGGCCGGTCCTTTGCTTCGCGCTCTCGCTCGTGCTCTTCCGCGGCGCGCGCTCGCGGCGCCCGAGGGCGCCCGCTCCGTCGCGGCGGATGTTCGACGCGGATCTGTCCGGCAACCGGCCGGCCCAGCTCATGATCTGGGGCTACGTGTTCCACTCCTGGGAGCTGCTCGGCATGTGGGCGTGGACGCCCGCCTTCGTGGCCGCCGCGCTCGCCGTCCACGGCATGACGCTCGAGCGCGCGGCGGGTCTCGGCGCCTCGCTGTCGGCCATCTTCCACGTGATGGGCATCGTCGCTTCCGCCACGGGCGGCGCGCTGTCGGACCGCTGGGGACGCACCGCGGTGATCGCGGGCATGATGCTGGTGAGCAGCGCCTGCTCGTTCGCTTTCGGCTGGATGCTCGCGGCGCCGTTGCTCCTCATCATGGTCGTGGGAAGCCTCTACGGCTTCTCCGCGCTCGGCGATTCGTCGGTATACTCCACCGGTATCACGGAGACGGTGAAGCCGGAGCGCCTCGGCTCGGCGCTGGCCGTGCGCTCTCTCCTGGGCTTCGGCGCGGGCGCGGTGGCGCCGCTCGTCTTCGGCCGCGTCCTCGATCTCTACGGCGGCCGCAGCGCGGGAACGGCGGGCTGGGGCTGGGCCTTCGCGGTGCTGGGCGCGGGCGGAGTGCTCGGGCTCGGCTGCATGCTGTGGCTCCGTCGTCTGCCCGAGGCGAGGCGGCTGGCCGGCGGGAAGCGATAGGTGAGGCGATCCTCAGGGAGGCTTCATGGCCACGGTGCTCTTCATCGTCAAGGCGACCATTCCGCGGAAGAAGGAAGCCGCCTTCAATCGCTGGTACAACGACAAGCACTGCCCTCAGTTCCTGCGGTATCCGGGAGCGGTGAGCGCGCGCCGCTACAAGGCCATCATGGGCGAGGACAAGTACCGCTACATGGCGGTCTACGAGGTCAAGGACGAGAAGACGTTCCGCGCCCTGATGACGTCCGGCCACATGAAGGCGCTGCGCCGCGACTACGACCGGTGGTTCGGCAAGGTCTCCGAGCGTGCGCGCTTCGCCTACACGCAGGTCTGGCCATAGCGCGCCCGCGCCGGGTCCGCGGGCTGGGGAGCGGACGCCGCACGCGCCGCAGCCTCGCGCGCGGGGGCACGGGCACGGCGGGCGCCCTCAACGAGATCCTCGGCGCATGGCCGCGGGTGAAGATCACGCCCATGTTCGGGCGCTGGGGATACTTCGTGGGGCCGCGACTCTTCGCCTGCTTTCCCCTTCGGCCCAAGGACACCGATCTTTGGGTGCGTCTCGGGCGGGAGGATCAGCGACGGGCCATCGACTCCGGCGTCTTCACCCCGCATCCGCGGATGGGCGGGCAGGGTTGGGTCGTGTGCCATGTCGAGGGCCTACGCGGCGCGGGCCGCACGCTGTCGTGGCTCAAGAAGAGCTATGAGACGGCTCGGCAGGTGGTGGAGCGCGAGGAGGAACCATGATCGTCGTCACGGGATTCGAGCCCCTCGGCGGGCATCCCTCCAATCCCTCGGAGGAGATCGCCAAGACGGTGGACGGGCGGGTCATCGTGGGCTGGC
>Ga0075435_100002120_pt1 | contig 13067 bp, 17 predicted proteins | sample RhiMethybrSRZTD4_FD_75302 | JGI IMG/M metagenome (GOLD analysis project Ga0075435, IMG submission 75302) | Populus rhizosphere microbial communities from Tennessee, USA - Rhizosphere MetaG P. TD hybrid SRZTD4 | ecosystem: Host-associated > Plants > Roots > Rhizosphere > Soil | place: USA...
TTGAGGATCTCGTCGCGTGAAGGCTCCACGCGAACGAGCCTAGCAACGGTTAGATAGGCCGATGACCTGGATCGGGCTCGTGCGGAGAAACCTGCTCCGGCGCCCCGTGCGGACGGCCTTGACCACAGCCGGCGTAGCTCTTGGCGTCGGCCTGATTGTCGCGTTGCTGTCCGTGACCGCAGGCGCGAAGGCGACAGCCGATCAGCTCATCCACGTCGGCCGCGCCGACTTTGGCCTCTTCCAGGCCGGAGCCTCGGACCTGACGCTGTCGCGGCTGCCGTCAACGCTCGCATCGCAGGTGGCACGCGAGCCGGGCGTCGGAGGGGTAGGCCGGATCTACCTCTACGTAACGAACCAGGGGCTCGTCTTCGGCTTCGACCCGCATGAGTTTCCCGCCCAGCGGCTCGTGATCACGCATGGATCTCGAGCGAGCGGCGACGAGGCGCTCGTTGGCGACGCGTATGCGCGCTCGAAGCACCTTGGACCGGGAGAGGTCGTCCGCATCGGCAGGCGCGAGTTTCGCGTCGCAGGTGTTTTCCACACGGGCGATCCGTTCGAGGACGGCGGGATCGTTCTGCCGCTTCCGGTCGTCCAGCACCTTGCCGCGCGGCCCGGCGACGTGACGACGATCTCCGTGGCGGTCTCGCTCGACGCGAAGCCGCGTGCGGTGGCGCAGCGGCTCGAGCACGACTTCCCCGGGACGACGGCAATCAGCGAGCCGGGGCAGGCGGTCAGGATCGACACATCGAGCCGTGTGATCGTTTCGACCGGCTGGATCATTTCGCTGCTGGCGCTGATCGTGGGTGGGATCGCGGTAACAAACACGATGGCGATGTCGGTCTTCGAGCGGATTCGCGAGATCGGAATCCTGCGCGCCGTCGGCTGGCGAACGGCCCGGATCGCAGCGTTGATCGCCTGCGAGGCGCTCGCAATCTGCCTGCTGGCGCTCGCCATCGGGCTGGCGCTGGGCTACGCCGCGGCGCAGGTCTTCTCAGACCACGCCGCGGCGGGCTCTCTGTTGCAACCGGACTTCACAGCCGGCGTCTTCGCCTGGGGACTCGCGTTCGCACTCGGCGTGGCGGTACTAGGCGCCGCGTATCCCACTTGGCGTGCAGTGCGGCTCGCACCCGTCGAAGCGCTTCGGCACGAGTGACGGCGGCGGCTCTCGCTCGTGGCGGTGGTGCCGGGCCGCTTTGTTCGGGTCTGACCCGAACGAACTGCCACAAACGGTCGGTGTGGACGAAGAGTTACGGAAAGGTCACACCGGCGGAGGCCGCTTGGCCGACTGCGCTCTCTACCCTGCCGTCGCGGAGCCGCAACACGCGGTCAGCCTGCCGGCTCACCGTCTCGTCGTTGGTGACTAGCAGCACCGTCATCCGACGCTGGTCCCGTAACCGCAGCAGCAGCCGCACGATCTGCGCGCCGTTGTCGGAGTCGAGCGCGCCCGTGGGCTCGTCCGCGAGCAGAAGCCTCGGCTCGTTCGCGAGCGCCCGCGCAATCGCCACGCGCTGGCGCTCGCCGCCGGACAGCGTTGTCGGAGACGCGTCCACACGCCCCGCCAGCCCGACCTCCTCGAGCAGGCCTCGTGCCCGGAGCTCGCGCTCGCGCCTGCCGAAGCCGCGCCCGATCATCGGAATCTGCACGTTCTCCGCCGCCGTCAGTGTCGGGATCAGGTTGTGAAACTGGAAGACGAAGCCAACGGTCGTGGCGCGATACGCGGCGGGATCCAGCCGACCAACCTCCTCGCCTCCGACCCGGATCGAGCCCGAATCCGGGCGGTCCAGGGCTCCGATCAGGTTAAGCAGCGTGCTCTTCCCAGAGCCCGACGGGCCGGTGAGAGCAACGAAATCACCTGGCTCCAACCGCATCGAGACATCCGACAAAGCTCCGATCCGGCCGCCTTCGAAGCTCTTCGCGACGCCCTCGACGACGACCTCGACGCCGCTCAATGCGGCCGAACCCAGTACGTCAGCGTTCGCGAGCTGCCGTCCGCCTTCACGATCACACGAAACGTCAGCCGGAAGCCGCTCGAGGCCGCGGGCCACCGGGCGAAGTCCCGGTAGCGCCCGACGAACGGAAAGTTGGAGAGCTTGCGGGTGGTCGTTCCGACGTCCGCAACGTGAGCGGTGCCGAGGGGATCGACCACCTCCACGGTGAGCCGACCGTGAAGAGGCTTTCCCTGCGCCGTCGTGGCCCGGACGACGTACCACCACTTTTTCGAGCCCGCCGGCGGCGTGTGGGTGGGAGCAGTAAGGCCTACCCGGAACCGTGCGACCGGCGCAGGCGTGGGTGAGCTCGCAATCGTCCCAGTCGCGGGCTGCGGCGCGGCGGCGTGCTTCGTTCCGCCGCAACCGGCCGCCACCGCCGCGCAGGCGAGGACGACCGCGATCGAGAAACGCATTCGAAAGATGCTAGACCCCGAGGCGCTCCTTCAGCCAAAGTGCGTTTCTGGGCGCGAAGCCCTCCCAGTCGTTGTTGAAGTAGACGTAGACGTCATGGTGGCGGCGCCAGCGTGCGATCCGGCGAGCCCATTCATCGAGCTCCGGCTCCGAGTAGTTCCCCCGCCGGCCCCGGGAGCCTGCGTGGAAGCGGACATACGTCCAGTCGGCCGTGAGCTCGTGGGTCTGGAACGGCCGGCGCGGGTCGTCGCCGATCACGAGCGCGGCCCCGTACCTACGAAGCAGCTCGTAAACCTCGGGAGCGAACCAGCTCTCGTGCCGGAACTCGAAGCAGTGGCGCCCGGGCGGGAGCGTCGCGAGCGCGCCGGCGAGGCGCCGGTAGTCTCGATGGAAGTTGCCCGGGAGCTGCCAAAGCACCGGTCCGAGCTTTGGCGAGCTCACGAGCGGCTCGATCCGCTCGTAGAACCTGCGGACGCCCGCGTCGAGGTCGAGCAGGCGCTTGAGATGCGTGATGTAGCGGCTCATCTTGACCGCGAACAGAAACTCCGGCGCGCTCCCCTCGACCCAGTTCGCAACCACCTCGCGCTTCGGCAGCCGGTAGAAGGTCGCGTTCACCTCGACGGTGTCGAAGTGACGCGCGTAGTAGTCGAGCCAGAGGCGTTGGGGACACCGCGGCGGGTAGAAGACGCCGTTCCGCCAGTGGTCGTAGTTCCAGCCGCTGCAACCAACACGAACCGGCTTCAACTCAACGCCGCGAATAGCTCCCGGCACAGCTCCGGTGTGCCCGCCGCGACGACCCGTGAACGCGCCTCGGTGTCGAGCGGCGCCCGGCCGAAGGGCGGCGCCTCCGGCAGGTCGATGGCGAGCCCACACTCGCGCACGAGCAGCTGGGCGGCGGCGATGTCGACCGAGCGCGCGCCCTTGAGCGAGCAGACCGCATCGACACGCCCGGCCGCGAGCTGGCAAAGGGAGATCGCGAGCGAGCCCATGATCCGCAGCCGGTATGCGAGCCCGACCATCTGCGCCGCTTTCTCCGCGACCGATGAGGTGAGCGTCGCCTCGAACGACAGGATCTCGATCTCGTCCTTCGGCCGCACCGAGCCCAGCCGCTCCTCTCCGAGGAAGGCGCCCTTGCCGCGCTCCGCAGTCCATTCCTCGCCCGTGCCGAAGTCGTAGACGTAGCCGAAGTGGACATCGTCCATCGTCGCGCCGTCGGCGACGGCAAGCGAGAGCGCGAAGAAGGGGATCCCGCGCTTGGCGTTCAGCGAGCCGTCGATCGGGTCGACGACGACATGCGTCGGCCCTCCGGCGCCGAACGCCCGCTCGCCCAGCTCTTCCGAGATCAGCGTGAAGTCGCTGCCGGTGGCCTCGAGCCGGCGAACGATCGCGTCCTCGGCGGCGGCATCGATTGCGACCGTGTCGTCGCCACCCTTGCCCGCGCCGACGATCGGCTCCCGCTCGACGCGCGTCGGCAGCTTCGCCAGCACACCACGAACGTCCTCGACCGCGGCGCGGCAGGTCGCGAGCCAGTCAGTCAAGCGGTTGAAACAGAAGGCCCGAGGTGAGCTTCGGATAGAAGTAGGTCGTCTTCTGGGGCATCACTTGCCCCGCGCGCGCGCGTGTGAACACATCATCGATCCGCGTCGGCCGGAGCAGGAACGCTGCCTCGGCCTCGCCGCGGTCGACGGCGGCAACCGCCTCGTCCCGTTGCGGCGTGTAGGTGACGCCCTGCGGCGCCAGCGCGTCGACGACCTCCACGTCCAGCCCGTCGCCTTCGAGCAGCTCGTAGCCGCCGCGGCGATAGAGGACGACGCCGGGTAGCTCACCGCCGGGTTCGTCGATCGGCGTTCCCCGGACGCCGTCGACCGACTGGGCGAGCCGGTGGGTCGGAAAGATCGTGAGCCCTTCCTCGCGCGTCGAGACGAGCACGACCATCATCCACGCGCTTTCATCCGTGCCGTCCTCTTCGTGGAATGCAAGCGCGGTCTCGTAGCGGTGGTGGCCGTCGGCGATCATCAGCTGCGCGTCGGCGAACCGCTCGCCGGGGTCGTCCGCCAGCCGCCAGAGACGGTCATCCCCCGCGACAAGATCGGGATCCCGTTCCGGAAGCTGGACCTGTTCCCCGTCGTGAAGCAGGAAGATCGGCTCGAGCTGCGTCCGCGTCGCCCGGAGCAGCCGCAGGCGCCCCTCCTTCGGGCCGGCGTGCGTGCGCTCATGCGGCAGGACTACACGGTTCTCGTAGGCCTCGAGCCGCAACGTGACCACGAGCCCGTTTCGGGTCCGCCGCACCTGGTCCGGGCCGGTGTAGGTCTGCGAAAGCGCCCAGACGCCCGGTTCGGGCTCGCGCTCGAGCACGCCGTCGGCCTGCCATTCGCGAAGGTCGCGCCCGGCCTGCTCCTCTGACTCCGGCAAGGTCAGGTGGACGACGTTGTGCCGATCGAGCGCCAGATAATGGTCGCGCTCCTGCGGCGAGATGACGTCGTAGGGAGGGGCGACGAGCTTGCCGAGCGGCCCTGCTGCGGCTGAGTAGCGAAGCGCCTTGAAAGCCCGAACCTGAGCCATCGCGGCGGACGCTACCAGCCGCTTCAGGACCTAGACTCTCGCCGTGAGCGCGATCGCGCAACTGGCGGAGGAACGCATAGTCGAGGGCACCTACGCGGTCGCGCGGAAACAACGCCTGAAGACACGAACCGGCTCCTCGTACCTCGCGCTCGAGCTCGTTGACCCGAGCGGGCGAATCGAGGCACGCGTCTGGAACGACGTCGACCTGCTCGACGCCCGATTCGCCGAAGGCGACGCCGTGCACGTGCTCGGCCGGGTGGAGAAGTTCCGGGATCGGCTGCAGCTCGAAGTACGCTCGCTCGAGGCTGCCACGGACGCAGATCCCGCTGCCTTGACGCCCGCCCTGCGGCGCGACGGTGACGAGCTCGAGGGGTTCCTTGAGTTTCTGGCCGGCGAGATCGCCCATCCCGGGCTGAAGGCGACCGTCGGCCGGCTGCTGGCGGACGACGCGCTGCGAGCCTCGCTGCGCTCGCTGCCGGCGGCGCCGGACGGGCACCACGGCTACGCGGGGGGTCTGCTCGAGCACACGGTCGGGGTGGCGACGATCTGTCGCGAGACCGCACAGCTGCATCCGCGGCTGCGCACGGATCTTCTACTTGCAGCGGCGCTTCTGCACGACGTCGGCCGCGTCCACGAGCTCGGGCCGGCGCCGAGCTTCCGGCAAACCGATGAGGGCCGCCTGCTCGGCCATGTCCACTTGGGCCTGCGGCTGATCGAGGAACGCGCCGCGGCGCTCGAGGCGGACGTTCGGGCAGAGCTCCTCCACGCGGTCGCCGTTCACCACGACCTGCGCGCCGCCAAGACGGCCGAGGCAGCTGCGCTCTACCACGCAAACCAGCTCGACGCGGTCGCCGCGACCCGGCCCGTCCAGTAAAGGCGCTCGCTTGCGACGCCGACCCGGAGGATGTCCCGGCTTTGCCGGGACATCCGGCTAATCCCGGTCGGCAGTGTTGCAACCGTGACTCGTTTCGGAAGCGGTTCGTAAGTGATCGCTGCGGCCCTCGCCCTCGCGGCCGCGGCGTCGTGGGGAGTCGGAGACTTCCTCGGCGGCCTCAAGAGCAGATCGCTGAGCCCGATTGCCGTCCTGATCGTCGCGCAGCCGATCGGCCTGACGCTGCTTGCGATCTGGGTCGCGATTCGCGGCGAGGGGCCGCCAGGCTCGTCGGTCCTCTGGGCGTGCCTGGCCTCGGTACTCGGAACGACGGGCCTGGTCGCCTTCTATCGCGGAATGGCGGCGGGCGAGCTCAGCATCGTCGCCCCGATCGCCGGCGCCGGCGCGGCGATCCCGGTCATCTGGGGGTTGGCCAGTGGCGACCACCCGAGCGGGTTGCAGGAGCTCGGCTTCGTGGCGGCGTTGGTCGGGGTTGTGCTCGCCTCGTTTGAACGAAGGCCTCAAGCCACCCGCCTTGCGGCGGGAGCCGGCTGGGCCGCGATCGCGATGCTCGCTTTCGGCTTCTACTACATCCCGATGCACGCGGCGAGCCACGGAGACTTTCTCTGGGCTGCATTCGTCTTCCGTCTCACCTCGACGACGCTGATTGCCTGTGCGTGGCTGGTGCTGCGACCTCCTCGCGCCCGCCGGGCCGATCTGCCGGCACTCGCAGCGATCGGAGTCCTCGACACGGGTGGAAACGTCTTCTTCGCCGCCGCTTCGTCGAAAGGCCTCGTCAGCGTCGTCTCGGTGCTCGCGTCGCTCTATCCCGTCGTCACCGTGCTGCTCGCTCGTGCCGTCTTGCACGAACGCGTGCATCGGTCACAGGAGCTGGGAATCGCCCTGGTGCTGGGCGGAATTGTCCTGATTTCAGCCGCTTAGGCGTCGCTTGCGATGCCGTCCAAGAGGCCGCCCGATTCACTCGGGCGGCCGCTGATCCCGGGTCTAAGAAAGCCTAGGTCGGAATCTCATCAATCCGGCCATTGGTTAACCCGCAACTCAGGGGGAATGCTTCCCGTTGTGGTAGCTACAGGAAAGGAGGTCTGAACATGATTCTGCTCATCTTGCTCGCGCTGCTGGCAATCATCCTCTTCGGCGTGGGCTTCACCGTTCACTGGCTCTTCATCGTGGCGATCATCGCCGCGCTCCTGTTCGTGATCAGCTTCTTCGTCGGCGGAGCGGGCGGCCGGTCGCGTCGAGCTTGGTGGTAAGCGCGGGCGGGGTCTGGGGCCCAACGGCCTCGGACCCACCCCTTCCTCTTAGAGCATCATGACCCAGCTGCGGCCACAGGCCCGGCATTCGTGGTTCTTGCGCCCGCAGCGGCGGCACTCCCAGTACGTCCACCAGATCCACTTGAAGTGATTGATCTCGAGGACGAACAGAACGACGATCCAGATAAGGACGACGGTCCGGTCCATGCCTCAGCTTTCGTCATTCGAGGGGTGGAACGCAATGGGCCGTTCGGCCTATTTGGTGTTGCGTGGCTGAGCGCCTACCAGGCCACCGCTCGGTCGCGAGTGACGAGCACGCCTTCGGGAGCCGGACTGCCGCCGATAGCGAACGCGAGCTGCTCCATCGCCTCGGGCACCAGACGGTAGAAGGTGAACGTCCCGCGCTTGGCGGAGATCTCCACCAAGCCCGCTTCCTTCAGCACTCGCAGGTGGTGGGAGACCGTCGGTTGAGACAGCCCGAGGAAGCCGGTCAGGTTGCAGGTGCAGACCTCGCCGCGGCCCGCGAGCTGATTCACGATTGCCACCCGGGCCGGATCGGAGAGGGCCTTGAATCGCTCTGCTAACGCCTCGGCCGACCGCTTCGGGAGCGGCGGGGCACCGGGTGCGCAGCACGGCTGTTCCAGTACTCGGAGCTTCTTCATTGACGTATATCAATGTATCATCATCGAAGGTCGTCGATGAAAGGAGGCCCCATGGCCGTTTGCGACTGTGGCTGTGACTGCGACTGCAGCGGTGGTTGTTGCTGCTGACGTCCTCCAGGGGACTGGCACCCGCCGGGTGCCAGTCCCCTGAAACCGCTCGTGTCTAGACGTTGAAGCGGATGTTCAACACGTCGCCGTCCTCGACCACGTAGTTCTTGCCTTCAAGGCGCTGCCGGCCGCGCTTGACGACCTCGGCGCGCGAGCCCGCTTCGACGAGGTCGTTCCAGCGGATCACCTCGCAGCGGATGAATCCACGGGCGATGTCGGTGTGGATCGTGGCTGCGGCAGCGAGCGCTGTCTCCCCCCGCCGTAGCGGCCACGCCCGGGTCTCGTTCTCAGCGGCGGTGAAGAACGAGATCAGGTCGACTGCCTCGAACAGTCGGCGCGCGATCTCGCCGACCGCCCCTGTTGCGCCTTCTCTGAACGCCGTCGCCTCCTCTTCCGGCAGCTCCGCGAGCTCGGCCTCGAGCTTGGCATCCAAGCCTCCCGGGCCGTTCCGAACCTCGATCAGCGGCTTCGTCGTCAACGGCTCGAGCCCCGGTGGCAGCTCCCCCGGCCACTCCGAAAGCGGGCGCTCGGCCTCGAGATGAGCGAGCACGGCCTCGAGCTGGACAACCTCTTCGCGGTGTTGCGGATCCCCGGACTTCGCCTGCTTCCGAACCCGTTCGAGCCGCCGTTCGACGTGGTCGCGGTCCGCGATCAGCAGCTCGAGCTTCAGCGTCACAAGATCGTCCTCGGGATTCCTCGTTCCCGACCAGGCGTCGAGGACGACCAGCAGGGCGTCGACCTGCCGCAGGTTCCCTAGCAGCTGGGCTCCGGTACCGGGGACATCGACCACCCGCAGAGCCGCCGGCGTGATCTTCCTGGCCTTCTCGACGGCCGCCACCGGCTCGAGGCGCTCGTCCGGGATCGTCGCCATGCCGACGTTCTCCCTGCCAGGGACGGATGCCCCGGTCCGGGTGAGCGCCTTGAAGAGCGTCGTCTTGCCGGAGTTGGGCAGGCCGACAATGCCGACCGAGAGGGCCAGCCTACGGCTCCCGGGCCGGCGGATCGGGAGACGTTGCGATCTGCCTGTGCAACGAGGCCAACGCGCGGTGTTGGAGCGATTTGATCGCGCCCTCGGTCTTGTCGAGAATCGTCGCCGCCTCGCCATTCGAGAAGTTGAAGACGAACTTCAGCGTCAGTACCTGCTGCTGCTCGGGCGAAAGCTTCTCGATCAGCTCCAGCATGCTCTGCCGTCCAATCGACTCGAGAGCCTCCTCCTCGGCCGCGCTGCCTTCGCCGGGATCGGGCTCGGGCACGTCCTCCTCGGGCTGCCAGCGCCTGTTCGCGCGGAAGTGATCCATAGCCAGGTTGTGCGCGATCCGGAACAGCCAGGCCGAGAAGGGAGCCGACCGCCAGCGGAACTTGCCGATCGACTCGAGCATCTTCACGAACACCTGCGTCGTCAGGTCCTCCGCATCGTGGCGGTTGCCGACGCTCATGTGCAGGTAGCTGTAAATGCGGTCGAAGTGGAGCAGGTAGAGCCCCTCGAGCGCATCGCGATGCCCCTGCTGCGCCTGCTCGACGAGTCGCCGCAGTTCCCCTGGCGAGACTCCGCGGCTGGGCGCAGTCGTGTCGGCGGCTTCAGAGGGCATCGAGCCTGGGATGCCCGCCCGTGGGCCTCTCGTAACCCGGGGCTCTACGAACCGCTCGAAAAGCCGAGCCTGGCCTCGCGCGTGAACCGCTTGATGTAGACCACGCGGCCGAGCGGGATCGTGTAGCGCCCGTCGTCCGCGTCGAGCGTCAGCGCGCCGTCGTTACGCGACGCAAGCGCCTGCTCGAGCTCGTCCGCTGACGCAGTCGTCAGGCGGGCGCCCATGATCTGGCCGCCGTCGAAAGCGATTTCTACGACCACGCGATCTTCGTCAGCCATGAACCAGCTCCGAGAGGACACCGTCGACCGCGTCGGGATGGAGGAACGCGACCTCGAGCCCGAACAGGCCCTGCCGCGGCTCCTCGTCGACCAGCTCGACGCCTTGGTCGGCGAGCTCGCCGATCGCCGCGCGGACGTCGGCAACCTCGTAGGCGACGTGGTGCATCCCGGGCCCGCGCTTGCTGAGGAACTTTCCGACCGGCGTCTCCTCGCCGAGCGAGGCCAGCAGCTCGACGCGGCCGTCACCGACCCTCAGCGAGGCGGCTTCGACCCCCTGGTCGGGAACGGTCTCGCGGTACTCGAGCCGAGCGCCGAAGATGCGCTCGTAGGTCGTGACCGCCTGATCGAGATCTTCGACGGCGACACCGAGATGGTGGATCCCGCGAGCTTGCACGCGGGCGATGCTACCTACCGGGGTCGGCCGCTAGTCGACCGGCAGCGAGACGACCTTGACCGTGCCGGCGGTCTCGCTCGCGCGCGATTCCGGCTCGACGTCGCCGAGCAGCACGTCGAGCTCTTGGCGGTCGAGCGTTTCCTTCTCGAGCAGTGCGTTGGCAATTCGGTCGAGGGTCGGGCGGTGCTTCCGCAGCAATCGCTGGGCTTCCTCGTACGCGGCGTCCGTCAGCCGGGCCTGAGCCTGGTCTCGAACACGCTTCGTCTCCTCGGAGAGCGCGTAGTTGTCGGCGCGCATGGTCCGCGAGGAGACCGTCGTCGACATCCCGTACTCGAAGACCATCGCGCGCGCAATCTCTGTCACCTTCTCCAGGTCGTTTGCGGCGCCGTTGGTCACCCGGCCGAAGACGACCTGCTCGGCTGCGCGGCCGGCGAGGCAGACCTTGAGCAGGTCCTGAAACTCCTCTGTCGTGTGCAGGTAGCGCTCCTCGCTCGGCAGGTTCAGCGTGTAGCCGAGGGCTTGGCCGCGGGCGATGATCGTGACCTTCTGCACCGGCAGCAGGTCGCCGACGAGGTGGGACAGCAGCACATGCCCGCCCTCGTGGTAGGCGAGAATCCGCTTCTCCTTCTCGGTGACGACTCGACGCTGCTGGAGTCCGGCAACGACGCGTTCCATTGCCGCATCGAAGTGCTCGTGGTGCACGAACTGCTGCTGTGCTCGACCGGCGAAGATCGCCGCCTCATTGGCAATGTTCTCGAGCTCGGCGCCGGTCAGCCCGGCGGTTTGGCGCGCGATCAGCTTCAGGTCGACGTCAGCCGCAAGCGGCTTGCCTCGTGTGTGGACCCCGAGAATCTCTTCGCGACCGGCGAGATCGGGCGCGGCGATCAGAACCTGGCGATCGAAGCGTCCCGGGCGGAGAAGAGCGGGGTCGAGGTCCTTCAGCCGGTTCGAGGCGGCCATGACGACGACCTGCTCTCGCGACTCGAAGCCGTCGAGCTCGACGAGCAGCTGATTCAAGGTCTGATCGCCTTCGCGATTGAAAGAGTGTCCTGAACGGGTGGCGCCAACCGCATCGAGCTCGTCGATGAAGACGATCGAGGGCGCGTTCGCGCGCGCCTCTTCGAACAGCTTCCGTATTCGAGCCGCGCCGAGGCCGGCGAACATCTCGACGAAGGCGGAGGCACTCTGCATGTAGAACTTCGCCCCGGCCTCGTTCGCGATCGCCTTGGCGAGCAGCGTCTTGCCCGTGCCCGGCGGACCATAGAGGAGAATCCCCTTCGGAACACGGGCGCCCAGCCGCGCGAACCGCCGCGGATCGCGGAGGAAGTCCACCACCTCCTCGAGCTCTTCCTTGGCCTCCTCGAGACCTGCGACGTCGTCCCAGGTCGCTCTCGAGTCGGACGTGATCGTCTTCGCAGCTGTTACCCGCGGCATCACCTGCAGGGTGCGCCAGAGGATGTAAACCATCATGACCAGGAGCGCGGCCAAGAGCACCGGCAGCCAGTCGGCGACCCCGTTCCGGAACCAAAAGAGCCAGTCCATCCCCATCTCGTTATGGACGCCCGCCGGCGATTCGTCAATGGTTAGCGGCTAGGCAGCGCCAGTCCCGGCCAGTTCGCGATCGGCTCGGTCGAGCGAACGACATGCATGCCGGCAGCCGCATACCGCTCGAAAGCGGCGTCCGCCTCATCCGTGTAGTCGACGACGCCCGGGACGACGACCGCAGAAGTGCAATCCTCGAGCAGGTAGGTGCGGTCCGCGAGCCGTTCGCGCACGTCCTCGTCGCCCAGCAGGTCGTCGATCGTCCAGGCCAGGCAGTGGCTCTTGGCCTGACCGGCAACGACGACCGCGTCGAACGTGAGCAGCTTCTCGATCAGCTCGGCGTTCTTGCCACCGAGTCGATCGCCGTCCGGGCCCTCAGTCACCTCTGGCCCGAGCATCGAGTAGTGCTCGGTGAGCGGGTTGTCGCCCTTGCCCTGAAACTCCGGGTTGCTGAACCGAGCGAGGCCGTGGAAGAAGATCGCCTCCTCGACGGCGGAGACGAGCGCATGACCGATACCGCCGAGCATTGCGTGATAAGGCCAGATGGTCAGGTCGTACTTCCCGCCCTCGGCGAGCTGCCGTGTGTAGTGGGCGAGGTGCCGCTCGGCGTAGCCGCGATCGATCCCGAGCGCATCGGCGACCGCGCCATTCATTCTCCAGCGGCCGCTCGCGACGTCCTCGGCCGAGACGAGCGTGTACGGAGCGGGGTGGTTGCCGTGCTCGTCGACCAGCCAGATTGCATGGAAAACCTGCATTGCATGGTGGGTATCGAGGCTCGGAAAGATCTGCGTGATCTCGCCGAGGTTGCGGTAGATGAAGTCGCACAGGCGCCGGTTGTCGTCGACCGCACCCGTGCCCGTGCGTCCACCCACGAAGAGCTCGAACTCGGGGATGCAGAACGTGTTCTGAATGTCGACCGCGAGGAGGCAGAGCCGAAAGTCGTCCTCAGCGGCGCGCCCGAGGCCATGCCCGTTCGCCCACGACGACGCCTCGCGCGCCCGCTCCTCGTACGGGACGCGCCAGACCTCGCCGACGCGGGCAGGATCGAAGTGCGGCGGCACGGGAAGCTCAGGCATGTCCACCAGGGACTGTCCCCGAACGGGGACTGTCCCAAAAACGGTTACTGGGACAGACCCCTTCGGGGTCAGTCCCTGCAGTTCGCTGGGTCACTCCACGAGCTCGAGCCGCTCGTTGGGTCGGAAGCGGCGACCGGCCTTTGCCGACGGGCGGCCGTCGGTGAGCACGACGTCGGCGGTGAAGTCGTTCGAGCCACGGATCAACGACGACCCGACCCCGTAAGAGTCGACGGGAACGCCCCGCTCCTCGAACTCGCGGATCTTCTCGACCGTGAACCCGCCGGAGACGACGATCTTGATCCGCTCGAAGCCGTC
>Ga0075435_100002125_pt1 | contig 13054 bp, 8 predicted proteins | sample RhiMethybrSRZTD4_FD_75302 | JGI IMG/M metagenome (GOLD analysis project Ga0075435, IMG submission 75302) | Populus rhizosphere microbial communities from Tennessee, USA - Rhizosphere MetaG P. TD hybrid SRZTD4 | ecosystem: Host-associated > Plants > Roots > Rhizosphere > Soil | place: USA...
CGGAAGTCGGCGTCGACCATCCAGTCGATCAGCTCGTTGACGCGCTTCTCGATCTGCTGCGGCGCGTCGGCGACGACCTGGCGCTCGAACCCCTCCTGCACCCGCGAGCGGTTCAGCAGGTCCATCACCCGGCCGATGCGCATGGTGTCGTCGAAGAAGTCGTGGCCGCGGCGCTCCATCTCGAGCAGCACGTTGTCGACCGTCGCCATGCGTCCTTCGAACTCGCGCGCCATGTCGCGCTCGAAGCCCGCCAGCTGGCTCTCCACGTCCTCCAGCAGCGTGAAGTCCGATTGCAGCATGCCGAGCCGGTCGCGGGTCGCGGCGGAATACCGATCGATGAGCGCGGCGCCGACGCCGAGCGGGTTCTGCAGCTTCAGCCGCATCCGCGCCGACGAGTCGAGGGTCGTGCGGATATAACGCTCGAGCGCCTCGAAGCCGCTCGACGACCAGAGCTGCGGCTCGCCGTTCTTGGCGCGGAACGCCATCTTCGCGCTCACCGGGAAGATCTCCGGGGTCACGCCGAGCAGGCGGCGCGCGTTGTCGGCGACGTAGGAGCGCACTTCGTCGAGCTCTTTCGCCCCCGACAGGATGTCGACCTTGTTGATGACCACCACGACCTTCTTGCCCCAGTCGCGGATCTGCTCGAGGAAGGCGCGCTCGGTCTCGGTGAACGGACGGTCGGCGGAGGTGACGAAGAGCACGAGATCGGCGCGCGGTACGAACCCGGACGTGATCTCCTCGTGCTCGCGGATCACCGCGTTGGTGCCGGGGGTGTCGACGATGTTGATGTCGTCGAGGCGCACCGGTGTGACCTGCGCGGTGGTCGGCGTCACGCCCTCTTCCATGACGCGCGTGCCGGCGAGCGCGTTGATGAAGGCGCTCTTGCCCGCGTTGAACTCGCCGACGACGACGAGCAGGAACAGCTCGTCGAGCTGGGCGATCGACTGCTCCAGCGGCGCGAGGTTCTCGTCGCTCGCGCCGAAACGGATGAGGCTGGCGCGCAGATCGTTCAGGATGCGCCGCTCCTCGCGGACCAGTTCCTGCTCAGCCGGATCGAGGATGCCCTTCAGTGACATCGCACCCAGCCGTGCAAATCGCGATCCCCGCCCCGCCGCGTCGATTGGGCATCGCGGCCAGCGCGATCGCACCAACGTCGGCTAGGATCGGCTGATGCTTGGCCTACTGCTGGCCGTCGGGCTTGCCCAGCCGGCGTCCTCGTCGTGCCCCGTCGCCGACGATCCCGCCTTTGCCACGTCGCAGGGCCAGCCGGTCCAGGTGGGTGGCGGCGCCATGTTCGTCGCGGCGCGCGAACGCCGCTACCTCGATGCGCTGCGCGGCCCCACGGGCGAACAGGTCCAGTACAAGCGGACGCGCACCACGCGCGTCGAAGGTGACGATCGAACGATCCTCGATGTGTATGAAGTGACCTACGCGGGCCTCGAAAAGCCGTCGGTGCTCTACCTCGACGCGTATCACTTTGACGATGCGCTGAAGGCCCCGAAGGGGTTCGTCTGCGCCGTGCCGATCGCCTTGCAGCCGCCCCAGGCCGACCCCTTTCTGGCACAGGACAGCCTGCGCACGCTCGCCATCGAGCAGGGCGCTGCGGCCGACTTTGCGCCGATCCCGCTCGACGCCGGGGGCACCGGCGCGCACGGCGTGCTGCTCGATCACTTCCGCCTGATGGCCCGCGCCGCACGTGCGGCAAAGAGGGCAGGCACGCCGCTCGATCCCAGGAAGCCCACGCCCGAGCTCATGCGGTCGCGGATGGTGGTCGTCGCCTATCCTCTGCGGTGCGGTGACCGGGACCCGGTCGGTCCGGTTGCCGTCTCGGTCGTGCCCGCGCAGGGACAGGCCCCGACGCGCGACGGCGAGCCGGCCACGGGCGAGGCGCTGGCGCGGCTGCTCCCGGGGCTGGACGTGCCGGCTGGATCGATGGCGGTCGCTTTCCCCCTGGAACTGCCGCGGCCGACCGACACGATCAAGATCACCTACCCCGATGGCGCCTGCGGCCCGTCGAACGACGTCGTGCTGCCGGTCAAGGTGACGAACGGCAAGCCGCTGAAGTGGCCGCAGCCGGCGCTGCCCGCCGGACAGCTGCCCACCGATCGTCCCGTCCGCCTGCAGGCGCTGATCGACACGGACGGGCGCGCGCAGCAGATCGTCTACGTCGGCGGTCCTGCGGCGCTCAAGGAGGCGGCGCTCGACGCGGTCCGCGGGTGGGAAGCAGAGCCGGCCCGCATCAATGGGGCGCCCGTCGTCACGCCCGTGATGCTGCAGGTGAAATTCGGCGGATGAAGGGCCCGCAGGCGAGGATCGCCGGCGCGTTCCGCCGCCGGCCGAAGGTCAACATCATCGTCTTCACGCTGACGGTGCTGATTGCCGTGGCGTCGCTGCAGGCCGCGGACCTCTGGTGGCGCCGCGAGAGCGTGATCCGGAACGCCGAAACCCGCGCCAGCAACCTCGCCGTCGTCTTTGCCGAGTACATCCGCGGATCGTTCGCCTCGGCGGATGCGGCGCTGCGCCAGATCGTGATCCACGGCAAGCGCGTCGGCGGGTCGTCACAGCCCGACGATGTATGGGATCCGATCCTGGCGTCGGCGCGCGCGGGGCTGAACGAAGTGGGGTCGCTGAGCGTGACCGACACGAAGGGGATCATCACCCACTCGACGCTGCACGAGCTGGTCGGCCAGTCGCGGGAGGACTTCTACATCTTCCGCCGGCTCGCGTCGAACGGCGTCGACGAACTGGTGATCGATCGCCCGCTATTCTCGCAGCGCAGCGCGCAATACATCATTCCCCTCGGCCGGCGGATGACCAACGACGCCGAGCGCTTCGACGGGGCGGTGGTCGCCACGTTGATTCCACAGCGCTACGAGGACTTCTTCAGCAGCGTGAACGTCGGCGCCGAAGGGACCGTGTGGGTGCTGCACCCCGAAGGCGTGGTGCTCTTCCGCGAGCCGTCGATCGGCGCGGCCATCGACCAGCCTGCGGCCAACAATCCGATCCTGGAGCTGGCGCGCCGTCACAGCAACGGCGTGACCGACGGGCCGGTCGAGCCGAGCGGCCGCCGTGCCATCACCGCGTATCGCACGCTGACCGATCCGCCGCTGATCGTGGCGGTGTCGCTCGGCGAAGAAGAGGTCCTCGCGGACTGGTACCGCCAGCGGCGCGTCTCCTCGGCGGCGTTCGGGGCGCTGACGCTGACCGTCGCGCTCCTGGTCGGGCTCTTCTTCCGCGTCGTCGACGCGCGTGAACGCGCCGAGCGCGAGTTGAACGACGTCCAGTGGCAGGAGTCGGAGCGGCTGCGCGAGGCCAACGAACAGCTCGCGTCGGCCCTGGAGCGCGAGCAGCGCGCGCGTCAGGAGACCGAGGCGGCCTCCTACATGAAGGACGAGTTCCTGATGACGGTGTCGCACGAGCTGCGCACGCCGCTGACGGCGATCTACGGCTGGGCGCGGGTACTGGGCACCAAGGAGATGTCGCGCGATCAGCAGACGCGCGCGATCGCCGCCATCGAGCGGAACGCGAAGGCGCAGACGACGCTGATCGACGACCTGCTCGACGTGTCGAGGGCGATCAGCGGCAAGCTGCGGCTCGACGCGCGCCAGGTGAACGTCGCCGACGTGTTGCGCGGCGCCATGGAAACGCTGGGGCCGGCCATGGCCGCAAAGCGCATCACGTTCGAATCGCATCTCGACGCCAATGCCGGCACGATGATCGCGGATCCGGATCGGCTGCAGCAGATCGTCTGGAACCTGCTGTCGAACGCCATCAAGTTCACGCCGGAAGGCGGGTCCGTCAAGCTCCAGCTGCGGCGGACCGACTCCCAGATCGAGATCGTGGTGACCGACAGCGGCCTCGGCATCTCGGCCGATTTCCTGCCCTACGTGTTCGAGCGCTTCCGGCAGGGAGACGCCGGCACGCGGCGGCGCTACGGCGGGCTGGGGCTCGGCCTCGCCATCGTGCGCCACCTCGTGGAGCTGCACGGCGGCACGGTCGTGGCCGAGAGCGGCGGCGAGAACACGGGAGCCACCTTCCGGGTCACGCTGCCGATCCGTTCGGCCCACGCCGATGCGCGGGCCGCCAGCGCACCGGTGCAGGGGGCGAGGCCGCGATCGGGCGTGCGGCTCGACGGGGTCCGCGTGCTCGTCGTGGACGACGAGGCCGACGCCCGCGAGCTGTTTTCGTCGATCCTCGAGAGCACCGGCGCCCACGTGATCGCCGCCGCGTCGGCCGAGGAGGCGATGGACGCGCTGCGCGCGACGAGAATCGACCTGCTCGTGTCGGACATCGAGATGCCGGGCGAGGACGGCTATTCGCTGCTGGAGCGCGCGGTGTCCGAGCGCAACGGCGATCCGCTCGTCGCCGTCGCGGTCACCGCCTACGCGCGCACGGCCGATCGCCAGCGCGCCCTCGACGCCGGCTTCAAGTCGCACCTCGCCAAGCCGGTCGAGCCGTCCGAGCTGGTCGCGACGATCGCGTCGCTGCTCGCCGACACCTCGGTCTAGCCGCGCGCGATCAGCGACTCGATCCAGTCGAGCGCACGCCCGGCCGCCTCGTACATCTCTCCGCGTGCGCCGCCGAAGCTGTGATTGCGCGCCTGGATCGGCTGCAGCCAGCGATAGGGCGTATCCGGGCCGAAGAGCCGCCGCGCCTCGTCTGCCGGAAGATATCCGTCGCGCGTGGACTGCACTACCGCGACCGGCATGTCCTCGAGGCGCGACAGGTACTGATACAGCTGCGCCTCGTTCACGTATTCCTCTTCACGGGTGAGGGCGATCGCGAGCACGCCGCCGATCGATGCGCGCAGCGTGCCCTGCCCGGCGGCGACGACCGCCAGCCCGGCGCCGCGCGACACGCCGACGAGCACGACTGGATACGCGGCAGGCAGGCCGAGCGCGCCGCGTGCGGCGTCGATGATGCGCGCGTAGTCCGCCGCGAGCCGCGCCGGCGTGGTCGTCGCATCCGGCGCGGAACCGAGATGCGTGACATAGTCGCGCGCGTCGAAGCCGACGAGCGGGTTGCCCGAAGACACCAGGCGCCGGTAGGTGCCGAGATCCTTCCGGTGCCATCCACCGTCGCCCGTGGCATAGACCAGCAGCGGCCGCGATCCCACGGCTCCGGGATTCGCGAAATGCAGGCGCAGCGCGTGCTCGTTGAGCTGGATGCTGCCGTCGGCCACGTGCGGCTGCGTGCCACCGTGGATCGAGCGGGCCGCGCAACCGCCGAGCGTCGAAAGCAGGAACGCCAGCGAGATCGCGGTGAGGCTGCGCTTACGCATGCGCGCGATCGCGGCCCGGAATCACGGTATTGCGCCAGCCCCCGGCGATCAGCGCGCTCGCGTTTGCGAGCGCCACCGGCCATTCCCACGCCGCCTCGTAGGCGAGGTAGCGCGGCACCCACGCAGGGTCGAACTTCTCCTTGTAGGAGCGGACGCCCTGGAAGTTGTACCACTGCTCACCGCGCCTGAAGATCAGCGAGGCCACGCGCTCGCGGCGATGCGCGCCCGGCTGGTCGCCCACCGACGCCAGCGGCGCCATCCCGAGGTTGAACGTGCGGAATCCCTTCTCCTTGCCGTACAGCATGACGGAGGTCAGCAGGAAGTCCATGACACTCGGCCCGTCGGTGCGATAGCGCATCAGGTCAACCGACAACTCCTGCCGGCGGGGCCCTTCGAGCAGGTTCGCGAAGGCGAGGATCGCCCCCTCGCGGCATTTGTGCCGGACGACGGCGCAGGGAAACCGGCGGATGTAGTCGCGTGAGAAATACCCGATCGAGAACTGGCGTTCCGTCACCTGCTTCGCGGCCAGCCAGTGATCGGAGATGGCCTCCAGCTCGTCGACGTGCGCGTCGATCTCGTACGGCGCCAGCACTTCGAAGGTCAGCCCGTCGCGCTCGGCGCGCCGCAGGAACTGGCGCGTCAGCTTGCCGGCGTGTCCCTGCAGCGTCACGCGCTCGAGCGGCACCAGCGCTTCTTCGCCGAGCTTGAAGAAGTGGTAGCCGCGATCGTGCAGCAGCGGCATCCAGTCGGCCGACAGCTGATAGAACAGCGGCCGCCGATCGACGCCCGCCGCAAAGGCGAAGAGCGCGTCGACGAACGCCGCGCGGTCGGCGCCGGGGCGGACCACGGGATCCGAGAAGACCACCAGGTACGCGCCGATGGTGCGATACAGGCAGAACCCGCGCTCTTCGTCGGCGAAGATCGACTTGTCGCCGACCGCGACCATCATCGGCGTTGTCCCCGTCCCGAAACCGGCGTTGAACTCGATCGCGCGCTCGCTGTCCGCCTGCGGCGGCGGGGCGAAGTGGACGGGCGTCCGCAACAGCACGTAGAGCGTCGCCGCGCTGAGCGCGAAGAGCATCGACAGGGCGCTGCGCATGAACCGCGCCGCCTGGAAGCGGTAGCCGAGCGCGGTCACGCGGGCGAGCCCGCCGGACGCGGCCAGGTGATGCGAGAAGGTGCCGAGCACGAGGAAGATCAGCAGCGCGAGGAACCCCAGGCCGAGGTCCGCCGTCTCCAGCCAGTCGCCGCCGCTCTCGCGATCGAAGAGGCCGGCGTGCGACCACGCCGCGATCGCCACCACGCCCAGCGACACGCTCTCTTCCCAGTCGAGCCCTTTCAGGAGCGTCGCGAACCCGGCCAGCAGCAGCAGCGCCAGCGTGCCGGCGTAGGCGGCGCGATAGCCTCGCGCCAGTCCGCGCGCCAGCGCCAGCAGCAGCAGGCCGGCGAGTGCGGACGCGATCTGTCCCGCCTCGACGAGCGGCAGCGGCACGTAGCGCTCCATCAGGATCAGCCGCGCGTGGATCGCGGGTGAGGCGCTGCTGACGATGATCAGGACGCCGGCGGCGCCGACGAGGGCGCCGACAACCCGCCGCGCCAGCTCCGTCCGCCGCGACGACTGACGCGTCGCCCACGACAGCAGCACCAGCGAGGCGGTGAACCACGGCCCGATGTAGTAGATGAACCGGTAGGCGGCCAGCGCCGCCACCGTGACGTTGCGATCGATGGGGAGCCGCGCGATCCACAGCGCATCGCTGCTGCCGAACCCCCCGGGGATCAGGCTGGCGAGCCCGATCGCCTGCCCGACGAAGAAGTCGTGCGCCACGCGCAGCGCCGCGATGTCCACGCCTGCGGCGCGAAGGCATGCGGCGAACGCGGCCATCGCGAGCAGCCAGTCGAGCCAGCCGACCAGCGCCAGCTCCAGCGTCCGCACCGGCCGCGCCGCCGCGTCAGACAAATCCTCGAAGCGGCGCGCGATCGCGCGAGCGATCCATGCCGCGGCCGACACACACACCAGCGCGGCAAGGGAGAGGACGACGAGCCCGCCGCCGATCTGCGCCGTCGCAACTGCGGCGAGCGTCCAGCCGATCAGGCCCGCGGAGAAGGCGATGACCACGGACACGATCGACGATCGCAGCTCGGAGGCGCCATCCACCGTCCCGCGATAGAGCCACAGGCGGATCGCCGGTCCGGCGAGCGGCCCCAGCGTCAGGAAGTTGCTCCAGCAGAAGGCGACCGCGCCGTAGCGCCAGCGCTCGGCGGCGCTCGTGCGCGTCCGGCTGAAGGCGATGACGTCGTAAAGGCCCATGATCGCCACGTTGGCGAGGGTGATCGCGCCCGCGGCGACGAGCCAGCGGCCGTCGAGCGACCGCAGCAGGACGCGCACTTCGTGGACGTGAATGCCGCGCAGCGCCTCCCAGGTCAGCGCGAGCACGACGGCGATGACCAGCAGCCCCCACGCCCGTCCGGCGCGGGCCACCAGCCACGTGGAGCCCTGCTCGGTGCGGCGCCGCAGCGCGTCGCGCAGGCTCATGGCGTCGCGGCGCGCCGCTGCACGATCCAGGCGAGCCCGTTGACGAAGGCGGCGTCGAGCTCGGCGCGGCGATCCGTGAAGCGGTGGTTGCTCGCGTCGATCAGCACCAGCCGGCTCGGCTGGCGGGCGAGGGCGCGGAAGCGCTCGTAATCCCCGGGCGGGACGTACTCGTCCTTCGTCGACTGGATCATGTAGAGCGGCAGCGGCGAGATGCGCGCGATGACGTCGGCCGGCGCGAACGAGGGCTCGCTGGCGTCGCGCTTGGTGATCCACGACGCCGCGTCGGTCCATCGCCAGGCGAGCTCGGCCGACGCGGGAAGCCCCATCGTGATCACCCCGTCGATCCACCCATGGTTCTTCGCGTCCGAGGCCGCGAGCACGGCGAGCGCGGCGCCCTCGGAGACGCCGCTGACAATCACGGGATGCACGAGCTGACCGCGCGCACGGAGGTAGTCCGCGATCAGCTTGTAGTCGGCGGGCTCGTCCGCCGTCTCGAGATGCGATCGGCCCGAGGTGAACGAGGACAGGTACTGGCGCGTGTTGAGGCCGGCGACGAGATAGCCCTGCGCCGAGAACTCTTCGGCGAGCGAGACCGCGAGCCCGACCCAGCCGACGTCGCCGCTGGCCATGATCAGCGTGCCGCGCGGCGGCCCTTTCGGCGCGTAGATCGTGACGGCTACGCCTTGTCCGCGGATCGGCACCTTCTCGGTGTCGGCCGCGCGCGCGGACGCGGGCGCGAGCACGCACGCCAGCACGACGAGCCAGAAACGGAACATGCGCACCCTGAAAACCAGCGTAGCGTACGGTCCGCCGCGGCGATCATTATCTTCCCGTTAATGTTGGCTTAAGGCTCGCTTCAGCGATTACCGCCCAGCCACTGCGCCAGGTGCGCCCGCTGCTCCGGCGCCGCATCCGGGCGGACGACGAGGTTCCAGCGGTCCGCCGGCTCCGCGCCGAGCGTGACCGGCAGCCGCTTCAGCTCTTCGCGGCGCGCGACCAGCAGCGTCACCTTGTCGCCAGGCCTGTAGCTCTCGAGACGCTTGTCCAGTTGATCGGCGGCGACGCGGAAGTCGTCAATGGCGATGATCTCGTCTTCGGGATTGACGCCGGACTCGAACGCCGGCGTGCCGCGCGGCACGTTGGCCACGATCAGGCGGCCGGCGTCCACGCGCGTCTTCACGCCCAGCCACGCGGCTGGATCGGCCGGCGCCGCCGGAGCGCGCAGCTCGAGCCCGTACCAGTCGAGCGCCGGCGAGTAATCGAGCTCGTCGGTGGACTCGAGCGCGCGCACGAACCAGGGACCGAGGTCGACGCCGGCCACTTCGCTCGCGGTCTCGCGGAACTGCTGCGGCGTGAAGCCGCGGGCGCCGGAGTAGCGGGTGAACGCCAGCCGCATCACATCGTCCAGTGACCTGGCCTCCTTCGTCGCGGCGCGGATGCGCGCGTCGAGCACGAAGCCGAGCACGGCGCCTTTCGTGTAGTAGCTGATCACGGTGTTGAGCGTGTTCTCGTCCGGACGGTACTGCTTGATCCACGCGTCGAAGGACGCCATCTCCGCCGTCTGCGTCAATCGTCCCGGCGTCGTCTGCAGCGCACGGATCGCCGCCGACAGCTGCGCGAGGTACTCGCCGCGCGACGAGAGCCCGGCGCGGTGGACCTGCAGATCGCCGTAGTAATCGGTCAGCCCTTCCGACACCCACAGGCTGCGCGGGTAGACCTCGTGCTCGTAGTCGAACGGCCCGAGCTCGATCGGCCGCAGGCGCTTCACGTTCCACAGGTGGAAGTATTCGTGCGAGGCGAGGCTGAGCCAGTCGAGATAGCCGGCGCGCGTCCCCTGGCTCCAGCGGGTCGCCATCATCATCACCGAGTTGCGATGCTCGAGCCCGCCGCTCGTGCCGGTGAGGAGGTTGAAGAAGACGTACTTGTCGTAGGGCAGGCCGCCCCAGAGGGCTTCGTCGGCCGTGACGATCCGCTCCAGGTCGCGCGTCGCGCGGGCGCCGTCGAACACGCTGCCTTCGCTGACGTCGACGAGCAGGTGCGGCTTGCCGCTCACGGTGAACTGGTGAGTCGCGGGATTGCCGGCGACGATCGGCGAGTCGACGAGGACGTCGTAGTCGGCCGCGACGTAGTGGTTCGGCTGGCCGTCGCGGGCCGCGGGCATGCCGGTGACGGTCGTCTTCCACTCCGGCGGCAACTCCAGCCGCACGTCGTGCTCGCGCGGGCCGCTGTCGTCGGCGAGGGTCATGAAGGTCTGCGCGCCGTTCAGCATCGCGAACTCGCCGTCGACCCAGTTGTTCCGAACCGTCAGCTCGTGGCTGAAGACGCGGTAGGCCAGCGTCACCTCACGCGCGCCGCCCGCGGCAATCCGCCAGCGGTTCTTCAGCGTCTTCTCGACCGTCAGCGTCCGTCCGCCGCCGGACGCAACGATCGCTTCCACGTTGCGCGCGTACTCGCGGACGAGATACGACCCCGGCGTCCACACCGGCAGCATCATCTCGATCGTGCCGCGCCCGGCCGCCGGCACGCGCGCTTCGACGTCGACGTAGTTGTTCTTCGCCGCCGGGAAGCGGAGCGTGTACTGAATCGGCTGCCGCACCGGCTGCGGCTGTGCCGCGAGGTGAGCGGCCGCGACCAATACCACCGGCACGCAGCGAACGAGGCTCGTCATGGCGCTCGATCATACCCGCACGTCGCACCTCGCACCTCGCACCTCGCACCTCGCACCGCGCACCGCGCACCTCGCACCTCGCACCTCGCACCTCGGTGTATGCTTCGCGCCATGGAACGCAAGACCGCGAAAGACTTCGACCAGGAGCTCCTCGATCTGTTCGATCAGTACGTCCACGGCGGCATCGACCGGCGTGGCTTTCTCGACCGCGCGACGAAGTTCGCCGTCGGCGGTGTCACGGCCGGCATGCTGCTCGACGCGCTCAGCCCGCAGTTCGCCGAAGCGCAGCAGGTGCCCAAAGACGACAAGCGCATCAAGGCGGAGACGGTGGAATACCCGTCACCGAATGGCAATACCGGCAAGACGCGCGGCTACCTGGTACGCCCCGCGAGCGCGACCGGGAAGCTGCCGGCGATTCTCGTCGTGCACGAGAATCGCGGGCTCAACCCGCACATCGAGGACATCGCGCGGCGCCTCGCGCTCGACAACTTCATGGCCTTCGCGCCCGACGCGCTGGCCCCGCTCGGCGGCTATCCCGGCGACGAGGACAAGGCGAGGCAGCTCTTCCCGCAGCTCGATCAGGCGAAGATGCGCGAGGATTTCGTCGCCGCGGCCAGCTGGCTGAAGAGCCGGCCGGACTGCACCGGCAAGATCGGCGCGGTCGGCTTCTGCTTCGGCGGCGGCATCGTCAACATGCTGGCGACGCGGATGCCGGACCTGGCCGCGGGCGTGCCGTTCTACGGCAACCAGCCGTCAGCGGAAGACGCGGCGAAGATCAAGGCGCCCCTGCTCATCCACTACGCCGAGAACGACGACCGGATCAATGCGGGCTGGCCGGCGTACGAAACCGCGCTGAAGGCGGCGAAGGTGGACTACCAGATGTTCAAGTACCCGGGCACGCAGCACGGCTTCAACAACGACACGACGCCGCGCTACGACGCCGAGGCCGCCAAGCTGGCGTGGACGCGGACGATCGAGTTCTTCAACAAGCACCTGCGCGGCTAGCGCGGACTAGCCGCGGTAGACCGCGGACCAGATCGGGAGCAGGTCGGTGAACGTCTGATCGATCCACCGGATCAGGCGTCCACCGTCCGCGAGCGTCTCCTCGTCGTCCGCGCGATCGGCAAACAGCCAGCGGCCGCAGAACACCCAGCCGCGAGCCGGTGCGGTGTCGGTCTCGACGATCCACTGCACCGCCTGCCGCGGCAGCAGGTCGGTTGCCGGCGGATCGCTGCCGTGCTGGATGAACCCCCGGTTGGCCTCCATCCACCGCGTGAGCAGCTCGCGGTAGTCGGCGGCGACCAGCCGCTGGAATCGCGCGTACTGCGCGAGCAGCCGCTCGAGGCCGAGCTCCCCTTCGGGATCCGACGGATCCGGCGTGAAGTTGAAGCCGATCCCGGCGCGCATCGCGCGGGCCGGCGTGGCCGACCATCCGAGATTGATCTGCGGTTCCCACCGTCCGCCGTGCTGAAAGGCCTCGAGCTGACCGGGCGCGGGTGCGCGGAAACTGTTGCGGCGGAAGAGGCGAATGCCGGATTTCCCGGCGCGATTGCGTGCCTCGGCAACCTTCGCGGCAAACGGCCGCTCGTTGACGTCCATCAGCAGCGCCTCGAGGCGCGGACCGAGGGCCTCGAGCGCCTGCGGCGGCGGCAGGTGCGCCAGCGACGTGAACTCCTGCCGCCCGAAGCCGGCGCTGGCCACCGCACTGCGGCTGGAGCGCGACGAGCTCGAGCGGGACGACGAAGAAGACGAGCTCGCGGCGGCGCGCCGGCGCGGCGCGGGGGCGGGCGCCGAGGCCTGCATCCGGCGACGCGTGATGTCCCCCTGCATGTTCCGCGCGATGGTGTTCTGCGGCTCGAGCTGCAGCGCGGCGTCGACCGCGACCGTCGCTTCGTCGAGCTGCCCGAGCTCGATGCAGCAGCGCGCCAGGCGCGTCCACGCGCCCAGGTTGTGCGGCGAGGCCTCGGCGAGCTGCTGGTTCACGCGCTTGGCGTCAGGGCCGAAGTCGCCGCGTTTCGCGAATTCGATGGCTTGTTGCTGAAGAGAGGCCGCAGGATCCACACTGCATCATACCTGTGCGCAAACTTGCATAGGAATCGCGGTCAGCTCATCACCGACCCGCCTTCGCCGCTTCGCGGCTTCGGCGCGGCAAGCCGGCAGGCAGGCAGAGGAGGCACAGTGGCCAAGAAGGCGACGCGACGCAAGACGGCAGCGAAAAAAACGGCAAAGGCACGAACGCGGCGTGCGACGGCAAAGGCGGCGAAGAGCCGCAACGCTGCGCGCGCGGCAGCGGCGCGCAAGAAGACGAAACCGCGAGGTCGCAAGGCGTCGCAGCCAAAGAAGCCATCGGCGCTCTCGTCGGCCGCAACCGCGGTGAAGGGCTCCGTCAAGAGCGCGGTGGCGGCCGTGAAGAAGCGGCTGCCCGGCGCGACGGCGTCGATGGACGCGATCACGCTCCTCGAAGCGGACCACCGGCGTCTCGAGAGCCTGTTCAAACAGGGGGAAGAGACCACCGAACGCGCGATCAAGGGGCGCCGCGACCTGCTGGCGACGCTGAGCAAGGCGCTGACCA
>Ga0075435_100002126_pt1 | contig 13046 bp, 9 predicted proteins | sample RhiMethybrSRZTD4_FD_75302 | JGI IMG/M metagenome (GOLD analysis project Ga0075435, IMG submission 75302) | Populus rhizosphere microbial communities from Tennessee, USA - Rhizosphere MetaG P. TD hybrid SRZTD4 | ecosystem: Host-associated > Plants > Roots > Rhizosphere > Soil | place: USA...
CATCCGAACGCCGGGCTGCCCAATGCCTTCGGCGAATACGAGGACACGCCTGAGTCGATGGCGCGCCATATCAGCGAATGGGCGCGCGCCGGCTGGATCAACATCGCGGGCGGCTGCTGCGGCACGACGCCGGAGCACATCGCGGCCATGGCCGAATCGCTGCGCGACGTGCGGCCGCGCGAGCCGGCGGCGCGTTCACCGGCACTGCGCCTGGCGGGCCTCGAGCCCTTCAACATCGATGAGGGCTCGCTGTTCGTCAACGTCGGTGAGCGCACCAACGTCACCGGATCGCGCGCCTTTGCGCGCCTGGTACTCGCGGGCGACTACGCGGGTGCGCTCGCGGTCGCGCGTCAGCAAGTCGAGAACGGCGCGCAGGTCGTCGACGTCAACATGGACGAGGCGATGCTCGACTCGGAAAAGGCGATGCAGACATTCCTGAGCCTGCTCGCTGCCGAGCCCGATATCGCTCGCGTGCCGGTCATGATCGACAGCTCCCGCTGGAGCGTGATCGAAGCCGGGCTCAAGTGCGTGCAGGGCAAGCCGATCGTCAATTCCATTTCGCTCAAGGAGGGCGAAGCCGAGTTCCTGCGCCAGGCGGGGCTCTGTCGCCGCTACGGCGCGGCGACGGTCGTCATGGCCTTCGACGAGCAGGGCCAGGCGGACTCGCTCGAGCGGCGCATTGCCGTTTGCGAGCGCGCCTACCGGCTGCTCACCGGCAGCGGCTTTCCGGCCGAGGACATCATCTTCGATCCGAACATCTTCGCCATCGCCACCGGTCTCGAAGAGCACGCGCGCTACGGCATCGACTACCTCGAAGCGGTGCGCTGGATCCGCGCGCATCTGCCGCAGGCGAAGGTCTCAGGCGGCGTATCCAACCTGTCGTTCTCTTTCCGCGGCAATGACGCGGTGCGCGAAGCAATGCACACCGCGTTCCTCTACCACGCGGTCAAGGCCGGCATGTCGATGGGCATCGTCAACGCGGGACAGCTCGGCGTCTACCAGGAGCTCGACGCGGAGCTGCGCGAGCGCGTGGAGGACGTCATCTTCAACCGCCGCGCCGATGCGACCGAGCGGCTGATCGAGTTCGCCGGCCGTGTCAAGACCGCGGCGAAGCAGCCGGGCAAGGAGGACGCCTGGCGCTCGGGCAGCGTGGAAGAGCGCCTGGCGCACGCGCTGGTCAACGGCGTGTCGTCGCACATCATTGCCGACACCGAGGAGGCGCGGCTCAAATACCCGCGCCCGATCCGAGTGATCGAGGGCCCGCTGATGGACGGCATGAACGTCGTCGGCGACCTGTTCGGCGCGGGCAAGATGTTCCTGCCGCAGGTCGTCAAATCGGCGCGCGTGATGAAGCAAGCGGTGGCACACCTCGTGCCCTATATCGAGGCGGAGAAGGCGCGCTCGGGCGACGCCGGCCGCGCCAAGGGCCGCATCGTGGTTGCGACGGTGAAGGGCGACGTGCACGACATCGGCAAGAACATCGTCGCCGTAGTGCTCCAATGCAACAACTACGAGGTGCTCAACCTCGGCGTGATGGTGCCGGCGCAAACCATCCTCGACACCGCGCAACGCGAGCAGGCGGACGCCATCGGCCTGTCAGGCCTCATCACGCCGTCGCTGGAAGAGATGGCACATGTGGCGCGCGAGATGGAGCGCCAGGGGTTTCGCCTGCCGCTGCTCATCGGCGGCGCGACCACCTCGCGTGCGCATACGGCGGTAAAGATCGCGCCGAACTACTCGGGAGCGGTGGTGTATGTGCCCGACGCCTCGCGTAGCGTACCGGCGGTTCAGGGATTGCTCGCGGACTCCGGCGAGGCGTACGCCGCGCAGGTGCGCGCCGACTACGAGAAGATCCGCCTGCAGCACAGTCAGAAAAGCGGTCCAGGCCCGCTGCACCCGCTGGCGGAAGCGCGGCGCCTGGGCCTCAAAACCGATTGGGCGGCGTACTCGCCGCCAAGACCGCAGCGCGTGGGCGTGATTGCGCTGCGGCGCTACCCGCTGGCCGAGCTGGTGCCGTACATCGACTGGTCGCCCTTCTTCCAGGCATGGGAGCTCTCGGGTCCCTACCCGCGCATCCTTGAAGATCCGGTCGTAGGCAGCGAAGCGCGCAAGCTGTTCGCCGAAGCGCGCGTCATGCTGGGACGCATCGTCGAGCAGCAGTGGCTCGACGCGAATGGCGTCGCAGCGCTTTATCCGGCGGCGCAGGTCGACGGTGACGACATCGAGATCTACGCTGACGAGGCGCGCCGCACCCGGCTCATGATCTGGCACAACCTGCGCCAGCAGAACCATAAGCCCCAGGGCCGGGCAAATCTGTGCCTTGCCGACTTCGTCGCGCCGCAAGCGACGGGCGCCGCCGATTGGGTCGGCGCGTTCGCAGTGTGCGCCGACGGCCTGGAGGAGCGCGTGCGGCGCTTCGAAGCGGCGCACGATGACTACAACGCCATCATGCTGAAAGTGCTCGCCGACCGACTGGCCGAAGCGTTTGCCGAGCGGCTGCATGAGCGCGTGCGGCGCGAATTCTGGGGTTATGCGGCAGAGGAAAAGCTGACGAGCGAGGCGCTGCTCGCCGAGACATACCGCGGCATCCGTCCGGCGCCGGGCTATCCCGCCTGCCCGGACCATACGGCGAAGGCCGGGCTTTTCCGGCTGTTGGAGGCGGAGCGCCACGCCGGGATGAAACTCACCGAGTCGTTCGCCATGCTGCCCGCCTCGTCGGTTGCGGGCTTTTATCTGTCGCATCCGCAGGCCAGCTATTTCGCGGTCGGCAAGATCGGCCGCGACCAGGTCGAGGACTACGCGCGCCGCAGCGGCAAGACGCTGGCCGAGGCCGAAAGATGGCTCGCGCCGAATCTCGCGTACGAACCGCAGACGGCACCGGCCGGCGCGTCGCTATAATCGCCGCATGGGTAAAGGCGACAAGCGCACGCGGCGCGGCAAGATCTATCGCAGCAGCTACGGCAAGAAGCGGCCGCATCGCGTGAAGAAGACCAAGAAGCCGGCCTGACTATTCCTCGCGGCGGCCGACCGGCAGGCCGAGTGCCTTGAGCTTGCGATAGAGATGCGTGCGCTCGAGGCCCGAGCGCTCGGCGACGCGCGACATGCTGCCGTGCTCGCGCGCCAGCAGGTTCTCGAAGTACACCCGCTCGAAGGCTTCGCGCGCCTCGCGATAGGGTCGGTCGAGCGTTACTTCCGGAAGCGCGCTGGGCGAGCCGCGGGCACCGAGCACTCGCTCGACGTCGGGCAGCTGGATTTCCTCGTCGAGCGAAGTGAACGCGAGGTCCTTCACCACGCTTTCGAGCTCGGCGAGGTTTCCCGGCCAGGAATGGTGGCGAAGCGCATTCAGTGCCGCGATCGCCAGCCGGCGCGGCGGGCAGAGGCGCGCCTCGACCAGCTGCGCGAGCATCAGCGAGGCGAGGTCGGGCACGTCCTCGGCGAATTCGCGCACCGCCGGAAGCTTGAGCGTCAGCTCGGCGAGCCGCAGGCAAAGATCGGGATCGAACTCGTGCTTCTCGACCAGCACGCGCACATCGACGCTCGAGAAGGACACGAGGCGCGCCTTGTGCTTGTCGGCGCGCGGCAGCAGGAACTCGAGGTGGCGCTGCTCCGCGCGCTCCAGGCGGCTCAGGTCGGCAAGGAACAGCACGCCGCCGGCGGCCTTGCCGAGGAGCTCCGAGGGCGCCTCGTCGAGCATTTGCGCACCGTCGACGAACGGCCCGCCGGCCGGGACCAGCAGCCGTGCGAAGAGCTCCGCACGCATGCCGCGCTCGCCGCGCAGCATGAGCGGCGCGGCGACCTGCGCGAGCTGGGCGAGCCGCTTCTTCGCATCGGCGAGCGCCGCGGAGCGCCCGAGCGCGCTCAGCGCAAGCTGCGGCGCGGGCACCGATTCCGGATGGCGCAGCGCGCGCTTGACGGTTGCGAGCAGGCGCTGCAGCGCGATCGGCTTTTCCAGGAAGTCGAGCGCGCCGATGCGTGTCGCCTCGACGGCCGTCTCGATGGTCGCGTGCCCCGACATCATGACCACCGGCATGTTGAGCTGGCCGCTCGCCGCCCATTCCTTGAGCAGCGTGATGCCGTCGGTATCAGGCATCCAGATGTCGAGCAGCACGAGATCGGGGCGGCCGCGCTCGCGCACGCGCCGCGCGTCGGCCGCGCTTTCGGCGAGCGCCACCTGGTGGCCTTCATCCTCCAGGATCTCCGAGAGGAGCTCGCGGATGCCGACCTCGTCGTCGACCACCAGGATCTGCGCCATGGTTCTAGGCGGCCTTCGCGAGCGGCAGCAGCACGCTGACCGAGGCGCCGCGCGGCTCCCGGTTCTCGATCGCGACGCTGCCGTGATGCTCGTCGATGATCTTTTTCACGATGGCGAGGCCCAGGCCGGTGCCGCGCGGCTTGGTGGTGACATAGGGCTCGAAGATGCGGGCGATCAGCTCCTCCGGAAAACCGCCGCCGTTATCCGACACCGCCAGGCGCACGCGGTCGCCGTCGAGCTCGGTGCGCACTTCGATCGACGGTGAACGGCCCGCGGCGCGCACGTTCTCCAGCGCATCCTGCGCATTCTGAACCAGGTTGTGGATCACCTGGCGGATCTGTGCGGCGTCCGCCCACACCGCCGGCAGGTCCGGCGCCAGCCGCTTGGTGATCGGCACCTGCGAGGTCTCGTACAGCGCCAGCACCTCGCTCACCAGCGCGTTCAGATCGAGGCGCGCGAGCTCCGGCGCCGGCAGCCGCGCGTAGTCGCTGAAGTCGTCGACCATCGCCTTCAGCGCGGCGACCTGGTTCACGATCGTGCCGGTAGAGCGGCGCAGCGCCTCGGCATCCTCGCGCGACAGGCGCTCGGCAAGCTTCATCTCGAGCCGCTCGGCCGAGAGCTGTATCGGCGTCAGCGGGTTCTTGATCTCGTGCGCCAGGCGCTGCGCCACTTCCGCCCAGGCGGTGGCGCGCTGGGCGTTGATCAGCTGGGTGATGTCGTCGAATACCACGACGTAGCCGCCGTCGGTGGCCTGGGGTAAGCGCGCGGCGCGCGCATGCACGGTCTTGCCGGTGGTCTTGAGCTGCAGCTCGAGCTGCCAGGGCTTGTCGCCCTGCTCGCGAAAATGCTGCCGCACGAGCTCGGCGAACTCCGCGAGCTCGGCGCCGAGGATGGCGCCGGCGCCGCGGTTGGAAATCGAAAGGCTCAAGTCCTGGTCGAACACCAGGACGCCCGCGGACAGGTTGGCGAGGATGTTCTCGAGGCGCGATTTCGCCGCCTCGAGCGCCGCGCGATTCGCTTCCACCACGCGCCGCGCCTCCTCGAGCTGCCGCGTCATCGAATTGAACGATTCGGTCAGCACGCCGAGCTCGTCGCGGCTGGTCACCGGCGCAGGGCGCGAGAAGTTGCCGCGCGCTACGGCCTGCATCGCCTGGGCGAGCGTGGCGAGCGGCTCGGCGAGCAGCTCCGATTGCGTTGCGGCGACGGCGATGGCGATGGAGAGTGCCATGAGAAGCGCGAAGCTGAGGGTCACTACGTAGATGCGCTTTAGCCCTTCGCGCGACAGCGCGAGCTGGCGATAGTCACGATACGCCGCCTCGACCGCCTCGGCGTTGCGCGCCAGCGTCGGCGGCACGGCGGTGCGCAGCTGCAGGAAGCGCGGCTCGGCAGCGAGCGCGCGCGGCTCGAGCGGGACGACGGCGCGCAGGGCAAGCGCGCGGCCGGGCGTGGCGTCGATCGCCGTATGCCCGCGTTGTAGCCGCGCCTGGCGCAGCAACGCGGCGCTCGGCAGGTCTGGCACGAGCTTCGCGACGTCGTCGCTTGCCGCAGCGACCAGCCGGCCCTTGGCGTTGATCACCAACGCTTCCTGCGCGCCAGCCTGCAGCCGCAGCCGCTCGAGATGCGTGACGAGCTGCGCGGCGGGGATGTCGGCGAGCTCGAGCGCCATGGTGCGCGCCTTGCTCTGCAAATCGATCAGCATCTGGTCGATGACCTGCTGGCCGAGGTTGATGCCGCCCTCGAGCGCCGCGTCGACCTTGACATCGAACCACGACTCGATCGAGCGTGTCAGGAACTGCACCGACACGGCGTAGACGATCAGGCCTGGCAGCACGGCGAGCGCGGCGAACCGCAGGAACAGCCGCAGCGTAAGCCGCGTGCCGAAAACCCGTGCCCGATAGCGCCGCGCCATGACGCCGAGCTGATAAATCACCAGGACCGCGAACATGGCGGCGAACGCTGCATTGAGCGCGAGCAGCAGCGGGTACTGCCGTGCGAAGAACGTCGTGTCGCTGCTCGCCGTGGCGAGCAGGAACAAGCCCACCGCTGCCACGCCGCTGCCGAGAATCAGTACCAGCCTCACCGTGTCTCCTCGCGCGGCTCGCGGCTCTCCACCGGTGCCGGCAGCTGACGAGGCGAATGCACGATGAAGCGCCTCCAGTGCGACTCGAGCTGCAGCTCCCGGCTGGTCAGTGCGCTCAGCTGAAAGGGCTTGGGCAGGAGCGTCGTATCGAGGCGCAGGCGCACGGCGGCCTCGTAATCGGCGTCGGAAAAGGTCACGGTGCGGTCCACGACCAGCCAGCTGCGCAGGTGCTTGAGCACATTAAGCGCTTCCTCCAGCGTAGCAAAGCTCTGCTGCAGGAGCCCGGTCGACAGCCGGTATTGGCGCGACAACGCATGGTAGGACAGCCGCAGCTGCAGCCGCTTCGACGCCGCCGTCTCGTCGAGCCAATACCAGCGCCGCCGCGTAAGCTCGAAGTCGACCCGAAAATACAGCGGCACGCCGCCAGCAACCACCTCCGCGAGCCGCGGCGAGAGCTCGAAGTCGAAATCGACGTCAAGCATCAGGCCGTCTTCGACGGCGCGCAGCTGGGCGGCGCGCACGTCGATTTCGTCGGCCCGGGCGGGCTGCAGTAGCAGTAGGGCGACCAATCCGGCACACAGTGCGATGCGGCGCATCGCGCTCATGTCAGACTTGTTTTTCGATCAACGCGTAGAAAAATCCGTCATGCTGCTCGTCGGGCAGCCATTGCGCGCTCGAACCGTCGGCCAGCGCCGGGCACCGCGCCAGAGGCTCGCTCGCGACGAACGCGGCGACGAGCGCTTCGTTTTCCTGCGGGAACACCGAGCAGGTGGCATACAGCAATTTACCACCCGGGGCGAGCAGGCGCCAAAGCGCAGCGAGCATGGCGTGGCTCCGCTCGGCGAACGACGCGATGTCGCTCGCGCGACGCAGCCATTTCACGTCGGGATGGCGGCGCACCACGCCGGAGGCCGAGCAGGGCACATCGGCAAGGATCCGATGATAGGCGTGTCCGTCCCACCACTGCTCCGGCGAGCACGCATCGCCGATACGTACCTCGGCCCGCAGTCCCAGGCGCTCGAGATTGGGCGCAATGCGCGCTGCTCGGCGCGGGTCGACCTCAAGCGCGGTGAGCGCCACGTCGGCGAGCTCCAGCATATGCGCGCTCTTGCCGCCCGGCGCCGCGCAGGCGTCGAGCACGCGCTGGCCCCCCTGCAGGTCAAGAAGATGGGCGGCCCGCTGTGCACCCAGGTCCTGGACCGAAACGCGGCCGGCCTCGAATCCGGGCAGGCGCTCTACGGGCAGCGGCCGCTCGAGCAAAAGCGCCTCGGCGCCGCACGCTCGCGCGCCGACACCCTGCTGCGCGAGCTCGGCTTGGTACGCCACCACGTCCGCCCGGCGGCGATTTACGCGCAGGCACATCGGCGGGTGAGCGTTGCCGGCGTTGAGGACCGCCGCCCATGGCCCGGGGTACGCAGCGCGCACCAGTTCGATCCACCAAGCCGGATGCTGATGCGTTGCCACCGGGTCGCCTGCGAGCCGCGTCTCGACTGCGGCGCGCTCGCGCAGGAATCCGCGCAGCAGTGCATTGACGTAGCCCTTGGCCACCCAGCGCTCGAGCAGCACGCAGGCCTTCACCGCCTGGTCGACGACCGTGTGTTCGCCATAACGTCCCGATTCGAGCGCGTACAGCGCACACCAGAGCAACGCCTGCACCAGCGGATCCGGCGGGCCGCGGCGCGAGAGCGCTGCCACGATGGCCTGCACGCGCCCGTAGCGGCGCAGCGTGGCGTGCGTCAGATCGATCAGCGCGGCGCGAGAGCCACGCGGCATTTCAGCGCCCAGACGCTCGAACTCGTCGGCGAGGCTCTTGCCGCGAGCCACCTGCGCCACGACGCGCGCCGCCTGCGCCAGCTCGATGGCGAGCGCCGCGCCATGCGTCATTCGAACGTGGCGCCGGGCGCCAGGCGCCGACCGCGCAGGAATTCAGCGGCCGACATGCGCCGGCCACCGGCCGGCTGCAGCTCCTCGAGCGACAAGGCATCGGAACCGCAAGCGACATGCAGCGCGCCGCTCGCGCGCAGCACGCTTCCCGGCGCGCCTTCGCCGCCGACGATGCGCGCGCGCCATACCTTGATCGGCTCTGCCGCGAGATGTGCCAGCGCCCCTGGCGCGGGCCTGAACGCGCGTACCGCACGCTCCAGTTCGGCCGCCGGCCGTTGCCACTGCAGTCGCGTCTCCGCCTTTTCGATCTTGCGGGCATAGGTCGCGCCGTCTTCAGGCTGCGGCGTCGACCGTGCCCGGCCGGCCGCCAAATCCGCGAGCACTTCCAGCAGTACGCTCGCGCCCAGTTCGGCCAGGCGATCGTGCAGCGTGCCGCAATCGTCCTCCGGCCCCATGGCGACGCGGCGTTGCGCGAAGACCGGCCCGGTATCGAGTCCCTCGTCCATCTGCAGGATCGATACGCCGGTCTCGACGTCGCCCGCGAGCAGAGCGCGCTGCATCGGTGCGGCGCCGCGCCAGCGCGGCAGCAGCGACGCATGGACGTTGATCGAGCCATGGTGCGCGACTCGCAGTACCGGCGGCGGCAGCAGCAAGCCATAGGCGACGACGATCATGGCGTCGGCGCGCGCGGCACGCAGCTCCTCGAGCAGCGCCTCCGCGCGCAGGCTCTGTGGTTGCAGCACTTGCAGGCCGCGATCCCGGGCCAAGTTCTTGACGGCGCTTGCCGTCGCGCGCAGACCGCGGCCGGCAGGCCGGTCGGGCTGCGTGAGCACAAGGGCGACGGTGTGCCCGGCTTCCACGAGCCCGACGAGGGAGCGCTCCGCGAAAGCGGGTGTTCCCGCGAAGATTAGGCGCAGGCGCGCGTCAGGCGGACTTGCGCAGCTGCTTGGCGAGCTTGGCGCGGATGCGCTGCTGCTTGAGCTGCGACAGATGTTCGACGAAGACCTTGCCCTTCAGATGGTCCATCTCGTGCTGGATGCACACGGCGAGCAGGCCTTGCGCCTCAAGCGTGAAGGCGTTGCCGTTGCGGTCATAGGCGCGCACCTTGACGCGCTCGGCCCGCGGTACGAGCTCGTAGATGCCCGGCAGCGAGAGGCAGCCTTCCTCGATGTCGGACTCGCCGGTCGCTTCGACGATTTGCGGATTGACGAGAACGACGAGCGAGTCGCGACGTTCCGAGACGTCGACCACGATCACTTGCTTGTGCACGTCGACCTGGGTGGCCGCGAGCCCGATGCCGGGCGCGGCATACATCGTCTCGGCCATGTCGGCCACCAGCTTTTTCAGACCATCATCGAATACGGTAACCGGGGCAGCCAGCTTGTGCAGCCGTACATCGGGGTAACGGAGGATATTCAAGATCGCCATCTGAAACCAAATTTATTTGCAAATTGAATAGATTATATGGAGAATCTCAGGCGCCATATAAGCTATTGGATAAAAGGCCAATCCACGAGCCGCAAAAAACAACGAGGCGGGGTCACCATGGTCCAGCAATTGCGTAAGTCTATCACAGCACTCGCTTTCTTCGCGATCTCGGCGACCGCCTGGGCCCAGGCGCCGAGCGCGCCGCTGACGTTGCGCCCCGACGCTCCGGACCGCTACGTCGTGGTTCCTGGCGACACGTTATGGTCCATCGCCCAGCGCTATAGCGACTCGCCGTGGCGCTGGCCCGAGCTTTGGGGACTCAACAAGGACGAGATCCGCAACCCCCACCTGATCTACCCGGGATACGTGATCGTTCTTGACCGTGCGCGCGGCCGGTTAAGCATCGGCGGCGAGCCCAGCGGCGAGCCCAGCGGCGAGCCCACCGGCGCTCCCACCGGCGCTCCCAGCGGCGCGCCGACGAGCGGTGCCCCCGCGGAGGCGCGCGTGCCATCCGGCACGGTGAAGCTCGGGCCGCGCGCGCGCGCCGAATCGCTCGCCAAGGACGAGATTCCGAGCATCCCGTCATCGCTCATCGAGCCGTTCCTGTCGCGGCCGCTGATCATCGAGCCCGACGGCCTCGACAAGGCGCCGACCATCGTCGGCACGCAAGCCGACCGCGTGATCCTCGCGGCCGGTAACAGCGCCTATGTGCGCGGCATCAGCCGCTCGAAGGAAGAGAGCTGGTATGTGTACCGCCGCGGCGTGCCGCTGGTCGATCCCGACAGCAACCAGACGCTCGCTTACGAAGCAATCTATCTCGGCACGGCGCGGCTTGAACGCGGCGGTGAGCCGGCAACGGTGGTGCTGACGAGCGTCGCGCAGGAAGTCGGTGCCGGCGACAAGCTGGTTGCCGCCGGCCGGCCGCAGCCGATCAACTACGCGCCGCACGCGCCCGACAGCAAGATCCACGGCCGCGTGATCGGCATCTACGGCAGCCTCGGCAAGGTCGGTGAGGCCGGCCCGCAGTCGATCATCAGCATCAACAAGGGCGCGCGCGACGGCTTGGAAGTCGGCCATGTGCTCGCGCTTTACTCCCTTGGCGGCGCAGTGCGCGACGTGTCGAGGCCTCGAGGCACCATCAAGCTGCCCGACGAACGCGCCGGCCTGGCCTTCGTGTTCCGCGTCTTCAACCGCGTGTCCTATGCTTTGGTCATGAACATCACGCGGCCGGTCAGTCCGCTCGACGTCGTGCAAACGCCTTAGCGATCGAGCCGCGCCGCGGTATGAGACCCGATCCGGAACTCGCGGGCTGGCTGCAGCTGTCGCTTACTCCGGGTCTTGGCGCTGTCACGCTGCGCAATCTGCTGCGTAAATTCGGCCTGCCGCGCGAAGTGCTGGCGCGCGGCCGCCCGGAGCTTGCCGCTTTTCTCGGGCCGGAGAGCCTCGAGGCCCTTGAGTCAGCGCGCGTACGCGACGCCGTCGCGCGCGCGCTCGACTGGGCCGGCGCCGATGCGCATCACCTGATTACGCTCGCCGACGAGACTTACCCGCGGGCGCTCCTCGAGATCGCGGATCCACCGGCCGTGCTTTATGCCCACGGGCGCCTCGAGCTGCTGCAGCATCCGGCGCTCGCCATCGTCGGCAGCCGCAACGCTTCGGCTCAGGGCGAAAGCAACGCCGAGCACTTCGCCAGAACGCTGAGCGATGCGGGTCTTGCGATCGTCTCGGGGCTTGCGCTCGGCATCGATGCCGCTGCGCACCGCGGCGGGCTGGCCGGCGCAAGCTCCACCATTGCGGTGCTCGGCACCGGCGTCGACGTGGTGTATCCGAACCGTAACGCCGAATTGGCGGCCGAGATTGCGCGCCGCGGCCTGCTCGTCTCGGAGTTCGCGCTCGGCACACCTGCCATCGCGCACAATTTTCCGCGCCGCAACCGCCTGATCAGCGGTCTTGCACGCGGTTGCCTGATCGTCGAGGCGGCGATCGCTTCGGGTTCTCTGATCACGGCGCGCTGCGCCGCCGATCAGGGGCGCGACGTGTTCGCCATTCCCGGTTCGATCCATTCGCCGCTCTCCAAAGGTTGTCACGCGCTCATCAAATCGGGAGCGAAGCTGGTTGAATCAGCCGACGACGTGCTCTCGGAACTGGCAGGCTTTCAGCCGATGGCCCGCGCAAGCACGCTCGCGGCGGCGCCGGCTGTCGACAGCGGTCTGCTTGCCGTTATGGGACACGATCCGGTGGACGTGGACTCCCTCTGCGCGCGGGCCGGCCTATCGCCCGAAGAGGTGACTTCGCAGCTGCTGCGTCTGGAGCTCGATGGCCGGGTAACCGCGCTGCCGGGAGGGCTTTACCAGCGCCTGGAGAAGGCGCACCGCGGGTAAACGCTTAGCCACGCTCCCGCGTTAATAAGAAAGGAGTGCCCATGTACGACATCTTGGCTTACCTCTTCGAGAACTGTCAGCAGGCCGAGCTCGCCGATGATCGCGAGCGCGTGGTGCGCAAGCTCTCGGCAGCGGGCTTCGAAGACCCCGACATCAGCGAGGCGCTGCACTGGCTCGCAGGAGTGCTGAGCGCGCCGCGCGGCACGAGCTGCGCGCTGCCCGATGCCCGCGCCAGCTTCCGGGCCTTTGCCCCGCGCGAGCTCGTCAAGCTCGACGTCGAATGCCGCGGCTTTCTGATCACCCTGGAGCAGTCGGGGATTCTTACGCCGGAGACGCGCGAACTCGTGCTCGAGCGTTCGCTCGCCGCCTCCGGCGCCGCGCTGTCGCTTGATCAGCTCAAGCTCATCGTGCTGATGGTGCTGTGGAACCAGCAGACTCCCACCAGCCGGCTGCTGGCCGAAGATCTCTTTAGCGCGGCGCATGCTCGGCTACCCAACTGATTGATTTTCCGCGCGCGCACGCGCGCGCGTAGCCAGCGCAGGGCGCTGGCACTGGTTGAAGCGGCCGCGGCTTTGCACTTATGATCTGCGGCCTTTCACCGGCATGGCCAAGAAACTCATCATTGCAGAGAAGCCGTCAGTGGCGGCCGACATCGCGCGCGCGCTAGGCGGCTTCGCGCGCAAAAGCGACTACTTCGAGAGCGACCGGCATGTGCTGTCGTCGGCCGTGGGGCATCTGCTCGAGCTCGCGGTGCCGGAGGAATACGAGGTCAAGCGCGGCAAGTGGTCGTTCAAGCATCTCCCCGTCATCCCGCCGCGCTTCGAACTCGCGCCGCTCGAGAAGTCCGAGCAGCGCTTGAATCTGCTGCTGCGCCTGATGAAACGCAAGGACGTGACTTCGCTGATCAACGCATGCGATGCCGGGCGCGAGGGCGAGCTGATCTTCCGTTACCTCGTGCAGCACGCGCGCATCAAGAAGCCGATCGAGCGCCTGTGGCTGCAATCGATGACCCCGCAGGCGA
>Ga0075435_100002137_pt1 | contig 13024 bp, 8 predicted proteins | sample RhiMethybrSRZTD4_FD_75302 | JGI IMG/M metagenome (GOLD analysis project Ga0075435, IMG submission 75302) | Populus rhizosphere microbial communities from Tennessee, USA - Rhizosphere MetaG P. TD hybrid SRZTD4 | ecosystem: Host-associated > Plants > Roots > Rhizosphere > Soil | place: USA...
TGGATCTGTATGTCGCGAACACGAAGGTGGCAACTGGCTCGTTTGAGATGCGATGAATCAGTCTCCGGACGCACCGTCGCTGGCTAGGTTGCCACCTCGCGCCGTATCCCCGCAGCGCTCCCCGTCATCTCGGCGTCGCGAGCGTTATTCGATCGGTCTGCCTGAAGCAGAAGCGTCCGCGGATCGTGAGCCCCCGTCCCGGGAGACCGGGGCGGGCGGTCTCTTTTTCAGGCGGTGCGCTCGCCGACGAATTCGGCAAGGCGGACGCCATGCTCGGCGGCGATCATCTCGGCGGCCTTCTCGCCGATCATGATTGTCGGTGCATTGGTATTCCCTGCGATCACCGCCGGCATGACGCTGGCGTCCGCCACCCGCAACCGGCCGACCCCGAGCACACGTAGCCGCGGATCGACCACGTCGCCGATCCGGCAGGTTGAGGTCGGATGATATACGGTCAGCGAGAAGTGTTGCGCAAACTCTTCGAGCAGCGCGTCGCTCGGGTCGCCTCCTTCACGATATCCGTGCTTCTCAGCGAGGAAGGGGGGAATCATAACCGGCCCCGGCCGGCGGCTACCGGGCCAATGCGCCGCAATGTCCATGGCACGCCGGATCGCCGCCACCATGACCCGCATATCGCGCGGATCATCGTAGTAGTTCATATGGATCGCCGGCGGGGCGGTGGGATCGGCGCTATCGAGGACGATCTCGCCTCGGCTGTGCGGCAGGGCCGGGTGCGGGAGCAGCAACAGATTTTCGGCGTCGTTAGCGACACGCTTCCTCGCATCGTCGAAGAAGAGCGCAGTATCGATGTTGAGGATCGTCCGGAGAAAGTCCTCGTTGGTGCCGGTCTGGAAGAAGATGATCTGGACATCGTGGCGCCCGGCATCGCCGAGACCGCTCGAGCAGAACACCGCAGCGTCGGCCAACGACGACGCGCCCAGACCGCGTCCGCTCGTCTGCCACTCGGTGAGCCGCTGTTCCGCAGCCTGCTTCAAGGCCAGTAGTTCTGGCGATAGGTTCGCATCCTCCGCGGGATCCGCCGGCAATGGCCCGCCCGGAGCGCGTAGTGCGTCCGGTCCCATCGCCAGCGCCACATCGTTCATCGTGACCCCGAGGCCCGGGGCGGGGTAGATCAGCGGGCACATCGCGTGATCCTGCAGGTGCTTGCCGACATGCGGCGCGTTGACCCGGCAACCGATGCCCGCCGCCTCAAGCTCTCGCCGCGGTCCGATGCCCGACAAAAGCAGGAGTTGGGGCGAACCAATCGCGCCGGCGCTCAGGATCACCTCCTTCGTGGCGTAAACAGGCAGGGTCTCGCCGGCGGCGTTCTGGTATTCGAGACCGGTGGCGATGGCGCGCTTACCTTCGCCTTCGAGCAGCACCCGGGTCGCCCGCGCGCCGGTGATGATCGTCAGATTGGGACGCCGCTCTGGCTCGCCGGCGAGGAAGGCTTGATAGGTGCTCGACCGGCGCCCGTTCCGCGTCGTGAACTGTGTCAGCGAGGCGACACCGCTCGGCGCATTGCGGTCGCGGCCGTTGTAGTCGCCCCGAGGGATGCCGGCGGCGACCGCCGCCTCGACGAACTGCCGCGCCGCAGGCAGGATCGGCTCGCGCACAGACACGCCGAGCGGCCCCTGTGTATTGTGTGCGGCCTCGTCAATGACGATCTCGGTGCTCGGCGCCAGCCCCTCGCTCTTCTTGAAATAGGGGAGCACCTCGGCATAGCTCCAGCCCGTGGCATCGCCCTTGGACCATGCATCGAAGTCGCCGGGATTGCCGCGCACGTACATCATGTAGTTGATGCCCGACGAGCCGCCAAGCATCTTGCCACGCGGCACCGGCACGCGCCGACCGTTGAGCCCAAGCCCGGCCTTGCCCGGATCGGCCGTGTACATCCAATCCGTCGCCGGATTGAGCTGCATCGCCGCCGGCGCAATCGGCAGCGCGGAGATCTCCGGCGGACGCTCGCCCGCCTCGATCAGTGCCACCCGGCACGATGGATCCTCGGAGAGACGCGACGCGATGACCGCGCCCGCGGAGCCGCCGCCCACGACGATGAAGTCGAATTTCTCGGACATCTCGGCCTCCCCGTTCGTGTGGGGCCGTTTTCGGCCCGTTATTCTGTTGTCGGTGAATGGTGACTGGCCGCCCTAAGCGACACAGTTTGCTCAATCACCTCTTCCGCTGATGACGGTGAACACTGCGATGCAACCCTCCCGTTTTGTTCGGGTGATCTCGGGAACACGAGCGATCCCAACCGAATTCAACTAAGGGTTTTCCGGCGATATCCAGCGGCGGAAACATCTCATTCGGTACTGTCACAATCCATAAGACTTTGGTCTCACCACGACAAGCGACAACCCTGAATCGGGCACAAGATTTCTCGTTGAGCGGAGAAAGATGGCGGCCCCCGCGCACGGTATTGAGATAGCCGGCTATCTGCAATCGTCCCGAGTTTGGCCGATCGACGGCCGACGGTGCGGATCGGCTTTGCCGGAAGGCGCACGACTTGAGCGCCGTGGCAGTTTAGACCATTCGTCTAACAGATCAGCCGAATCTCTTCCGGTACAAGAGGGACGCAAAAGTGGTCCAGCGCGACGCTGATGGTTACGCTGACGCCGAGTGGGCCGTGGCATGGCGACCCAGCGAGCGGGGCGTACAAGGAGAAGGAGACCCACCGGATCAGGCGAGACCAGCGAGACTCCCTCGAGGCAGACGAACGCGCACTCCTCAAGCGATTCGACACTGATGCTGAGTTACGCGACGATCGCCTGCTCCAGCCAGTACGTCATCCCCATCGCGCGGTACATTGTCGTCGCGGTGGTGAGGTGCTCCTGCGCCTCCTCACGCTTGCCCGTGCGTCCGTAGAGCTTGCCGAGCCCAAGGTGGCAGTGTGCCACGAGTGGGCGCATGCCTCGCTGCTGTGCCAGCTCGATGGCCAGACGGTAGCATTCTTCGCCGGTCGCAACGTCAGCCGGCTGACGGGTTGCTGCGATCTCGCCCAGAAGGCGGAGGACATAGCCCTCTCGACCGCGTTCACTTCGTGCTCGGCAGACGTCGAGCGCCCGGGTGGCCGTGGTCAATGCGTCGTCGATCCGGTCGGCCAACAGGTACGTCTCACCGAGCCAGCCGAGTAGAAGCGACTGCGCGAACAGCCCGCCCGTACGGGAGACGTCCTCGACAGCGTCTTCGAGAAGCGGTAGACCGTCCGCGATACGCCCGGTGAGAGCGTACGCATAACCGAGTGACGCAGCATTGAGTTGCGCCTGGAAAGGCGCTTCGGTGGTTTGGCACAGCGCCCGCCCTCGTTCAAGGACCTCGATCGCCGGGTAAAGCTCTCCCTTCCTAAGACGAGCCAGACCGAAACCGAGGCAAGACTGTATACGTGTGTACGCGTGCTCCGCCACGTCGGCGAGGCTCACTGCCGATTCCGCTTGCAAGAGTGCCTCCTGGAACTCCCCGAGCTCGGCGTGACACCAGGCAAGAAATATTTTGGCGAATGCACAAATCGAAACGCCGCCGGTACTGCGCAAACCGCGATCGTCGATGCGATCAACGTCAATGGCGTCGATGCTACGCGTGAGCGCTTCGGCACCTCTGCGGTAGTCCCCGATGCTGTACAGCACCTGGCCGAGACGATGGTTGGTCAACGCTTGGATAGTGACGTCTTGGAGTTCAATGCCGAGGGCAAGGGCACGGTCGCCGGCCTCGACTGCCCCGGAGTAGGAGCCGAGCAGCCAGCGAGTTCCGCAGATCGCGGAAAGAACCCGGGCCATCCGGCGCTGGTCATCGATCGCGCACGCAAGCTCTTCCGCTTCCTCAAGCGTCTCGAGGGCCCGCGTGTGGTCGGCCAGTGGAACAAGTGCATTACTCAAACCGATCAGAACGTCGACGGTTTGCTCTTTGTGGCTGTCATTCTGCGGACGCCCCACGATGATTCGGTGAGCCGATGTGAATGACGCCACAGCTTCGTGATAGGCCGACCGGACCAGAGCCTGGCTGCCGGCCTGGCGCAGGTAGTACACCGCTTTGTCCCACATTTGGCCGTGCTCGTAATGCATGCCGAGGACGGCGGAAAGGCGCACTAGATTCTCGGCATACAGCCCTTCGATGGCTTCGGCCACCCGGGCATGCACTCGCTTCCGTTGAGGTGGAGGGAGCCGACTGTACGCGACGGCGCGGATCCGGTCATGGACGAAATCGAGCTGCTCGCCGACGCCGTGCAGTACCCGACGGCGGACAAGCTCTTCAACCCCCTGGGCGACAACTCCTTCGTCAACGTCAGCGGCACGCTGGAGTAGGTTGAATTCGAATTCGCGCCCTATGACGGCGGCGACCGGAAGGAGTGATCGGGCCTGAGCGCCGAGGCGCTCCAGCCTCGTCGCTATGACCTGCCGAACGCGCTCTGCCATCGGTAGGCCACCCGGTGTATCCGGGCTGGTCCCGGCCTGGAGAGCGCGCATTGTCTCCACTACGGTGAACGGATTGCCTTCGCTCACTGTCCAGACCTGAGAGGCAAGTCTGGCAATGTCGACCTCGTCGGTTCCCTTTCGGGTCAGCGAATGCACGAGGGTGGCGGTATCTTCACGGGTCAGTGGTGCGAGAGGCAACTGCACGACGTGCGACTCGCGCTGGAACTCCTGGAGGACACCACGGAGAGCGGACGCGTCGGCCAATTCCTCTTCGCGCACGCTGGCCACAACCAGCATGCGTGATGTGCCGAGCCGACGACCGACAAAAGAGAAGAGCCGTACGCTCATTTCGTCAGCCCAGTGCAGATCCTCAAGGATGAGCGTGACTGGTTGCTGGGAGGCGAGAGACTCCAACAGATGGGTGACGCCATCGAAGAGCCGTCGACGGTCTTCGCTCGGCGTCGGAAGTCCCGGCGAACCGATTTCGGGGAGCAACCTGGTCAGTTCCGCGCGCCAGACTGGATTCAGCGACGACACGAGCCGTTCATCGCCGGTCACCTGGGCGTTGCGGAACGCGTCGACCCAGGGCCCGAAGGGCAGGATCTTCTCACTTTCGTGAGAGCGCCCGAGTAGGACTAAGCCGGCTCGCCGATCCGCTTCGGCGGCGAGTGCTGTAATGAGGGCCGTCTTGCCGATCCCTGCCTCGCCGATCACGACCAGAACCTGGCCACGCCGCGTCTCGGCCACGGCCAGGGCGCCTTCGAGAATTGTCAGTTCCCTGTCGCGTCCAATGAGCGCCTCGTGCTGTGGTGCCTCGCTCGCACCACGAGTGCCAATTGAAATCGCACCGTCCCGAAATCCATCGCTATCTTTTGCCACCTCCGGCGCGTAACCCTCACTGGAGGTGACCTCGCTCCGCTGAAGAATGTCTCGGTAGAGCTGTCTTGTCTCCGACTCCGGCTCGATCCCCAGCTCACGCAACAGCACGCCGACACAGACCTGGTATTGCCGGAGCGCTGCACCACGTCGCCCTGACCGGACGTATAGCCGCATCAGCGTGCGATGCACAGATTCTTGAAGAGGGTCGAGCGCCGCTATCCGCAGTGCTGTTCGGATTGCTCCTTCCAGCGCCCCGGCGCTGCGCTGGTGAACGAGGAGTTTCGCCAAACCCTCCAGGGCGAGCTCGCGGTAGCGTTCACGTTCTGCCAGCAGCCATTCCTCGAATGGCGCCTCCGCCACGGCCAGCCCGGCGAGTAGGTCGCCCTGATAGAGCGTCGCCGCCTTCTCGAGTGCCGCCGGCATCCCATCCGCGACGGCGCGTTCGAAGGCCATTGCATCGACTTCGACAGCGTCGCGGTCGAGGGCAACCGTATCCCCTTCGATCCGAAGAACATCACCGCTCGACGCCAATGCTTTACGGAGGACGAACAACGCCTGCCGGAAGCTGTTCCGCGCTGATGCGTCGGGGGTGCCTCCCCACAGGAGGTTGGCCAGCTTGTCTCTCTGGTGCGCATGCCCCACTGGCAGGGCGAGGTACGCAAGCAGGGCCTGAATTTTCTTCGTCGGTAACGTCAGCGGCTCGCCCCGGATTCGGGCGAGAAAGCCGCCAAAAAGGGTCAGGTCAAGCCGCGCCATGGCGCCTCGAGCCGCAGCCTATCACGCCGGATGAGCCGCCCGGCGTGGCGTTTAACGGATCCCTAACGCGTCATTCGTATGGGTGGGATGTGGCGAGGTGTAGCGGCGCCGATTCCGTCGGTCCTGACAGACAGGAGGTGTCGACCGTGGCACACGATACCCGGATCGTTAAACACGAGGACCAGATCGCAGCGCTGAGCGCCAAGATCCCCGACTGGATCGCAAACCTATCAAGACCCATGGCACCAGCCATCGCGCCGACATTTGGACCCCTGCGGGGGATTCGCGTTGTCAGCACCGGGATCATCGTCGCGCAGCCATACATCGGCACCAAGATGGCCGAGTTCGGTGCTGAGGTCATACACGTCGAGCGCCCCGGCGGAGATCCATTCCGCGTGATGGCCCCGCTCTTGACCCGCGGAGAAAGGGAACACAGCTGCGACGAGGCCGAGATCACCAAGAACAAGCTGTCAATGGGTCTCGATCTCAAGCACCCCAAGGGCATCGAGCTCCTGATGGCCTTGTGGAAAATCTCCGATGTCTGGATGGAGTCGTCCGCGCCGGGCACGCTGGAACGGGCAGGCATCACCAATGAGCTCGCGTTGGCAGTGAACCCCGGTCTGGTCATCGTGCGCGTGAGTACGTACGGGCAGTTTGGTAAGAAGGAGTATCTCGGGCGCCCAGGGTACGACGCCCTCGCGCAGGCCTTCGGCGGCATGATGTATGTCACCGGCGATCCGAACGGCCCACCACAGCGAGCCAAGGTCTACACGGGGGACTACCTGGCCTCGCTGACGGGATGGGCCGCCACAATGATGGGCCTATGGGAGGTCAAGGAAACCGGGAGGGGGCAGGTCATCGACCTGGCCCAGTTCGAGGCTGTGGCTCAAACCCAAGGGCATTGCATGCCCCTGTACACCGGCCAGGGGGCGCATTACGGACACACCGGCAACCGCGCCCCGTTTCAACCCTATGACACGTTCGAGTGCAAGGACGGGTGGGTGTTCATCGGCGCTTTCGGTGGTGCAATCTATCCGAGAGTTCCAAAGTTCCTCGGGCTCGATCCCAACGTCTACACCTATGAAGCCTGCTCGAAGGACGCCGCGGCCGTGAATTCTGAGATGGGGAAGGAGCTCGACCGGCGGCTTCGGGAATATTGCGCGACTCGGTCGTGCGTCGAGGTCGAGACCACCCTCAACGAAGCGAAGATCGGCTGCTCGAGGATTTTCGGGACCAAAGACCAGTATGCCGATGAGCATTATCGGGCCCGCGAAATGACGGTCCCGGTACTGGATCGTCAGTCTGGAGTTCCGATCCGCGTTTACGGGGTTGTGCCGAAGATGTCGCTCACGCCGGGGCGTATTTGGCGGGGAGCGCCCTCAATTGGCGAAGACACCACCGAGATCCTCTCGATCATGCTGGGCCTGCCCGAGATAGACATTCAGAGGTTGTATAAGGAGAAGGTTGTCCACCGAACCGAGCCGTTTACGGAGCCCCGAGTCGATGCCGTCCACCCCTAGCTACACAAACGGTCTGGCCGTGTTTTGGGTGAACTGCGCACAATGAGCCCCAATGCGAACCAAAACCGAGGCCACTAGGAGAAAGCTAAGTGACCGCTGCCGGTGGGGATCGTTGGGGGCCGTCGCGCCAAGAACTAGCCTCATAACCCAAGGTCATCCGTCAAATCCGACCCCCGCAACCATGGACGGCGAGGGGTTAGCGGATGTCAGCAGCCGCTAACCCCTTTTCGTCTACCTCGGCGTCATGCCCGTAATGTGCCCCACGATGTCGGCGTGATCCGTCTCGCTAGCCAGCCGTTGGGCCACCAATCGTCCTGCGCGTAGAACCCAGATCCGGTCGGCCACGGACAGGATCTGAGGAATGTTGTGACTGACGATGAGCACGCACAGGTCTGCGTCACGGAGTCTCCGGATGACATCCATGACGCGCTCGCTCTCCCGGACGCCGAGCGCGGCGGTCGGCTCATCCATGATGATGGTCCGGGCTCCCCACGCCGTCGCGCGCGCGATGCTGACCCCTTGGCGCTGGCCACCTGAGAGCTGCCAAACCTCCGTCGTGGGATCCACGTTCGTGATCCCGAAGCCGGCAAGAACATCTCGCGCGCGCCGGCGCATCGCGCGACGGTCGAGCAGGGTGCCCTGCCACCACGGACGGCAGATCTCCCGACCAAGGAACATATTCATCGCGACGTCGAAGTACTCCACGAGGCCCAGCTCCTGATACACCGTCTCGATTCCGGCCAGGCGCGCATCCAGGGGACTCGCGAAGCTCATGGGCTTGTCGTCGACGCGGATCTCGCCGCCGTCGGCCTGGTACACGCCGGACAGGCACTTGATCAAGGTCGACTTGCCGGCACCGTTTTCCCCCACCAGCGCCGTGACTTCGCCGGGCAGGGCCCATAGCGACACGTCGTCGAGCGCCGTCACGCCTCCAAAGTGCTTCGCGAGAGCAACGGCTTCCAGCATCGGCCGACGGAGCGGGCGTATCGCGGCTGCGCCCACGGTCACGGTCGGCCTGTCTCGAGGCTCGATCGCCACACGTCGGCGAAGCCATCGCGACCGGCTCTGAGTAGATCGCGAGGCGGCCACTTCCAGAGAGAGTCCGCGTACGTGGTCCCGAGCGTGCCGTCGTCGGAGAAGATCTCGAGCTCGTACCATCCTGAAAATCGGGAATCGCGAACCGCTTGCAAGATAGCCGTCAGGTTCATGTCACCCCGGCCCGGGAGCGCGCGATCGCCCCAGCCGCGTGCAGCGGACGAGCGATCGTTCACCTGAACTCCGACGATTTTCTCCCCATGGGCCCGGATGTCCGTCAACGCTTGCGGAGAATCCCAGAAATGCCAGGTGTCGATCAGCACATCGATGTTCGGAACCCCGATGTCGGCGGTCAGGGCGAGCGCCTCGGGAATCGTCGATGCGAGACTTCCGCCCGGGCCCGGCCGGATGACCTCCAGCGCCAAGCGAACGTTTACCTCGCCAGCCACGTATGCTGCCTCGCGCAACGCTTCCACGACCCGAGCGCGCGTCGCCGCCACGCCGACGTCGCGGGGAGGGCCGGCCAGGCATGCCACGGCGAGCGGCTTGAACCGGGCCAGACGTCGGATCCCGGACTTGAGGCGCGCTAGACGCTCGCGCGGATCCTTCGGCTCGGAGAACAAGACGTCGCCGTAGATGATGCCGGGGACGTTCGGAAAGCAGAAGGTGGCGGTGAGGCCACTCTCCTGAAAGCGCGCGAGGGTCTCGTCGTCGCGTTTCTCAGGAAGCTTGTACTCCCAGAGGCCGATCCCGTCGATGTCGAGCGCACGGTAGTTGGCCAGATCATCGGCAAACGACGAGTGATACGTGGTGCAGGCGCTGACCGCGAATGGTGGTAACCGTTGCGTGGGCATCAGGTTCTCCTCGAGCCGCTGCTACACGCGCCGCGCTCGAAGCTGCGCCGCGGCCACGGCGATGATGAGGGCGAGTCCGTTGAAGACCGGCTGAACCCACGACGGGGCTCCGAGTTGCTGGACCCCGTTGACCAGGACGACCAGCAGGAGCAGCGCCGTCGCCGTCCCGGCGACGTTGAACTTGCCGGGGACGATGAGCGTCGATCCCAGAAAGATCGCCGCAAACGACGGCAGGAGAAGCTCGATTCCGGCTTCCGGGCTGGCCGCCGCGATGTTGGCCGTATAGAGGATGCCGGCCAGTCCTGCCAGGGTGCTCGAGATGACGAGGGCTGTCCAGGTAAGGCGATCTGTCGCCACCCCGGCCATGCGCGCGGCCTGCTTGTTCCCGCCGTTGGCATACATGTGCTGACCGAATGCGCGCAGATGAAAAACGAACGCCGTCGCCGCGATCAGGGCCAGCATCACGTAGACGGACACCTGAACCTGAAACCACCGGGTTTGCCCGATGGCGATCAGATCCCGCGGCATGCCGAAGAGCACCTTGCCACCGGTGACCCACAAGGTGAGCCCCGACAGCACGGTGCCCGTGCCGAGTGTCGCGATGAAGGACATGATGCCGAGCTTCACGACCAGAAAGCCGTTGACCAGTCCGACGAAGGCGGCCGTGAGCATCCCAGCCAGAGCCGCCGCAATCGCGGGCCATCCGTGGTCGATCGACAACCAGGCAACGAGCGCGCCGACGAAGCCGGAAAGAAATCCGATCGAGAGATCGAATTCACCGTTGATCGCGGCGAACAACAGGCCCAGAGCCGCGATGGCCAGAAAGCTCTGCGACACTAGCATCGTCCGGAAGTTCAGGATGGTTGGAAAGGTCTCCGGGAGCAGCAAGCTGAAGACGATGAGGAGGAACACAAGGACGTAGAGGCCCGCGAACCGATACAGGCCCGGGATCCTGATGGCCCTGAGGCGGATCGAGACGACGCTCACGCGGCTCGGGGCGCGCGATTGACCTCGACGAGGACCTTGAGCTCGCCACGACCGGAGTCGATGAGCGCCTCGAATCCGCTCGCCACGATCTCGTCGCGTGGCGTACGCGAGGTCACCACTCGCTCCACTGGATATCTTCCGGCCGCGATCAACGCGACGGTGCGGTCCCAGGCCTCCTGGGTGTAGCCGAGCGACCCGACGACGGAGACGGGCTTGCGGGTGACCGATCGGATGTCGATCTCCATCGGACCGGCGTGAACTGACGGCACGCTGACGACGCCGCCGGGGCGAACGGCTTCGATGCATAGATTGACGGTGCCGGCTTTGCCCGCACAGTCGATGGCGACGTCGACGCCCAGGCCGTTTGTGAGATCTCGGATCTGTTTGACGTGCCGCGCGCGCTCGCCCTCGAGATTCAACGCGGCCCCAAGCTGAAGAGCGATCGCCGCGCGCTTGAGGTTCGGCTCGAACACATAGATTCTCGCCGCTCCGGCGGCCAGTGACGCGAGGATCGCGAGCGAACCGATCGGGCCGCAGCCCACGATCAGGACGGTATCGCCCGAGGCGACGCCGCCGCGCAGCACAGCGTTGAGAGAAACAGCCGCCGGCTCGACGACGGCTCCTTGCTCATCGGTCAGCGGACCGAGCTTGGTTACCTGATACGGCTGCACCATCGCCAGGTCCCCGAACCCTCCCCATCGGTCGGAGAGGCCGAGCCAGGCTTTATCCGGACACAGGATGAAGTTGCCTCGCAGGCAGAGCGGACACGTTCCACAGTAGTGCAGGGGCATCACCGCGACGCGGTCGCCGGGGCGCACGTTCGTAATTGCCGAGCCCACCGCGACGACGTGCGCCGAGAACTCGTGCCCAAGGATGAGCGGCTTGCAAGCTCCGGTCAGAGCATGCGGCTGATCGGGCACGCTGCCGACGGGCCCGACATACTCCTTGACGTCCGTGCCGCACAGGCCGCCCCACCTGGGCGCCACGAGGATCTCGGATGGGCCGGGCTTACCCGGCTCGGGGACCTCGTCGATCCGAATATCACGCAATCCGTGAACGCGTACCGCTCGCATGCTCTCTCCTACTTGCCCCAGAACTTCCGCCATTCGGCCTTGTAGTCGAAGGGGCCCGTGTAGCCGACACCCGTGGTCGTTACTCCAGCGTAATTCTCCTGCGTGATCAGCTGCACGGGCACCCGGTTGCCGGCGCGGGGCTGACGGTTGAGGGCGCGGTTCAGCTCGTCGATGGCGGCCCAGCCCGACGCTTCCGACGCGGCGCCCACGCACGCCCACTGCACATCGCGCACGGCTACCCGCGCGATCTCGTCCGGCACGCAGTCGAACGAGATCAGCTTCACTTTCTTTTCGAATTGCGCGCCGAGCTGCTTCACGCCCTGGACGACGTACACCGCGTACGCGCCGATGTCGATCATGATGTAGTTGACGTCGGGGAAGCGCTGGAGGAGCGCCTGCGTCCGCTGCGGCATCGTCTGTGAAACCTCGGCGCTCGTATACGTTTCGGCGGCGGACACCTTGCAATCCGTGCAGTCCTTCAGGACCGCCTGCACGCCGGCGTCGCGCTGCTGGACGGTGCGATTCACCGGATTGAGGAAGAGCAGCGCATTGACCTTCGTGCCCGAGGCCGGCGCATCGGCGACGATCCAGCTTCCGACCTTCCGGCCCTCCAGCAAGTCGTCCATACCCGCGTCGGCAAATACCTGGTCCGGGTTGCTCCCCGGTTCATTGCCGGCCATCGTGGACACCACGGGGATCGCGCGCTCGTGGGCATCCCTCATGGCATCGCCCACCACCCGCTGATCCATCGCCACGAGCACGATGCCGTCGAACTTCTGAGTGAGGACGGTCCGAAAGGCGGCCAGCCGCCCCTGGTTGGTGCCCTGACCGTCGAACTCCACCGTGTTCCAGCCGACCGTGACAGCGGCCTCCTTGACGCCGCGTGCCTGCAGCTGAGCCCCGGTGCTTCGAGCGGTGGCTAGGATCACGGCAATACGCAGGCCGGGCTTGAAGGGTGGCGCCGGCGTCGAGGGTCGGACGTCGGAGAACGTCGGCGGCTTCATGGAAGTCCTGACGAGCTCCTGCGCCTTCTTCAAGGAATCCGAGGCAGGCGCTTGCGCCTGGCTGCCCCACGCCGTGGCGAGGACGCCGAGGGCACACAGCACGATCGCGCGGTCGAAGGTCTTCATGGCCTCCCGTGCCACCTGGCGATATAGAGTCCGGTGTTCTTCTCGGTGAAGTAGACGATGCCTCGAGCGTCGACCAGCACGTCCTCGACCTGTGTCACCAGGGTGCGCGGTAGCGGTCCGATCCGCGACGGCGGGTCCTTCGGAATCATGTAGGCGATCTCGGCGACATGGTGCGGATCGCGGAGATCGAACACCCGCAAGCCGGCGTTGAAGTAGGTCAGGAAGGACACGGACTCATCCTGGAAAAGGTGCGGGTTGCCGGCCCCGATGTGCTGATTGTGAGGGCCGAATCGCCCTCCGCGGGCGCAGAACGATTCATACGCCGCGTCGCGCGGAGGCCGTGGGGTCGGTAAGAGGCTGACCATCCGCGGCGATGCC
>Ga0075435_100002139_pt1 | contig 13022 bp, 13 predicted proteins | sample RhiMethybrSRZTD4_FD_75302 | JGI IMG/M metagenome (GOLD analysis project Ga0075435, IMG submission 75302) | Populus rhizosphere microbial communities from Tennessee, USA - Rhizosphere MetaG P. TD hybrid SRZTD4 | ecosystem: Host-associated > Plants > Roots > Rhizosphere > Soil | place: USA...
GGAGAGATCAGTGCGGTGCCAATCCGCAATCAACGAGCGTGGCGTAGAGAAAGCGTCAGGCGGGGAATAGCCTGTCTGCGGCGAACGTTATGCAGACAACGGATCCAGGGAACCTTCAGGAGTCTGAGGAGTTGATGAGGAATGACTGACCAGCTCGTCATTGAGCCCGAGGCGCGGCTCTTGGTGGAGCTTGGACAGGAGCGGGGTCTCGTATACGAGGACGAGCTCCAGGGGCTCGCGCTCGAGCTCGATCTCGAGGCCGACGACGTGCAGGCCCTGCGCGACGAGCTCGCGCAGCTGGGCGTGGACATCGTCGACCCGCCCGCGCCCGAGGAGCGCATCGAGGTCGTCGAGGTCGAGATCGCGACGACGAACAGCCTCGACCTCTTCCTGCGCCAGGCGGGCCGCTACCCGCTGCTGACGAAGGACGAGGAGGTCATGCTGGCGAAGCGCATCGAGGCCGGCGACCCCGTCGCGAAGCGGCGCATGATCGAGTCGAACCTGCGCCTGGTGGTCTCGATCGCGAAGCAGTACCGCGGCCAGGGCGTGCCCTTCCTCGATCTGATCCAGGAGGGCGTGCTGGGGCTGAACCGCGCCGTCGAGAAGTTCGACTGGCGCCGCGACCTCAAGTTCTCGACCTACGCGACCTGGTGGATTCGCCAGGCCGTGCAGCGCTCGATCGCGAACAGCGGCCGCACGATCCGCCTGCCCGTGCACGTCTCCGACCGCCTGCGGGCGATCGAGCGGGCGCGGCGCTCGCTGGAGGCCAGCCTCGGCCGCGAGCCGTCCGAGGACGAGATCGCGCGTGCCGCCGAGCTGACGTCCGACGCCGTGTCCGAGACGCTGGGCCTGGCCCGCAAGACCGTCTCGCTGCACGAGCCGGTCGGCGAGGACGGCGACTCCGAGCTGGGCGACATGATCGCCGACCCGGACGCCGGCAACCCCGAGGAGCTGGCCGAGACGCACCTGCGTCACGAGCGGCTGCGCGAGGGCCTCGCCCGCCTGGGCGAGCGCAAGCGCCTGATTCTCGAGCTGCGCTTCGGGCTCGACGGCCAGGACCCGCGCAACCTCGAGGAGATCGGCCGCATCGTCGGGCTGACGCGCGAGCGCGTCCGCCAGCTCGAGGCCGAGGCGCTGCGCGAGCTGGCCGCATCGGCCGACATGCAGCCGCTGCGCGCGGCCTAGAACACGCTGGGGACTGTCCCCGCTTCGGCGGGGACAGTCCCCTTTTTCATGCCAGCGGGTGCGGCACCGCGTGCTTCCACGCGACCGACTCGGCCCGCGCCTTCACCCGCCGCACCACGTCCAGGTCGACGTCGGCGCGCCGGGCTGCCGCCTCGGGCGACATGCCCAGGTCGTACATGGCGACCAGCGCGCGGTCGGCGTCGCGGTAGGTGAAGCCGAGCTCGTCCTCGTCGGTCTGCCCGCCCCACAGGCCCGCGGTCGGGTGCTTGTCGAGCAGCGCCTGCGGCTGCCCGAGGACGCGCGCCGCGGCGCGCACCTCGGTCTTGTACAGGTCGGTGATCGGCTCGATGTCGGATGCGGCGTCGCCGAAGCGGGTGAAGTAGCCGAGCAGGTTCTCGGTGCGGTTCTCCGTGCCGATCACGAGCGCGTGCAGCTCCTGGGCGAGGTCGTAGATCACGATCATGCGCGCCCGCGCGCTGGCGTTGCCCTCGCGGATGTCCGACTCGTGCAGCGTCGGGCGCACCGACGCGAGCGCCTCGACGATCGGGTCGATCGAGACGGTCAGCAGGTTCTCCTCGGGCAGGCCGGCCGCGGCCGCCGAGGCGCCGGCGTCGTCGATGTGCACCTGCTCGGTGTGCCGCGACGGCAGCCGCACGGCGACCACGTGCTCGGGGCCGATCGTGCGGGCCGCGAACGCCATCGCCACCGCGGAGTCGATGCCGCCGGAAAGGCCGATCACGAGCTTCCCCCGCCCCGCCGCGTCCAGCACCTCGCGCAGGCGCTCGGCCTTGCGCTCGAGGATCGGCCGCAGCGCGTCCTCGTCGCGGAGCAGGTCGAGCCGGTCGAGCGCGCCGCCGGCCGCGGCGATCTCGGCGAGGGCACGGCGGCCGTCGCCGGGCGCGACCTCGACGGCCGCGATCGCGTCGGTCAGCACGGTCGTCTCGAACCCCTCCTCGATCGCGGCCAGGGCCGTCGCCCGCACGCAGTAGTCGGTGGCGAGGCCGCCGATCACGACCCGCCTCACCCCCCGCCCGCGCAGGTAGTCGCCGAGGCCGGTGCCGTCGAAGCCGGAGTACGTCTCCTGGTCGGGGTTGCTGCTCTTGTCCTGGACGCGGTCGAAGTGCATCCCGGCGACCGACGGGTGGAACTCGGCGCCCGGCGTGCCGACGACGCAGTGCGGCGGCCACGGCCCGCCCCGGTCGGTGAACGAGATGTGGTCCGCCGGATGGCGGTCGCGGGTCGCGACGACCGTGCCGGCGCCCTCGGCCGCGCGGGCCAGGGCGGGCGCGAGCAGGTCGCCCCCGGCCACTCCCAGGGCGCCGCCGGGGCAGAAGTCGTTCTGCATGTCGACCACGATCAGCGCGGTGGTCGCGTCGGAGCCGGTCATGAGAGTTCCTCCTCGAGGGCTGCGAGCCGGGGCGAGTGCCGCGGCGGCTGGGTGTCGGGGTCGCGCAGTGCCCGCACCCGTTCGGGCAGGGCGGCGATCTGGGCGGCGGCGCGGTCGCGGATCTCGCCCAGCGACGGGAGCGGCTCCACCAGGGCGCCGTCGCGGATGACGGGCTGGAGCAGCGGTTGCCCGACGACGTCCTCGCCGACGAGCCCGATCACGTCGCCGGCCACCGTGCGGAACACCTGGTGGCGACCGGGCAGGTTCGACTTCGTCCCGGCCGCCTTCATCACCGGCCGTCCGTCGCTCTCGACGAGCTTGTAGACGCCGCCGAGCGCGGCCGCGTCGTTCGACGTCGTGAGCGCCGTGCCGACGCCGAACCCGTCAATTGGCGCACCGGCGGCGAGCAGCTTGGCGATGCGGTATTCGTCGAGGTCGCCGGAGCACACGATCTTCGTCTCGGCGCAGCCGCCCCCGTCGAGGATCTCGCGCACCGAGGTCGTCATCTCGACCAGGTCGCCGGAGTCGAGCCGCACCGCTTGGGGCACGATCCCGGTGATGTCGGCGGCCCGGCAGGCGGCGCGGGCGCCGCTGAGGGCGTCGTGGGTGTCGATCAGGAGCGTCGAACGGTCGGGGTGGTCGCGCATGAACGCGCAGAAGGCCTCGACGTCGGTCGGGAACGCGAGCACGTAGCTGTGCGCCATCGTCCCCGAGGTCGGAATGCCCCACAGGTAGCCCGCGGCGACGGTGGCGGTCGCCGAGCAGCCGCCGATGTAGGCCGAGCGCGCCGCCAGTATCCCGGCGTCGGCGCCGTGGGCGCGGCGGAAGCCGAAGTCGATCACCGGCCGCCCGCCGGCGGCACCCACGATCCGGGCCGCCTTGGTCGCGATCATGGTCTGGAAGTTCACCTGGTTCAGCAGGAAGGTCTCCGCCAATTGGCACGCCAGGCGGCCCCCCTCCACGCGCAGGAGCGGCTCGCCGGCGTGGACGACCGTGCCCTCGGGGACGGCGTCGACACCCCCCTCGAACCGCAGCGCCGCCAGATGGCGCAGCAGCGGGTCGCTGACCGTGCGCGAGCGGCGCAGGTAGTCCACCGCCTCCGTCCCGAAGCGGAAGCTCGTCAGGTACTCGCAGACGCGCTCGAGCCCGGCCGCGACCAGGAAGCCGCGATCGGGCGGCATGGCCCGCACGAAGAGCTCGAAGGCGACCTCGCCCTCGGCCTTGCCCTGGGCCAGGTACGAGTCCGCCATGGCGAGCTGATACTCGTCGGTCATGAGCTCGACGGGCGGCCAGGCGATCATCCCGACCTCCGGTAGCGGGCGCTCTGGGCCAGGATCAGCGGCCGGGTGTCGGCGAACCGGTACGTCGCCGCCGGACGGCCGCCGGTGGGCCGCTCGCCCGACTCGGCCAGCACCCCCCAGCCGAGCGCGATGCGGCGGAAGTTGTTCGGCTCGAACGCCCGGCCGATGCCGGCCTCGTAGACGCGCCGCAGCTCCGACAGCGTGAAGGTCTCGGGCAGGAGGCTCCACGCAACGTTCTGGTACTCGAGCTTGTAGGCCAGCCGCTGGCGGGCGTAGGCCAGGATGCGGTCGTGGTCGAAGGCGAGCACGGTGCTCTCGTCCGTCTCGCGCAGCAGCGCCTCGAGCGGCCGCCAGGCGGCCTCGCGCGCGTCCGACCCGGGCCGCAGCCGCACCCGGCCGCCGTCCACGAGGGCCAGGTAGCAGCACGAGATCACCCGCCCGCGGGGGTCGCGGTCGACCTGCGAGAAGGTGGCGAGCTGCTCCATGTAGGTGTCGGTGACGCCCGTCTCCTCGCGCAGCTCGCGCTCGGCCGCCTCCTCCAGCGTCTCGTCCGGCTCGAGCAGGCCGCCCGGCAGGGCCCAGTAGCTCTCGTACGGCTCGTAGCGCCGGCGGACGAGAAGGACGTTCATTGCGCCGTCCAGGAAGGCGAACACGGCGACATCTGCGGCGACGCGCGGGTGTTGGGCCTCGGCCACTTATAGACCTCGTGACTACGTTAGCACGAGGGCGAGATCAGCACCGTGCGCAGGCTGGCGTAGAACTCGCGCGCGGCCTTGCCCTGCTCGCGCGGGCCAAGACCGGATGCCTTCTCGCCGCCGAACGGCGTGTGCAGGTCGACGCCGGACGTGGGCTGGTTGATGCGCACGAGGCCGGTGTCGAGCCGGTTGGCCAGGTCGAGCACGCGGTCGAGGTCACGCGTGAAGACGGCCGTGACGAGGCCGTGGCGGACGCCGTTTGCGAGCTCGACCGCCGCGTCGGCCCCGTCGACGCGCATGACCGCGCAGACCGGCGCGAAGATCTCCTCCTGGGCCAGCTCGGCCGACCGGTCGTCGACCTCGACCAGCGCCGGCGCCAGGTAGTTGCCCGGTGCGTCGAGCGCGGAGCCGCCGGCGAGCAGCTTCCCGCCCGCCTCCACCCCGCGCCGCACCGCCGCGGCAGCGGCGTCACGGGCGTCGGCCGAGATCAGCGGCCCGACCCGGCAGGCTTCGTCGGCTGGATCCTCGATCGCGAGCCCCTCGACCGCGGCGACCAGCGCATCGCGCATGCCGGCGGCGATCGGGCGGTCGCAGATAACGCGGCTGGTGGCGGTGCACTTCTGGCCGGCGTACCCCATCGCCGCCGTCGCGATCGTGGCGGCGGCCGCCTCGAGGTCGGCGTCGGCCAGCACGATCGAGGCGTTCTGGCCACCCATCTCGCACTGGGCGGCGGCGCCGCGCTCGACCGCGATGCGGGCGACGGTGTTCCCGGTCGCGACCGAGCCGGTGAACGAGATCGCGTGCACGCCCGGGTGCCCGACGAGGGCGGCGCCGGCATCGGCGCGGCCCTGCACCATCTGCACGACCTCCGCGGGCAGCTCGGGCGCGAGGCACTCGAGCAGCGCCTCGGCGCAGGCGGGCGAGAACGGCGAGGGCTTCCACACGCACGCGTTGCCGTAGGCGAGCGCGGGCGCGAGCTTCCAGGCCGGGATGGCGATCGGGAAGTTCCAGGGCGTGATCAGGCCGACGACGCCGCGGGGGCGGCGCCGGGCCATGAGCAGCGAGCGGCTGTCGCCGGACGGGAAGGTTTCGCCGTCGGGGTCGAGGGCCGCCTGGGCGTGGTAGCGCAGGATGGCCGCGGTGCGGGCCACCTCGCCGCGGGCCTCGAGCACCGGCTTCCCGACCTCGCGGCGGATGAGCTCGGCCAGCTCCCCCGCCCGCGCGTCGACGCGGGCCGCGGCCCGGTTGAGCGCATCGGCGCGGGCCTGGGCCGGCAGCCCCGCGTAGCCGGGCGCGGCGGCGGCGGCCGCGGAGACGGCCCGGTCGATGTCGATGCCGCCGCCGGGGACGAACGTCCCGATGCGGTCGGCCGGGTCGGCTGGGTTCTCGCTGACGATGCCGGCGGAGGCGTCGACCGCGGCCACGGCGGCTACTGGCTCACGTGGACGATCAGCGCCAGCGCCGCGAGCAGCACCACCATCATCAGGAGTGCCCACCAGCGCGACGTGGAGTTTTCAGGGGCCGTCATGGGCGCGGATGTTACCCGGCCGGGGCGCCGGACGACACGCCTTCGATGAGCGCCTCCCCCACGACGACCACGACGAAGAGGGCGATCGTCACGACGTGCACGAGCGAGCACCACAGGCAGATGGCGTCGATCTCGAAGAGCTCGGCGTAGATCAGGTAGACGACGGTGCAGACGCCGCCGATCGCCCAGGCGAGACGGGCGTAGCGGACGAGCGGCTCCGGCGAGCGCCACGCGGCCGGCGTGCACAGGCCGGCGTAGACGACGAAGAAGACCAGCCCGAGCACCGCCACCGGGATGCCGAGGATGTACGACTGCGGGCTCGTCGTCACCTTCTCGCAGTCGATCGTGCCGCTGCCCGAGCAGGCCAGGTGAACCGTGGTGGTGAAGTGCGTGACCGTGAGGTAGGCCGCGTCGGCCAGACCGATCACCACGAGGATCGCCGAGGCCCCCATCACCCAGGCCGGCACGGGACGCCTTGGCGGGCGGCCGGCGTCGGTCGCCGACGCCGCGATCACTTCGGCAGGTGCGCCGCCGCCGCGGTCACGCCGGGCGTCGAGCACACGTTCCCTGGCTGCCCGCCGGTCTGGGCGCACAGGGCGGCCGTGATCTGGTTCGCGGTGCCGAGGATCGCGATGCTCTGGTCGGTGTTCGTGTCGCGCATCGCGTGCGCCACCTGCTGCATCGACATCCCGGCCAGGATCTGCGGGTTGTAGCTCGCGTCCAGCTGCAGGTAGTTGCCCATGTAGATGAACGGGATCGTGCCCTTCGGGTCGTGCTTCTGGATGAGCGCATTCTGCTGCGCGGTCGGCCGCTGGAGTGGCGGGTACTGGCCGTTCACCGGGCGGTTGCCGTAGAGCTCGACGGTCTGCAGGGCCAGGTACTTGCTCGCGTACTTCGCGTTCTTGAACGAGAAGGTGGGCGTGTTCGGGTAGACGTCGTTCGTCGCCGAGTGGGTCGCGCCCAGGTTCGTGAAGGTGCCGAAGCGCGAGAGCGCGGTCACGAGCGGCCAGCGCTCGGCCGCGCAGAACGGGCAGTACTCGGCGCCGATGTAGAGCACGACCGGCTTCCCGCCCTCCTTGAGCGGCGTCCCGCCGATCTTCGTCATGCCGCCGATGCCCTTGACCGCGCCGATCGTGTCGAACGTCGAGGCGGGCACCGTCGAGACGTCGTGGACGACCGAGGCCGGCGCGAGGCCGGTCTTCTTGGCCGGCGCGGGCGAGCTCTGGAGCAGCTTCGCACCGACGAGCGCCGCGATCACGACGAGCAGGCCGACGATGCCGCCGATCGCGAGCAGCATGGGGTTTCGCTGCTTCGGCTGCTGCGATCTGGACGTGAGCCGCTCGCCGCGCTCGCGCTCGGTCGCACGGCGCTGCTGGCGCGTCTTCGGGTTCGCCATGCCTCAAAGAGTAGTGGCGCGGTCTAAGGAAACCTGAAGACCGCGACCGCGCCGATCAGTAGAGCAGGTACGCGATCAGCATGCCGAGGCCGATCGACACGGGCACCGAGAGCACGCGAAGCCCCGTCTCGGCGATGTGCCGGCGGCTGCGGCGGCGGACGCCCCCGTAGGCCCGGTGGGGACGCGGACGCTCCGGCAGACCGAGGTGCGGCAGCGAGAGATGTGGGCGCCTGCTCGCTCGCGGCGGCAGCGAGCGGCGCGGCAGCCGGCGCACGCCGCGGACGGCAGGAAGCATCATGATCCAGGCGCACGCCGCGATGCCCCAGATCGCAATGGTGGCGACGACGAGCCAGTAGAGCGCGCGGGATCCGCCGTGGGTGACGAGCGTCGCGATGATGGTGGCGGCCACACCGGCCGCCGGCAGCTTCGTCTGCAGGGGGACCGCCGAGCAGGAAGGGCCGGCAGCGGCGGTCTCGAAGCCGGCGACGGTCGGAAGCAGCGAACCGCGCGTGAGGTCGGCGCCCGCGCCCAGGCGGCAATCGACGAGCCTGTGCGCCTCCAGCCGGCCGGCGACCAGCGCCAGCACCGGATCGGGCGACAGGTCGGTCGTGAAGTTGCGCGAGATGGTGTGCCCCACGGCGGTGATCGCCGACGGCGTGGTCAGGTGTACGAGCTTATCCGTCACGCCCCGGGTCACGGCCGCCTGGCGGACGTCGGCGGCGGTCGTGACCGGCCCCTGGCTCGGGTCGAGATACCACTGCACGGTGCGGCCGGTGAGCGCAACGCGGCCGGCGGGAAAGACGCCGCTGCCGCCGCTGACGTCGTAGGGCACCGGGGCCGGGTTCGAGATCTCGATCCCGCCGAGCGAGCGCACGATCGACCCGGCCTGGGCGAGCTGCATCAGAAGGACATGGTTGACGGGAAGGCCCAGGTCCTGCTCGAGCAGCCCGATCACGCCCGCCACGCCCTCGACGCGCACCACGTCACGCAGCTGCTGCGACCCGTTCACCACGACGGTGGAGGGCACGGTCAGGATCTCGACGGCGTGCCGGGTCGTGTCGATCCGGGTCAGGATCACCGCCCCGGCGACGCGGCCGTTCGAGTCCACCCCGGCGACGAGCGTCGTCTGCCGCGGCGCCCCGACCGGTGCCGGAGTGAGCGCGCGCTTCACCGATCCGCCCACGCGGCCGTTCGAGACCCGCAGCTCGTGCGAGAGGCGCCCGTACTGGTACCAGGCCAGGCCCACTCCGACGGCGACGAGCGTCCAGACGACCAGGAAGGCCATCAGCCAGCGGCGGCGCCGGCGCTTGCTCGGAATGCGGTATCCGGTTCCGGACGGGGCCGCCCGGGCGACGTCCGGCTCGGGCGGGACCAGGGGCGTTCCCGACGGGGTGCTCCCGTCCTTCACTCGCCCATGGCCGCTCACGCGAACCGCCTCACCATGCCCCGACCTCCCCCACAACCTGGTCGATGCGGACACAGATTAATTCCCTGGAGATGGCCACGTCAACCGGCCCACCTCCTCGGGTTGCGGGCAGAGACACGGATGCGGCCCGCGGCGCTCGGGGCCATGGTGACGGCCGCCACCTCCTCCGCCCTGCCGGTGCGGGAGCGCATGCGTGATCGCACGCGCCAGGAAGCGCACCGGCGTCTCGTAGCGGACGAGCACGCACAGGCCCACCATCAGCGCAGTCAGCAAGAGGACGTATTCGATGGTTGCCTGGCCACGATGCATGTATCGAGCCTAGGGATGCCGGCGTTACACGTGGGTGACGACCTGTGCCGAATTCGTCACAGCCCCGACAACGAGCCTGCGACGGTCAGCAGCACCGCCGCGACCAGCGGCAGGAGCGCGGCGGGCACGAGCACGAACACCACGACGACGAGCACCCGCGGCCCGGCCTTCGCCGCGCGCTCCTGCACCTGGCGCGCCCGCTGCGTCCTGGCCCGATCGGCCTGGCGGCGCAGCGATTCGGCCAACGGGACGCCGAGGCGGTCGCTCAGCCGCAGGGTCAGCGCGAGCTGCGCGAGCGACGGCGACCCCGTTCGGGCGGCGAGGTCGCGCAGCTCGTCCGCACGCGGCCGGCCGAGGGCGATGTTGGCGTGGGCCAGCTCGAGCTCGGCGCCCAGCTCACCGCCGACCGCCTCCCCCGCTCCGCGCAGCGACGCGTCCAGGCCGACGCCCGCGGCGACCGTGCTCGCCACCAGCTCGACCAGCTCCGGCACCCGCCGCTCGATCCGCTCCGCCCGGCGAGCCGCGGCGGCGCGCGACCACAACGCCGGATACACGCCGCCGAATCCCGCCACCGCGAGCGCCGTGAGGACACCGCTCACACCGCCGATCGCCGCGAAGGTGAGCACCGCGAGCCCGCCCGAGACGGCGATCGCACCCGCGCGGAACGGCGGCAGATCCACCCCGCGCGTCGCGAGCAGCGCCGCCGGCGCTCGTCCGATCGCCTCGAGCAGACGCACCGACGGGCTTCCGCCGTGCTCCCGCCCGGGCGGGTTCACGCGACGATCGCGCACGGCGGCGCGGCAGGCCTCGGACAGCGTGAAAGCCGCCGCGAGGAGCAGCAGCCAGGCGATCACGGGTCGACCTCGGACAGCCGCCGGATCAACACGTGCCCGAGCGCTGCCAGGCCGGCCGACATCGCCAGGGCAGCCCATCCGATCGGCGAGCGGACGAGCAGGTCGAACCCGGGCCGGTCGGCGAGATAGAGCGCCGCGACCCCGAGCGCCGGCATCCCGCTCACGGTGCGGCCGGTCGCCCGGGCCTGAGCCGTCGCCACCTCGGCCGCCCGCCGCTGGGCGCGGCGCTCGTGCAGCAGCTCGGCCGTGCGCTCGAGCAGCAGCGCGAGGTCGCCGCCCGCGCGGACCTGCAGTCGCACAGCTGCGACGAGGTATTCCACGTCGGGGCTGTCGCCAAGCATTCCGAGGGCATCGGCGACCGGTGTTCCCAGCCCCGCGGCGGCTGCGGCGGCCCCGACACACGCATCGATGGGCTCGGGCGCGTCCTCGACGGCGTCCGCAAGTGCCTGCGAGAGCGAGCGGCCGGCGCGAACATGCGCCGCGAGGATCTCGACGACGAGCGCAAGCTGCGCCGCCTGCGCCTGCGTGCTCAGGGCCCGGCGTAGGCGCATCGCCGCTCCTCCAGCTCCCCCAGCAGCCGCGCGTCCAGCATGTGCAGCTGCCCGTCGCGGCCGCGCGCGTCGAGGAACCGCACGCGCCGCGTTCCGTCGCCGTCGCGCACGAGGTGGACGATCACGTCGACCGCCGAGGCCACCTGCTCGCGCACGGCGACGTGCGGGAGGTCGAGCCCGGCCATCAGCGCCATCGTCTCGATCCTGCGCACCGCGTCGGCCGGCGAGCTCGCATGGACGGTGGTGAGCGAGCCGTCGTGCCCGGTGTTCATCGCCTGGAGCATGTCGAGCGCCTCGCCGCCGCGCACCTCGCCGACCACGATCCGGTCGGGGCGCATCCGAAGCGCGTTCCGCACGAGGGCGCGGAGCGTCACCTCACCGCGGCCCTCGACGTTCGGCGGCCGGCTCTCGAGCCGGGCGACATGTGGCTGCGGGAGCCGCAGCTCGGCGGCATCCTCGACGGTGACGATCCGCTCGGCCGGGTCGATGAATCCTGCGAGAGCATTCAGGAGGGTCGTCTTCCCGGTTCCGGTGCCGCCCGACACGACCACGTTCAGCCGGCCGCGGACACTGCGCCCGAGGAGGTCGGCCTGCCCGGGCGAGAGGCTCCCCGCCGCGACCAGGTCGTCGACCCTGAACGGCGCCCGCGCGAACTTGCGAATCGTGAGCAGCGGGCCGTCGAGGGCGATCGGCGGGAGCACCGCGTTCACCCGGCTCCCGTCCGGAAGCCGGGCATCGACCATCGGGCTCGACTCGTCGACACGGCGGCCGACGGAGCTGACGACGCGATCGATCACCTGGCGCAGGTGCTCCTCGTCCCGAAACGCGACCGACTCGCGCACGAGCTTGCCCGACCGCTCGGCGTAGACGCGGCCAGGGCCGTTCGCGATCACCTCGGTCACGCCGCGGTCGCGCAGGAGCGGGTCGAGCGGCCCGAGACCGACCGTGTCGTCGACGAGGCCGGCGACCAGCCGGCGGGCGTCTGCCGGGTCGAGCGCGACCCGATCGCCGTGGAGCAGTCCCCACGCCACCCGTTCGGCGGCGACGCGCAGGTCTCCGCCCGGGGGCCGGTCGAGCAGCTCGCGCCGGAGCCGCTCCCGGTAGCCCTCCGCCAGGCCCGCGATCGCTTCGGTCATGCCGACACCTCCGCGGCCAGCTCGCGAAGCGCCACGGCGTGTCTGCGTCCGGGCCACCGCTCGAGCCGGGCGCGGCCGTCGGCGAGCGCGTCGAGCGCCTCGGCATCGGCTCGCACGACCGCGCCGACGGGGACGCCGACCGTCCGTGCGATGCCGCGCAGGGAGAGCTCGGAGCGGCGGCTCCAGCGATTCACGATCACCCGGATGCCGTCCGCGGCACCGGCCCGGGCGAGCGTCGTCACGAGCTCGCGCCCGCCGACCGCGGCCGGCGCGTCCGGCGTCACGACGACGAGCGCGCGATCGGCGGCGACGGCTGCCTCGCGTGAGGCCGTGAACGCGCCGCAGCCCGCGTCGACGACCGCCGAGCCGCCGGCGCGCAGGTCGCGCACGAGGGCGGCGGCGAAGCCACCAGGAAGCGCCGCGGCGATCTCGGGACCGGCCGGCCCGGGCACCAGCCGCAGGCCGCACGGGTGCTGCACGGCGGCGCTCGCCACCGCGGCGGCGAGCCCGTCGCCGACGTGGGCGAGGTCGGCCAGCGAGCGCTCGGTCTGGCAGCCCAGCAGCGAGGCGAGCCCCGACCAGGATCCGGACATGTCCACGAGCGCCGCGCCGGACAGGCGGGCGAGCGCGAGCGCGATCGAGGTCGCGCCCGCGCCGCCCTTGGCGCCGAGGATCGCCGTGACGCGGCCGCTCGGCGGGGACTGCGAGCGGCCCGGTGTGACCGCGGCCTCGACGAGCACGTCGCCGAGGGCCGCCGGCACGGCCGGGAGCGGTAGGACCGCGCGGGCACCGGCGGCAAGCGCGCGCCGGTAGGTGTCGACGCCGGCGGATCGGGCGAGCACGACGGCGGGCCGGCCGCAGCCGGCGACGAGCTGGCGCAGGGCGGGTGCGCCGCGCTCGCCCGGGTCGGCGAGGAGCGCGACGTCGCACGGCGGCAGTCGTCCGGCGACGGCGCGAAGCGGCGCGATCACCCCGACGATCTGCACGCCGGGGAGGTCGTCCGCGAGCGCCGTCATCTCGGCTCCGAGAAGCGGGTCGGAGGCGACCACGAGGCAGCGGACGACCGGCGCGATCATCCCGCTTCGTCTCCGCGCACCACCAGCCGCAGCGAGCCCTCGCCCTCGGCGGCGATCGCATCGGGCACGGCGGCCGGCGGCAGCAGGAGGGTGGCGACCGAGCCGGAGTCGTCGCGCCGTGCCGACACCACGAGCACGTTCGCAAGCACGAGCCGCGTGCGGCTGTCCCGGCCCGGAG
>Ga0075435_100002140_pt1 | contig 13021 bp, 12 predicted proteins | sample RhiMethybrSRZTD4_FD_75302 | JGI IMG/M metagenome (GOLD analysis project Ga0075435, IMG submission 75302) | Populus rhizosphere microbial communities from Tennessee, USA - Rhizosphere MetaG P. TD hybrid SRZTD4 | ecosystem: Host-associated > Plants > Roots > Rhizosphere > Soil | place: USA...
CACGGCCAAGGGGACGCTGATGCGCTTGACGGTGCGCCGATGCCGGGCCGCTGCCCGCCGTCGCTGCGCGCGCTCGTGCGAATAGCGCCACAGGTCCTCGGAGGCGAGGTCGCGTGTAGGTGGAGCGCTCGTCATCGTCCCCCCGGCGTGGCTCACGGCGCAGACGCTACCGACCGGCCGGTGAAGGGCGTGTGGGCAACCCGTTAGCGATCTGTTCGGAGCCCCCTACCCCTCATTGAAGCCGGTGCGGCGCATGGCGCCCCAGCCCTGCTTGCGGCGGGCGATGTCGTAGACGCCGGCGAGCCGGTAGAAGTCGATCAGCTGCCGGAACCACATGTTCTCGAAGACCGCCAGGCACATCATCCGGCCGAGGTCGCGGAGCCGGCGGTAGTTGCGGTAGCCCTGCTCCTCGAGGCCGCAGGCGACCAGCGTGACCAGCGTGCCGAGCACCCACGAGCAGAGGATGAACGCGGCCACCAGGTGCCAGCTGACGATGCCGAGCGCCAGGCCGACCGGGAACGCGATCCAGGCGGCCAGCTCCATCAGCGGCCCGGCGAACTCGAACGTCAGGAAGTAGGGCAGGGCGATCATGCCCGGCGTGCCGTAGCGGGGCCGCAGCATCATCGCCCGGTGCCGCCAAAGGGTCTCCCACAGGCCGCGGTGCCAGCGCCGCCGCTGCCGCCCCAGCGAGCCCATGTCGGAGGGCACCTCCGTCCAGCACACCGGATCGGGGGCGAAGGTGACCCGGTAGGGCCGGTTCTGCTCGCGCATGTGGCGGTGCAGGCGCACCGTCAGCTCGAGGTCCTCGCCAACCGTGTCCGTCCAGTAGCCGCCGACCTCGTCGACCACGTCGCGGCGGAAGAGCCCGAACGCGCCGGAGACGATCACGAGGGCGCCGATCGAGTCCCAGGCCACGCGGCCGAACAGGAACGCGCGCAGGTACTCGATCACCTGGTAGGCGGCCAGCCGCCCGTTCGGGAGCCGTGCCTCCACGACCCGGCCCGACTCGATCCGGCACGAGTTGCCGACCCGGATCGTCCCGCCGACGGCGATCACCCGCTCGGGATCCTCGAGCACCGGCCGCACCATCACGGAGAGGCCGTCCGGGTCGATGATCGAGTCGGCGTCCGTGACGATGACGTAGGGATGGCGGGCAACGTCGAGGGCCGCGTTGAGCGCGTCGGCCCGGCCGCCGTTGGCCTTGCGCACGAGGGTGATGTCGTGCGGGGCGGCACCGCGGTACATCTCGGTGACCGGCTCGTACTGCAGCCTGTTGCGCGGCGCAGGTGTCACCTGGCGCAGGTCGTAGGCGTCGATCAGGATGCGGGCCGTCTCGTCGGTCGAGCCGTCGTCGACGACCACGACCTCGAAACGCGAGTAGCGCTGGGCGAGCAGCGAGCGGACGGACTCGAGGATCACGGTCTCCTCGTTGAAGGCCGGGACGAGGATCGAGATCCCGGGCGTGAGCGGCGACGCGAAAGCCTCCTCGTGCCAGGCCCAGCTGCGACGGCGGACGGTGCGCGTCATACCGCGCCGCGCCAGCGGCCAGAGCAGCAGGTAGGTCAGGTTGAGCGCGAGGGCGTAGAGGGTCGAAGCGAGCCCGACGACCTCGACGGCCGTCCTCACGCGACGCCGGCCTGGATCAGGCTGGCGGCGTGACGTAGCTGCGGGTGGGCGTCCATGTCGCCGCCCAGCTCGACGACCAGCCCGGGGGCGACGGCGGTGAGGGCGCGTGCGGCCATCTCGGCGACCTCGATCTCGTCGTGGTGGACGAGCCGCAGGAGCGTCGGCGCGCTGCGCTCGTCGCCGATCGCGGCCAGCGCCTCCGCGGCGGACATGCGCACGTCGGCCACCTCGTCCATCAGCAGCTCCTCGAGCGCGTCGCAGGCGTCGTCGGCGCCGAGCCGGGCCAGCGCCTCGCAGGCGCGGCGGCGGACAAGTGGCGCGTCGTCCTCGAGCCGTTCGCGCAGCGCGAGGCTGTCGCGCGGGTTGCCGAGCCGGCCGAGCAGCTCGACCGCGTTGGCGCGGGCGGCCGGCGCCTCGTCGGAGAGCAGGTTGCGGATGCCGGGGAGGGCGGCGGCGCCGATCGCGATCAGGGCGTTGGCCGCGACGGCGCGGGGGACGAGCCCCTGCACGAGCGCGTAGAGGAGCGGGCCGGCGGCGCTGCGAGGGCGGAGGCGGCCGAGGCTGCGGGCCGCGGCCAGGCGGACATCGGGGTCGCGGTCGTTCAGGGCCTGGAGCAGCGGCACCTCGGCGAACGGGCTGCACATGTCGCCGAGCAGGGCGGCGTGCTCGGCGCGGCGATGGGCGCGGGGATCGGCCAGGCGGCGGCTGACGCGGGCGATCGCGCCGCTGGTCTCGAAGTGGTCGGCGATGGCCTCGCGCGACTCGCCGCTGAGGGCCGGCGCGAGCTCGGCCAGGATCTCGGTGAGCGCGTGCTCGTCGCGGCGGTCGGTGCGCCCGGCCGGCTCGCCATCGAGCAGCGCGTGGGCGACGGGCTCGACGCGGCCCCGTGCCTCGGCCCGGAGCTCCTCGCTGCGATGGGCGTGCACCCGCCGCGCCCAGAGGAGCAGCGCGTACATCACGCCGATCAGGACCACGACAAGGGCGAATTCGAGGGGCGCCGCCATGCTCCAGCCACTATCGACAGGAAGGGGTTCCGGTTCGCCCACGCTTTGACGTAACCGTCCTCCCCCATTTCGGGGAGGGACTTGCATGAAGAACCTACGACCGTTAGTATATAGACTAATCTCAGAAGTTCGACCCAGGGAGCATCCCATGCGAGTCACCACCGTCCGCCCCAACCTGACCCAGCTGACCCGGCTGCGCTTCGTGAACGCCTACCTCGTGCCCGAGGACGACGGCCTGACCCTCGTCGACACGATGATCGGAGGCAGCGGGAGCGCGATCCTCGCCGCCGCCGAGGGGCTCGGCCGCCCGATCGTGCGGATCGTCCTCACCCACGGCCACGCCGACCACGTCGGCTCGCTCGACGAGCTGGCGAAGCTCCTGCCCGACGCCGTCGCCGCGTGCTCGACCCGCGAGAGCCGCCTGCTCGCCGGCGATCGCGCGCTCGACCCCGGCGAGCCCGCGTCGAAGCTGCGCGGAGGCTGGAAGGACGTCGAGACGCGGCCCTCGCTGCTCCTCGACGAGGGCGACCGCGTCGGCTCCCTGCGCGTCGTCGCCGCGCCCGGGCACACGCCCGGCCACATCGCGTTCCTCGACGAGCGCGACCGGACGCTGATCGCCGGCGACGCCTTCTCCACGCTCGGCGGTGTGTCCACCGGCGGCCGCACGAACCCGCGCTTCCCGCTCGTCGGGATGGCGACGTGGGACCGCCCGACGGCCAACGCCACGGCCGCCCGCCTGGCGGGCCTGGCGCCCGCCGCGCTCGCGGCCGGGCACGGCCCGGTGATCGCCGATCCCGCAGCCGCGATCGAGCGGGCGCTCACCGCCGCCGGCGTCGCCCGCGCCGAGGCCGCCTAGATGCCGCGCCGTGGACTCAGCCGGGCGGCCGTCGTCGAGACGGCCGCCCGGCTGGCGGACCGGGACGGGTACGACGCGCTCACGCTGGGCGCCGTGGCGGCCGACGCCGGCGTGCGTCCGCCGTCGCTCTACAACCACGTCGACGGCCTGGCCGGGCTGCGCCGCGAGCTGGCGCTGGCCGGTCTTGCCGAGCTCGGCGAACGGCTCCGCGACGCCGCCGTCGGCCGCGCCGGCGACGATGCGCTGGTCGCGCTGGCGGCGGCCTACCGCGCCTATGCGCGCGAGCATCCCGGCGTCTACGGGGCGCTCCAGCGCGCGCCGGATCCCGGCGACGACGACGTGGCAGCTGCCGGCGCTCGTCTGCTCGAGCCGGTCTTCGCCGTCCTGCGGAGCTTCGGCCTCGAGGGCGACGCCGCGATTCACGCCGCCCGTGCGCTACGAAGCGCGATGCACGGGTTCGTCGAGCTCGAGCGTGTCGGCGGCTTCGGGATCGACCTCGACGTGGACGAGAGCTACCGCTTCCTGATCGGCAGCGTCGCGGCGGGAATCCGCGCTTGAGCGGCGCCGCCGTGACCCGTACCCTGGAGACGTGGCCCCCGACCTGCAGCTCTCCGTCGCCCCGACCCCGCACACTGCAGCGGCCGTGCGGCTGCTGCGAACGGCCCGCCGCCGGGTCCCCTGCGTGGGGTCGCTGTGCGCGGCGCTCGACCTGGCCGATCCGACTGGCGAGGTGACCCCGGAGGCGTATGCCGAGGCGGTGGCCGCGCTCGACGTGGGCGCCCGCGTGTTCGGCTACGACGCTGCGACCGAGATCGGGGCGCACTCGGGCTCGGCTGCGCTCGTGGTCGATGTCGCCGTCTACAACCTCACCGGCGCAGTGACGGACATCCCGGCGGCCCTGAACGGCTTCCGCCGCGCCGCGGGTCCGCTGCTCGAGCCGACGCGGCGCTAGCGCCGCACCGAGGGGCGGATCGCCGCGCGTCGACCGCGCAGCGACCCGCCCCATTCGTCTGCCGGCTAGTGGGCCACCCGCAGCTCGCCGAGCAGGCCGTGCGACTCGCCATCCGGCCCCGCGCTGAACAGCAGCGCGTTGCGGGCGCCGGTGACGCCGTTGCCGAAGCGCAGACCCCACAGGCCGTCGATGACGACCGGGGCGCCGTGCGGGCGCCGCAGCGTCCCCAGCATCCGGCCGCTGTGGATGTCGTACGCGTGGATGTGGCCGTCGCCGAAGTTGCCGACGAGCAGCGCGCCGCTGAAGCGGCCGAAGTGACGCGGCGCCTGCGCCATGCCCCACGGCGCGTTCAGAGCGCCGCGGCTGACGAGCCGCCGGATCAGGATGCCGCGCGGCGTGTAGACGTCGACATAGCCCAGGTGGGGCGCGTCAACCTCGTCGGGCGGCGTGCCCTGCTTGGCGTAGCTGACGTAGATCCGGCCGCCGATCGCCTGGATGCCGAACGGCGCGAAGGTGTGCGGCAGTCGCGGATCACGGAACCGGCCGTGCGTGTTCACCGGGTGGAACCGGCTGTTGAACACGTCGACCGCGTTGTTGCCGAAGTCGGCGGCGAAGAGCATCGCGCCACGGCCGTGCACGTGGGCCAGCGTCAGGCCCTTGAAGATCGCGCCTGGCGTCGTCCACATCGTGACCGCCGTGGTGGTGCCCGGCGCCCAGGCGGCGACCGAGCCGGTCTCGGTGTCGAAGATGAAGAGCGACGGCGTCGCCGTGCCCATCACGTCCTGCTTGAACCCCATGGTCGGGTTGAACACCTGGCCGGTCGGGTCCATCGCCGGAATCGAGACCACCAGCGGCGCGATCGAGATCGGCATCCCGCCGACGGCGCCCGGGTAGATCGTGGCCACGCTGGTGCCGTTGTCGGCCACCCACAGCGGCGTGGTCGGCCCGGCGGCGAGCCCCCAGGCGTTCACCAGGTTCGGATCCATGATCTGGGCGACGCCCGGCTGGTCCGAAACGAGGTTCGTCTGCCGGTATCCATGTGCCAGCGCGGCCGCCGGAACGGCCAGCACCGCGATCGCCACTGCCACGGCCAGCCCCCATCGCCGGCCCCATATCGAGCGGTGCATCAAGGTACCCCCTCCTCGAGTTTCACCCGGTACCTCCGCGGGCACCGGAGGACGAGGGGAGTACGATCCCGGGCGCGCCGTGGATTGTGGCCTACCTCACATGCGCAGACCGGAAAGGACGCGATGACCGAGCCCGCCGAGACCGCTCCGGGATTCGAAGAGGTCGTCGACGGCGTCTGGCACTGGCGCATCCGAAACCGCGCCATCGGCGGATCGCTCTCGAGCTCCCAGCTGGTCGCCTTCGACGGCGAGGCGGTCCTGGTCGACCCGGTGCGGCTGGCGCCGGACGAGATGGCGGCGCTGCCGCGCCCGACGGCGACGTGCCTCACCGCCAAATGTCACCAGCGCTCCGCGTGGCGCTACCGCGACGAGCTCGGCGCGCCGGTGTGGGCGCCGCAGGGCACGGCGGCGATGGACGCCGAGCCCGATCACCGCTACGCCGCCGGCGACTCGCTCCCGGGAGGCCTGCGTGCCGTGCACACGCCCGGGCCGGAGGACGTCCACTTCTGCCTCCTGCTCGAGCGTGCCGAGGGTGTGCTCCTGTGCTCCGACCTGCTCAGCCGGCGCGAGGGCGGTGAGCTTCGGTTCGTCCCGCTCGAGTACCACGACGACCCGGCCGCGACCCGGCGCAGCGTCGAGGGCTTGCTCGACCTGCCCTTCGCCGTGCTCTGCCTCGACCACGGCCCGCCGATCGCCGACGACCCGAAGGGGGCGATCCGGGACCTGCTCGAGCGCACCGCCTGACCGGCCGGGTCAGGCCATGAAAGCGGCCAGCCGCTCCGCCGGGCCAGCAGGGCGCGGTTGAGCGCCCGCTCGCTCAGGGCCCGCTCCGCCACGCCGGCCTCAGCTTTCGCGGCGGCCGCGGATCAGGAGCTTCGTGTCGAGCCAGACCGGCTCGTCCGGCGCCATACGGTCGGCCAGCAGCTCGCGGACGCGGGCCGCGGTCTCGCCGGTGCAGCCGACGCGGGCCAGCCAGGGCCCGATGGGGTGGCGCTTTCCGAAGCGCTCGGCCCGGTCGACGACGAGGCGCGCGGCCTCCATGAACCCCCGCCACTCGGCCTCGGTGTAGGAGCGCACGTGGGTCGGGTCGCGCAGCCGCTCGGCCTCCTCGACCCGCTCGTCGGCGTAGAGCGTGTCCTCGACGACGACGAGCCGCCGGGTCACCCGCGCCATCTCCCGCACCGCCGCCACGACGTCGGCGAAGTGATGGGCGGCGATCCGGCAGGCGACCACGTCGAAGCTGCCGTCCGCGAAGGGCAGGTGCTCGGCGGGGCAGACGACGTCCGGCGCCATCCCCTCCGCGGCGTCGCAGGTCGTGACCCGACAGCCGGCCTCGGCCAGGCGCCGGGCGACGTGCCCGCCGCCGGTGGCGACGTCGAGCGCCTCCACCTCGGGGCCCGGGTCGCACCAGGCGACCAGCGCGTCGAGGTCGGCCCCCGCCCGGTGGGTGGGGCTCTCGCGATACGCGTCGGCGCGCGCGCTCCAGGCGTCCGTCATGACCGCATCATCGCCGCTGCGACGCGACGGGGGCTACGCCTGGGCGACTTCGGGGACGAAGCGATCGACCGGGACGATCTGGTCGACGGGCACGTTCGCGCGCCGCGCGGCGACCATGATCTCCTCTGCCGAAGGAGCCTCGTACAGGCAGTAGGAGCGGTGGCGGTCGGCGGAGAGGAACGAGAACAGCCAGCGCACGCCCTCGTCGGCGTTCACGTCGACGATCAGGCGCACGTCGTCGTCGGACAGCTCGAGCTGCTCGGCGAAGCTGCGTTCGATCAGGAACAGGGGCATAGGGGGATGCTACCGGGGTCGGGCCGGCTCCGTTGTGAGCCCGCGGCCGTAGGCGTAGGCGGCCGCCTCGGTGCGGTTCGCGCAGCCCGTCTTGCGCAGGATGCTGCGGACGTGGTTCGCGGCCGTGTGCTCGCTGACGACGAGCTGCTGGCCGATCTCGCGATTGCTGAGCCCCTTCGCGACGAGACGCAGGATCTGCAGCTCGCGCGGCGAGAGCCCGTCGGGCGCGGATGGACGGGCCGTCAGGCCGCCCTCCGACCGAATCCGTCCGAGCAGGGTCGGCATCCCGATCCGCTCGGCCAGGGATCCGGCCTCGCGCAGCAGCTCACGGCCGCGAGTACGGTCGTCGCCGCCCGCCTCGGCGAGCAGCTTCCCGAGGGCGTACTGGCTGTGGGCGAGCCACGTCCATGCGCCCATCGCCCGCTCGACGTCGAGCGCGACCTCGAGATGGCGGCGGGCCGTGTCGCGCTCGCCGGCCGCCGCCGCGACGACGCCCAGGTAGCGATCGGCCGATCCGTAGCAGGCGACGCCGTGGCCGACCGTCACGATGGTTCCCGCGCTCGGCAGGAGCTCCGCGTACACCTCGGCCGCCAGGCGGCTGTCGCCGACGAGCGATGCGGCGTCTGCCAGGTAGACGAGCGAGGCCAGCCACAGGCCGGTGCGGAGCTCGATCAGGCCCCGCGTGCGGACGCGGTCGAGCTCGCGGCGGGCCTCGTCGTGCATGCCCAGCTCGGCCAGCACCACCGCGAGGCCCGGGCCCCAGGCGCCGCCCCGGTCCTTGGTGGCGGCCAGGATCCGCACGACGGGCGCGAGCTCGGCCAGCCGGCCCTGCTCGCGGCGGATCCCGAACATCTGCACGCCGTACGTGGCGGTGGGGTCGCGGCCGGTCAGCAGGCGGCCCCACTCGAACGAGCGCTCCGCCGTCGCCTCGGCCTCGTCCAGCCGCCCGTCGCAGAGCGCGATCGTCGAGCGGTAGTGCTGGGCGACGTGGATGATGAAGGGCTGGCCGACGCGGCTTGCCATCTCGTAGACGATGGCCAGCTCCTGGCGGGCGGCCTCGAGGTCGCCGAGGGCGATCAGCGCCGAGATGCGCCACTCCATCGCCTCGGCCTGGAGCTCCGTGTCGCCGAGCTCGGCCGCCAGGTCGCGCGACTCGGTCAGCATGTCGAGGATCTCGTCCAGGCCGGTCGTCCCTCGCGCCCAGTATGAGCGCATGAGCACGGTGGCGAGCGCGGGCCGGTCGCCGATCCGGCGGGCCATCTCGATCGACTCGTGCCGCAGCCGGGCGCTGCGGTCATGGTCGCCGAGGAACGCGCACGCGCGGGCGAGGCCCGAGAGCACCATGACGCGCAGGCCCGAGTCCGCGTCCCCCAGCATGTCCGCGGCCTCGGTCAGGAATTCGAGCGCGCCCGCGTCGACGGCCGCCATCCGCCAGCACGAGTTCTCGTAGCCGACCGCCGCGCGCGCGAAGAGGTCGCCGTCGCCCTCGATGCGGGCGATGTCGGCGACGCCGCGGTAGGCGGCCAGCGCGTCGGAACCGCGCCCGGCCCGGTAGCAGGCGATGCCGAGCGCGAGCTCGACCTCGGCCCGCTCGTGCACGTCGGCGATGCCGAGCCGAAGCGCCGTCCGCAGGGCCTCGACCGCCTCGTCGAAGGCCAGTGCGGCGGTGGCCGCCTCGGCCGCCCGCAGGTTGTAGCCGACGGCATGCGCGGCGCCGCCGAGGGGCGCGGCAACCGTGAAGTGGTGGGCCAGGTCTGCCAGCGTGCGGGCCGAGGGCTGGGGCGATCCCGCCTCGATGGCCTGGCCGGCGCGCAGGTGGAGCTCGACCCGGCGCGGCGCCGACAGCCGGTCGTAGAGCGCCCGCCGCACCAGCTCGTGGGCGAAGCGGTAGACCATCGGCCGCTCCGGCACGTCGGCCACCATGCCGCTTCGCAGCGCCAGGTCGATGCAGCCGAGCAGCGACGCCTCATCGCCGCGCGTGCCGCGGGCGAGCACGCCGAGGTCGAACTCGGGGCCGATCACCGCTGCCAGCTCGAGCACCGCCGTCGTCTCCTCGCCGAGGCGGGCGACCCGCTGCGTCACCACCTCGCGCACCGTGTCGGGGGTCCCCAGCTCCTCCGGTGGGCGGGTCAGACGGGCGTGCCCGTCCGCCACGACCAGCGCCCCGGTCTCGACGAGCGCCCGCCACAGCTCGATCACGAGGAACGCGTTGCCCTCGGTGAGGTCGTGGATCGACGCGGCCAGCTGCGGCAGCTCCTCGCCCAGGTCGCCGCCGGCCGCCTGGCCGACGAGCTCGGCGATCTCCGCGCTCGTGAGGCCCGTGAGCCGAATCGGCACCACGCCCTCGGTGCGGCGCAGGTCGACGAGCGCGGAGGAGAGCTCGGCCGGCATGTCCGCCTCCAGGTCGCGGAACGTCGCGACGAGCAGCATGCGGGCGTCGGCCGCCGCGCGCGAGAGGTGGCGCAGGAGGTTGAGCGTGGGGTTGTCGGCCCAGTGGGCGTCCTCGAGGATCACGAGCAGCGGCCGCCGCCGCGACGTGCTCACGAGCAGCTCGGCGACCGCCTGGTGGAGGCGGTGGCGCTCGGTGTCCTGGTCGGCCGTGACCGGCGCGGGCAGCGGGCCGACGCGCGTCGTCAGGTCGGGGATCAGCCGGGTGAGCTCGCCGCCGCCGGCGCCGAGGTCGTCGCGCAGCTGCCCGGGATCGGTCACCCGGGCGAGGTGGCCGAGCGCCTCGGCGACGGGCTGGTAGGGGATGCGGACGACGGCGTCGCAGGCGCCGTAGAGGACGAGCGCCCCGTCCCGGGCGGCCTCGTGCGCGAACTCCCGCACGAGCCGGCTCTTGCCCGATCCGGCCTCCCCGGCGAGGAGCGCGACGCGTCGGCCCTCGCCGCCCGCGCGGGGCATGAGGGAGCGCAAGAGCGTGAGCTCGCGGGGCCTGCCGACGAACGGGAAGGACGGCGTCAGGCGCAGCGAGCCGGGGAGCTCGGCTGCAGGATCGAGCGCCGGCATAGTCAGATCTGATCATGCCACTCGCCCGACGGACGCGTCGAGAGTGGGTCAATCCCGGTCATGCGGCTGCGCCGGCGCGCCCGTAGCGTGCTCCCCAGTAACGGCAACCGCACGGGAAAGGGAGCGACTGTGGCTACCACAGCATCACTGGCCGATCTGGCCGAGCAGGAGCTGGCCGGCTTTCGCGGCGAGCTGATCGGCCCGGGGCATTCCGGGTACGAGGCCGCGCGCGCCGTCTACAACGCGATGATCGATCGGCGCCCGGGCCTGATCGCCCGCTGCGCGTCGGCGGACGACGTGGCCGCCGCGATCAACTTCGCCCGCCGGCACGACGCGCTCGTCGCCGTCCGCGGCGGAGGGCACAACGGCGGCGGCCTGGGGACGGTCGACGACGGCGTCGTCATCGATCTCGGGCTCATGCGCGACATCGAGGTCGACGCCGACCGGCGCACGGTGCGCGTCGGCGGCGGCGCCACCTGGGGCGAGGTCGACCGGGCCACGCACGAGGCCGGCCTGGCGACGCCGAGCGGGATCATCTCGACCACCGGCGTCGGCGGGCTGACGCTCGGCGGCGGCATCGGCCACCTGGCCCGCAAGCACGGGCTCACGATCGACAACCTGCTGGGCGCCCAGCTCGTGCTGGCAGATGGGACGCGCGCGCACGCGAGCGCCGAGGAGAATCCGGATCTCTTCTGGGCGATCCGCGGCGGGGGCGGCAACTTCGGCGTCGTCACCGAGTTCGAGTTCCGGCTCCATCCCGTGAGCACGGTCGTCGCCGGGCCGACGTTCTGGCCGATCGAGCAGTCGGGCGAGGTGCTGCGGGCGTACCGGGAATTCCTGCCCGCGGCCGATCGCGACCTGAACGGGTTCTTCGCGTACACGTCGGTGCCGCCGGTGCCGCCCTTCCCGGAGGAGCTGCACGGCAGGCAGGTGGCCGCGATCGTCTGGTGCCATCTGGGGTCGGAGGAGGAGGCGCTCGCCGCGATCAAGCCGATGACCGAGGTCGGGACGCCGCTCTTGCACGGGCCGCACGCGCTGCCGTTCCCCGCGCTCCAGGGCTTCTTCGACGGGCTCTACCCGAAGGGGCACCAGTGGTACTGGCGGGCCGACTTCGTGCGGACGCTCTCCGACCAGGCGATCGCCGCGCACGAGGAGTGGGGGCCGCAGATGCCCTCCGGCCAGTCGACGATGCACATGTACCCGATCGACGGGGCGGTGCACGACGTCGCCGAGAACGCGACGCCGTTCAGCTACCGCGACGTCACCTGGGCCGAGGTGATCGTGGGCGTCGACCCGGATCCCGCCAACGCCCAGGCGATCACCGCCTGGACGAAGGGCTACTGGGACGCGACGCACCCGCACTCGGCCGGCGGCGCCTACGTCAACTTCATGATGGACGAGGGCCAGGAGCGCGTCCGCGCCACCTACCGGGGCAACTACGAGCGGCTGACGAAGATCAAGTCGGCCTACGACCCGGGCAACCTCTTCCGCGTGAACCAGAACATCAGGCCGGCGGCGTAGCGGCCGGTCCGCTAGGGCGGATTCGCCAGCCACCGGCGTTGGGCGTGCCAGCGCTGGATCGTCCGCCGGCTCGGCGGGCGGGCCGGACACTCCGCATACCGCGCGTGCACGGCGGGCGCTACCTCCCCGGGGGTCGCGCCCGCCGCGTACCCGGCCTCGACGTCGCGGCGCAGGTCGGGCCAGGCGTAGCTGCCCGGGCGAGGCCGCTGGGGTTTCGCTCCGCGCTGGCTTTCCAGGTGGGCGGTCAGGGCCTTGCTGCGGGCGATGGTGAGGCAGTCATTCGCCTTCCACACGGCCCCCAGCGTGGTGACGAAGTCTCTGCCGCTGCGCCGCGTCTGAAACTGCGCGCTGGCGTGGTCCTGGCACAGCCACACCGAGACGCGATGGGTCAGCTGGAGGCGCTGCGTCTTGCCCCTGGTGCGATCCACACAGATCGCGCACACCGGCTGCTTGGTCGGCACCTGACGAGCCTTGTACAGAGTGGGCGGCGACATCCACGGCATACGAACGAGTGTGAGGGGTGAGGTGTGCCGTGTGGGTGTCGAGGTGTCACGAGAGCGTCGGGAAACTGCAAATGACACGTGTCCTACGCGACAAGTGCCTGCGCCCCGAAGAACCACCCCCAACCCATCCAATCCCACCGCCAGCCGCCGGCGCCGACCGGCCAGCTCTCCCAGGGAGCGCCGGCCGCCGCCGGCCCGCACGCCCGCTACTCCCAGCTGCTACCGGACCCGACGAGGGCCAGCGCGCGCTCAGGCAGCGCCACTGGTTGTCGTGGCGAGCCCACAGGACTCGTGGTCGTGGCGCGACGCGAGCGCCTACCCGGAGGGTCCGCCGGCCCGGATCGCCGCGAGCGGTGTCCAGGTGACCCAGACTGACAGCCGGCTCGTACGGCCAGCCGAAACGTGAACCACCGCCGGTGAGATGCAGACCCGGTCGACGGTGGTGTCGGGACGGCGCAGCTCGTAGCGGCCGGGGAGGCGGCTGATCAGGCTCCCGTCGGCATCGGTGCGCACCATCCGGACGAGGTGCGAGCCGGAGTAGACGCCCGAATGCCCAGTTCCGGATCGGGACGAACGGCGTTCGGCCACCCCGAAGAACCGTCTGCGCCGTCACGTGAAGGCCGCCGTTCTCG
>Ga0075435_100002142_pt1 | contig 13020 bp, 11 predicted proteins | sample RhiMethybrSRZTD4_FD_75302 | JGI IMG/M metagenome (GOLD analysis project Ga0075435, IMG submission 75302) | Populus rhizosphere microbial communities from Tennessee, USA - Rhizosphere MetaG P. TD hybrid SRZTD4 | ecosystem: Host-associated > Plants > Roots > Rhizosphere > Soil | place: USA...
CGCGCTGCATCGTGGAAGAACCGCAGCGCCTTTGCATCGTCGTATTTGCGCGCCGGCAGCGACACGCGCATCGTGATCACGTTGCTGGTGTCGAGGCCGGTATCGACGCGTTGCAGCGAGGCGAATGTTCGCAACATCAGGCCGGCGCCGACGAGCAGTACCACCGCGAGCGCGACTTCGGCGATCACGAACGCGTGCCGAAGCCGCGTGCCGCGCAGGCCGCTGCCAACCTGCCGCGCGCCGTCCCTCAACGCCTCCTGCACATCGGTGCGCGAGCCTTCGAACGCCGGCGCGAAACCGCAGACGACCGCGGTGAGGATGGACACGCCCGCCGTGAACACGAGCACCGGATAACTCAGCGTCAGGTGATCGAAGGCGCTGACGTCGATTGGGCTGATCGCGAGCAGGAGATCCAGACCCCACCTCGCCACGAAAAGGCCGGCGACGCCGCCGAGCGCGCCGAGGACGAGGCTTTCGGTGAGCAGTTGCCGGACCATGCGGCTGCGCTGCGCGCCGAGCGCCGCGCGGACGGCGATCTCGCGCTGCCGCACGGCGCCTCGCGCCAGCAGCAGGTTGGCGACGTTCGCGCAGGCAATCAGCAGGACGAACGCGACGGCGCCGGTGAGGACGAGCAGCGCCGGCCGGAAGTCGCGCGACAGCTCGTCACGCATCGACAGCACGCGCACGGTCCAGCCGGTGTCGAACTGCGGAAATTCGGACGTCAGGCCAGCGGCGATCGTTTTCATCTGCGTCTCGGCCTCGCTGACGGAGACGCCAGGCTTCAGTCGCGCGATCACCGACATGAACCGGCCGCGCGGGGTGCGCGATTCCGGCCCCAAATACCACGGACGCCACAGGTCGATCGGCTTTGCGACCAGCGAATTCGAGCGCAGCTGCAGCTGAAAGTCCGGCGGCATGATGCCGACGACGGTTAGCGGCGCGCCGTTCAGCTGCAGCGGCTTGCCGACGATCGCCGGATCGCCGCCGAACCGGCGCCGCCACACGTGATAGGTCAGGATCACGGCCGGCGAATTCTCGTCGTTGTATTCGGCATCGGAAAACGTCCGGCCGACGAGCGGCGCGACGCCGAGGATTGGAAAGAAATCGCCCGTCACGTTCTGAACGGTGAGTTCCTCCGGGTCGCCGCTGCCGGTGAGTGCGATCCGCGTTTCGACGAGTCCCGCCATGCCGTCGAATGCCGTCGCCCGTTCCCGCCAGCGCAGGTAATTGGACGGTCCGACGACGTTGGCGCGCCCTGGCCGCCGCGTGCTTTCTTCCCAGAGCGCGACCAGGCGATGCGGTTCTTTGTAGGGCAGTTTTTCAATCAACGCGGCGTTGACGATGGAGAAGATGGCGGTGTTCGCGCCGATGCCCAGCGCCAGCGCGATCACGGCCACCGCCGTGAAACCCGGCGTGCGCAGACACAGACGAATGGCGTACTTGATGTCCTGGAAAAGAGCGTCCATGAGGTATTTAGAACTCGGTTCCTGCCGCTTTGGTTGATGCGGCGGCCGGCGGAAGCGCCGACCACGCGAAATGCAGATGCATGCTCCACACTTTGACGTCGACGTCGACGCCAAGCGATACGAAGACCGGCCGCACGACGATGCTGAACGGCGCATCGGCGGGCGCGGTGAGGCCCACCGCGGCGAGTGCGGTGCAGCCAATCACGATCGCAAGCAGTGCCTGGGCAAATCGGAATCGAAGAGGCACGACCCCGGTCCTATCGCCAAGCGCGTGCCACGTTCGAACGGTCCGTCGCGGCGAAATCCCTGAGAAAACTGGCCGGCAATTGGCCGCCGGCCGGGTCGATGTCCGGAAGTGGGATTCGGCTGGTCGTTACTGGAGGCCGTCGCGCAGGCCCGGTCGGACCTGGATATTGACGCTTGCGGCGCCGATCGACTTGTCGCGTCGCTTCAGGTGAAACATGACGCGGTACGCGCCGGCGCGAAACACATGCTCGACGGTGTAGCGCCGCTTGATCTCCGACTTGCCCGGCTCGTACGGCGCGCAGTCGCTCGATGATTCCGACTGGGTGCCGTCGCCCCATTCCCACTCGATCGTCGGACAGTAGAAGTCTTCGAAGTCGTTTGCGCCGCCAACCAGCTCGGCCGTTAAGACGATACGCGCTGGCGCCATCGCAATCACCGGCTGCGCCTTGAGCTTCAGCTGCGGCTTCCGGCTATCGGGATTGTCCTTGGCGTCCTTGTCGGGCTTCTGCGCGGATGCCGTGAAACCCATCGCCGCGGCGAGCAGCAGGGACGCTGCGCCGGCCCACGCGCGTCGTCGCAAGTGGTTCATGGTGCATTCCTTCGACCTGATCTCGATCCCCGGGCTTCGGCGGCAGGCTTGACAAAATTGTACAAGGCCGACCCGACAACGGCAAGCGGCATCAGTGATAATAACGGGATGCCTTCAGCTTCGACTTCGATGACGGTTGCCTGCACGGGCGGTCCCCTTGCCGCCATAGACACCGATCTTTTGATCGTGCCGTGGTTTCAGGACGAGGCGCCGTCGGCGGTCACCGGCCTCGACGCCGCGACCGGCGGCGAGCTCGCGCGCGCGATCCAATCCAAAGAGTTCCAGGGCAAAACCTTCGATCTGTTCGTCACGCCGATTACCGACAGCGGCTGGCGGGCGCGGCGCGTCGCGCTTGTCGGCGGCGGGTCGGGCGATCGGGGCAGCGAACTGCTGCGGAAACTGGCAGCGACAGCCGGGCTCGCGGCGCGCAACCGCCATGTCGGCCGGGCCGCCTTTACTGTTCGCGGGATTGGGCCGACGCCCGAGCTCGCGCAGGCGGTCAGCGAAGGGCTGACGCTCTCCGAGTTTCATTGCGGCACGTACAAAACCGGCGAGCCGCCGCCGCCGCCGCCGCCGACCTGGACGGTTGTGCTGCCGGAGGGAAACGACAACGCGAGCGCCGATGCTGTCGCGCGCGGCCGGATCCTCGCCGAGTGCAGCAACCTCGCGCGCGAACTGGCGAACGAGCCGGGTAACACGCTGACGCCGCGCGAGTTCGCGAAGCGTGCCGCCGCGCTTGCGGCCGACGCCGGCGTCAAAACCGAGATCCTCGACGAAACGCAAATCGAGAAGCTCGGCATGGGCCTCCTGCTCGGCGTCGCGCGCGGCAGCGCCGAACCGCCGCGCCTCATCGTCTTCCGGTGGGAACCTGCGGGCGCGCCGTCGTCTCCTGTACTCGGGCTGGTCGGGAAGGGGATCACATTCGATACGGGCGGCATCTCGATCAAGCCGGCCGATCGCATGGAATTGATGAAAGACGATATGTCGGGCGGCGCCGCGGTGGCGTGCGCGATGCGCGCGATCGCGCTGCTGAAGGCGCCGATGCGCGTCATCGGCATCGTGCCGACGACCGAGAACATGCCGGGCGGACGGGCGATCAAGCCAGGCGACATCCTCAAGAGCGCGGCTGGCAAGACGGTCGAAGTGATCAATACCGACGCCGAAGGGCGTCTGATTCTCGGCGACGGCTTGTGGTATGCGCGGCAGCTTGGCGCGACGCATCTGGTCGACGTCGCGACGCTCACCGGCGCGGTCGTCGTGGCGCTGGGAAAGGTGACCACCGGCCTGTTTGGCAACAACGACGCGTGGATCGACACGGTGCGGCGGGTCGCAAACCGTGCCGGTGATCGCGCCTGGCCGATGCCGCTGTTCGACGACTACCGCGAGCAGATCAAGAGCGACATCGCCGACATGATGAACACTGGTGGCCGCGCCGCCGGCTCGATTACCGCGGCAATGTTCCTGAAGGAGTTCGCGGACAGCGTGCCGTGGGCGCACCTGGACATCGCCGGTACCGCGTGGGCGGAGGAACCGAGGCCATACCTGCCGAAAGGGCCGAGCGGAGTGGCGGTCCGGACGCTGGCGGCGCTCGCGTTCGAACACTTTTGATTCAGGCGCAGAACCCGGTCATCGTCAAGATCATCTCGCCGCCGAAGGACGAGAGCGGCCTGTCGCAGCTCGCCGACGTCCTGATCGGGTCGCTCGGCCTGACTGGCGCGATCGTCCTCGGTGCGATGCTGCTCGGCGCGGTGATGGCCGCGTTGATGTTCCTGTGGCGGCGCTGGCAGTCTACGTAGACCTCGCGAGCCTCAAGCCGCAAGCCTCACGCCCGTAGCCTCATGCCGGTGGCTGAAGGCTTGCGGCTGGCTTGAGGCTCGAGGCTTAAGGCTTCACTGCAATGCGATGGCCGTCGCGCCCTTCAGCGACGTCTGGTACTTCCTGATCGCGTTGAACAACGACTCGGCGATTTTCTGGCGGTAGGCGTTCCCCTTCAGCAACCGCGCTTCCTGCGGATTGGTCACGAACGAGATCTCCGCGAGCACGCTCGGCATCGTCGCGCCGATGAGGACGACAAACGGCGCCTGCTTCACGCCAAGATCCTTCAGCGTCTTGTTCGACGTCCGCAGCCGCTCGAGCATCGCGCGCTGCACGTGCGAGGCGAAGTCGCGCGACTCGTCCACCTTGTTGTTCAACGCGATCGCCTTGACGATGTCGGGCATCTCGCCCATCGAAAGCGTCGAGGCAGCGTTCTCGCGCGCCGCAACGGCGGCGGCGCTGGTGTTGGTCGCGAAGTTCAGGAAGTAGGTCTCGATTCCGTGCGCCAGCGCGTTGGGGCTCGCGTTGGCGTGAATCGACAGGAAGAGATCGGCGCCTTCACGGTTGGCGATGGCCGTGCGTTCGGGCAGCGCCACGAAGTCGTCGGTGCGGCGGGTGAGGATCACGTCGACGCCGGGCACCTCCTGCAGCAGTTTCTCGACGCGCAGCGCGATGTCGAGCACGAGCTCCGCCTCGGTAACGCCCTTGCCTTTCGCGCCTGGATCGTGACCGCCGTGGCCGGGGTCGATGACGATGCGCGAGACGCCCAGCCCGAGCTGCCGCGCGATCGAGAGGCCGCCGGTCGTCGCGATTGCCGGCAGCGGCGAGCTTGGCAGCGGCGCAGGCGGTGGCGGAACCGGTGCGGGCGTCGCGACGACAGTGGTCACCATTTCACCCGCGGTCAATGCACGAGTGATCGCTGCGCCGTTCACCGGCCTGCCGTACGGGAACCGGCGCGTCCACCCGGCCGTCAGCGATCGCGATGGAAGCACCTGTACCGGTCTGGACTCAATCGGCTTCGGCTCAATCGTTCTCGGCGCGATCGCCCGTTCAATCGGTTTCGACTCGATCGGCTTGGTTGAACCCGACCTGGCTTCGATCGACTTCGGCTTCGGCTCCGCCGGCTTGGTCTCGGCCGGCTTCGGCGCGATCGTTTCGGCCAGCCGCGGCGCGGTCGGCCGCACGCAGTCGATCACCAGGCGATACGGGTTGTAGAGGGGGTAGATGCTGTAGGTGGCGACGCCGCCCGCGTCGAGGACGATGCGTGTCGTATTGTTCGGATGCCGGCCGATCCGCACCTGGCGGACGACGTCGGCATCGGAGGCGAACCGTAGCGTCTTGTCGGCGAGCGCCGCGCTCGGCCGCGTCGACGGCAGATCGATGAATACACGATCGGGATCGGCAATCCGCTCGTCGTGGAATGGCACTTCGCCATCGAGCTCGATCGTCACCCTGACCGCATCGCCGAGCACCGTGCGTTTGATTTCGCGAATCGTTGCGACGCGGTCGTGGCCGGGCACCGGTCGCGGCGGCTCGGTTGACGTGCTCCGGACGGTGGGCTCCTTCGGCACCGACGGCGTCAATTCTTCATTCTCCACGGCCGCCAGCTGCGCCGGAACCTCCGCCGCGAGCGTGCTCGACGGATAGCCGGCGGCGAGCCGTCGTAGTAATTTCACGCCGATGTCGCGATCGGCCGTCTCACCGAACCGCAGGAACGCGTCGAGCGCGAGCCGGCCCGCCTGCCACAGCGCGTTGTCGCTGTAGCCGCTCGCCGGATAGCGGCGAACCAGCGACGCGTAGGTCGCGATCACCGCGCGCACGTCGGCGAGGACCGCCGGCGTCGCGTCAGACGCCATCAGCGCCGCGCGCACGGTCTGCTCGTGCGCAAGCGTGTCGGTGTACATCGTGCGCGCCGGTGGCGCTGCCAACACCAGGCCTTCCAGCCACAGGCCGCAGAGAATGCCGAGACAAATACGTCTTCCCATGGTGCTACCCGTGGTCATCGCAACTGCGCGTCGACTTCCTCGAAGTACCCCTTGTCGACGAGCACCTCGCGCGGTTTGCCACCGACGGCTGGCGACACCAGCCCTTCCATCTCCATCATGTCGACCAGGCGTGCGGCGCGGCTGAAGCCGATCCGCAGCCGCCGCTGCAGGTACGAGATCGACGCCTGGCCGCTCGAGACGACGATACGCGCCGCCTCGTCGTAGAGATCGTCCTTGTCGAACTCGATGCCGTCGGCGGCGGTTTTTTCCTCGGCGGTGATCGTCTCGTCGTAGACCGGCTTGCCTTGCTTGCGCAGGAAACTGGCGAGCCGCGCCGTTTCCTGCTCCGAAATGTACGGCGCGTGCACGCGGATGAAGCGCGAGGTAGCCGGCGGCAGGAACAGCATGTCGCCTTTGCCGAGCAATTGTTCGGCGCCATTGCCGTCGAGAATGGTTCGCGAGTCGATCTTCGAGGCGACGCGGAAGGCGATCCGCGACGGCAGGTTCGCCTTGATCAGGCCGGTGATGACGTCGACCGACGGCCGCTGCGTCGCCAGGATCAGGTGGATGCCGACGGCGCGCGCCATCTGCGCCAGCCGCGCGATCGACAGCTCCACTTCGTTGCTCGCAACCATCATCAGGTCGGCGAGCTCGTCGATGACGACGATGATGAAGGGCAGCAGCTTGAGCTCTTTGCCCTCTTCTGGCTTCTCGCCGGCGGTAATCGCCGCCTGCATGTTGCGGTTGTACTGCTCGATGTTGCGCACGCCGACGGCGGCCAGCGTTTTGTAGCGTTCCTCCATCTCGCGCACCGCCCAGCGCAGGGCGTTGGCGGCCTGCTTGGGATCGACGACCACCGGCGTCATCAGGTGCGGGATGTCTTCGTACATCCCGAGCTCCAGGCGCTTCGGATCGATCATGATCAGCCGCACGTCGTCCGGCGTGGCGCGGTAGAGGATGCTGGTGAGCATGCCGTTCATCGCCACCGATTTGCCGGCGCCGGTCGAGCCGGCGATCAGCAGGTGCGGCATCGTCGACAGATCGGCCATGTACGGCTCGCCGTGGATCGTCTTGCCGAGCGCGATCGTCAGCTTCGACGTCGACCGCTTGTAGGCTTCCGACTCGAGCAGCTCGCGCAGCGAAATCTGTTCGCGGGTGCGGTTCGGAATCTGGATGCCGACGGTCGACTTCCCGGGAATGCGGTCGATCAGCACCGAGTCGGCCTGCATCGCGAGGCACAGATCCTCGGCAAGACCGGTGATCTTTGCGTATTTCACCCCGGCGTCCGGCTTGAACTCGAACGTCGTCACCACCGGGCCGGGATGGATTTGCACGACGCTGCCTTCGACCGCGAACTCGCGGCATTTCTCCTCGAGCAAACGCGCCCGTTCCATCAGCTCGCGCTCGTCGATCTTCCGCTCGGCTTTCGACGCGTCGAGCAGCGCGAGCGGCGGCAGCGTGTAGTCCCCCTTGCGTCGCTCGGCCGGGGCCTTCGAGATCGGTTCCGGATCGGAGAGCGGCAGCGTGTTGCTGGGCAGGTTCACCTTGGGCGGCTTCGGCGGAACGATCGGCCTGGGCGGCGCCGCGCCGGCGGTCGTCGCCGAGGCGCCAGCGAGCGCCGGCTCGGGCGCCTCGTCTTCGTCCGCGGCGGAGCGGCGGAACGCGCGCGCGACGGTGTCGGTGATCCGCTTTTTCGCGGTCTTCGGCGGCTCGGCCTCGGCGACGACCGGCGGCGCCGGCAGTGGAATTTTCGGCGGCGGCGCGTCGACAGCGGCGGCCTTCTTCGTGTGCTTGGCGATCACCTCCCGGCGCTGCTTGTCACGGCGGCGCGCCTCCTGCCACTCATGCAGCGCGTCGGTGCCGCGCAGCGCCGCATCTTTCAGCGACCCGCCGATCGCCCCGAAGAAGCGGCCGAACGAGAACTGCGTCGACATGATGATGCCGAGGAAGATCAGCGTGAGGATGACGATCACCGATCCGGTCCGGTTCAAGTACTCGGACATTTCGGTGGCGAGGAACTCGCCCGAATAGCCGCCGGCGCGGAACGGCTTGCCAGCGACTTCGAGCGTTCCAAACGCCAGGCTGAGGAAGGCGCTGATGCAGGAGAAGAGCAGCACGGCGCCAATCGCTTTCGTCGCCGCGGCATCGAGCGATCGGCACCAGAAATAGTTCCACCCGATGATCACCATCGCCGCGGGGACGACGTAGGCGGCGTAGCCGAACAGCTGGAAGGAGAGTTCGGCGACGAACGCGCCGACCCGGCCGGCGAAGTTCGCGGGGGCGCCGTGCGCGCCGGCGCTGAAAAACCACACCGGGTCGGCCGGCTCGTAGCTGGCGAGCGAGATGATCCAGATGAGCGCGGCAGCGAACAGCGCCACGCCGACGAACTCACTGACGCGGCGCGAAACAGTCGATCCACCCACAGTGTCAGATCTCCATGATGACGGGGAGCACGAACGGTCGCCGTCCGGAACGCTTGCGGAAGAAGCGGCGCAGTTCGACGCGCAGCCGCTCTTTGATCAGGCCCTGGTCGGTGCGCTCTTCGACGCTGGCTTGGGCGATGACGTCGGTGAGCAGCCGGGCGCCGTCGGCGAGCAGCGCCTGGCTGTCTTCCATCACGAAGCCGCGCGTGATGATGTCGGGCACGCCTTCGAGCATTCCGGTTTGCGTGTTGATGGCGACCACCGGAACCACCAGGCCGTCTTCGGCGAGGTGACGGCGGTCGCGCAACACTTCGTCGCCCACCTCGCCGGTCCGCGTGCCGTCGATCAGGATGCGGCCGACCGGCGCCTTGCCGGTCACCTGCGCGCCGTGTTCGTCGAAGCGGAGCACGTCGCCGTTCTCGATGAGCAGCGTGTCCGGCTTCGGTGTGCGCCCGGCGAAGACGCGCTTCGCGACGCGCGCGTGCTGCGACAGCTGCCGGAACTCGCCGTGCACCGGGATGAAGAAGCGCGGTTTCACCAGCGACAGCATCAGCTTGAGTTCTTCTTCGCTGCCGTGTCCCGAGACGTGGACGTGCTTGATCCCCTCGTGGATCACGTCGGCGCCGCGCCGGGCGAGGTGATTGATGACGCGGCCGATCGCCTTCTCGTTGCCCGGGATCGCGCGCGCCGAGATGACGACTGTGTCGCCGTCGGTCACCTTGACGAACCGGTGATCGTTGATCGCGATCCGCGACAGCGCCGACATCGGTTCGCCCTGCGAACCGGTGCTGAGGCAGAGGACGTCCTGCGCCGGGTAGCTGCCGATTTCGGAGTCGCGAATCTGCACGCCGGCCGGGATGCGCAGGTAGCCGAGGCGCTGCGCGATTTCCGAGTTCTGCATCATGCCGCGGCCGACGAAGGCGACGCGGCGATCGAACTGCGCGGCGAGATCGACCAGGATTTGCATCCGGTAGATGCTTGAGGCAAACGCCGCGACGATCAGCTTGCCCGAGGCGCTGGTGAAGATCTCCTCGAACGCCTCGACGACTTCGAGCTCCGAGCCGGTAAAGCCGCGGCGATCGATGTTGGTGCTGTCGGCGAAGAGCGCCAGCACGCCGGCCGTGCCGAGCTCCGCGAAGCGGTGGACGTCGAAATGCTCGCCGTCGATCGGCGTCTGGTCGATCTTGAAGTCACCGGTGTGGACAACCACCCCGAGCGGCGTGTGAATGGCGAGCGCGACGCAGTCGGGCATGCTGTGCGTCACGCGGATGAACTCGATCGAGAACGGGCCGACGGCGACGCGCTGGCGCGGCCGGACGGGGATCAGTTGACGGCCGTCGATGCCGTGTTCCGCCAGTTTCGGCTCGACCAGGGCCAGCGTCAGCGGGGTGCCGTAGATCGGCCCGTCGACGTACGACAGCACGTGCGGCACGCCGCCGATGTGGTCCTCGTGGCCGTGCGTCAGCACGAGCGCGGCGGCGTGTCCGAGCTGCTGCAGATAGGTGAGATCGGGAATGATCCGATCGACGCCGAGCAGCTCGGGGTCCGGGAACATGACCCCGGCGTCGACGACGATCGTCGTCTCGCCCCAGGTGAGCGCGAGCATGTTCATGCCGAACTCGCCGAGTCCGCCAAGTGCCACGACTTCGAGCATCGAAATCCGGAAACCGCCGGCCGGCAGAGACACTTCTGGCGAAGTTCGATCCGCGTCCGGGAGCCGTTTGTCGGCTCGATCAGGCTGCTGGGCGCGCCTGAAACTAAATAGGGCGGGCTGAAGGACTTACGGCGAAACTATAACACAGCTCGGCTGACCTGGAGGGGTCGGGAACCGTTTCGGGCGCGGAAACGGTTCCCGACCCCCAGTGGAAAAGCGGAAACGGTTCCCGACCCTCTGTGGAAATCCGCGCGTTCTCGCGAAAAACCCGAGGGGAGGGGTCGGGAAGGGTTTTCGGCGGCGAAACCCTTCCCGACCCCCTGTGGAAAAGTGTCGCGAGCGGGAAACCCTTCCCGACCCCGGCCTAGACGAGGGCGTCGGCGAGACGGACGAAGTCGGCGACCGACAGGGTTTCGGGGCGTTTGCAGCCGTCGAGGCCGGCGGCAGCGATCCCGCGGACGGCGCTGGCCGCGTCGGTGTACGCGAGGAGCGCGTTCGATAGCGTCTTCCGCCGGCGCGTGAAGACGGCCTGCACGACGGCGGCGAAGCGGATCGGATCGGTCACGGGCGGCGCCGGCGCGTGAAAGCGGAGCCGCACCAGCGACGACAGCACTTTCGGCGGCGGACGGAACGCACCCGCCGGCAGTTTCAGCAGCAGCTCGATGTCGGCGACGTGCTGCATCAGGACGCTGAGCACGCCGTACTCGCGCGTGCCGGGGGAGGCGGTCAGCCGGTCGGCGACTTCGCGTTGCAGCATCACCGCCGCGTCGACAATCGGTGCGCCGGCTGCGAACAGCTCGGCGAGCTTGAACATGATGGGAGAGGCGACGTTGTAGGGCAGGTTGCCGGCGACACGGACCGGGTTCGGCGTTCGGGGTTCGGCGTTCTGGGTTCTTGGTTCCGGGTTCTCGGTTCTGGGTTCTCGGTTCTCCGTTCTTGGTTCTGGGTTCGTGGTTCCAGGTTTCGGGTTCTTGGTTCTTGGTTCCAGGTTCTCGACGCCGAGGAAATCCGCTTCGACGACCGTCAGGTTTTCAATGGCGTTCGCTCGAAGAGCGGCGGCGAGGTCGCGGTCGATTTCGTAGGCGACGAGCGTTCTGACGCGGGCGGCGAGCGGCCGGGTAAGCGCGCCGGGGCCGGGACCAATCTCGACGAACGCGTCGTCCGGGTTCGGACCGATCGCGCGGATCACTTTGTCGACCCACGCCGGCTCGAGAAAATGCTGGCCGAAGCGCTTGCGCGCGCGGATCATTCGGCGTCGCCTCGCCAGTAGCGCTCCTCGATCTCCTCGATTTCTTCTTCGCTCAGGCCGAAATAGTGGCCGATCTCGTGGATCAGCGTTTCGCCAATCGCGACCACCAAATCGTCCTCATCGTCGGCGGCGCGCTCGTGCGGGCCCTGGAAAATCAGGACACGATCGGGCAGGACGTTCCCGTACGCCGAGGTCCGCTCGGTGAGCGGCGTCCCCTGGTAGAGACCCAGCAGCGTGTCAGGTGGCTCGATCTCCATTTCGTCGAGCAGATCCTGAGCGGGTTCATCCTCGACGACGATCGCGAGGTTCTGCATCGCCTTGCGGAAGCGCCGCGGGATCGACCGCAGCGCTTCAGCGACGAGCTGTTCGAACGCTTTTCGATCCACGCGTCGGCGGAGTCGCTGTCTTCGCGAGCTTTGCCGAGCTCGCCAGCTTGGCGGCCTTTGCCGGCTTGGCGAGCTTTGTGGCCTTCTGCTTCGGCGCCTTGCCGTCGCGAGCGCGGGCGATCACGAGGCGGAAGTAGTCGCAGTCGTCGCGGACCGCGCATTGATCACACAGCGGCCTCGGTCGGCAGATCCGGCGGCCGTGCAGGATCAAGGTGTCTGAGGTGCGCGTCCACCGCTCCTTCGGCATTGCGCCGCACAGCTGATCCTCGACCACTTCGGGATCGTCCCCGTCGGCAATGCCAATGCGATTCGACACTCGCAGCACGTGGCGATCGACTGGCAGCCCCGGAACGCCGAGCGCATGGCCGAGCACGACGTTCGCAGTTTTCCGGCCAACGCCCGGCAGTTCGACGAGCGCATCCATGGATGCCGGCACCGTTCCGTTATGGTCCGCGACCAGCCTCTGCGCCATGCCGAGCAGCGATTTGGCTTTCGCGCGGTAGAACCCCGTGGAGTGAATCTGGGCTTCGAGTTCCGCGGGTCTTGCCTTCGCGAGCGCGCGCGCGTCCTTGTAGCGCTTGAACAGTGCCGGCGTCACCATGTTGACGCGCGCGTCGGTTGACTGCGCCGACAGGATGGTGGCGACCAGCAGCTGGAAGGGGGTCTGGTAATCGAGCTCGGTGTCCGCATCCGGGTGTTGCGTCTCGAGCTTGTCGAGGATCTCGCGCGTCTCGCGTGGTGATTTCATCCCTGTGGGTAGAGGCGGCCTTTCAGGCCGCCCAGCCGGGCGGGCTGAAAGCCCGCCCCTACGTCGTCAATGCACGCCCGGTCCACTGGCCTTGTTCCACCCGACGTTGTTGTACGACTCGGAATAAACGCGCCAGTGCTCCTGGAGCGCGGCGATCAGATTGGGGACGAACTGGACGGGGACGACGATCTTCGTGCGCACCGGCGCCCGCACCACGTGTTCGGCTTCGGCTTCCTTGATCTCTTTGTCCGAGAGCGGCATCACCTCGCAGAACGTGAGCGTGAAATCGAACGGCGTGTGCGCAATCGAACAGAAGTTCGAGTAGGTGCGCGCCGTCGTCGAGTTGTCGTCGGGAACGATGGTGAAGTTGATCTGCTTGGGCTGCTGCTGGTCGGCCATCCCAAGAGTCTAATACTTCCGCATCACCCCGACGACGACGCCCTGAATCTGCACTTGATC
>Ga0075435_100002144_pt1 | contig 13003 bp, 8 predicted proteins | sample RhiMethybrSRZTD4_FD_75302 | JGI IMG/M metagenome (GOLD analysis project Ga0075435, IMG submission 75302) | Populus rhizosphere microbial communities from Tennessee, USA - Rhizosphere MetaG P. TD hybrid SRZTD4 | ecosystem: Host-associated > Plants > Roots > Rhizosphere > Soil | place: USA...
CGACCTCGCGCACTCGATCACCGAGCCGAAGGATCACGTCGCGCACACCGTTCGCGTGACGCCGCAGTCGCGCCTCGCGGCCGCGCTCGGCTCATCGGCCCGCCTCGAGACCTGCGAGGTCAACAGCCGCCATCACCAGTCGGTCGGCCGCGTCGCGCCGGAGTTCGTCGTGACCGCCGTCTCCTCCGACGGCATCGTCGAAGCCATCGAGCGCCCCGCCTCGGCGTTCTGCGTCGGCGTGCAGTGGCATCCGGAGAACTTCTGGCGCACCGGTGAGTTCGCGCCACTGTTCGAGGCGTTCATCGCCGCAGCGACAGCGCAGCGCTCACAGAATCCTCGAGAAGAGATGAAAGCCACAGATAAACACAGATAAACACGGATTCGATACGGGTCGTTGGAAGGGCGCACTCTCTTCGCCGAAATCGGGCCCAACTTCTCATTACCCGGATCAAATCCGTGTTCGTCTGTGTTTATCCGTGGCCTCCCACCGCACTGCCGAGGAAGACGGCGAGTGTTTCGACGTGCGGCGTGTTCGGGAAGAAGTCGAACGCGCGAAGCGAATCCAGGCGGTAGCCGGCGTCGAGCAGGCGGCGGGCGTCGCGGGCCAGCGTCGGCGGATCGCACGAGACGTAGACCAGCCGGTCGGGGCGCTGCCGGACGATCGCTTCCGCGGCCTCCTTGGATAACCCCGTACGCGGCGGATCGATGACGATCGTGGCCGGCCGGCGGCCGCGGCGCGCTATGAGATAGTCCTCGACGCGCGTGACGTGCGCGTGCAGCCGCGGCGCGTGCGGCCGTGCGTTCTCGCGAAGGTCGGCGCCGCTCGTGCGGTCTCCTTCGACGGCGGAGACTTCGAGGTGGCCGAGCGCGGCGAGCGTCACCGCGAACAGCCCCACACCGGCATAGAGATCGACCACTTCCCCGCCGTCCGGCGTCGCCTCCGCCACCGCCAGCACCAGCGATTCGAGCAGGAAGCGGTTGCCCTGGAAGAATGATTCGGCGTGCCGCTGGAGAGTGCCCTCGGCCACGCGTCCGCCGGTGACCACGGTCAACGGATCGTGCACGACGGGTGTACCGGTCTCGACGACCTGCCCGGTGGTGACGTCGCGTGCGCTGATCCCGCCAAGGCCGGATTCGGCGGCGGCCCGGGCGAGCACGTCGTCCGCCACGTGCATGCGCGGCGCCAGTTCGACGTGCGCCGCGCGCTCCGTGCCGGCGACGTTCTCGGTGATCGCGATCGACGCCGCGGCGCCGCGCGCGTCACGATCGAGCGCGGCGGCGAGGCCGGCCACGGCGGCCACGCTCTCCGGCCGCAGCTGCCGCGTCGCGGCGGCGTCGCAGAGTTGATGCGTGCCCTCGCGGTAGAAGCCGGCGCGCGCGCCGTGCACGTGAAACCGCGCGCGCATGCGATAGCCCGCTTCCGGCGATCCCGCGACGTCGACGGGACGGTCGATCGGATGACGGCCGACGCGCGCGAACGCGTCGCGGATCACATCGGACTTGATCGCCAGCTGCCGCGAGTACTCGATGTGCGCGTAGAGCGCGCCGCCGCACAAGGGGTCGTCGCCGCCGGCGCGCCGATCCGGCGACGCATCGACGACCTCGCGCGTGACCGCATAGGCCATGCGCTTCTCCGCCTTCTCGATCCAGGCGCGGACCCGCTCCCCCGGGATCGCCCCGCGCACGAGCACGACCTCGCCGTTGTGCCGCGCGATCATCCGGCCGCCGGATGCCGGCTTCTCGATCGTCAGTTCGATCTGTTGTCCTTCGACCAGGCTCATCGGTAGCGCTCCGCCGCGAATCTCGACCGTCGCCGTCATGCTATCGTGCGGCGAACGACATGGTCGACACGATTCGTCAGGATGTCGTCTACGCGGTTCGCGGCTTCCGCCGCAGCCGCGCGTTCACGCTGATCGCGCTGCTCGTACTCGCGTTCGGCATTGCCGCGAACACCACCGTCTTCAGCGTCGTCAACGCCGTCCTGCTGCGGCCGCTCCCGGTGGCGAAGCCGGAGGACCTGCGCTTCCTCAACGTGGTGTTCGTACGGCTGTCCAACCTGCGTCACACCGTTCCCTATCGGACGTTCGAGCAGCTCGCTCAGCGCCGCGACGTGTTCAGCGGCGTGACGGCGTTCTTCGGCGACGGCGCGAAGATCGGCAACGGCGCCAGCGCCAGCCGCGTCGTCGGCGAGCGTGTCACGACCGGCTATTTCGACGTCCTCGGCGTGCATGCCGCGTTGGGACGAACGTTTGTGCCGTCGGATGACGAGCCCGGCGCGGACCCGGTCATCGTGATCAGCGATCGCTTCTGGCGGACGAGGCTGGACGGCGATCCCAACGTGCTGGGCCGTACGATCGATTTGCGCGCGCAGTTCACCAATGCGGGTACGTATTTGCGGCACCACCGCCTCTACACCATCGTTGGCGTGATGCCGCCCGTCTTCAAGGGCATCACCACGGTCTGGATCCCGAGCGACTACTGGGTGCCGCTGCGGCAGCGGGCGAGCGATCTCGTCGCGGCACAGGCGGAAATCAGCGGCGGCTACGCCGACGCCGCGTCGGTCGCCGCCGGCATCGCCTGGCGAATGGACGCGGACGTGGTGGCGCGACCGCTGCCGGGCGTCAGCGAGGCGGCCGTGGCAGCTGCCATCGCCGCGGCGGAACAGGACATGCCCGAAGCAAAGCTCGCGACCTCGCACGGCCTGCGCACCGAGAAAGGCACGATCGTCTCGGAGCGATCGCTCGAAGGCCGCCTCCCCTTCGATCCCACCGGCAAGGTGGTCCCGGAGCGTCTCGCCGCCGCACTGATGCTCGTCCCGCTGCTGGTCGTCCTCATCGCGGCGACCAACCTTGCGGGGATCCTCATGGCGCGCGGCGTCGCGCGCAGAGGCGAGATCGGCGTTCGACTGGCGCTCGGCGCCGGACGTGGCCGGGTGGCGAGGCAGATGATCACCGAAAGTCTGCTGCTCTCCCTTGCCGGTGCCGCGGCCGCGATCCTGCTCGCGCGCGCCTTCATCACGATCTTCGCCACATACATGCCGCGCCTGGGCGGCATCGGCGCCTTCAGCTTCACTGCGGTCTCACTCGAGGTGCCGCTCGACGGACGCGTCCTCCTGTTCACGCTCGCGCTGGGCCTCGGCACCGGCGTACTCGTCGGCACGACCCCGGCGATCCAGGCGCTCCGTACCGACATCCTGGCCGTCCTCGCCGGCGGCGCGCACGAACAGGCCGCGAGTCCGCGATCGCGGCTCCGTCGCTGGATCGTGGTTCCGCAAATCTGCTTCTCCGTCGTGCTGCTGTTAGCCGCCGGCGCGCTGGTGCGGGTGCTGCTGCGCGCGGAATTCGGGGATCGCGGCTTCGATCCGGACGGTGTGCTCTACGCCGAGGTCGCGAGGCCACCGCGCTACTCGGGCACGATGACGACGGAGCAGCGTCAGGCAGAGAACGCACGCCAGAAGGCCGAATACCTGCAGCTGCTGCAACAGATCAGGACGCTCCCGGGCGTTCAGATCGCGGCATTGGCCAACCGGGCGGTGTGGACCAACCAGGACAACGTTCCGGTGGTGACACCAGAGAGCCATCGCGATGGACAGAAGCGCTGGGCGGCCGGCGCGCACGTATCGGACGGCTATTTCGAGGCGATGCGGCTTCCCATCGTTCGCGGTCGAGCGTTCGACACGAGCGACACTGCCTCGTCGCCGCCAGTCGCCATCGTGTCCGAGGCGCTGGCGCGCCTGCTGTGGCCAGACAAGGACGCGCTGGGCGAATACATCGCGAGTCCCGATCCCGCGAGCAGCGCGCCGCCCACGTGGCTTCGCGTCGTGGGTATTGCGAAGCAGATCAGGCTGGCCGGCAACGAAGACCAGCCGTCGCCATTCATTTACCTGCCGATCGCGCAACGTCCCTCCCTCCTGGCGGCCAGCGTCGTCGCGCGCGGCCGCACCGGGACGCCCGAACTGCTGAAAGCGGTCCGCGCGGGCATCGTCGCCGCGCAGCCGGACGCCGAAGTTCCGCGGGCGCGGCTGATGACGGACGAAATCGCCGAGGTGTTGTATCCGACGCGCCTCGGGGCCACGGTCCTGGCCGTCTCAGGCCTGTTCGGCCTGCTGCTCTCGGCGGTGGGTCTTTACGGTGTGGTCTCGTATTCGGCCGCGCAGCGCACGCGCGAGATGGGCATTCGGTCGGCTCTCGGAGCGGAACGGCGCGATCTGCTGGCGCTCCTGCTGCGCGACGCGCTGGTGGCGCTGGCGGTGGCGATGGCGCTCGGCGTCGCGCTTGGCTTTGCCGCCGTGCGCATCGTCTCCAGCAAGGTCGTGACGCTTCCGCGACTGGATCCGGTCACGGTCGTCGCGGTGCCGTTGTTGCTCTCGGCAGTCGTCATCGCCGCGTGCCTGCGCCCGGTGCGAAGGGCCGCACGGGCCAACCCCATCGACGTCCTGCGCGCGCTGTGAGCAGGCGGTCCCACCATTCGATCAGCTGAGAGTCAGGACGGGAAGTCCCATCGCCTCGCGGACCAGGCGTCTGAAGGCCGCTTCGATCGCGGCGGCACGCGCGTCGGCAGCCATACGCGACCCGAAAGGGGCGATCTCCGATTCGGCGCTCGCGCGCAGCTCGGCGGCCGTCGCGCCGTCGATGGTGGCCTGTGCCAGGTCGAGCAGGCCGGCATCGAGAGCTGCGAGCCGCTCCAGGAGTGCGTCGCGCGCCGAGCCCCTCGCCTGCTTCGCGGACGCCCTCAGACGATCGAGTTCGCGGACGGTCTCGTCGAGGCGCTCGGCAAACGGCCGCGAGCGATCGCTCGAGCGGAGCGCGGTCAGGCGGGCGATGACGCGGTCGATGTGCGACGGCAGGGAGCCGTGCCGGCGCTCAACGGCCGGTTCGCTGCCAGCGTCGCTCGTGACGCCGACGGCGCGCCGCCACGCGTCGAAGAGATCCAGGATGTCGGCTTCGCAGAACTCGACGCGCACCGGACGCCGGCGCGGCCCCTTGGCGTAATAGCGCTCGCAGTACTGATCGATGCCGCGGAAGGCGACCGCGAGCGGCACCCCTTGCGCCGCCCATCCCGCCACCTGTTCGAACACGGGCCCGACGATGCGGATCAGATGACCCTCGTTCTTGCGGCAGAGATAGGTTTCGATCTGACGACAGTACTCTGACGGTTCGATCATCGCCCCCCGCTCATCCGCGGTCGTCAATGGCGGCGCAGCCAGATCAGGCGCAGGCCGTCGAGCGTGAGGTTGGGATCGACGTGCTCGATGAAGACGCTCTCGCCGGAGATCACCTCGGCGAGGCCGCCGGTCGCGATGGTGATCGCCTGGCCGCCCCCCTCCAGTTCCGCGCGGATCCGCCGGATCAGGCCGTCCACCATCTCGACGTAGCCGAAGAACAGCCCCGACTGCATCGCGTTGACGGTGTTCTGGCCGATCACCGCCGGCGGCTTGCGCACTTCCACGCGCGGCAGCCGTGCCGCGCGCTGGAACAGCGCGTCGGCGGAAATGCCGATGCCCGGGCAGATGACGCCGCCGAGGTATTCGCCGGTCGTCGAAATCACGTCGAACGTCGTCCCCGTGCCGAAGTCCACGACGATCAGCGGGCGGGCGCCGGCCTCGCCGTACTTGTCCCACGCCGCCACCGCGTTGACGATACGGTCGGCGCCGACGTCGGCCGCCGGCGAGTAGCGCACGATCATGCCGGCGTTGGTGGCGTCGATGAGGAGCGCCTTGTGCGAGAAGTAGCGCTCGCACATCTCCTCCATCGGCCGCGTCAGCGGCGGCACGACGGAGGCGATCGCGATCCCGGTCACCGCCGACACCGGCAGGTGCACCTGCTGGAACAGGTTGGTGAAATAAATCCCCAGCTCGTCGGCGGTCCGCTCGCGCAGCGCCGCCAGGCGCCAGCTGTGCGCCAGGCGATCCCCGTCGAAGACTCCGATCGTCACGTTGGTGTTGCCGACGTCGATGGCGAGCAGCATGGTTACTTCCAGCGTACCTCGCCGGCGATGATCCGGTGAAGGCCGTCCGCGGTTCGTGCGAGCAGGGCGCCGTCCTCGGCGAGGCCGGCAGTCACGCCCTTGCCGCCGTCCCATTCGATCGGCGTGTCGTAGACCGACGGCGACAGCGCCAGCCAGCGCGCGACCACCGGCGGGGCGCCCGCCGTCCACAGCTCGTCGAGCACCAGGTTCAGCGCCGTCAGCACTTCCGCCAGTACGGCGCCGGCGTCGACCTGGCGTCCGAGCTCGCTCTCGATCGAACCCGCGCGATCCGCGAGCTCAGGAGGATACGCCGCCGGGCGCAGGTTGATGCCCATGCCGAGGACGATGTGCTGGACGCCCGCGGGACCGGACGAGGCCTCCGCGAGGATCCCGGCAATCTTGCGGCGCGAGCGGAAACCGGCGCCGCCGACCGAGACGATGTCGTTCGGCCACTTGATCTGGACCGGCAGCGCGGTCGCGCGCGTGATGCCCTCGGCGACGGCGACGCCGCCCGCCAGCGTGATCCACGGCGCCAGCGACGCGCGCCTGACGATCGTCGAGACGTAGAGTCCGGCGCCCGGCGGCGAGAACCAGCCGCGGCCGAGGCGTCCGCGGCCCGCCGTCTGCGCGCCGGCGACGAACGTCGTCCCCTCGGGATCGCCGCGCTCGGCGGCAGCAGCCGCGAGATCGTTGGTCGATCCAACTTCACCTGCGTAGGTGAGGCGCGCGCCAAAGACACCGCGGCCCGTGACCGTGGCGGCGAGCGCCGCGGCAAACTCGGAAGGCAGGGGCTCGGCGATCACGGTCGCTGGTTACTCGGGCTCGAGCTCGAAGCTGAGATCGGCAGCGGGGGCGGAGTGCGTCAGCGCGCCGACCGACACGTACGTGGCGCCGGTCTTGGCGAGCTCGGGGATGCGATCGAGCGTGACGCCGCCCGACAGCTCGATCTTGGCGCGGCCGTTCACGCGCTTGACGGCGTCGCGAATGGCCTCGATCGGCAGGTTGTCCACGAGGATGATGTCGGCGCCGGCGGCGATCGCTTCGTCGACCTGCTCGAGGCTCTGCGCCTCGACCTCGATCGGCATTTCCGGGCCGGCCTCCTTCAGCAGCTGCACCGCGCGCTGCACGCCGCCGGCCAGGCGGATGTGGTTGTCCTTGATCAGGACGCCGTCGTCCAGCCCGGCGCGATGGTTGGTGCCGCTGCCGGCGCGCACCGCGTACTTCTCGAGCGCGCGCAGCGTCGGCGTCGTCTTGCGCGTGTCGAGGACGGTGATCGTCCCGCCGGCGGCGTCCACGAACTGGCGCGTGAGCGTGGCGATCCCCGAGAGCCGCTGCAGGAAATTGAGGGCGGTGCGCTCCGCGGTCAGCATCGCCGACGCCTGGCCGTGCAGGCGCGCGACGACGTCCCCCGGCTTGCAGCCGTCGCCGTCCTTGAAAAGACGCTCGAAGCTGCACCCGGGATCGAGCTGCAGGAACGCTTCGGCGGCGACGTCGAGCCCGGCAATGACGCACGTGCACTTGGCGAGGATCACGCCCCGCGCGCGCAGCTCGGGCGGCACCGTCGCTTCCGTCGTCACGTCGCCCCACCCGAGATCTTCAGCCAGGGCGCGGCGCACGACTTCCCGGTACAGCGCGGGATCGAGCGGCTGGAACGGGATCGTTCTCATGCGCGCGGCTCCTGCGCCGCGGCGTCGGCCGGCGCGAGCTGCACGACGACTTCGAGCGCGGGGCCGGTTTCGACGACGAGCTCGTTGATGAGACCGGCGGCCTTCAGATCGGCTTCGCAGCCCGAGAGCAGCGCACGATCGCCATCGGGCAGGCGCACCACGGCGCGCTGCACGGCGGTCTTCAGCGGGCGCTGCTCTTCGCTCTTCTTCTTGCGGATCTCGCCGAGCACCGCCGCCGCCAGCTCCAGCGTCCTGGCCCCCTGCTCGTCCTCTCCGCCCGAGACGTCGAAGAGCTCCTCGGGCGTCGGCCACGCCGCGGCATGAATCGACCCCGGCCGCCACCACGACCACACTTCCTCGGTGACAAACGGCAGGTACGGCGCGAAGAGCCGCAGCAGCGCCGAGAGCGCGTTGAGCAGCGCCGTGTTGGCCGAGCCGGCGCCGGCCTCGCCCTGATCGCCATAGCGGCGCGACTTCACCAGCTCGAGGTAGTTGTCGCAGAAGAACCAGAACAGCGTCTCGGCCCTCTGCAGCACGGTGGCGTAGTTGTAGTCGTCGAGCTCCCGGGTCGCCTCGCGCACCAGCCGTCCGACCATGGTCAGCAGCCCGCGATCGACGGTTGCCGTCACTTCGCCGCGCGGCTCCGGGTTCGAGAGCACGAACTTCGACGCGTTGAGCAGCTTGATCGACAGCCGCCGGCCGACTTTCATCTGTCCCGTGTCGAACGCAGTGTCGGTGCCCGGGCGTCCGCTCGCCGCCCAGTAGCGCACGCCGTCGGCGCCGTGCTCCTCGAGCAGCCCCATCGGCGTGACCACGTTGCCCTTCGACTTCGACATCTTCTTGCGATCGGGGTCGAGCACCCAGCCCGAGATCGCGGCGTTGCTCCACGGCAGCGCGTCGAACTCGAGGTGCGCGCGCAGCACCGTCGAGAAGAGCCAGGTGCGGATGATGTCGTGGGCCTGCGGACGGACGTCCATCGGGAACACGCGCGAGAACAGATCCTCGTCCTCGAGCCAGCGTCCCGCGATCTGCGGCGTCAGCGAGGAGGTCGCCCACGTGTCCATGACGTCGGGATCGCCGCTGAACCCGCCCGGCTGATCGCGCTGATCGGCGCGGTAGCCGTCGGGCGCGTCGGTGGAGGGATCGATCGGCAGGCGATCCTCGGGCGGCGCGATCGGATGGGCGTAGTCGCGGCTGCCGTCGGCCAGCACGGGATACCAGATCGGGAACGGCACGCCGAAGAAACGCTGGCGGCTGACGCACCAGTCGCCGTTCAGCCCGTTGATCCAGTTCTCCAGCCGCGCCTGCATGTAGGCCGGATGCCAGCGCAGCTCGCGCGCCCGCGCCAGCAGCGCCTCGCGGAACTGGATCGTCTTGATGAACCACTGGCGGCTGGTGACGATCTCGAGCGGGCGATCCCCCTTCTCGAAGAACTTGACCGCGTGGGTGATCGGGCGCGGCTCGCCGACCAGATCCCCGCTCTCCTTCAGCAGCTCGACGATCTTCGCGCGCGCCTTCGCGGCCGACAGGTTGGCCAGCTGATCGTAGGCGGCCTGCGCCCGCGGCACGTCGACCGACTCCCAGCCTTCGCTGCCCCACGCGATCGGCTTCAGCGCGCCGTTCGGCTGGATGATCGCGCGGACCGGCAGCGACAGCGCGCGCCACCAGACGACGTCGGTGATGTCGCCGAAGGTGCAGATCATCGCGATGCCGGATCCCTTCTCGGGATCGGCCAGCTCGTGCGCCTTGACCGGGACGCGGACGCCGAAGAGCGGCGTGACGACGTCGGTCCCGAAGAGCGGCTTGTAGCGTTCGTCGTCGGGATGCGCGACCAGCGCCACGCACGCGGGAATCAGCTCGGGGCGCGTCGTCTCGATGGCGATCTTCCCTGCCCCGAGCTCCGTCGAGGGGCCGGAGCCATCGGCCTTGCCGAACTCGATGCGGTGATAGGCGCCGGGCTGCTCGCGATCCTCGAGCTCGGCCTGCGCCACCGCCGTGCGGAAGTCGACGTCCCACAGCGTCGGCGCTTCCAGCTGATACGCAAGCCCCTTGTGGAAGAGGCGCAGGAACGAGATCTGCGACACGCGCAGCGCGCGGCGATCGATCGTCTGGTAGGTCATGTCCCAGTCGACCGACAGCCCGAGATAGCGCCACAGCGCCTCGAACGCCTTCTCGTCCTCGATCGTCAGCTTGGTGCACAGATCGACGAAGTTGGGGCGCGACACCGAGATCGGCTGCTTGCCCGGCTTGTCCGGCGGCTGGAACGACGGATCGTAGGGCAGCGACGGATCGCAGCGGACGCCGAAGTAGTTCTGGACGCGGCGCTCGGTCGGCAGGCCGTTGTCGTCCCATCCCATCGGATAGAAGACCGCCTTGCCGCGCATGCGCTGGAAGCGCGCGACGACGTCGGTGTGGGTGTAGGAGAAGACGTGCCCGACGTGCAGCGAGCCGCTCACCGTCGGCGGCGGCGTGTCGATGGCGTAGACCTCGCTCCGGGGACGGCGCCGATCGAAGCGGTAGACGCCGGTCTCATCCCAGCTGCGCATCCATTTCGGCTCGAGCCCCTCGAGCGCAGGTTTTTCCGGCACGCGAACGGGATGGTTCAGATCCAGGCCACGAGGCATAACCGACAGAGGATATCAGCCTTGCTTGATTCGCTCTATCTCCTCGCGTACGAGGCGCTCGGCGACGTCGAGGATGGTGGGGCGCGACGCGTCTGTCAGACGAACGAGGACACGCGCGGTGATCTCCTCGATCAGGTCGTCGTCGATTTTCAGGGTCTGCGGCGCGGCCGGCGCGGGCGGCGCCGGCGACGGCATGGTGGCGGCCGACGGCTTCAGGCCGATGCGCTCTTCGGCGGCGAGCAGCGCCGCGAAGGCGTCGACGAGCGACAGCGCCGCAGCCGCGGGCGTCGCGGCCACCGGCGGCGACGGAGGCTCGGACGGCGCAGATGTCGCCGCGACCGGCTGTGGCGCGGCGGCGGCCGGCGGCGGCGCCACGGGTATCGGTGCTGGCGGCGGCGCGGGCGGCTGAACCGGCGGCGCGGCCGCGCGCGGGGGCGCGGGCGCCGGGGCGGGCGGCGGCGCCGGCGGCGCCGGACGCGCGGGGTCGCCGGCGAGATCGGGATCCCAGCTGGCCAGCGGATCGTGATCGGCGGATCGCCCGGGCTTGGCGGCCGCCGCGGGCCGTGCGAGCGGGATCGTCTCCCGCTTCGGCGCGGCGCCGGCGCCGGCGAACGGATCCGCGGACGCCGTGGGGGCGGCCGGCGGCGCGGCGGCGAACGGGTCGGGCGCGGCGTTCGTGGCGGTGGATGCGAAGGCCGCATCGAGCCGATCGAAATACGCTTCCAGCGGATCGGCCGAGGCGGTTGCCGGGCCGCCTCCCGATCGCATCTCGAGATCCGCCGACGCGGGGCGCGACGGTCCCTGCGCGACCGGCGACGCGCTCCACATGCCCGAGGGCTTCTTGCCGGCGAGCAGGTCCTTGACCCGGCTGATCACCACCTGCGGCTCGAATGGCTTCACGAGTACTCCATCACAGCCGACCTCGCGTGCCCGTCCTTCGTCGATCGGCTCGAACGCGCCGGTCAGCAGGACCACGGGAATGTGCGCGGTCGCCGGGTTGCCCTTGACGAACGCGGCCACCTCGTAGCCGTTGCGCTCCGGCATGCCGATGTCGGCCAGCACGATGTCGGGGCGATCGCGCTGCACGCGCTCGATCGCATCCCGTCCGTTTCCCACGGCGACGACCTGGACGTCCTCGTCAGCGAAAGTCAGTTCGATGACTCGCTGGATCGTGACGCTGTCATCCGCCAGCAGGAGCTTTTGCGGCATACACTCCATGATACCTTGAGCGGGCGCCCCGCATGGTTCCGCTCCGGCCCAGGTCTCGCGCCTGGATCACGCTGCTCGACGCCGCTTTGATCGCGTGTGCCGCCGCGGCGATCGTGGTCGTGCTCGGCGGACGCACGCGGCTGGGCGTCGCCGGCCTGCGGCTGGCCTTCCGCACACCTACCAATCTCGTCATCTTCCTCGGCCTCGGCGCGGCGATCCGCCTCTGGCTCGCACGCGGCGTGCCATTCCTGCCATCCCTAACCGCCGGTGATGGCGGGCGTCTCGCCGCGGAACGCGAGCGCTTCGCCGGCACCGCGGCGCGTCCGCCCGGGTTCCTCCCCTACGCCGCGGCCGCCGTCCTCGCGTCGCTGCTGTGGCTCACGCCGAATCTGCTGCACCCGCGCCGCGTGCCCGACCCCGGCGATCCTGTGTTCTCGGCCTGGCGCCTCGCGCGCTTCACCCACCAGCTCGTCAACGACCCGCGGCACCTGTTCGACGGCAACATCTTTTACCCGGCCGCCGGCACGCTCACCTTCTCGGATGCGACCGTGCTGCAGTCGCTGACGGGGGCGCCGTTCCTGCTCGCCGGCGCGGACCCGCTGCTGGTGTCGAACCTCCTCGTGCTGCTGGCCTTTCCGCTGAACGCGCTGGCGTTCTTCTACGCCGGCTGGCGGCTGACGGGGGATCTGCGGCCGGGGTTCATCGCCGGCGTCATCGGCGCGCTCTATCCCTTTCACGGCGAGCACTACAGCCATCTCGAGCTCGAATGGACGTTCTTTATTCCGCTCGCGCTCGTCGCGCTGCTCGACGTGATCGTCCGCCCGTCACCGCGGCGCGGCGCCTGGCTCGGCGCGCTGATCGCGGCGCAGTGGCTGGCGTCGATGTACCTCGGGCTGATGCTGCTCACGTTCGCGATCCCCTTCGGCGCGCTCGCCGCGCTCGCGTGGAGGCCGCCCTTCCGCCCGTTCGTCCGATCCCTCGCGCCCGCGGCCGTCATCGTGGCCGTGGCTTTCGCCGCGCTCGGCCTTCCCTACTTGCAGACCGATCGCGCGCGCGGCGGACGGAGTCTGGCGCTCGCCGGCGCGTTCAGCGCGGCCCCGATCGAGTACCGCCATCCGCACGGGCGGCTGCTCGCCTACCAATGGATCACCCGGGAGAACAACCGGCTCGAGCGGGAGATGTTCCCGGGGTTCGCGGCGCTCGGGACGGCGGCGGCGGGCCTCGCGCCGCCGCTCGGCGCGATCCAGATCGCGTCGCTCGTGTCCGGCGCGCTCGCCTTCGACTGGTCGCTCGGCACCAACGGCCTGACCTACGACGACCTCTATCACTGGCTGCTGCCCTACCGCGGGCTGCGCGTGCCGGCGCGCTTCTCGATGTTCGTCGGCACGGCGCTCGTGCTGCTCGGCGCGATCGGCACCCGCCGCATCATCGGCGCGGCCTCCCGCGTGGGCCTCGGCACGCCGGTCTTCGCCCTGCTCGCGGCCGCCGCGCTGTTCGATCTGCGGCTCGACGTGCGCGTGCTCGACTACTGGAAGG
>Ga0075435_100002148_pt1 | contig 12994 bp, 12 predicted proteins | sample RhiMethybrSRZTD4_FD_75302 | JGI IMG/M metagenome (GOLD analysis project Ga0075435, IMG submission 75302) | Populus rhizosphere microbial communities from Tennessee, USA - Rhizosphere MetaG P. TD hybrid SRZTD4 | ecosystem: Host-associated > Plants > Roots > Rhizosphere > Soil | place: USA...
TAGGTCGATACCCTCAAGCGCCACGAAGCCGCCGAACCGCTTGGCAAGTCCCCTAACTTCAAGCAGCGGTGCGGTCACGGCTTCCTCCGCGCGTGCTGCCAATCCAAGACGAGGCCCATGATCCCGTTGGGCGCGATGACGACGAACACAACGAGCAGTACCCCAACGAGCAGAAGATTGACGGCGGAGGAGATGGTCACAGTGGCGATCTGCTGCATGGAACCCAACAGGACCGCACCGATGAGGGGACCCGCCCAGCTGGTCGTGCCGCCGATCATCGGCATGGCGATCGAGTTGACCGCATACTGCAGGCCGAAGGTTCCGGCAGGCTCCACGTAGCCGATATAGTAGGGGTAAGGTGCACCGGCCATGCCCATTAAGGCACCGGAGATCGTCGTGGCAATGAGCTTCAGCCGCAGCGTCGGCACACCCGCCGCTTCTGCCGCCATTTCGTCATCGCGGATGGTGGCAAAGCCGTACCCCAGACGCGAGCCCTCGATCAGGCGCGCAACCGATATGGCAACAGCCGCGAGCAGCAGCATGATCGCAAACAGGTACTGCACATAGCCGAGTTTGAAGCCGACCACTGGAAGGCTTTCGTCCCGTATGATGTAGGCGCCGCGCGAGCCTCCAACGAAGTCCCAATTGATCACGAGCGTCTGCAGCACGACGGCCATCGCCAGGGTGGCGATCGCGAAGAACACCCCGCGCAGCCGCAGTGTGAGATAGCCCATACCAAGACCGATCACACCCGCCACAGCACCACTCAGAATGACAAGCGTGAGAACCGAGAGCGGGAAAAGCGGCTGCAGCAGCTCGCCTAGTGTGCCCGACAGGTAGCGGCCCGAGTTGGTCCCGATCTTGTGCAGGGCCACTGTCGTATAGGTGCCGATGGCAAAGAATGCGGCCGTGCCGAAGTTCACATAGCCGCAATAGCCGCCAAGGATGTTCCAGGCCGTTGCGAGCACGATGAACTGAAGCACGACGTACCCGGCAAAGAACAAGTAGTCGCTCCTGATGGCGAGGGCCAGAGCAAATACGCCAGCGCCGGCCGCCAGCATGAGCAAAGAGAATTTCCATGGGCGCATCGGTTAGCGTCCCAGGATGCCGGCGGGCCTGACCGCCAGCGTGGCAAGCAGGAATCCAAAAGACACCGCAGGTGCCCAGGATGGCCCGTAGAACGTAGCCGTGAAGCTTTCGACGACGCCCAGCAGCATCGCGGCAATCACCGCGCCGGGCAGGCTGCCCATGCCGCCCAGCACGCAGATCGCGAATGCGCGACCGATGTACTCGCGCCCAACCGATGGCTCGACCGGTTGGATGATGATCAAGAAGGCGCCCGCCAGCGCCGCCGTGGCCATGGAGATGCCGAACGCCATCCGCTTGATGCGGGTCGGATCGGCAGCCAGCAGTTGCAGCGCCAGCTGATCTTGCGCCACCGCCTGGATGGCGCGCCCGATGAAGCTCTTCATCAGAAATAGCTGCAGGCCCAGGACCATTAGCAGTGACACCACGCACGGCACCAGCATGCGTAGCGGCAAATCGACGAAGCCGATGCGCCATGTCGGCCCGATGTAACGCGCCTCCACGTAACGGTAGTCGACACCGAAGACCAAGATCAGACCCACCTCCGTGATGAATAGCAAGCCGAAGAAGAAGGCGAGCCCGCGCAAGGCTTCCTGCCCACGCCTCTCGAAGGCGGCGTAGTAGACGAGGTAAATGCCCATGCCCAGGAGATAGAACACCGGCAGCATGACGATGGCGGCGGCCACCGGATCGGCTCCCGTCGTCGCGTTGATGATGTAGACAATGTAGGAGCCTAGAATGATGAAGCCTGGGTGGGCGATGTTGACGATGTCCAGCATGCCAAACGAAATCGAAATGCCGGCGGTCACGGCGGCGTAGAACCCGCCAATCAGGAGCCCAGCGACGATGGCGTTGATCAGAAGGTCCACAGGAAGGTCCAAGGTGATCCCCACCCAGCTTGCCAAGCACTTAGAGATCGCGCTTGCCAGGGGAGGGCACGCGACGACCCGTTCCCATGGTCGCCCGGCGCAAAAAATCGCTGAAGCAAAGGGCTCCTCCCGTGAATGAGCGGCTCTAGCGGCACGCGGTTGGCGGGCCATTTAGCAGCAAGGCTTGGTGCTTGGCTATCCTGCAGCTGGAGGCAACTCCCAACAGGGGACCCCCTTGGCCGCCCGCAGGTTGCTCCCGTGGCGCCCATTGGTGTGCGCACTCAGCGTGGCAAGCGATGCGCCCGCCACGCGCGCTGGCTCCGTCAGCGGATTGTTGGCAAAGCTTTCCCTCAGCCCGCCGCGACGGGCCATTGGACGTGTTCGAGCGCTCGCCGCTGCCCGCGAATGGGACTGCCGCGATGCGCGCGGCCGAGCCGCGGCCGACACCGCTCAGTGCCGGTGTGTCGTCGACAGCCACGCCTGCGGGCGATTTGGATCTGGGAAAGCGAGGGGATGGTTTTAGGGCGCGCGTGAGCGACGCAGCATTCGTGGGCATCCTCGCCTCGAGCGCCGGTCGTCAGAGCGCTCACCGAGGGCTATCCTCACAGCCACGCTCGACGAAAACGACGATTGCCTGCTATGCGCAATACCGCCTCGACCCCGGCGTCGAACGCGCAAATTCCCGGGCACTACGCCGATCCCCACTGACTCAGGGGCCGCAACCCGCGCTCCTCACCTCGCCTCACGCCCCGCGCCGGCAGATAGCTCGCCTCGCCGCGGCGCAAACGCCGTGGCGAGGCGTCCCGTACCCAACTATTCGGCCGCGGCCTTGTGCGCAGACAGCACGTTGTCCGCCAATCTCCCTGTCAGCTCCGCCAGGTGGTGGAACTTGGACGTAAAGGTGCCGACGCCAGCGGTCGCCGAGCGCAGCTCCACGATCAAGTCGGCCATCTCCGACTCGGGGATCTGCGCGCGCACTACATCCCAACCAGGCCACCCCTCGCGTGCGTCAAAGCCCAGGATCTGACCGCGACGTTGCGGAATGATGCCGTTGATGCGGGCGGTGGCATCGGAGGGAATGGCAATTTCCACTTCCATGATGGGCTCAAGCAGCACCGGGTTGCACTTGGGCATACCTTCAGCCATGGCGATGCGCCCGGCCTGCCGGAACGCCATGTCGGAGGAGTCCACCGAATGGTATGAGCCATCGGTGAGCGTCACCGAGACATCGACCACCGGAAAGCCGCCGAGCGGCCCGCGTTGGAGGTAATCCGATACGCCAATCTCGACCGAGGGAATAAACTGACGTGGCACCACCCCGCCCGTGATCTTCTCGGCAAACTCGAAGCCCGTGCCGCGCGCCAAGGGTTTGATGTCGAGCACCACATCACCGAACTGACCATGGCCACCCGACTGCTTCTTGTGTCGACCGCGGATCTCAATGCCCTTGCGGATGGTTTCCTTGTAAGGCACCTGGCGGGGCTTGGACACGGCGTCCACCCCATACTTGCGCTTGAGGCGTTCGAGGGCCACGCGTAGGTGCATCTCGCCCTGGCCCCACAACACCATTTGGTGCGTGTCTTTGGCATGCTGGAGCCGGAGCGAGGGATCCTCCTCCATCAAGCGCGCTAGCGCGCCCGTGAGCTTCACCTCATCCTTGCGGTCCTTCACACCGATGGCCATGCCGAACACCGGCTCCGGCGCGTCCGGCACCTTTACCTGTGTGCCGCCGGCCCTCTCGGCCGACAGCGTCTCGCCTGAGTAGATCTTCTCGAGCCGTCCGAGCGCCACCGTCTCTCCGCCCTTGGCGGCTGACCGCTTCTTGGCCTCCTGGCCCAGCAGCGCGAACGCCGCCGCGGCGCGCTCTTCGGACTTGGCGCCCTGCACGACCGTGCCTTCCCCGAATTCGCCCGATAGGACGCGTACCAACGAAAGCTTGCCGCCATGCGGGGTATACATGGTCTTGAGCACGAGCCCAGCGGACTTCGCGTTCTCGAGCTTCAACCGCTTGGCGGTACGGTCCACAAACGGCACTTCGTGGCGCAGGGCCTTGAGCAGCCGCAGAATACCATTGCCGTTCTCGGCCGAGCCCAGCAACACCGGAACGATGAGACCCTCCTGCAAGTCCTTGACGAGGTCGGCGAACACCTTGTCGCGGGGCGGTTGAGCATCCGACAGCAGCTGCTCCATCAATTCGTCGTCGTAGTCGGCGAGCTGCTCGAGCATCTTAAAACGCGCTTCGCTCTCGCGCTCCTTGATGGATGCCGGCATCTCGATGACCTCCGATTGGGCATGCGCGCGATAGACGAAGGCGCGCTCCAGAGCGAGGTCGACGAAGCCCGAAGCCACACCGTTCTCCCAGATGGGGATCTGACGCAGCACGAGCGGTCGCGAACTTGCCGGTTGCAGGATGGGGAGGATGTCCCGCACACCGGTGTCGAAACTGTCGATCTTGTTGAGGAACAGAAATCGGGGAATGCCGCGGTCTTCGAGCTGCTTCAGGATGAGCTGTAGCGCCGGAACGCGCTTGGGATCGGGCTCGCAGACCACAACAGCGGCATCGCAACCGCTAAGCGCAAGCGCACCCTCATGCTGGAATTCTATGGAGCCGGGGCAGTCGATGAAGGTGAAGGTATCGCCGAGGAAGCTGATGTCGGCAACGTTGAGCTCAACGCTCATGCCGTGGTCACGAGCTTCTTGGCTGGCGTCGCCCGCCGTGTTGCGGTCGGCGACCCGACCTTGGCGTGTCACGATACCGGTGCGCGCCAGGAGTGCTTCCAAAAGTGTCGTCTTGCCCGAGAGATAAGGCCCAACGAGTGCGATGCAGCGGGAGCTGCGGCCGCCTGGGCCGGCGGATTGCCCCATGGAGTCCTCCTTGAGACTGGCTCAGGCAACGGAACGCGAAGCCCGCGCGCGCCCGCGCGCCTGAGCTTCCGGGGCGCGTGACAGTATCGTGAACCTGCCCCGGCGCGAGCGCAAGCGCTTAACGGCCGCGGGTTGGCGGACGGCCAGGCTAGGCATAAAGCACGCATTGGCAGCGTCTGGACGCGGACGGTCGGCCTCATGGGTTCGGTGCTGCGCCCAAGCCTGCTGCGCTCCAACGCCAGTCCCCCCGTCCACCCAAGTCCCGCGCCCAAGTCAACAACGCACGCAACCCCGCGCCGACAATACCGGGACAACACGGCACGTCTCGCAACAGGGAGTGTCGCAGCGCAGCATGGCACGTCTTGGGGCGCCGCCCGGACGCCGACTATGCTGATCACGCCGTGTTGCGAAATTTTGCTTGACGGGCCGCATGAGCCCACGGCTTACTCTTTACAAGGCGTGATGCCTGCATGGCAGCGACGATGAAGAGACGGCGCAGAGACGGCGAATGCGGCGCCCATGCAGGACGGGTTGCCGAGCCCGGGTGTCAGTCCTGGAACGCCTATCCGGGCCCTCGAGTTCTTGTGCCATGAGTATCGAGACCTTGAACACCGCCGTGCACGCCGCCGGCTTCGCTATGGCGACATCGGACGAGCCTGCGGGAGACCCCAGGCCTGACAAACTCATGCAGAGCGAAGCCTGGCGCCCGGGCGAGGCCGTCCTGCTCAGTGCGGATGAAGCGGCCGTAGCAAAAGCCACCCCCACCATCGCCGAGCGGCTCAAAGGCGTCCTCGGTTTGCGGGGTCGCGGCGCACCGGCCTGACGTCTGGGGCCTGAGGCCTGGCGTGACGCCTGGTGGGGCCTGGGCGCTGAGGCGGGGCGCGGGGTTGAGTGCTGCAATGCGACAGGGTGCCGTCCCAAAGCGCGCGTCTTCACCGCCCACCTCTGCTGACAGCTCGGTGTTCGCACATTGCGGGACCGAGTGCAGGCTGGGCGCAGCGCCCAAAGGCACTGCCAACGCGCGGGTCCCCTCCAGGTGGCAACCTGCAAGTGCTGCGCAGCGTGGCGAAGAGTGGCGAGCAGGCAAGCGAAGCATCGCCGTGATGACGCTTGGAGAAGTGATCAGTTCGAAGACCAGCGGGGGCATCCGGCAATAACCCGCGTCGGCAGTCGTCCGCGAGCGCCGTCACGGGCGTGGGCAAGGGTGACAGCACCGCTCCTATTGCATCACCAGGCGGTGCTCATGGAACCTCTCCAAGCACGCGCTCGAACAGGAGGAGGTGAGGTTCGGTCTTGGTCACACCGGTGTGGCGGAAGCCGAGCGCGCGATAAAGGGCCTGGGCGGCCGTCATGCCAGGTAGCGTGTCAAGACAGATGCGCCGGTAGCCAAGCCGACATGCCTCGGCCATGACCGCCAGCGCCAGCGTGCGTCCGAGCCCGCTGCCCCGTCCCCCCGGGCGCACGTAGAGACGCTTCATCTCACAAAGATCCGGCCTGTTCGGCACTGGGCGCAGGGCGACGCAGCCGAGGAAGTCATCGCTGCCAGCTTGGCGCGCCAGCAACATGGTGCCCCGAGGCGGGGCGTAGTTGCCGGGCAAACTGGCAACTTCCGCATCAAAATCCTGAAAGCACAGCGAGACGCCGGCGCCATCCTCGTATTCGCGCAGCAGGTCCACGATCCGTTTCCGGTCGCGTTCGCTGAAGCCGTACTCGAGCACAACGTCTGACATACGATCACAGCAGCATCAGCGCGAAGCTGGCGGCGACAATCAGCACCAACGCGATCCACCGATAGCGACGGCACTGTGGGCAATCCCAGGTCCGTTGCAATCTCTCCAAGTTGGCCATCGGATCACCTTGAGCGCGAAAGATCGCTCTGGCAAGATCGCTAGGTTCGCTGTCGGGGGCTGCGACATGAATGTCATTCCATTCCCACGGGAACGATCCCAGCGCACTTTGGCGCGCACCGCCGAGCCGCCGGCGGCCCTGGGCGGACCGATAGCGGGCGGCACGGCATCATCTCCCGAGGAGGAGTTCGCAGCGTTCGAAGACCGCCGGCGCATGCAGCAAAACCTCGCCGCCTGTCTGCTGGTTGTCGTCCTCATCGTTACTGGCGCCTGGATCGTCGAGCGCCTCAAGATCTATTCGCGCACGCTCGCCTGCCTCGAATCTGGTCACCGCCATTGTATCATCCTCGATCCGCGGCATCTTCCATTGCGTTGAGACACTGAGGCAAGCGATCAGCGTTGGCCCTTGAAGCGCAGAATGGAACCAACACGGACGAAAACCCGAGCGAGGCGAGCGAGCCCGCGGCGGCGCACTCACGGCACCGGCGCTAGCGCTGCTCCAGTTGTGCATAGACCGCGCTCGCCAGTCCCATCAGCTCGTCACGGGCAAGCCGACCAGCGATCGCGTAGGCGAGCGGGCGGTCGACCCAGTAGAAGGCGCCAAAGCCGTCGCGCTCGGCAAATTGGAAGGCAGTGTCGTTGAGCCCCGTCTCCTTGCGTAGGTAGAGCGTGAGCCGTCGTCCGGTGCCGTCCTCGTACATGAATTGGGCTGCGGGAAGGCCACGATCCGGCAGGAGGCGACCACCCACAAGCTTCCAGCCCAGCGCCGACAGCGTTGGCGCCCGCACGTTGGCGCCGAGGCGCTTGGTCAGCCACTGCACCAGGTGGGACTCCTCGGCCGCCCCCACCTCCACGGGATGGCGCACCTCCGGCGCATAAACGCTGTGCGCGCCGATGGCGGTAGCAACGAATGCTGTCTCCGGCCTGCGGGTCTCCGCCGTCAGATCCCGTAGGGCATAGCCCGCGGCGGCAGCCAAGGCCGCGATGAACACCGCAACGACCGCTTCAATCCATCGCCGTGCGGAACGGGGACGCCGATCGGCAACGTGCTCGGGGATGCGCGCCAAGACCTCCCTCATGCGCTCGGGCACGGGCGCTCCAAGCCGGCTGGCATAGCGCCGCACGATCTCCTCGTTCAGATCGCGAAAGTCGCGCAGGAGGGCCAGCTCGACCGGGCCGGCCGCCAGCAAGGCGTCCATCTCCGCGCGCTCCTCAGCAGCCAACTCGCCGTCGAGATAGGCATGCAGTTCGGCCTCGCCGATGCGGCGCTCGGGTGTCATTTCACCCTCCGCAGCGAAGCCTGGCCGCTCTTGCCGCCGCCCTCGAAGCCGCCCTCATAGCCAAGGAGTGTGCGCAACCGCCCTCGCCCGCGGGCCAAGCGCGACATCACCGTGCCGATGGGAATGGCGAGCACCTCGGCCGCCTCGGCGTAGCTCAAGCCCTCAAGGCCAACCAACAGGACAACTTCGCGCTGTTCGCTCGCGAGCAATTGCAGCGCCCGATCGAGATCGCGGCCGCTTGCCCCATCGGCCGCTGGTGCCGACTGGTCAGCGCCGACGCTGTCGAGACCCACATGCGGGGGTCGGCGCGACTTACGCCTTAGCCCATCAACATGCAGGTTGTGCAGGATCGAAAACAGCCATTTGCGAGGGCTGTCGCCGTCGCGCCATTGCGCCAGCCGGGCCAGCGCCCGCTCCAGCGTATCCTGGATCAGATCGTCGGCCTCGCCATCATCGCCCGTGAGCGCTCGCGCGTAGCGGCGAAGCCTCGGGATTTCAGCTGCTACGGCATCTCGGCGAGATGACAATGAGAAGCCTTTCCGCTGAGGACAGACCAAACGCTTGAGGAGACGACGCAGCGACCCAGTTTATTCCAGCGCGCCCAGGAAGACACACCCATCAAGCGCTTTCAAAATAAAGTGCACGTCGGAATATTTACAGCCCGAGGTCACCTAGTATCCTTGAGAGGCGGGGTTTGAACGCCGCAAGATCGGGTGGGCACAGGCCGAAAGCTCCTTGCCGGGCGAATGGTCGGCTTGCGCCGAAGAGGTGCTTGACGAGGAGGAAACCTATGCTTCGTGTCGTGGCGGCCATGGCGGCACTTGCCATCGGGGCGACGGTCGTTCTAGCCCAGAACGCCGCTGTCATCGAGCAACGCAAGCAGGCCATGAAGTCGTTTGGGGGCGCGGCCAAGGGGCCTGGCGCCATGAGCAAGGGCGATGCGCCCTTTGAGCTGGCGAAAGTACAAGCCTCGCTCAAGACGATCCAGGAGACCGCCGTCAAGGCGAAAGACCTATTCCCTGACGATTCCAAGGCAGGAGAGACCGACGCGTTGCCGGTCGCCTTCGAAAAGAAGGCCGATCTGCTCGCGCGCTTGGACAGCCTTGCCGCGGCCGCGAAGGCCGCCGAAGGGGCGATCAAGGACGAGGCCACCTTCAAGGCCGAGTGGCCCAAGGTTGTCTCCCAGTGCGGTGGCTGTCACAAGGAATATCGCAAGCCCAAATGAGGCAAGCGGCCGCCGGGCTGCGGCAGACCGCAGCCCGAGCGATCGGTGCCCATCGGCGGGCGCGCCGCACCAGCCATGGCGCGACGCGCCTTGCGAGGGCGGCACCGGCTGCACGTGCCTAGCCAGGCGCGACTTGCCAAAATCTACGGCTTGCCTACCCTGCCCTGCGTGCTCCCTCGACCACACATCCTCCCCTACGCCGGCATCGCACCGAGCCTGGCCAGTCCGCTACTGTACGCCGGCACCGGAGCCGCGCTGCTCGGCCGCGTCACGCTCGGGCGTAACGCTTGGTTAGGCGCATTGAGCGTCATCCGCGCCGACGGACATTTCATACGCGTTGGCGATGCGTTCCGACTGGGAACCCGCGCGACGCTTCACATCAACCACGAGATCTACCCCTGCGTTGTGGGAGACCGCGTCGCCGTCGGCGCCAACGCTTGCGTGCACGCCTGCACCGTCGGCAGCGACGTCGTAATCGGCGAGGGCGCCGTGATCCTTGACGGTGCAGTCCTTGAGGACAACATCGTGCTGGATCCCGGCGCCACGGTATTTCCCAACAAGCGGGTGCCGGGCGGCTTTCGCTACGCCGGCAGTCCGGCGAAGCCGGTCGCGCGCCTCGAAACCGGCGAGGTGGCTGCGCGACGGGCGGCCACCATCGGCGCGCCCGGCACCGACGACGGACCTCCCTGGCTGCCAGAGGTCCCGGCCGCCGCCTGCGATATTCATCCCAGCGTCTTCATCGCTGGCACAGCCTCCGTGCGCGGCCGGCTTCTGGCCGCCGAGGACGCCAGCATCTGGTACAGCAACGAGTTCGACGCTGGCAGCGGCACCATCTCCATCGGCGCGCGCACCAACATCCAGGACAACACGACGATCCGCTGCGCCACGCAACAGGGGGTCAGCATCGGCCACTCCTGTGCTGTCGGCCATAACGTGACGATTCAGGACTGCGTCATCGGCAATGAAACGCTGATCGGCATCGGTAGCTGGGTGGCGCCCGGCACGCACGTCGGCGACCGCGTGTTGCTGGCGGCCGCGGCACGCACCACGCCCGGTCAGGTGCTTGAGGGCGGGTGGATGTATGCCGGGCACCCCGCGCGCAAATTCGCCCTGCTCGACCACGCCAAGGTCGCCCTCACGGCGCTCATTGTTACCCAGTATTGCCAATACGCCCGCGACTTCACGGCGCTCGAGCGAGACGCTCTGGGTGCCAGATAGCAGCTGCGCCGGGGTCGTGGCGGGCCGATTGGTCAACCCTCGTGTTTACACTTCAAGCACGGCTCGGAATTCGCTTGGCGTCATGCCCATTTCGCGCCCGAAAACAGCAGTGAAACGGCCGTGGGAGAGACCGACGGCTTTGGCGATCTGGCCGATCGACAAGGTGGCGTCGTGCAACAAGGACCGCGCGTGCAACAATCGACATTGGGTCAGGAACTGATGCGGGCTGCGCCCAGTGGTGTCTTTGAAAGATTTAGCAAAGTGAAAGAGGCTCATGCCGGCGGCCGCGGCGATGTCCTTGAGCGACATATCAGCATCCAGATTGGCAACGATGAACTCCTGCGCACGCTTCAGTTTGCCCGGAGCCATCGCGGACATGCGCTCGCTCGGCCGCACCTGTTCGACGTTCGAATGCGCAAGGATGAGATGCGACGCCAAGTCATGGGCAATCTCCTCGGTGAGCAGCCGACTGGCGTTGGGCTCGGCGATCGCCTTCAAGAGCCTGTGCGCGATGCGTTCCAAAACCAGGTCGCGGATGATAAAGCGCGGCACAACTTCAATGAACGCGGGATCGCGATCAGCCGCCGCCTCGACCGCTCCATTGAACAGCTCGCGGTTGAGAAATACCAGCGCCACGTCACCGGGTTCCTCAAACACCCATCGCGTTGCCGCGTCGGGCGGCAGGATCGAAAGGTGTCCGGCGGCGCCGCAGCCGCTGACCCGCCGCCCGTGGATGGTGCGCTCAAGGCGCATCTCGCGGCCATAGTTGACGCCAAAGGTTGGCGCGCCGAGTGGCGGAAGGGAAATATCCACTTTGCCCATCCGGAATCGGGATGCAGCCACGCAGTTCCATTGACTTGGCGGGCTGACGAGGGCCACCTGCGCCCCGGCAAGACCGTGGACGAGCTCCAGGACCGCATGTTCGGGGCGCCCCGCTTCGCTCACCGGCATTCACACCCCCAAAATGCGTGCGCCCAGATGGAACCGGGAACAACGCCGCGGGCCGCCAACCGGCGGACGCTCGTGGAAATATTCCCAAGATCCAGACAGCCAAGCGGCTGACGCCGGCCGGCAAATTGAGCACCATCAAGGCGAAGACTTCTGGGCCGCTCAGGTCGAGATCGGGGTTCCAAGTTCAGGTTCCAGTTCAGGCGCCAGTTCCAGGTCCCCGGCAGCCGATTTCGGGCGTTCAGATCCCGGCCAAACGGGGGGCCAGCGGGAGAGTGTTCAGGCAGTCTCTTTACCCCGCACCGGAGAATGCCTGATCAGGAGGACGACACCGGCCAAGGCCGTGTCGTCCTCTTTTTTCTTTCAAGCCCCCTTCATTTGCAAGCCAAACCCTGCACAGGCCCAGCCCGGCGATCCAGCCTGCCTTCCACTTTTGGCGGCTCGATGCATCGCCCGATCCCCCTAGTCCGCCAACATCCCCACCACCAGCTCGCCAATCGCCAGCGATGCCGTAAGCCCGGGGCTCTCGATGCCATAAAGGGCGACAAGGCCCCTCTGCCCATGGACCTGTGGGCCATGGATGGCAAAATCAGGCACCGGTTCGCCCGCCCGATAAAGCTTAGGACGGATGCCCGTGTAATCGGGGTGTAGGTGCTCGATCTGCAGGCCGGGATAGTAGCTGCGGATGAAATCAAGGAATTGGCCAAGCTTCTGCGGCTCAAAGCCGTAATCGATTTCAGAGATCCAGGCGATGTCAGGGCCGAACTTGCAGCGGCCGCCCACGTCCACGGTGGCATGCAGCCCGAGCCAAGCGCCATCGGGCATGGGATAGATGTGGCGCTTGAAGGGCGACCGGCCGGACACCGCGTAATATTGCCCCTTGGCGAAGTAGGTCTCCGGCGGCCGATAGCCCGCGCCGAAGGTGAGCGTGCGAGCAAGCTTTGTGGCATGCAGGCCGGCACAGACAACAAGATGCCGGCAGGTGATGGGACCGCGGTCGCCCCCGGTCGTCAACCTAAATTCGCCGCCCTCCCCCCGCTCGAGCCGCTCGACCGGACAGCGTAAAACCACCAGTCCGCCGTTGGCCTCAATGTGTCCCTCAAGCGCCAGCATCAAACCGTGGCTGTCGATGATGCCGGTCGAAGGCGACAGGAGCGCAGCGACACAGCGGATTTCCGGTTCGAGTGCCTTGGCCGCCTCGGCACCAAGCGGCTCCAGATCTGTGACGCCGTTCTGGATGGCGGTCTCGCGAATGGCCGCAAGCTTGGGCACCTGGCTGTCGTTGGTCGCCACCAGCAGCTTGCCGCAGCGCCTGTGCGCCACGCCGTTCTCGGCACAAAAGGCGTAGAGGAGCTCCTTGCCGCGCACGCACAACTTTGCCCGCAAGCTGCCTGGCGGATAGTAGATCCCAGCATGAATCACCTCGCTGTTGCGCGAGGATGTCTCCGAGCCGATCAGCTCGTGCTGCTCCAGCACCATCGTCTCGTGGCCCGCAAGGCTCAGAGCGCGCGCCACCGCTAGGCCGACGACACCGGCACCGACCACAATGGTCTCCACGTCCGCTGACATGCGCTCACCCCGCGCGGCCTTTGATTGACCCCATCCCTTACCCCCCCTCTCCCCCGTTGACCCATCTTGGCCTAATCGATCCAGGCA
>Ga0075435_100002149_pt1 | contig 12993 bp, 11 predicted proteins | sample RhiMethybrSRZTD4_FD_75302 | JGI IMG/M metagenome (GOLD analysis project Ga0075435, IMG submission 75302) | Populus rhizosphere microbial communities from Tennessee, USA - Rhizosphere MetaG P. TD hybrid SRZTD4 | ecosystem: Host-associated > Plants > Roots > Rhizosphere > Soil | place: USA...
ACGATCACGCGACCGCCTTTGCTCGTGACGCCGCGAACGGTCTCGAGCGCGCGCTCGAGCGCATCCGGTGTGTGGGCATAGTCGCGCAATACGACGCACGGATCGGTCGCGATCCGTTCCATGCGCCCCGGCACCTGTGGCGCCGTCGACAATCGCTCGGCGATGGTGAGTGGGTCGAGCTCCAAGCCCACGGCGCAAGCCGCGACACCCAGCGCATTCGCGACATTGAACTGGCCGAGCAGCGGCAGGGTGACCGGATGGCTTCCGCGGGTCGTCACCATGTTGAAGCGCGCGCCCCGCGCATCGACCTGGACATCACGCGCCATGACATCGGCCGGATGTGACGTCGCCGAGAAGGTGATGCGGCGCGGCGTTTTTGGAAGACGAGCCCAGGCGGCATCGTCCGCGTTGATCACCGCCAGCCCTGCATCGGCGAGATAGCCGGTGAGCTTCGCTTTAGCGGCGAAGTAGGCCTCGAAGGTCTCGTGGTAATCGAGATGGTCGCGCGTGAGATTCGTAAAGATGGCCGCACGGAACAGCAGCCCTTCCACGCGACCCTGATCGAGGCTGTGCGACGAAACCTCCATGGCGACGCCGCGCGCGCCGCGCTCCAGCATCGCGGCGAGTGTCGCCTGCAAATCGATCGGACCCGGGGTGGTGAGATTGCCGGCTTCACTTTCCACCGGCGCGCCGTTGGGATCGAAGGCGCCGAGCGTACCGATGGCGCCCATGGGCCAGAGCGCGCCCAGCACGTGGCGGGCCAGGATGACGGACGTCGTCTTTCCGTTCGTGCCGGTCACTCCAATGATCTGAAGTCGGGCGGCAGGACGGCGGTACCAGGCCTCGGCTGCAATGGCGGCAGCGCGACGACCATTGCGGACGAGAATCTGCGGAATCGCGATGGACTGGCGCGCCTCCACCAGCGCCGCGGCCGCCCCACGCGCGACGGCATCGGCGACAAAGTTATGGCCATCGAGTGCCGCGCCGCGGATGGCGCAAAACAGCATGCCGCGCTCGAGTCTCCGCGCATCCGCCGTGAGGCCGGTGATCTCCGGCAGGGCGACGCCCTCGGGATCGGGCGCATCGACCACGACGCCGGCGCGCGTCAGCGCGTCGACGACTTCCTGGAGCGATCGGCTCATTTGCTCGATAATGAAGCTTCGGCTTCTGCGAACACCGTGACGGTGCTTCCCGCGGGCGCATGCTCTCCGGCGGCGGGCCACGTGTGGTGAATGAGGCCCCAGCCCTTGATGACGACGCGGAACCCGCGCTGGTGCAGCGTGCGGATGCCTTCACGCAGCGGCCGGTCGGCGACATCAGGAATGAGCCGATCCGGCGGCGTCGTCGCGGAATCGGGCACGTAGGGCCACGGCATGACGTACGGCACCACGCCTTCCGGCTCCGCGAGCGGGATGCGATCGGTGGGCACCACCATGTTGGTGAGCCGCGCCCGATCGATGGCGACGGTGCGCGCGGCCAGTGCCTGCTCCAGCATCGAGCGCGTGACCGGCGCCGCCGTCTGCGCGGCGAAATAACTGCCCTTCTGCGGATTGTCGATGATCATCACGACGACGAGCTGCGGCTGATCGGCCGGAAAGAGCGCGGCAAACGACGCGGTGTACTGCCCTGCCGCATACCGGCCGTCCACCACGCGACGCGCCGTGCCGGTCTTGGCGGCGAGCTGGAAATTGGCGAGCGCCGCCTTCGCTCCCGTCCCACCGGCCTCGACGACCCCTCGGAGCAAGTCACGGAGCCGCGCCGCGACTTCCGGCGACACCACGCGTCGGACGGGCTGCGGCCGATGGCGGTAGAGCACCATGCCGCTCGGCGCGCGGACTTCGCGCACCAGCGCCGGCTCGAGCAGCACCCCGTCGTTCGCGATCGCGGCATACGCGGCCGCGAGCTGCATCGGCGTCACGGAGAGCTCGTATCCGATCGCGAGACTCGCGGCGCTCGGCCGCGACCAGTCCCGCGGCGCTCGCAACAAGCCCGGCGATTCCGCTGGGAACTCCACGCCGGTGGGCGCGCCGAAGCCGAATCCCCGCAGCACGCCGTACTGTTCGTCCGGCTTCAGCCGGGCGGCGAACTTCACCACCGCGATGTTGCTCGACACCCGAATCGCGTCGGCCAGTGTGAGCGAAGCCATGGGGTGCTCGTCGGTGACGACGCGATCCGGCAGCTTGTATCGCCCGCCTTCGCCCGACACGCGCTCACCCGGACGCACGCGATCGAACGTGAGCAGCGCCGCCGCGGCGAAAATCTTGGCGACCGATCCCGGCTCGAACGTCTCCGTGAACGCCGAAGGTCGCATGCTGCCGTCGGCGCGCCGCGAGGCGACCGCGAGCACTTCCCCGCTCCGCGGATCGAGCATGACGACGTCGCCGCCCTCGGCGGCCATGTTGTCGATCGCGTCGTCGAGCGCGCGCTGCGCGATTTCCTGCAGCTCGGCATCCAGCGTGAGCACGACGTCATTGCCGGGTACCGGATCGGCGATCACACGAGCCGGCGATTCGTATTCGCGGCCGGAGCGATCCTTCAGGACCACCGCGGCGCCAGGTTTTCCCGCGAGCAATGTGTCGAGCAGTCGCTCCAGCCCACCGCCACCACCTCCAGATCCTCGCCCATCGTCGCCCAACCTCCCGATCACCGCGCGCGCAAAATCAGCCGACGGATAGAACCGGCGCAGCACGGGTTCGAGATGCACGCCACGCATCGCGCGCAGGGGCTGCACCTCCGCACTCGTGAATGGACCGGCGAACCAGGCATAGCGGCGGCGCAGGCCGCGGTCCACATCGCTTTGCGCCACTCGGAGTTGGTGCGCAATGATCGCGGCGTCGCGCGGGGGATCACGCAGCTCGTTGGGCGCGACCCCGACATGGTAGGTCTCCTGCGTGAGGGCGAGACCAAGTCCGTGCCGGTCGTACAATGTGCCGCGGCGCGCCTCCAACACCACGTGCTCGGTGCGCTGCGCCCGCGCGACGGCGGCATATTTGGGCCCTTCGAGCAACTGCACTTGCGCGGCGCGTAGCAGAAGCCCGAGCAACGAGACACCGAGACCGAGCTCCACGACGCGCAGCCGGACGAGAACCTTGGCCATTTACTGCCGCTCTCGAGGTTCTGGAGGGTGCGAAGGTTCTGACTGCGTCGGCAACAGAATAATCTCGGTGTCAGCGGGAAGACGGAGACCGAGCTTTTGAGCTCGCGGCAACAGGACGGCGCGACTCTGCCCCGTGCGCACGCGGCGCTCCAGATCGGCGCGCCGGCCCTCCAACGAGGCACGCTCTTCACGCAAGTCGGTCAGCGCGCGCGCGGCGTTGAGCGAGGCCGTCTGCCGGGCGATGACGATCCACAGCGCCGCGAGCAACGCGACGAGCCAGACGGCGATCCAGTGCCGACCCTTAAGCTTCACCGGCCAAGCCTTTCTCGAACGCGCGAAACTGCGCCGAGCGGGCGCGCGGATTCGCCGCAATTTCTCGGGGATCGGGCACGACGGGCTTCTTCGTGAGCACGCGTCCCAACGCCATTCCGCGACAGGTGCAGACCGGCTGGCGCGGCGGACAGATGCAGTCGCGGCTCCATTCCCGGAACGCATGCTTCACGATCCGGTCCTCGCCGGAGTGATAAGTGATCACGCCCAGGCGGCCGCCCGGCACGAGCGCATCGCGGAGCGCCGGCAAGGCGCCGGCGAGCGCGTCGAGCTCGTCGTTGACCGCGATCCGCAGCGCCTGAAACAGCCGCGCGAAGTCAGCGGGGCCGGATCGCGGACCGAGTACGGCGCGAATCGCATTCACAAAATCATCAGAGACGCCGAAGGGCGCCGAAAGACGCCGACGGACAACTTCCTTCGCCAGCGCACGTCCGCGGCGCTCGTCCGCGTAATCCGTGAACACGGTGGCGAGCCGCTCGACCGGCCAGGTATTCAGGACATCGCGAGCGGTTATTCCGGCCCCCCGCTCCCGGCTCCCCGCTGCCGTCATGCGCATATCGAGCGGAGCACCGACCCGAAAACTGAATCCGCGTTCGAGCGTGTCGATCTGGTGGGAGCTGACGCCGAGGTCGAGGAGGATGCGGTCAGGTTGGAACGTCGCCACGGCATTCAGGGCGCCGGCAGAAGCAAACGAGCCTTCGTAGTACTCCATGCTATTAATACCCAAATGCTCGCGCGCGGCTGCGATCGCGTCCGGATCGCGATCGATGCCGAGTACTGCCGCGCCGGCATTTCGCAGGAGAGCCGCATGACCACCGCCGCCGAGCGTCGCATCGACCGCGCGCTTGGCGCCTCTGGCCCATGCTTCAACCGCCTCGGCCAGGACCGGGATATGGTAGATCGACGGCGACTCTGAGGGGGCCGTGAGCACTCTCCATAATAAGAAAAACCCCCGCCACTAAGGGCGGGGGTTCAAGTCGTCGGGGTACTCAGGCGGGGCTGACGGGGCTCGAACCCGCGACCTCCGGTGTGACAGACCGGCACTCTAACCAGCTGAGCTACAGCCCCAAAAAGCCCCTCTCGGAGCGCCGGAATATAGACCCGAGGCTAGGTCAATTCAACGCCCGCTCTAGAGCGGCGGCTTACACTTGAACGCGGCCTGCACCGACGGCTTCGCCTTTTCGTATTGCGCGACGAAACCCAGCATTTGGTCGGCCGTTGGCGGGTGCACGCGCCGCCCCAACTGGAGTGCCGACTTGGTTCGCTCGAGCCGGTCGAATACGCCGTGCGCTGCGGGGCAACGCGCCGCGCCCTTCGCCTTCGTCATGTCCTGATAGACGGGATTCAACGTCAGCACGGACGAGAGGCCGTACCAGAAGCTCGCGTTGATACGCACCTGATGTTTCGGGCCCACCGTGTCGGACGGCGTGCGCGGCTGGTACCCGATGATCGACAGCAGCGAGTCGAGCCACCGGTACGAGGCTGGATAAGCCTGCGCCTGCGCGAGCTTCGACCCACCAGTCAGCATGATGACGGACGCGGCCAAACGTTGTGTGGAATCGCTCGACGACAACCCGGGGCGCAAGTATGGCATGGCCGAATCGATCTTTGCGACAAAGGGAACGCGAATCCTGGTCCACGCCGCAGTATCGGCCTTGGGCGGCTTGCCCGCAGTGCTCGTGTCCCACACCGCCGCATCCACCATCGTTTTGGCGATCTGCAAGCTCGTGGCGACGTCGTTCGGATCGATCGCCAGCGCCTTCTTATAGTAGATCAATGCCGAATCGGGTCTGCTGACGAGCTCGTGATATTGGGCCCGCGCCTTGATGTAGTTCACATTGCGCGGGAAATGAATGACCGCCGCAGCGGTGAACATGCGGAGCGCCGCGGTGTCCGACACCTGCTGCGCCGCACCGATCGCCGGCTTCAGAAACGTGGTGTCGCCACCGAGCGCGGTATCATGGACGAACTTCGCGACCCACACCTCGAGCGCGCAGCGGAAGTTCGAGATTTCGGTGCAAATCGTGAGCTTGTACTCGAGCAGCTGCGGGTCGCCGGGCGTCAACTTCAGTCCTTCATCCAAGACCTGCACCGCGCGGTTCGGATTGTGCATCTGCTTGAGCAGCGACGCGATGCCGAGGCGCTTCTGGATGTTGCGCGGCTCGCCGCAGAGCTGCTGGACGTACGCATCGGTGGCCTTCGCCGTGTCACCCTTTTGCTGATACCCACTGGCGAGCTTCTCCAACGCGGTCCCGTTGCACGAGTCGCCCTTCAGCGCTTGCTGCGACGCGTAGATGACGCTGTCGATCGGCGCGCGTTGCGCCTCGAAGATCGTCGCCACGCAGAGCCACGCGCCCGTGGAGTTCGGATCGATCTGCAGAGCCTTGTTGGCCGCGGCACGTGCACGACCGAACTGGCCTTTGCGCCGCTCGTCGTTGCAGTCGCGCACGGGCTCGCCGAGGCGCACCATCTGGGAGATTCGCTGCGCGACGAGCTCGGCCAGCGCCGCCGCGGTTCCCGGATTGCCGTTGGTCGCCGTGAAGCGGCCTGAGATCCCGGAGGAGCCGATGTCGAACACCTGCACATCCGCGATCAGGTTGGTGCCCTGCTTCGCGTATGAGCCGTGGACGTAGGAGTGGACCTGAAGGAAGCGGGCGAGCTGCTTCGCCTGGTCTTCCACGAGCAAGCCATTGCAGCCGAACCCGGACTGCGCGAGCGCCTCGCACAGCTTCGCTTTCGGCACCACCAGCACTTTGCTCTTGACCAGTGCATTGACGCGATCGCGGATCGCGTCCGAGAGTGCGATCGCTCCGGCCGAGTCGGCCGGCGTGCTCCACATGAGCGGCAGGATCAGCAATCTCTCGGTCGGCTGTGCCGGCGCGGCCAGTTGTTGCGCGCCTGCCGTCATCGCCACGCCAAGCGTCAGCGCCACTGCGTATTGAAGCGCTCTCACCGTGTTCGTTCCTCCGTTACGGGCTGCTACACCAATGGGCGAAGAGGGATTCGAACCCCCGACATCCTGCGTGTAAGGCAGGCGCTCTGAACCGCTGAGCTATTCGCCCGTGCCATGGGGGAGCGGAGGTGCTAAAGAGCCAAGCCTACTGGGAACAGAATGCAGTAGCCCAGCACGAGCAGCACCGGCGCGAGCGTCGTGGAACCTTTCGACAGCAACCAATACCCAAGAGCCAACGAGACGAGCGCGCCGCCGAGAACGATGTAGTTCTTCGGTCCGAAGCGGAGGCGCGAACGTGCAAGTGTTTGGTCTGGCATAACGCGGCTGGAGTCTATTGGGTAATCTCAATGTCGTCAAGCATTTGGCTTCCATCCGGATCTGCGGCCGTCTCTGCCTCCAGCGCCGCCCGCTTCCGGCGGTCCCGGCGGCGCCGCATGACGACGAGTGCGACGAGCAATCCGCCGATCGCGAGCCAAAAGAATCCCATCGCCGCCATCCAGGAAACCCAGCCATACCGCGACCCCACGTCCTTCTGCCAGCGGAGCTCGAAGTCCCCCTCAGTGATGTGATATGTGGCGCGCAGCGCGGCATCGAACGACTCCGCCGTGGGTAGATTGGCCATTAACGGCGCCAGTCCTCGTTCTCGACCCCAGCGCTGGAGCAACAACACGGCGGTCGTGGCCAACGCGTAGCCGGCCTCGGCGTCTCCGCGGTTCCCACGCAACGCGCGATCGATCTCATCGAGATCCATTCGCACGCCCCGCGCCAGCTGCCAGTTCAACTCGAGCGCATCGAGGCGATCCCACTCCTGGGCGGCAACGGCCGCATATCCCTCCTCGAACCAGAGCGGGACATGCCGTTGCACGTGCCAACGGAGCGCGAGATGCGCGAGCTCATGTCGTAATGCGGCGGTCAGGCGGTCGGAGGGTCGGTCGGTCAACAACACGACAGTCCCGGCATCGGGGAAAGCGGCGCCCTCGCTCCACAATGGCAAACGGCCGCGCGTCAGAGAGTCGTAGCGCGCCCGCGTCGACGCGAGAATGATACGGATCGGACGATCACCCGGCATCGGACCAATGCCGGGAAAGTCGCCTGCATTATCCGCCACCTCCGCCAGCGCCGTCGCGAGGCCCTGCTGGCTCGGCCAGGAGATCGCGGTCACACGCCCAACGGTGATGGCGACGGGGGTGGATGAAGGCGGGGACGACAACGCCTGCAGCAGCAGGGCCAAATGCGCTATTCTCGCGGTGGCTCCTCGCCCTTAGCGACAAGCTCCAGCATTTCCTGGCACTTCTTGCCCCAGGGATTGAACTTGTTGGCTTTGAATCCGTCCTGCCACGTGGCCTTGGCTTTGTCCTGATCGCCCGCGAACCAATGCGCGCGCCCCAGCTCATAATACGCCTCGATCAGATTCGGACCCAGTGTGAGCGTCTTCTGGAAGAACGTCTCGGCGTCCTCATACATCTCGCGTTGCAGGTACACGAGCCCGAGATAAAAGTGCGCGTACAACGTCGCCTTCTTGTCATTGTCCAAACGGATCGCCTTGGACAGATGCTCGATCGCCTCGCCGAAGATCCGCTTCTTGAGACAGATGTAGCCGACGTTGATCCGCGCGAGTGAGTTCGCCGGCTCCTTCATCAGCACCTTCTGGAACGTGCCGAGCGCGTCATCGTAATCCTCGTGCAGCATCTGCGCCCAGCCGAGCAGCGACTCGGCCTGCGTCTCACCGGGCGAGAGCTGGAGTGCCTTGGTGAGCGCCTGAATCGCGCCGGCATGGTCGCCGAGCGAGATGAGACTCCAGCCTTTTTCGATGAACGTCGTCGCGCCGATGTGATCGGCGTGCAACGCAGGGCGCTCGCCGGTGAACACGGGCGCCGCGGCCTGCTTGGTATCGGCGGTGAGTTGCTTGTAGCGCTCGACGAGCTGGCGAATGTCTTCCTTCAACTGCGTCATCTCGCCCAGTTGTCCATCGACCTTCTTGAAGAACGCGATGATCTCGCGCTTGGCCGCCTCGCGCTCGGCATTGCCGGGCGCGCCGTCGAGCTGCCGCGCGATCGCGTCGTATTCCCGGCGCAGCGTCGCGACGGGTGAGTCGTTCGTCATGTTGCTCCCTGCAGCGCCAGTTTCTCTGTCGAGTTGAGCAGCTTGTTCGTGTTCAGCACTACGATCGTCCGGCCATTCTGCACGACGAGGCCGGCGATGTATTCTGCGGCGAGCCCGCGGACGATGCCGGGGGGCGGCGTCACAGCCTGGGCCGCTACCTGCATCACTTCGGTCACCGCATCGACGATCACGCCGATCTTGCCGCCGTCGAACTCGAGAATGACCGTGCGGGTGTCTTCGCGGAGTGGCGCGGCCGCGCCGAGGCGCTTGCGCAGATCGACGAGCGGGACGGCGCCGCCCTGGTACTGCAACACGCCTTCCAGAAACTCCGGCGCCTTGGGCAAGGGCGCCGGCGCCTCGTAACGCAGAATCCGCTCGACTTGAAAGATATTGAAGGCGAAGTCCTGACCGGCCACCTTGAATGTGACGAGTTGGACGTCGTCGCCGCCGGCACTGGTGATCGTGCTCACGTGATGCGATCGCTCAGGGCATCAAGATCGAGAATCGGCACCAGACCGCCCTCCTGCTCGGCGACGCCGGCGGCCCATGGCAGCGACTGGCCGCGCGGCACCGGGAGCGGCTGCTCTCGCACGACGGCATCCGCGTCGTCCACTTCGAACGCGACCTGGCGGCCCCGTGTCCCGAGCTCAACGAGCACGATGGTTCGCGAGCCGGGCTCAACCGCCGGCGCTTCGCGCCCGGCGAGAAACGCGCCAAGATGAATAAGCGGCACCAAGCGGCCGCGCAGCGGCGTCAACCCGCGCACTGCGGGCAGCGTGCGCGGGATCGCGAGGACTTCGGCCGTGTCACCCACTTCCAGGACACTCGCGACGGGCAGACCGTAGCTTTTGCCTTCAGATCGCACGAGCAAGTAGCCCTTCATCTCGTTCCTTTTCGCATGAGCTCGGCCGCCACACGCTCCGCGATCTGCCCGAGCGGCAACACGGCATCGACGCCTCCCGCCTGCACCGCCGCGCCCGGCATGCCATGAATCACCGCGGTCTCCCGGTCCTGAGCGAAGCCGCTGCCGCCGGCGTCTTTGATCGCGCGCAGGCCGCCGGCGCCGTCGCGACCCATGCCGGTGAGGACGACACCGACACTCCGGGCGCCGTACACCTCCGCAATGGAGCGGAACAACGGATCGGCCGCGGGCCGCACACCCCACAGTGGCGCCGATTGGTCGAGCGCGATCACGGGACCGTCGGGAGCAGAGCGCACCCGCATATGATAATCGCCCGGGGCCACATACGCCGTGTCGGCGACGATCGGCGCTCCGTCATCGGCCTCGACGACTCGCAGCCGACTCATCGAGTCGAGCCGCTCTGCGAGACTGCGCGTGAACTTCGGCGGCATGTGTTGCACGACGAGCACCGCCGCGCCACGACCCGTCGGCAACCGCGGCACGACGTCCGCGAGCGCGCGCGGCCCTCCGGTTGAGGCGGCGATTCCCACCGCGACCAAGGCGCGTCCACGCAGACCCAACTCGGGTGGGTGAACGACCGGCGCCGGCGGTCGAGCCAAAACCTTCACGTGGGACACGTCCGCGGCGAGCGCGCGGCGCACCGCGGCGATCAACTCCGGCGCGAGCGCCTCGAGCGCGGCGCGCGGATGCCCAAAACCCTCCGCGGGGAGCGGAGGTTTGGCGACGATTTCCACCGCACCGAGCTCGAGCGCGCGGATGGCGGCCTGCGTGCCGGGACCGGCGTGCGCGCTCACGACAACGATCGGACGCGGTGCTTCGGACATGATGTACCCGATGGCGCCGAGCCCGTCGAGCTGCGGCATTTCGAGATCGAGTGTGACCACGTCGGGTTTGTGCTGATGGACTTTGCGGATGGCGTCGAGTCCATCGCGGGCGGTCGCCACGACCCGAAACTGCCCGTCCTTCGCGTCACCACCGCCCAAGACGTCGCCGAGCACGCGGCGCATGAGCGCGCTGTCATCGGCGACCAGGACGGTGGGCCGCTGATCAGATGACCTCGACATTCGCTCCCACCGACCGGATCTCGACGCGACCGTCCGTGAGATGGAACCGCACACTGCGGCCCCGTTCTCCCCCGACAGACTCGCGGGCAATAGGAACCGCCGCCGCGCGCAGCGCGCTGCGGCACGCCATGACGTTGCGCTCTCCCATCTGGATGGTACCGGGCGTGACGAGCTGGCTGAACATGCTCGCGCCTCCGGCGAGCTTGGCGACCAGGCGGCGCGGGTCCGCGCCCAGCCTGGTCAGTCGCTCGATGAGCATCGGCACGGCGGTGTCGGGAAACTTGGCGCGATTGGTGATGTCGCGCGCGAGACTGGTGGACGGCAGCAGCACGTGCGCCATGCCTCCCGCCTTCGTCTCCGGATCGTGCAGCATGATCGCGACGCAGGAGCCGAGGCCGAGGGTCACGAGGACGGCGTCGTCGCCGCGGTCGGTTGCGAAATCGGCCACGCGGACGATGGTCTCTTTCATCCCGGCTTCACGTAAATCCGCTCGCGCGGATCAACCAGCTTCAGGCGCTCGCGCGCGGGCCCGAACAGCGTCTCGACTTTGCCGAGCAGCAGCACGCCGCCGGGTCGCAGCGCGTCGACAAAAACCTGAAACAGGCGCTCCTGCGCCGCACGCGCGAAGTAGATCACGACGTTGCGGCAGACGATCAGGTCGTATGACGTGCGGGGTGGCGGCTCGCGCGTGAGGTCGTGCGCCATCACATGCACCAACTCCCGCACTTCCTGCACGGGTTGGCCATCGCGGAAGTAGCGGCGCCGCAGCTCCGCGGGCATTTCGGTGAACGCGCTATCGGGATACTTCGCCTGGCGGGTGCGCTCCAGACTCAACCGGTCGATGTCCGTGGCGTCGATCGTGCCTGTCGCATCCGCCGCCGCAAGCAGCACGGCGATCGTGTACGGCTCCTCGCCGGATGCGCATCCCGCGGACCAGATCCGCAGCGCGCCGCGCCGCGCGGCCCACAGATCCGCGAGATACGGCCGCAGCGCGTCCCAGGTCTCCGGATTGCGGTAGAACTTCGTGACGTTGATGGTCAGCGCGTCGAGCAGCTCTTGATACTCGTGCGGGTCGCGGTCGAGGAGCTTGGCGTAGTCGTCGTAGGTGTGGATGCCACGCGCGCGCATGCGCACGGCGATGCGGCGCTTCAAGCACTTGTCCTTGTACGAGCCGCAGCTCAATCCCCGCTCGCGCGAAATCTTCTTGGTCAGGGCTTCGAAGGCCCCTGCTTCGCTCACGACAGACTGCTCAGCGTATCCAGATTCGCCTTGACGAGCTCGTGTTTGGGATTGAGCTCCAGCGCGCGCCGCCACAGCTCGCTCGCCTGCTCGCGATCGTTTCGCTTGTACGCAATGTTGCCGAGCTTGAAGTAGACGTCGTCGCCGAGCTCCGGGGCGAGATCGATCGCGCGTTGGTAAAGGTCCCATGCTTCGTCATAGCGCGAGCTGCGATACGCGAGGTCGCCGAGATTCTTGGAGAGCTGCGGCAGCGAAGGCTCGTCCCGCAGCGCCGCGCGAGCCAGCTCCTCGGCCTTCGTCAGGTCTCCCGCGAGCTCGTGCAACACCGCGAGGTTGTTGCGCAGCACGCCGTGGTCGGGATGGGCCTCGACGGCCTGGGTGGCCACCTGCTCCGCGGTTTCGAAGTCGCCGGCGCCCGCGGCGGTCAGCGCGCGCGCCCAGAACCAGATCGGCGGCACCTTGTCGGCAAACAGCTCCTTGGCGCGATCGAGCCGTCCGGCAGCCCCCGCGTGATCACTCTGCTTGAGTGCGACGATCCCCCAGCCGAGATAGACCCGCGGGTCGTTCTTCGCGCGCGACGCGGCTTCGGAGTAGGCGGCCTCCGCGTCCTCGAGCCGGCCGAGCTGCTCGTACGCGAGGCCGAGATTATGGAGCACGGCGGGGCGTGAGCCGCCCTTTTCAGCGGCGAGCCGCAGCGCTTCCATCGCCTCGCGCCAGCGCGCCTGCTTGAGCGCCACCAGGCCGATGAAGAAGTGCGCGTTGGCGTCGGTGGCGCGCAGCTCCGCCACGCGCCGGAATTCGCGCGCCGCCTCGTCCAGCATCCCCGTCTTGTAGAACGCAATGCCCAGATTGCGGTGCTCTTCCACCCGGGCATCGGTCATCTTGACGTCTTCGGCGCTGGTGGTGCGGCCGGCGCGATGCAGGAATCCCGCGGTCACGAGGCCGTACAGCGCCTTGCCGACCTCGAACTCGCCGAGCCCCGAGTCTTCGATGACTTGGTTGACGTCGCGCGAGCCGTCGAGCAGGGAGAGCAGCCGGTCCTGGACATCGGTCAACTGGGCGTCGCTGATCGCCAGGCGGTCGCGGTCCACGAGGAAGATCAAGTCGAACGACGGAATCTTCTTTTCGATCAGCCCCCACTCGTCGACGCGCCGCGCTCCTTCCAGCAGGAGCGACTCGGGATTGATCGAAACGAGAAAGTCCTGCTGCTCCGGCCGGACGTCGGCCTCGAAATTGAACGTGCCGGTCGTCCACGTGAACAGATAGTAGACCGATTCTTCGATCT
>Ga0075435_100002151_pt1 | contig 12985 bp, 9 predicted proteins | sample RhiMethybrSRZTD4_FD_75302 | JGI IMG/M metagenome (GOLD analysis project Ga0075435, IMG submission 75302) | Populus rhizosphere microbial communities from Tennessee, USA - Rhizosphere MetaG P. TD hybrid SRZTD4 | ecosystem: Host-associated > Plants > Roots > Rhizosphere > Soil | place: USA...
GAAATATCTGGTTGACGAGCAGAACCCGAGGCACATCCAGCACGCGCTCTTGCAAGTCGAGGAGAAGATCGAGCGCGGCGATCCGACGTCAAAGAAGTTCTATCCGCAGATCGTTTCCTCGGCAAAGAGTTCGCACGCCGAGATTCGCAAGACCGCTGCGTGGGTGATGGGCCAGGACAACCGCTCTGAGGAGTTTCATGGCGCGCTGCTTGATTTGCTGAAGGACAGCGAGCCGCTGGTTCGGCGCAATGCGGCGCTGCAACTGGTGCGCTTTGGTGATTCGTCCGGGCGGCCAGAGTTGCGAGCGATGTTGCAGTCGTTCGAAGCGAAGGCCCCGATCAGCGGCAGCGTTGTTAGTCTGTTGGCCCGCGGCGCGACAATCAAGTCAGGTGGCTTGCTGGCGCGTGTTCGCGACACGTCCGGCAATGTTCAGGAATTTCGCTCGCCAGTTGATGGCGCGATCAACTCGCTCGCCGTGAAAGAGGGCGACGCCGTGACTGCGGGACAAACAGTTGCGTTGCTCACGCCGGATCAAGCGACGGTTAATGACGCGTTGCGCGCGCTGGCTTATGTGGGACGTAAAGATGACCTGCCTCTAGTTGAACCGTACGCGCAGTCCGGCGCGAGGGCTGAAACTATCCAGCAGGCGATGGCCACCGCGAACGCGATCGGCGATCGCGGCAAATAGTGCGTTGGAAATTTTGGCTCACGTTCTGAAGCAGATCTTTTTTGATCTTAACTTGACGTTTAACTTCGCATCCTCTTAACTACTTCGCTTATGCGCAATCGTATCTCGATTTTTCTTATCACTCTGTCCGGACTCATTCTGGAGGTCGGACTCACTCGCATTTATTCAGCCAGCATTTGGTATCACTTCGCGTTCGTGGCGATTTCGGTCGCGCTGTTGGGATGGGGGCTTGGTGGATTCACGGTTCATCTGCTCAAAAAGGTGAGGCCGATGACGATGAACGCCGCAGCCGTCGTGACCATTCTCTATGCGCTGGCGATTCCGCTGTGCCTTTGGTTGCTGGTGCGTTATCCGTTCGATATGGATCGACTGCCGTTGTATTTTCTCGCGCCGCTCTTGCCATTCTTTTTGGCGGGCATGGCCTTGTCGATCATCTTCGATATCCATCGGGCTGAGGCGGGCTCTCTCTATTTCTACGATTTAGTTGGCGCGGCGCTGGGCGCTGTGTTGGTGACTTTGCTGTTGAATTGGTTAGGAGGAGAAGCGGCGCTCTTGACTGCTTCGACAGCACCCGCTGTTGCTGCTTTGCTGTTGTCTCTTTCGCCCGCTTCGCGGGCTCAAGAAGAAACAAATAATGGCTCTGATCCAGGGGTGGCGCGCTCCGCGCTTACCCCTGGCTATTCTCTGTCCCGCCTTCGGCGTGAAAGCACTTCGCCGTCACGCGCGGTTCAAGTAGCAGCAATCGCCGCGGTTGTGTTGACGGTGGGCGCAGCAATCTCCGCGACTAAGTTCGGCGCATTCCGTGTGAAGCCCGGCACTACCAAAGCCATGCGGAACCAGATGGATGCCGCGCCCGGCTCGCACATTGTGCAGACCGGATGGAACGCGTATTCGCGCATCGACTGCGTCGAAGGTTTGCCGAACAGCTTCGCGCGCCTCTACATCGATTCGGATGCGTGGACGGGAATACGTGGTTGGGATGGCAAGCTCGAGAGCGTTCAGGACATGAAAGGTTCGTATCGCGCGCTTCCGTTTCGGCTGACGCCGAATGCTGAGACATTAATCATTGGTCCGGGCGGCGGACCAGACGTCGTCGCAGCGCTTGCATCAGGGAGCAAGAAAGTAACCGCTGTTGAGATGAATCCACTGATGCTGAAGTTTGTGCGCAGCTACGGAGCGCGTGCCGGCAATCTCTACGATCGACCGGACGTCGAAACGATTCAAAGCGAAGGACGTAACTTCATTAGCCGTACCGATCGAAAGTTCGACATCATCCTGCTTGGCTTTGTTGATTCCTGGGCGTCGGTGGCGTCAGGCGGTTTGTCGCTTTCGGAAAATTATTTGTATACGACTGAAGCCGTCCGCGCTTACTACGATCATCTGACGGACAACGGCATTCTGGTAATTCTGCGTTGGGAGATGGACATTCCGCGACTTGTTTCGAATTCGGTGGCGACGCTTGGGGCGCCGGAAGCTTCAAAACGAATTCTGGTGTTGCTGGAGAAGCAAGCCGGCCCGAACGATTATCCACAGATGCTTTTCATGTTGCGCAAGCGGCCGTTCACCGATGCCGAGTTGAAAGATGTATCGACCAACTGGACGCAGGCGAATCCAGTCATCATGCCGGGAGGAACTGCGCCGCCGTTACTTAAAGATGTGCTGGCGGGCACGAAGACGCTCGAACAATATGAAGCTGATTCGCCGCGGTTCGTTGGGCCTGTCTGGGATAACAGTCCGTTTTATTTTGCCATCGATCGGCCGTGGCGGATGCCCAGCGCGATTGCTGAAAGAATTCTTAAGTGGCTGCTTGGCCCAAGTATCGCGATGCTCGGCGTGTTTGCGGTATTTGGTATTCCGAGACGAAAGGCAACGGGCCAAGTAAATGCGGGCAAGATGCCCGCGGTCCGGTATGGCGCCTCGTTGATCTACTTTGCCGCGCTAGGTTTCGGCTTTATTGCGGTTGAACTGGCACTCCTGCAAAACCTGACGCTGCTCGTCGGCCATCCGATTTATACGCTTTCAGTTTTGCTCTTCACGTTGCTCGCGTTTGGCGGAATCGGCAGTGCCTTGAGCGTGCGATTCCCGATGTGGCTCGCGTGCATTGCCGTCGCCGTGATCGGCGCGATTGAAGCTCTCGCGTTACCGAGGCTCGTGCCCGCACTTTTGTGGCTTCCACTTTGGGGACGCATCGCCGTGGCAATTGGATTGATTGCACCGCTGGGTCTCGCGATGGGCATGCCTTTCCCGCGCGGTCTGCGACAAACGGGACAAGGCTCGCTTCCGGCGCCACCGTTCTACTGGGGCTTGAATGGAATAATGTCGGTGATCGGATCGGTGACGACAGTCTTTGTCGCGTTGATGGCTGGATTTCAAGCCGCGATGTTGATGGGCAGCGCGTGCTATGTGCTCGCGGCGATTGCGTCGCGCAAAGCGTTTCCTTCAGCGCCCGAAGTTTAGAGCGGGATCAATACGCGGGTAATGGTGGCGGCGCATCCGGCAAAGCAATTCCGTGCATCGCTTCCCAGTCTTCGGTAGGAATCATTTCGATCGCGTCCCAGGGACAACCATCGAGGAACGCGCCATCAGGTCCTTTGCTCGTGCACTTCTGACAACCAATGCAGAGATAAGGATCAACTTCGATCCGTCCGAACGGCGGATGATCTTCGTCGGGAACCCAGAACATACAGGCTTCGATCGGACAGTACTCGATGCATGCCGGCGATCCGGCGCAACCGGTGCAGCAGTCAGTGGTGATCGCCAGAATCCGCGGCTTCTTTTTGCGCGTGGCTTTGCCGTCGCCTTCGGACATCGGCAAATGCTTCTCGACCATGTCGAATATGTTCAGCTCTTCGAGTGCCGTCATGGATGACACATTAACATACCGAATACGCTCGTCTCAACGGAAAATGCCTGACGGCCCGCGCTGAAGTTACCGCCGTCGCTCTCTTATAAAGTCCTTGTGAACACAAATCATTCACCCGATGTATTCACTCGCGTAGCTCGTTTGGCACGGAGTACGCAAGCGTATCTCATCGGGAGGACTCAAGCATGGACACCATCGTAGGAATTTTCAATTCATTCGCGGATGCGAAACGCGGAGCGGCGATTCTTCGTTCGCTCGGCATACCTGACAAACAGATTAGTGTACTCTCGCCGCACACATCAGAGGCCGAAATTGAAGCACAAATCCCGACAACTGAAACCGAGCAGCCCGGAATGGGATCAGCTATAGGCGGCACAATCGGCGGGGCACTAGGCGTCGCCGGCGGGTTGGAAGCTGGAGCCGCGGCGAGTTTGCTCATTCCCGGCGTTGGACCAGTGCTGGCGTTTGGCCTAATTGGCGCGGCGATCTTTGGCGCCGGCGGCGTGGCGGCCGGAGCATTGGCTGGGGGCGCTTTAGAGAAGGGAATCGCTGACGGCGTGCCTCGCGACGAGCTTTATGTTTATGAAGACGCGCTTCGCCGCGGCCGCTCAGTCGTAATCGCGTTTGCGGACGATGAGCAGATCGCAGAGAATGCTCGCGCTTCGTTGGCGCGGGCGGGTGCCGAATCAGTTGATGCTGCGCGCGATAATTGGTGGCTCGGATTGCGCGACCTCGAGCGCGAGCATTACACGGCGCAAGGCGGCGATTTCGATGTCGACGAGGCGAAATATCGATTAGGCTTCGAAGCTGCGTTGCATCCGGAGTGTCGCGGCAAGTCTTGCGATGACGCGGAAGCCAAGCTGCGGAAGAAATACGGAGACGACTCAACCGCGCGCGCTTTTCGTCAAGGCTATGAACGTGGCCAGAATTATATCGTTTACGTGAACGAAAATTACCAGGCCAGACCGCAAGAGAAAAAGCACTCGACACGCGCGGCCTGATCCTGTTTACCACAACATCCACCCCTGAAGGACACGCTCATTAACATCGCATTAGCTGTCGCCATTCTCGGCGGCAGCTATGTGATCATGCATCTGTTTGCCCGCGCGATGTATGTTCGCTGCGAATCCTGCATGACGCTGAACGCGAGGCGCAGATCGCAATGTCGCAAGTGTGGCGAACCCCTACGCCATTAGCTTTTCCTGAATCGTTTTACGATCAAGTAGTCGAGGATGAGAACGCCGATGGCGACGAACGGAAGCGTATGAATCATATTTGGCGCGTGGAACTCAAACACGCCCAGCAAGTAGAAGATCATCAAGACTGCGAAGACTGCCCACCCTATGTGCATCTCTAAATTGTCTCCAGCGCCTGCGATTCGTCGATGATTTTAGCGCGTCGCCGCCTCGTGACAATCAAGACGCCGGTGAAAATCATTAACGATGAAACGATCGCGCGTGCACCCAGGGCCTCGCCCAGAATTAACGGCGCGAGTGCGAATGCGAACAGCGGCTGTAAATAGATGTAGACAGCAACTGTACTCGGCGGCAGGCGGGCCAGCGCCCACGCATTCAGAAAGTAGGCGACCGCCGTCGGCATGACGATGACGTAAACAACTGCCAGCCACACACCGATTGAGATATCTCGCAAGGGAATTCGCGATATGCTGACCACGCCCATCGGAATGGTCGCGATGGAGCCAACGACAAAAACCCAGGTGATCACCGTAAGCGCATTGTAACGCTTTACGAGATCCTTAGAGACGGCTATGTATGCCCCGTAGCAAAGCGAGTTCGCGACGATGAACAAATCTCCCGTCCGAGTGGCTGAAGAGAACTCATGCGTGCCGCGGCCTATCAACAACAAGACGCCGGCGGCCGCCACTACTATTCCGAGAGTCCGGCGCAGCGACGCGCGATCCGTTCCCAGAATCATTCCGATCAATAACGTCGAGATGGGAATCGTCGTGCTGATCAGAGTTGAGTTGATTGCGGTCGTCAATGAAAGGCCGGTAACAAATAACCATTGATTGAGAATCAGGCCCAGCGCGCTCGATAAAAGCAGCAGCGGCCAATCAGCGCGTTTGATGGGCCGAAGCCGGCCGGTTGCGCGCGCCAGGGCGAAAAGCACAACCGTTGCGCCGGCGACGCGAAGTCCGACAAGCGAGACGGCCGGCAAAACGCGCAGCGCGATCTTGCCGACGATGGGCCAGGTAGCGAACAGGATCTGCACCGCTATCAGAGCGAGGTGCGGCAAGGCCGGATGGTTTGCGGATGGTCGCTGAATGCTGTTCACGAAATAAAAAAGATCGGGAAGCTCGCCCGATCTAGTGTTACGACTCGATTTGATCGGCCGCCTTCACCCCACAAAAAGATACAGCGGGTTTTCCATGATTTGCTTGAAAGTCTGCAGGAACTTCGCGCCGGTCGCCCCATCGATCACACGGTGATCGCAAGACATCGTCACGCGCATCGTTTGACGAATCTCAACTTCATTGTCCTTGACCACGGGCTTTGGCGCCATCGCGCCGATGGCGAGGATTGCCCCTTCGGGCGGATTTATCACCGCAGTGAACTCCTCGATACCGAACATGCCCAGGTTGCTGATCGAAAACGTTGCGCCGGTGTATTCCTCAGGCTTGAGTTTGCGCGCCCGTGCGCGTTCGGCCAGCTCGCGAACTTCGCCAGGAATGTCCAACAAAGACTTCATCTCTGCGGCACGCACAACCGGCGTGATCAATCCATTCTCGGTCGCGACCGCGACGGCAATGTCTGCATGTTCGTAATAACGAACGGTCTTGTCCTGGAACGAGGCGTTGACCTGCGGGTGCTGAATCAAGGCAACGGCTGCGACCTTGATGATAACGTCGTTAATGCTCAGCTTCAGATCAGGATAGAGTTCGTTGATCGAGCGGCGCATGTCCGCGGCGCGCTCCATGTCGATCTCGATTGTGAGAAAGAAATGCGGCACTGGACCAAGCGAGGTCACCAGCCGGCGCGCGATGGTGCGACGCATTTCGCTCACGGGCTCGTCGCGATAGGCCGACGGTCCGTAAACGACACCTTTCTCACCCGATCGTGGCATTGGACGCAAACCTGCAGTGGCGGCGGGACGCTCACGTTTGCCGCTCATCGCGGTCTCAATATCTTTCTTAACGATTCGTCCGCCGGGCCCGCTGCCTTGAATTGTCTTGAAATCAAGTCCGGCTTCAGCGGCCATCCGTGCGGCGATCGGCGAGATCAGCACGCGGCCTTCAGCTTGAGCGGGTTGTCCTTTTCCATCGCTACTGATCCCAGTGGTGGTTTGCGCTTGCTTAGGCTCCTGAGCCTTCGCCTCGGCCGCAGGCGCCGCGTCAGGTTCCGGCAACTCTTTGGGAGCGGCTTCAACTTTTGCAGGCTTAGCCTCGCTTGCTGTCTTCAATAATTCAGAAATGTCTTCGTCAGGCTCGCCGACGATAGCGATTGGTTGGCCCAGCGGTGCGCTCTCGCCTTCCTGGATCAGGATCTTGCGCAATACACCGTTCGACAATGCCTGCATTTCCATCGTGGCTTTGTCGGTGTCGATTTCGGCGAGGGGTTCGCCCATGGAAACTTTGTCGCCTTCTTTTTTGAGCCAACGCGCGAGCTGCCCCTCTTCCATCGTGGGCGAAAGCTTTGGCATGACGACTTGGGTGGCCATAATCAGTGAGCAGTAAGCAGCAGGCAGCGAGCAGTTAATTTACGAATAAGAAACTTCGCGCACAGCAGCAATGATGCGTTCAACGTCTGGAATTGCAAGCTGCTCGAGATTCTTTGCGTAAGGCATCGGTACGTCTACACCGGAGACGCGTTTTACTGGCGCGTCCAGATAATCAAAGGCACGCTCATTTACTTCGGCACTAATCTCAGCGGCGACGCCGCAGAACGCATGGGACTCTTCAGCAACCACCAGGCGATTCGTTTTCTTTACCGACTCGACGATGGTGTCGATGTCGAGCGGCCGAATCGTGCGTGGATCGATCACCTCACACGAGATGCCTTGCTTCTCCAGTTCCTCAGCGGCTTTCAAAGCGGTCGGCACCATTAGCGAGCGCGCGACGATGGTTGCGTCTTGGCCTTCGCGCTTAACTTCAGCGACGCCCAGCGGAATCGTGAATTCTTCGTCCTCGGGCACTTCGCCTTTCATGCCGTACATCCGCTCCTGCTCCATGAAGATCACCGGATCGTCGTCGCGGATCGCGCTCTTCAAAAGACCCTTGGCGTCAGCCGGCGTCGATGGCATCACGACCTTCAAGCCAGGAAAATACGCGTACCACGATTCAAGTGCTTGAGAATGCTGCGAAGAGACTTGATAGGCCGAGCCGTTGGGGCCGCGAAACACGATCGGAATCTTGAATTGGCCGCCGGACATGTAGAGCATCTTTGCCGCTGAGTTAATAATTTGATCAGTTGCGAGGATCGAGAAGTTGAAAGTCATGAACTCGACGATCGGCCGTAGGCCGGCCATCGCGGCGCCGACACCCAGGCCGGCAAAACCAAGTTCCGTGATCGGAGTGTCGATGACTCGCTTCGGACCGAACTCTTCGAGCAAGCCGCGCGTGACTTTGTAGGCGCCCTGATACTCGGCCACTTCTTCGCCCATCAGGAAAACAGAGCTGTCGCGTGCCAGCTCTTCTTTCAGAGCCAGATTCAAAGCATCGCGCATCGTCAATACAGCCATCTTCTTAATTCAGCGGACTCGCGTAAACGTTTGTGTATAACTCACTCGGATCGGGAAGCGGACTCTCGTCAGCGAACCTGGCCGCGTGTTCAACCTCTTCCTTGATTTCCTTTTCCAGACCCGCAATGTCGGCGTCGGTGATCACGTTCTGCTGCTTCAGCTTATTCGCGAACGTCTTAATGGGATCGCGCTCCTGATACTTCTCGATCTCCGCGCGCGTTCGATAGTTCCCTGGATCTGACATCGAATGCCCCATGTAGCGATAAGTTCGCGCCTCGATCAAAGTGGGCAGCGATTCTTCGCGAGCGCGTTTCACGGCGCGCTCGGTTGCTTGGCGCATTGCCAGGACATCCATGCCGTCAACGAGTTCAGAAGCAATTTCGTAGGCGCAGGATTTTTGCGCGACATCTGAAAATGACATCGCGCGAGCGAGCGACGTGCCCATCCCGTACATATTGTTTTCGCAGATGTAAATGCAGGGAAGTTTCCAGAGCTGGGCCATGTTAAGTGATTCGTGGAACGCGCCCTGGTTAACTGCGGCTTCACCAAAGAAGCAGAGCGTCACTCGATCGTTCTCCTGGTACTTTGAAGCGAACGCGACACCCGTCGCGAGCGGAATCTGGCCGCCTACGATTGCATGACCGCCGAGGAAACTCACATCCTTGTCGAACAGGTGCATCGACCCGCCTTTGCCGCGCGAACAGCCGGTAGCTTTGCCGTAAAGCTCGGCCATGATCGCGTCCGGCGAGATACCCTTGGCGATCGCCTGGCCATGCTCGCGATAGCTGGTGAGCACATAGTCATCCTTGCGTAGCGCGGAAATCGACCCCACGCCAACTGCTTCCTGTCCGATGTAGAGGTGACAGAAGCCGCCGATCTTTCCGAGGCTGTATGACTCGGCGCATTTCTCCTCGAAGCGCCGAATCAAGAGCATCAGGCGAAACATATTCAACAGCGTCTCGCGATCCTCCTGTAATTCTTTCTGTTGAGAAGACGACTTGTCCGTCTTTTCCGGTGGATCCAAAACGCCCGCGGCGGTGGAATTCGATCGGGCTCGCTGTTCGGTTGGTTGGCTACTCATTGGTTCGCAACGTTGCCCGAAACTGAACGGCCAGCTTTTTGCTGGCCTTCAAGAACGAACGACGCTCAACTGTCGCGATTATACGCGAGACGGATGGCGAGGTAAAACGACCAAAAAGAAAAGCACGCCAGACCCAGCCTGACGTGCTTTGAAAATCGATAAGGTCCTGGATCAGGTGTAGTGATCGATACGCGCAGGCGTAGGCATGGTCGCCAGGTTATGAAGATTCTTGCGCGTGTGCTTGTCGCGCTGCATGTTCCGCGCTGCGCTGGTGAGCAGTTCTTCCGTCGTCTCACCATCGGTCGGAAAGCACGCGACGCCTATGCTAATTTCGACGCTGACCGATTTACCGGTGCGCACTGAAAACTTATGCGCCGCGACAGCCTTGCGAATTCGCTCGGCCACGCCCTCCGCCATCATCTGTGAAGCCATCGGCATAATGGCGACAAATTCATCGCCAGCATAACGCGACAGGATGTCCATCTGTCTGAGTTCCTTGCGAATGACCGCCGCCACACTGGCCAGCAGTCGATCACCGATGGCGTGTCCCCATTGATCGTTGATGGTCTTGAAATCATCGACGTCCATGCTGATCAAGGCGAGCGATTCTCGGCCCAATCTCTGACACTCGGCCAAACGCTGCTCGAGCATCATGTAGAAGCCGCGAGCATTCGGAAGCTCCGTTAACGAATCGGTCAACGCGCTTTCCTTCGTCTTCTCAAAAGTGATTGCGTTGTTGAGAGCGGATGCGGCATGTTGGGCTACCGATTCAAGCAGTCTGACATGCTCGGTCGTGTACGAGGTGCGACCTTTTGAATAGAGCGAGATTGCGCCGAAGGCTCCGTCTTCCCGGATTAGCGGAGAGACCAAAACGCCGCGATAGCTGCGAGCAATCTCGTCGGGCAAGCCAACCAGATCAAGTTCCGGCGACGAGTTGCACATGGAACGCGAGTTAGCGATTACCCAACCGGTTATGCCTTCGCCGATGTTTATGCGGCGCAGCTTGAATAATTCATTGTGATCGCCAACGACGTGCATACCGATCGCTTTTCCTGAGCGATCGTCGACTATAAAAATGACGCAAGTGTCGAACGGCACGATCGCGCGCAACTTGTTCGAGATCAGCGTCACCGTGTCGTGCATGTTCAGCGACGAACCGATCGTTTGAGCGATTTCGTGAAGCGCAAAAACTTCGCGTTGCGCCTCAGTGATTGAACGAAATCCCAGGGCGTTGTCCGGCGTGCCAAGCACATCCGAAGCCAAACCCGCGTCGGGTTTCGACTTGGTATGGAGATCGATGTTCTCAGAAGCGACCTGCTCCTCGATGTCTTCGCGGCCGATTAGAGCGTCGAACTCAGTAACGTGTTTGATGAAGAGATCGACGACTTTCGGATCGAAGGAACTGCCGGACATCTTCTGCAAGAGCGTGAGTGAATCCTCGCGCTTCATGCCTTTGCGATACGGACGATCACAACGCGTTGCGTCATAGAAATCGACGACTGAGATAATGCGGGCGACCAGAGGGATTTGTTCGGCGCGCAGACCTTTCGGATAGCCGCTTCCGTCCCACTTCTCGTGGTGAAAGCGCACGATGGGTTCGACGGGATAGGGAAAGTTCACGCGTTTGAGAATGTCGCCGCCGACGGTGGGGTGAATTTTCATCTTTGCAAATTCGGCTTCGGTCAGCTTGCCGGGTTTGTTCAGAATGTATTCGGGTACCGCCAGCTTGCCGATGTCGTGCAGCAACGCTCCGGCAACCAAAGCTCGCAGCTCACTCTCGGACACCTTCAGCAGCTTGCCCATTTCAGTTGCATAGATCTGTGTTCGTCTAACGTGCCCATGCGTCGTCTGATCTTTCGCGTCGATCGCGATAGCCAGCGACTCGATGGTGTTCATGTGGAGATCGGCGATCTCTTCGGTGTAGCGTAATTTGTCAGCTTGGCCGCGAGTGATTTCGTGCACGCGTTTCTCATTGAACCGGTAAAGCAGATGAACGAGCGCAACGATCAATGCGCCGACGAACAGGAAGGGAATCCCGGAGCCGTGAATCGCGGAGTAGAACAACGCCGCGGAGGTTACGTTAGCTACCTGAGTGATCAACGTCCAGATCAGGCTTTCATGCGAGACTGTAACTCGACCTTTTGCAGAATGGATCGAGTTGAACGCAATCGTTCCAAACGTGCTCAGGGCGTACTGAATCAACCCGAACACGCACAACGGGAAGAGAAGAATATCGAGCACCAGGCCATGATCGGCGGCCGATAGATCAGCCCCGGCGATCAGCAGCAGCATCCAGCGGTAGACCAGCGACGCGACGAACGTAGAGATAATCGAATTACTAACCGCGAACACAGTCGACGATTTCTCTCCAACTGAAAGCGATGCGATGAGACCGACTGTGGCAGCCAGTAGGATGGCCGGCCCAAAACTGTTTCCCGGCGGCATCGTGTACATCATCACCGACAGAAAGATGAAGGCATCGGCGACGGACTTGTTTGATTGCGTAGTCCCGTCGACGTTCGTGACTGGCACCGTGAATCTGCTCGACACGAGCGTGAGCGCCATCAGAATGAAAAACGGCGCCAACCCACTCCAACTCAGGAAGGGCAAATGCAAGGTTGATCTAATTCCGGCCAAAACAATTACGGCCGCGATGAAAGCAACGATGCCGACGAGCGATAGACTCTTCCAATTTAACTTTGGCATTTCGATTTGGTTTTGACTTGCGACTCGCGGAGGTGGTGCAAGAAGGGTGATGCTGTTGGCAATTACCTGACAATGGCCAACATCTTTGACCATCGCTAAGAATAGCGGTCGAGACCAGGCAAAGTCAACCAGTTTTTCCGCATTTTTCTGGGAGAAAGATGACTACTTGGTATTCGATTGAGTTTCGAAGCCAAGCAGCTGGGCTGTGAAATCTTTGGCCGTAATGGCGGGAGCCTGGCAGGCGTAGTTCTGGCAGACAAAGGCCGTTGGCCGCGAATTCAGCGTATTTCGATTGGCGAGCAAGGGGATAAGTGAACTTGCGCGATCAAAATCTGCCGTGCAGAAGGCGATAACTCTGTTCGGCAGGTAAGCGTCCCACAAGGTGCGTCGAAGCTCCTCTAACCGCTCTTCCTGCGCATCCCCCACAACGGCAATTTCAAGCGGAGAGGAAAGGTAGAAATCCAGAGCCGCCAGCCCGAAACCAAACGCAGAAGGGTAGCGGCGAATTGTGTTTACCATCAATCGCAGAACAGTTGTTGCACGCCGGCGAAAATCATCGTTGCCCGTCAGCAACGAGAGGCGAAGCAAGCAAAGAGTTGCGATCGAATTACCGGACGGCGTGGCGTTGTCGAGCCATTCCTTCGAACGCACAATCAGCCGTTCATGGCTCTTGCCGGTGAAGAAAAAGCCGCCAGCTTCATCGTCCCAAAACTGATCGATCATCTTTTCGGCCAGGCTTGCCGCGCTCTCGATCCACTCGATCTCGCCAGTCGCTTCGTACAGGGAAATCAAACCGTCAATCAGACAAGCGTAATCTTCAAGATAACCATTGAGCTTGGCTCCTCCATCTTTGTACGTTCTCAAAAGCAATCCATCGCGCTGGAGGTTCGATAGCTGGAAGCGCGCATTCGCGCGCGCGACATCGGCATAATCCGATCGATCGAGAACC
>Ga0075435_100002153_pt1 | contig 12981 bp, 12 predicted proteins | sample RhiMethybrSRZTD4_FD_75302 | JGI IMG/M metagenome (GOLD analysis project Ga0075435, IMG submission 75302) | Populus rhizosphere microbial communities from Tennessee, USA - Rhizosphere MetaG P. TD hybrid SRZTD4 | ecosystem: Host-associated > Plants > Roots > Rhizosphere > Soil | place: USA...
TCGATGTCGAACGAGACCTCGATCTGCGGCATGCCCCGCGGCGCCGGCGGAATGCCGACCAGCTGGAACTTGCCGAGCGTCTTGTTGAACGCCGCCATCTCGGACTCCCCCTGCAAGACGTGTACCTCGACGGACGGCTGGTTGTCCTCCGCCGTCGTGAACGTCTCGGACTTCTTCGTCGGGATCGTCGTGTTGCGCTCGATCAGCCGCGTGAAGACGCCGCCCTTCGTCTCGATACCGAGGGACAGCGGCGTGACGTCGAGCAGGAGGATGTCCTTGACCTCGCCCTTGAGCACGCCGCCCTGGATCGCGGCGCCGACGGCGACGACCTCGTCGGGGTTGACGCCCTTGTGCGGCTCCTTGCCGATCAGCTCCTTGACCTTGTCGACGACCGCGGGCATGCGCGTCATGCCGCCGACGAGCACGACGTGGTCGATCTTCGACTTGTCGATGCCGGCGTCCTTGAGGCACTGCTCCGTCGGGCCGACGGTGCGGGCGAGCAGGTCGGCCGACAGCTCGTTGAGCTTCGCGCGCGTGAGCTGCAGGTCGAGGTGCTTCGGCCCCTCCTGCGTCGCCGTGATGAACGGCAGGTTGATCTGCGTCGTCATCGTCGACGACAGCTCGATCTTCGCCTTCTCCGCAGCCTCGTACAGACGCTGCAGCGCCATCCGATCGGCGGCGAGGTCGATGCCCTGGTCTCGCTTGAACTCCGAGACCATCCAGTCGACGATCGCCTTGTCGAAGTTGTCGCCGCCGAGGTGGTTGTCGCCGTTCGTGGCCTTCACCTCGAAGACGCCTTCGCCGAGCTCGAGGATCGACACGTCGAACGTGCCGCCGCCGAGGTCGAAGACGAGGATCGTCTGGTCCGAGCCTTCCTTGTCGAGGCCGTACGCGAGTGCCGCGGCCGTGGGCTCGTTGATGATCCGCAGGACGTTGAGCCCGGCGATCTTGCCGGCGTCCTTGGTCGCCTCACGCTGCGCGTTGTTGAAGTAAGCCGGGACGGTGACGACCGCGTCGGTCACCGGCTCGCCGAGATACGCCTCGGCGTCGGCCTTCAGCTTCTGGAGGATCATCGCGCTGATCTCCGGCGGCGCGTACTCCTTGCCGGCCGCCTTGACGCGCGCGTCCCCGTTCTGGCCCTTCACGACCTCGTACGGGACGATCGTCATCTCCTCCGAGACCTCGTCCCACTTGCGGCCCATGAAGCGCTTGATCGAGAAGATCGTGTTCTCCGGGTTCGTGACCTGCTGGCGCCGTGCGGGGGCGCCGACGAGCCGCTGACCGTCCTTCGTGAACGCCACGACGGACGGCGTCGTGCGGCCGCCTTCGGCGTTCGGGATCACGGTCGGCTCGCCGCCCTCGAGCACGGCCATGCAGCTGTTGGTCGTGCCGAGGTCGATGCCGATTGTCTTTGCCATCGTGTTCTTGCCTTTCGTCGGGTACTGAGAAAATCTAAGCCGCATGGTATCAACTCTCAGGCCGGTCGCAGCACCTTTCGCAGAGCGTCGGCGGCGGCAGGCTCGGCCAGCACGACCCCGGCCATGATGGCCGCGCAGCCCGTCCAGCCGAGGGCGCCGAGGCGGTCGCCGGCCAGTGTGATCCCGAAGAGCGCGGCCCAGACGGGCTCCATCGTGAAGGCAAGAGCCGTGCGCGTTGCCGACGTCCGCCGCTGCGCCCAGGTCTGGACGAGGAAGCCGAGCGCGCTCGCGAAGACGCCGGTCACGAGCAGGGCTCCCCACACCGTCCAGCCGTGCGGGACGCCGAGCTCGCCGCGTGCGAGTGCCACGACGCCGAGGCCCGCACAGGCGGCCGCCATCTCGACGAACGTGAAAGCCACCGCGTCGTAGCGGGGCGCGAAGCGCTCCATCAGCACGATCTGGACCGAGTAGACGGCGGCGCCGGCCAGCACCAGCAGGTCGCCGGTCGCGGACCCCGCGTGAACGCCGGAGAGCAGGGCCAGGCCGGCGGTCGAGATCGCGACGCCGAACCACGTCACGGCCGCGATGCGAGAGCGGAAGAAGCCGAGCGCGATCAGCGGCGTCAGCACGACGTACATGCCGGTGATGAACCCGGTGCCGGACACGGTCGTCCGTTCGAGGCCGGCCGTCTGAAATGCGTACCCGGCCGCGAGCAGCAGCCCGAGCAGGGCGCCTGCGGCGAGGCCGGCACGGCCGAGCGAACGGACACGTCTTGTGCCTGGCACCGCGAGCGTGAGGGTGGCGATCGCGAAGCGCACGGCGAGGAACGCGAACAGCGGGTAGAGGGCGACCGCGTCCTTCACCTGAACGAACGTGACCCCCCAGACAGCGGTGATCGCGATCAACGCCGGAAGCGCCATGTCGTTCCCTAACACAGCGAAGGCGCCGCGATGGGCGCCTTCGCCGAACGTCCCGAGCCGGGAAGCTCGGCTACGACGCGGACGAGCCGCCCTCCTCGTCGCCGCCCATGCCCCCGCTGCCGTTGGCGCCGCCGCCTTCCTGGCCGCCGCCGCCCATGCCGCCGCCGGACTCGCCGCCGCCGGACTCGCCGCCGCCGCCGGACTCATCGCCGCCGCCCTGGCCGCCGCCCTGCTGCTCCCAATCACTGCCTGACATTCGAGATCCTCCTTCTCGAGGGTCAGTTGGAAGCGGGATTTTCCTGTCCGCTCAACCCACGAAACCTTGTCTAGACTCGAAAACGTGGAACCGCTGCGCGACTCCTGGGGGCGGGAGATCAAATCGGTGCGCGTGTCCGTCACGGACAAGTGCAACTTCCGCTGCACCTACTGCATGCCGGCCGAGGGGCTCCAGTGGCTCGGCCGCGACGAGATCCTCACGTTCGAGGAGATCGCGCGGCTCGTGCGCGTGCTCGCGCGAGTCGGCGTCGAAGAGGTTCGCTTGACGGGCGGAGAGCCGCTCGTCCGCCGCGACCTGCCCGTCCTCGTGGAGATGCTCGCGGGCGTCGACGGCGTGAGCGACCTCTCGCTGACGACCAACGGCGTGCTGCTCGACCGGCTCGCCGGGGCGCTCGTCGAGGCGGGGCTGCGGCGCCTCAACGTCTCGCTCGACACGCTCAACCACGTCCGCTTCGCGGAGATCACTCGCCGCGACGCCCTCGACGCCGCGCTGCGGGGCCTCGAGGAAGCGGAGCGCTATCCGCAACTGAGGCCGATCAAGATCAACTGCGTCGCCGTGAAGGGCTTCACGGAGACGGAGGTTCCGGCGCTCGCCGAGCTCGCACGGCGCAAGCCTTACGTCGTGCGGTTCATCGAGTTCATGCCGCTCGACGCCGACGAGGCGTGGCGCGAGGACGACGTTCTCACCGGCGGAGAGATTCGCGCGATCATCGAGCAGCAGTACGGGCCGCTCGAGGAGCTCCCCGCGAAGGCATCTTCGACGGCGCGCCGCTTCCGGTTCGCCGACGGCGCGGGCGAGCTCGGTTTCGTCAACCCCGTGTCGGAGCCGTTCTGCTCGACCTGCGACCGCATCCGCCTCACTGCCGACGGGCAGCTGCGCACCTGTCTCTTCTCCCGTCGCGAGTGGGACCTGAAGAAACCGCTGCGCGACGGTGCATCCGACGACGAGCTCCTCGACCTGATCCGCTTTGCCGTGCGCCACAAGGAGCTCAAGCACCGCATCAACGATCCCGGCTTCGTCCGGGCGTCACGGTCGATGTCGCAGATCGGGGGATGATCAGCGACATGCGCGACGTTTAAAATCGACAGGTCATGACCGCAGCCATTGCAGCTGGAAGGCGCTTTTTGCCCCGTGGTTACGCGGATTTCGGCTGCCAGCTGCTCATTTGGTTCGGCTTCCTGGCGGCGTATCAGGTCGCCCGAGGCCTCGCCGACCGGAACCCGACGCGCGCCTTCGACAACGGCTGGCGGGTCATCGATCTCGAGCAGCGGGTGACCGGCTTGCGAGAGCTGACCTTCCAGGGGTGGGCCGAGTCCTCGCACTTCCTCGCCGAACTCGTGTCGTGGACGTACTGGAACTCCGAGTTCACGGTCATCGGCATCGCGCTCCTGTGGGTCTACCTCCGGCGCAACCCCGCCTTCACGCGCTTCCGAAACACGATCCTGCTCGCGAACGTCCTCGGCCTGATCGGCTACGTGCTGCTGCCGACGGCGCCGCCGCGCTTCTTCACGTCGATCGGCTTCAAGGACACGCTCGGCCAGCTCGGCGGCCTCAATCACGGCAGCGGCCTCGTCGAGCTCGCGTCGAACCCGTACGCAGCGATGCCGAGCCTGCACGCTGCCGACGCGCTGATCGTCGGCGTCGTGCTCGCATCCGTCACCCGCCGGTGGCCGATCAAGGTCCTCTGGCTGCTCTGGCCGGTCTGGGTCTGGTTCGCGGTGATGGCGACCGGCAACCACTTCTGGCTCGACGTCTTCGCCGGTGTGATCCTGGGGACCGTCGCGCTGCTGATCGTCTACCGCCGCCCGATTCACAGCTTCATCGCGCGCTAGACTGCTCATAGCAGGAATGCGATGAGGGAATCGGCCGTACTCCACCGGGTCAAGCAGGGCTACACGACGGGCGCCCGCTCGCTCGCGTCGCGCTCGATCGTCCGGCTGACGCGCACGCGCGTGACGCCGAACGCGCTGACGACCGCCGGCGTGTCGCTCTGCCTCGCCGCGGCGGTGCTCGTGTACTTCGAGTACCGAAACGAGATCCTGTTCTACTGGATCGGGGCCCTCGTCTTCGTGGTCGGCTCGATCCTCGACATCCTCGACGGCGCGCTCGCCCGGGCGGGCGGGAAAGCGACGCCGTTCGGCTCGTTCCTCGACTCCACGACCGACCGCGTCGGCGAAGGGGCGATGCTGGGCGCGATTGCGTTGATCTTCTCCCGCCACGGCAACGAGGTTGCGCTCGCCGCGGCCGTCGCAGCCGTCGCCGGATCGTTCCTCGTCAGTTACACGCGCGCGAAGGCGGAGGCACTCGGGCTGCGCGGGGACGTCGGCCTCGGGTCCCGCGCCGAGCGCGTAGTCGTGATCACCGCAGGGCTCGTGCTCGCCCCCTGGGGCGTGCTGCCCTGGGCGATCTACCTGCTCACGGCGACGGCCTGGGTCACCGTCGTGCAGCGGATCCTCTTCGTGCGGAGGCAGCTCACGGAGCGAGCGCCCTAAATGCTTTTCTTCCTCCTCGGCCTGATCATCTGGGGCTTCATCGTCGGCGGCCTCGCGCGGCTCGCGCTCCCGGGGCCCGACCCGATGCCCTGGTACGCGACGCTCGGCCTCGGTCTCGGCGGCTCCCTGATCGGCGGCGTGATCGCGCGGCTCCTGATCGGCACCGCGGGCGGCCTCATCTTCGCCGTCCTCGGCGCGGTCCTGCTGCTCTACCTGTATCGCCGCTTCGTCCAGGGCCGCGGCATCACCGGCCCGACGGCTCACCGGCCGTAGCTTCATATCGCAAAGCTGCTATCTTCTCGCCCATAGCAGGAATGCGATAGGAGGTTCGCCTAGATGTCTGAGCAGAACGGGAAGCAGAACGGGAAAGCGCGCCTCGACGACCGCGTGCGCGTTGCGCTCATCGGCGTCGGCAACTGCGCCAACTCGCTGCTGCAGGGAGTGGAGTACTACAAGGACGCGCCGGACGACCAGTTCGTGCCCGGCCTGATGCACGTGAACCTCGGGGGCTACCACGTCCGCGACATCGAGTTCACGGCCGCGTTCGACGTGACGGCCGACAAGGTCGGCAAGGATCTTTCCGACGCGATCTGGGCCCACCCGAACGACACGATCAAGTTCGCCGACGTGCCGCAGACCGGGATCAAGGTCCAGCGCGGCATGACGCACGACGGCCTCGGCAAGTACATCTCGGAGGTCGTCACCAAGGCGCCCGGCGAGACGAGCGACGTCGTCGGCATCCTCCGCGACACGAAGACCGACGTCGTCGTGAACTACCTCCCGGTCGGCTCCGAGATGGCGACCAAGTGGTACGCCGAGCAGGTGCTCGAGGCGGGCTGCGCGATGGTCAACTGCATGCCGGTCTTCATCGCGCGCGAGAAGTACTGGCAGCGCCGCTTCGAGGAGAAGGGCCTGCCGATCATCGGCGACGACATCAAGTCACAGGTCGGCGCGACGATCACCCACCGCGTGCTGACCTCGCTCTTCCGCGAGCGCGGCGTGCGGCTCGACAAGACGATGCAGCTCAACGTCGGCGGCAACTCGGACTTCCTGAACATGCTCGAGCGCGACCGCCTCGAGTCGAAGAAGATCTCGAAGACGAACGCCGTCACGTCGATGCTCGACTACGACCTCGGCGCGCAGAACGTCCACGTCGGCCCGTCCGACCACGTGCCGTGGCTGACCGACCGCAAGTGGGCGTACATACGGATGGAGGGCTCGTCCTTCGGTGACGTGCCGCTCAACATCGAGCTGAAACTCGAGGTGTGGGACTCGCCCAACTCGGCCGGGATCGTCATCGACGCCGTCCGGCTCGCGAAGCTCGCCCTGAACAACGGCGTAGCCGGGGGGCTCGAGGGCCCGAGCTCGTACCTGATGAAGTCGCCGCCCAGGCAGGTGCCGGACGACGACGCCTACGAGGCCACCGAGAGCTTCATCCGGGAGAACGCACGCATTCCGGTGAAGGAGAGCGTCACCGCTTAGAACACGAGTGCGAGGCCCCGGACCTGCGTCCGGGGCCTCGCACTCGACGTGTCTTACTTGCCCGCCGCCTCGTACTGCTTGGCGGCGAACACGTCCGAGAGGCTGTTCACGGCCGCATCGCGCGAAGACAGCGGGGCGAGGCCGTAGCGCTCCTCGATCGTCGCCAGGATCGACGTCGTGTCGTACTGCGTGTGATCCACGACGAAGTTCCCGCGCAGGAACGGCGAGACGACCAGTGTCGGGATCCGCGTCCCCGGGCCCCACAGGTCGTGCGGACCGACGGTGCCGTCCTGACCGGGCGGCGGGACATGATCCCACTGACCGCCGAACTCGTCGTACGTGACGATCACCATCGTGTCCTTCGCGCAGGCGCTCGACTGGATCGCCTGGAGCAGGGCGACGAGGTGGTCGCTTCCGCGCGACTCGCTCGTGTAGCCGGGGTGCTCGTTCTCGAGGCCGACCGGCTTGTCGAAGCTGACCGAGTCGAGGTTGCACTGGCTCGAGGAGGAGTTGAGCTTGGCGATCATCTCCTGCTCGTCGCGCAGGTGCGTGCGGCCGGCCGTGCCCGGCGCGTAGTTGGCGTAGTAGTTGAACGGCTGATGGTGGAACTGGAACACCTTGTTCGGGCAGTGCGGCCAGGTCGGGTTCGGTGACGAATCCGGATCGGCACAGACGCCCGGGACGTTCCCGTTCGTCCAACCAGGGCCTCCGACGTCGCCGTCGGCGTTCGACCAGCCGCCGGAGTACCACGCCCAGCTGACGCCCGCGGCCGACAGCTCGTCGCCGATCGTCCTCCCGCTCTGCGGCGGTAGCTGCGGTGAGCCCTTGAACGGCTGGAACGGCGGCTGGATCGTGTTCACCGCGTAGTCGCCGCACGCGCGGTTCGCAACCGCCGACGGGCAGAGCTGCGTGAGCTGCCGGTCGAGGACGCTGCCCGTCGCGTGGTAAAGCGGATAGTTGTTCGGCATGCCGTTCGAGTCGATGATCGAATGGTTCGCTACCGGCGCACCGGGCCACGTCGGCGTCGCTGCCGCGATCAGCCACTGATGGTTGAGGAACGAGCCGCCGAACGCGGACTGGAAGAAGTCGTCCGCAATCGCGTAGTGCGGATGGTTTCCGCCGTGCAGGTAGTCGTAGATCGGCAGCGCCTTCGTGTCGTAGTACCCCTGCGTCAGGCCGACGGCGTCACTGCCGGTCGTGTAGCGGTCCTGACGGCCACCGTCCAGCTGGTACTGCTCCTGGTAGAAGCGGTGGACGATGTCTTCGGTGCAGCCGCCCGGGAGGTTCGCCGGGCTCGGCCGCGTGCCGTTCGGGAAGAACGCGCCCGGCTGAGGACACGTACGCGCGTCCTTCGGGATGTACTGCTCGATCGAGAACGGCGCGTTCACGAAGTGGCTGTCGAACGGCGTCGGCGTCGTGGTGTCGTGACATGTGACCGACAACGGAGTCGGCACCGTCAAGTTCACGTCGTTCTGCAGCAAGCACTGGTACGGCGTCCTCGAGGCGGCCTGGCCGACCTGCAGCGTGTGAGCGGCATCCGCGTTCGCTCGGCCGTTCACGCCTTCCCAGCCGCCGTAGAGGTTGTCGAAGCTGTGGTTCTCTTCGTAGATGACGACGATGTGGTCGATCTTCCGCAGCTGGTCGTTCCCCCGGGCGGCCCCCGCCCCGCCCGTAGCGACGATCGCGACCAACCCGATCCCGGCAAACGCGAGCAACGCGCGGCCGGCCCCTCTCAGTCTTCGCATCTTCTCCCCTTGGTCGGTGACCCTTCGGGCGGAAGTCTGACGCAAAAATCCCCGGATGGGGAAACAAGGTGGAGACTAGGCTAGGCCCGATGCGCCTCTGCCTCGTAACGCCGTTCGCCTGGTCGCAGCCGCACGACGTCAACGAGCACGTCGCGGGCGTCGCGGAGGAGCTGCGAGCGCTCGGTCACTCCGTCACGATCCTCGCCTCGTCGAATCGCGCGAAGGAGCTTGCCGCCGGCCGGCGCGCGCTTCTCGACGGCGTCGACGCCGATGTCGTCGCGCTGGGGCCGGCCGTGCCCATCTCCCGCCGGAGCCGGATCGGCGTGCCGGTCGGCGCCCGCGCGAACCTCTCGCTCGCGCTCGAGCTCGGCCGCTTCGACGTCGTCCACGGCTTCGAGCCCGGGCTCCCGTCGCTCTCGTACCTCGCTCTGCGCGACGCCGCGGCCCTGACCGTCGCGACGTTCCTCTCGGCGGAGCGGCTCTCGTATCCGCCCGGCCGGGCGCAGCGGGACCGGCTGCTCGCCAGGGTCGATGCGCTCGTCGCGACGAGCGAGGAGACGGCCGAGGCAGCGGCGGCGCGCTTCCCGGGCCACTACGACGTGATCTCGGAGGGCGTCGACCCGGAGTTGTTCAGGCCCGGACACAAGCGCAACCTGATCGTGCTCGAGTGGCGGCCCATGGAGCGGCCGCTCGTCCGCGGCGTGCTCCGCGAGCTCGCCGCGCTGACCGACTGGGAGCTCGTCCTGTTGCGGACGAAGCCCCTCGCCGGCCGGCCGACGATCCCGCGTTCGTTGCGCGACCGCGTTCACGTGCGGACAGGGCGCGACGGCGCGGCCCGCGCGGCGCTCCTCGCCGAGGCGAGCGTGTTCGTTCCTGCGCTCGACGGGTTGCGGCGCGTGCAGCTCGAGGCGGCAGCTTCGGGCTGCGCCCTCGCGGCGCCGCCGGGCGTGCGCGAGCAGCCTGAGCTTGCCGGCGCCGAGACCGCACGCCTCGCGGAGAGCACGGACTACCGCCTGCGCAGGCAGCAACGCGCGCGCGCCGACGCCGAAGGCCAGTCGTTCGCAGCCGTGGCGCTACAGCTCGACGACCTCTACGGCTCGCTCGCGAAGCGCCGGCACACGTCGCCGACGACGCAGGACCCGCTGCACGACCGGCCGTGGATCCTCGCCGACCTGCACATGCACACGAACTGGTCGCACGACTGCGCCGTCGATCCCGCCGACCTGATCATGTACGCCGAGGCGAACGGGCTCGGCGCCATCGCGGTCACCGACCACAACGTCTTCGGCGGCGCACTCGAGACCGCCGACCTCGCGCGGGACCACGACCTGATCGTCATCCCCGGCGAGGAGATCAAGACGGACGGCCAGGGCGAGGTGATCGGGCTCTTCCTGCACGAGGAGATCCCGCGCGGAATGTCCTTCGCCGACACGGTTGCCGCGATCAAGGCGCAGGGCGGGCTCGTCTACGTGCCGCACCCGTTCGACCGCATGCACTCGATCCCCGAGCCGGCGACGCTTCAGCGCCAGCTCGCCGACATCGACGTCTTCGAGGTCTACAACGCCCGCCTGCTGTTCGAGGCGTACAACGACGAGGCGCTGCGCTTCGCGCGGAAGTACAACCTCACGCCGGGCGCGGGCTCCGATGCCCACGTGCTGCAGGGCGTCGGCACGGGGGCCCTCCGGATGCGGGCGTTCGACGGGCCGGAGGAGTTCCTGCTCAGCCTCCGCTCGGCCCAGGTTTTGAGGCGCCCGCGGTCGCTGGTCTACCTTCAGTCGCTGAAATGGATGGCCCAGGCCAAGGAACGAGTCCGGTAGAGGAGAAAGGTCCCTTGCCATTGCCTGCGACGGACGAGATCTACGAGAAGTACCTCGAGAAGGCGATCGTCGAGATCAACGACCTGGCCCACGAGGTGGCCCAGGCGGCCGGCGCGCGCGTGCCGGTGGTCGGATCCGGGCACCCGCTCGCGGACGTGCTGCTGCTCAAGTACCAGCCGCAGCCGGCTGAGGTGCAGGAAGGGGTCGCGTTCTACGGCCGCGCCGGGCAGGCGATCCTGAAGTCGCTGCAGCGGCTCCACGTCGACCCGATGGCCGTCTACGGCACGAACTGCCTCAAGTTCGCCGACGGGAACGAGGACGAGTCGCGCGCTTTCCTGACCCGCGAGCTGCACATCGTGCAGCCGAAGCTGATCGTCACGATGGGCGAGGCGTCGGTGGAGTTCCTGAACTCGCTCGAGTTCCCACTCGCCGACGCGCTCGGGTACAAGCCGGGCGAGCTGCAGCGCTTCACGGCGACCGTCCAGGCGCTCGTCGTTCCAGACATCGACTCGTCGCTCGACGAGGCTCCTGCGAAGACCCAGTTCTGGAACGCATTCAAGCCTCTCGGCAGCTGGTGGGCGGAACTCCCTCCGTATTGAGGGTCAGGCAGCTCTCGCAAGCCGAGGTAGGCCGCGCGGCCGCCCTGGTAGGGCTCTTGACAGCGCTCGCGCTCTACTACGCCTTCCACGATCGTCTCTGGGACGCCTCGACGTGGTGGGACATCGCGTTCCTCGGCCTCGTACTGATCCCCGCGTGCTTCGCGCTCGTCTGGCTCGTGCTGCCGCTTCGCGCCGCGCGCGGACTGCTCGCCGTCGGCGCGGCGCTGGGCGTGCTCGCCTGGGTGCTCCACGTCGCCGGTTGGAACACGGCGGAGAACTTCGCGAAGCTCTTCGCCGTGACGTTCGTCGGCTTCGCGTTCCTCGAGTACTTCGAGACGCTGAGCTGGGTCGTGCTCGTGTCGCTGATCATCCCCTGGGTCGACGCGTACTCCGTCTGGCGCGGCCCGACGAAGGTGATCGTGACGAAGCACGCGCACGTGTTCACGAACTTCTCGTTCGCCTTCCCGATCCCCGGCGAGACGACCGCGGCGAACCTCGGCCTGCCCGACCTGTTGTTCTTCGCGCTCTTCCTCGCGGCGGCCGCGAAGTACCTGCTCCGGCCCAACCTGACGTGGCTGTTGATGACGCTGTCGTTCGGTGCGACCCTCGCGCTCGCCGTCTGGCGAGATCTCGGCGGCCTCCCGGCGCTGCCGTTGCTCTCGCTCGGCTTCCTCCTCGCCAACGGCGATCTGATCTGGACGCAACTCCGGCGCGACCGGCAGCGCCATGCTGACGCTCGGGGTTGACGCCGCGCGCGGCGGCTGGATCGGCGTCGCGCTGGAAGACGGGCGCTTCGCGGAAGCCGCGCTCGAGCGCCGCTTCCCCGGCATGCTCGAACGCTTTCCCGACGCCGTCCTCGTCGGCGTCGACGTCCCGATCGGCCTGCCCGAGCCCGGTGAACGCCGTCGCGCCGACCTCGAGGCGCGGGACGTAGCCGGCCCGCGAAGGTCGAGCGTCTTCTTCACCCCTTCCCGCGCCGCGCTCGAGGCTTCGACCTACGGCGAGGCACGGGCGATCGCGCCGGGCACCTCGGCGCAGGGGTGGGCCCTGCGCACCGCGATCCTCGACGTCGCGCGCGTCGCGGACCCGCGGGTTCACGAGGTGCACCCGGAAATCTCGTTCGCCGTGCTCGCGGGCGAGCCGCTCGTGTTCGGTAAGCGAACGTGGAACGGTCAGCGCGAGCGCGTACGCCTGCTGGCCGCCGCCGGGATCGAGTTGCCGGATCGCCTCGACGCCGGGCTCGTCGCGGCCGACGACGTGCTCGACGCAACCGTGGCCGCATGGACGGCGACGCGCGTCGCCCGCGGCGAGCACGTGACGGTACCGGGCGACCCGCAGCCCGGCGAGCCGGTCATCTACGCGTAGCCGTCAGTTCCGCGTTCGAGCAGAGCGACGGTCTCGACGTGCGGCGTGTGCGGGAACATGTCGACCGGTTTCGCGCGCAGCAGCGTGTAGCCATAGTCGTCTGCGAGGCGCTTGACGTCGCCGGCGAGCGTCGTCGGGTTGCAGCTGACGTAGACGATGCGCGGTGCGCCGATCTCGCCGAGGCGCTTGAGCGCCTTGCCTGCGAGCCCGGCGCGCGGTGGGTCCACGACGACGACGTCGGGATCGCCGCTGCGGCCGTGCAGCTCCGCTACCGACTGGCCGACGTTGCCCGCGAAGTAGGCGGCGTTGCCGATTCCGTTCAGATCCGCGTTCTCGAGGGCGCACGCGATCGACTCCTCGGAGACGTCGATCCCCCAGACCGTCAGCGCATCGTGCGCGAGCACGAGCCCGATCGTGCCGATGCCGCAGTAGAGGTCGTAGACCGTCTCGTCCCCGGTCAGCGCGGCGAACTCGCGCGCGATGCCGTACAGGCGCTCCGCCATCGCGGTGTTCGTCTGGAGGAATGCGTTCGGGCGGACGCGGAACCGCAGGCCGCAGAGCTCCTCCTCGATCGCCTCCTCGCCCCAGAGCAGCTGGGTCGGCAGGTTCGTCACCTCGGCTGGCGACTCGTTCTCGGACCAGTGGATGGAGCGCACCTCGGGGAACGTGCGCAGCACGTCGACGAAGCCGCCGGTGTCGAACTTCTCGCCGGGCGCCGTCACGAGCTGCACGAGGGCCTGGCCGGTGTTGCGGCCCTCGCGCACGACGAGATGGCGGAGGTAGCCGCTCTGGTCCTCCTGGGAGTACGCGACCAGCCGATCGGTCCGTGCCCATTCGCGCACCGCATTGCGGATCGCGTTGCCGAG
>Ga0075435_100002156_pt1 | contig 12977 bp, 8 predicted proteins | sample RhiMethybrSRZTD4_FD_75302 | JGI IMG/M metagenome (GOLD analysis project Ga0075435, IMG submission 75302) | Populus rhizosphere microbial communities from Tennessee, USA - Rhizosphere MetaG P. TD hybrid SRZTD4 | ecosystem: Host-associated > Plants > Roots > Rhizosphere > Soil | place: USA...
TAACTTGTCGACCATGCTCCCGAAGAAGCGAAAGACGCCGATCAGAAATCGGATGTCGTTCTCACGCGCGTCGGCAACCGGCTTGCCGTTTTCGAGGGAAAGAAGATCCGCAAGCTCGTTTGCATGCTCATGGAGAAGGTCGGCGCAGGAGAGAAGCAACCCCGCTCGCTCCGCGCGAGTTCGCCAACGCCAGTCGCGAACAAATGCCTGATGCGCCGACTCGACAGCCGCATTCATCTGCTCCGTACCGCCACCCTGGACGATCGTGATGACCTTGCCTGTCGCGGGATTCTCCACCGAGAATCTGTCGGCGTGGTCGTCTGACGACCAGCGGTACCGGGTGAGGTCTGCGAGAGTTGGAACAGCCACGTTATCCTCCTTCAGGCCATGTGCTTCTCGAACCACTCGAGCGCCGGCTCTGGACGTCGCTGAAACTCGAGGTAGCCATCCCAGCGTGCGGACGTGTCGCGGATCCAATGGAGCTTCTTGTCGGCGACCGGGATGTTGTCGAACATCGTCTGCACGTCGCTGGGGTCCGTGAGCACATCGTCGTGGACTTGAAACAGGAACGTGGGTACGCAGACGTGTTTCGCCCATTCCTGTGGCGCCCGAGGGCCGAATCCGATGCTCGTACGCAAGACGAGTCGTTGTTCCAGGTCCTGGATGCGATCGGCAGGTATTCCGAAGAGGGCCAGGCGCCGCGTCATGATGACCTTCATCGTGACCGGCTGAGGGCCCACGAGGCATCGCACCCCGTCGAAGGCGTGACGATCCTTTGTCATCGCGCAGAACGTAGAACTGCAGCCCAGGCAGCGGCTGAAGAGACCGATCGTCATGTCGCGCGTGTCGCGCCGATCGCGAACGTATCGCAGTGAGCCGAGGACGTCGCGAGACTCGAAGATTCCGCTGGAGGCGATCCCGCCGTTGGCGGCGCCACTCAGACCGAAGTTGCGCAGGTCGTATGCAAGCACGTTGTACCCGGCGTCATGCAGGATCTTGTAGTCGGGGATGAAGTTCACCTCGAACGCATTGCCGCTTGCACTCCAAATCGATCGCCACGGCTCCAGGTGCGCCGGAATCCCGGAGCGATTGAACCCCATCGGATGATTCGCGATGATCAGTTTGTCTGACCCGTCGGCTGGAATGAACCAACCCTCAAGTGGCACACCGTCGAGCGCCGGAAAGGTGACCTCCTCGTACACCAGATTCTGCTCGGACGGGGCATGCATGATCGGCGAACGAAGCTGCCGTGCGAACGAGTCGGCCGTCGCGTCGAGGATTCGATCGATCTGCTCATCGGTCGGCGCCGGCGCGTGAGCGAGCGTGGTATTGGACATTTGTTCTCCTCGGGCGCAACCTGCGTTACGCCATGACGCGCGGCTTCAACACGTCTTCACACCACTGCCGGAAGCTTGTGGGCGTCGTGGATTGCGGAGTCCGCGATTCGGCCGTGTCGAGTCCGTGGTCGTAGGCGACCCACATGTCGAGGTTGGCCTGGGCCATCGCCTCGGACATGCCGCGCTGCAGCAATCTGGTTTTGAAGGCCTCGGCGGCGATCTCTTGGAACCGCACCGGCTTGCCGAGCACCTCGGACATGATCGTCGCCATGTCGTTGTACGAGATGTCTTCTGGACCGAGGACGGGGACGCTCCCGACTCCACTCCACGACTGATCGAGCAGCAGTTGGGCCGCGGTCGCGGCGATGTCGCGGGTGCAGGCGCTGGGCTGCTTGAGATCGCCAGAAATCGGCAGCGAAAAGATGCCTTGCTTCTTGATTGACTCGACCTGGCGGAGCAGGTTGTCCATGAACGACGGGTTGGTCACGGCCCGGTAATGAACGCCCGTGGTCGCGATGAGGTCGTCCATCTTGAGCGACGCCGTGACGAGACCGGCGTGCGCCGCGGCCGGCGTCCCTCGCCCGAGCGCCGAGATGCCGACCACTCGCTTGACCCCCTGCGTCTTGAAGGCGGCGCATGCCGGCCGAGTGAAGTCCAGGTACGCGGCGTCCACGGTCGTGGCGTGCGGATCCGGTGGCACGAGCCAGAACACCGCATCCGCGCCCGCAAACGCCTCGTTCACGACGGCGGCATCGCCGTGCGAGCCCTGCACGACTTCGATCCGTTCGCGGACATAGGAGGGGAGGCGCAACGGGTCACGCGCGATCACCCGAATCGGCTCGTCACTACGAAGGATGCTCTCAAGAACCTGGTGACCGATGGCGCCGGTGGGCGTGGTAATGATGATCATGTTTGCCACGATAGGCCGTTCGGGGGAGCGACGTCTTACACGGGGTGCGCGCGGGTTCCACAAAAGTGCGCTTATGTTCCGGCTCGGCTGGCATGCCTTTGCCTCATCAGGTCAGCCCGCGGTGGATTGGATGTTTCGAGCATGCCTTAAGCGCTAAAGTGTTTGGATGACCCCGTCTATTGGGCGGTCAGACACCGGCGCCTCACGGTCGATTCTCTCGCCCGTGTTTCTTGGGCCCGCCACCTTGCTTCAATCAAGCGCCCCGCTGAACTGGGGAGGCGTTCTTGTTGAAAAGTACGGCTGTCGTCCGGGAGAGCGGAGCGCGGGCAACGTGCTGGACGCGCCGGTGCTCGCGATGTTGTGCTCGCCCGCCTGGCGAGGTGAACACGTCGCTGCCGACGGCACGTTCGCATCACACAGCAAGACGGTCGGCGCCTTGACAGTCGTGCCAAATGGGCCTCTCCCCGCGGCGCGCTCCTTTCGTCAGTGCGATCTTCTGTACTGTGCGTTCGACCAGAGTCTCGTGTCAGAGGTCCGCAACGAAATCGAGGGAGAAGTTCCCCCGTCGCTTGGCTTACGCTCGTGCGTTCGTGATCACGCGATCTCCGAGATTCTCAATCTGTTGTTCGGGGAAGTTGAGCTCGGCGGTGTGTCGACCAGGCTGTACATCGACTCGCTCGCCCACGCTCTCACGGTACGCTTCCTGTTTTTGGGTGAGCGCACGCTTGGGCAGGCACGCGGACCGGCGACTCTTACTCGACGAAAACTGTCTCGTGTTCAGGAGCTCATTGAGAGCCGTCTGCATGCGGAGCTTACCCTTCAGGAACTCTCGGTGGCAGTCGGCTACAGCCGCAGTCATTTCCTCCGGGCGTTTCGCGCAACCACGGGCGTGACGCCGCATCGCTACCTGCTGAATCGGCGAATCGAGCGCGCCCGCCGATTGCTCGGCGAACCGGATATGCGCATTGCGCAAGTCGCATACTGTTGCGGATTCTCGAGTCAGGCTCACTTCACGCTTGCATTTCGGAAGGTGTGTGGGCTCACGCCGGGCGAATACCGACGCGAGCTCTAAATGAAGATCGTCCAGCAAACCATCCCATCCCTTAGACTAGCCGTTGTTCACGCGCCGGCGGGCAGTTCGTCAGGCGCAAATCCATTGGAATTCCGTTCGGGTTCAATGTGGCCGCGCCTTCGTCGACGCGGAATCCCTCGAGCGTGTCGGCCGCGTGTTCGCGCGCATCGTGCTTCAATACGGCCGCGTCTTCGTCGACGCGGAATCCCGCGCAACGTGATGAATCAGACCCTCATCCACGCCGCTTCAATGCGGCCGCGTCTTCGTCGACGCGGAATCAGACCGCTCGCAAACCCCTTTCGCACGTGCCATTTGTCTCGCATGTTTCGAGCGGCGCCCAATTGCTAATCCCGAATCGCTCCCTCTCGTTCGTAGAACGAGCCCCTGGCGCGAACGGTTCAGTCAGAAAGCTCGGCCCTACATTCGCGCTGTTTTCCGATTGAATACGTGTGAGCGCGTATGCGAATGTGCGCCCGACGGAGGGCGTATGAGCATCCCTGTCACCGTGAAGTCGACGCTGTCCTGCATGGCATTTGTGCTGACGTTGTGCAGTGCGAGCATCGCGTCGGCGCAGGAGTTCCGCGCGACGATCACCGGCCGCGTCACCGACCCGAGCGGATCCGTAATTCCAGGTGCCACGGTCACCGTCGCCAATACGCAGACCGGCGAAGTGGCCGTCGGCGTGACGACGACCGACGGGGTGTACACGATCCCGTTCCTCAGGCCTGGTCTCTATACCGTGTCGGCGGAGCTCACCGGTTTCCGCAAAGTCACACAGCCGAACGTGCGGCTCGAAGTCGGTCAGACCTCCGCGGTCAACTTGCAGCTGCCGCTCGGCGAATTGAGCGAGAACGTGACCGTCGCCGCCGAATCGCCGCTGCTCGAAACGTCGAAGGCGGATCGCGGGCTCGTGATCGACAACGAACGCGTCACGGAGCTGCCGCTGAACGCGCGCAATCCGTTCATGCTGTCGTATCTCTCGCCGGGCATCACCTACAACGGACCGGCAATCTACCAGCGGCCGTTCGATAACGGCGCGATCGCCGACTGGTCGATCAACGGCGGCCAGAACCGCAACAACGAATTTCTGCTCGACGGCGCGCCAAACAACTCGATTCAAGGCGGCAACAACATCGCGTACGTGCCGCCGGTGGACGCGGTCCAGGAGTTCAAGATCGTCACCAACAGCTACGACGCGCAGTACGGACGCACCGCCGGCGGCGTCATCAACGTGTCGTTGAAATCCGGCACGAACCAGTTTCACGGCAGCACGTACGAGTTCGCGCGCCGCAAGGAGCTCGACTCGAACGAATACTTCTTCAAGGTGAATAACCGCGAGAAGCCGGACCACAAGCTCGATCAGTACGGGTTCCAGGTGGATGGCCCGGTCTCGATTCCGGGTCTGTACGACGGCCGGAACAAAACGTTCTTCATGTTCAACTACGAGGGCTACAAGGAAGCGACGCCCAATCCCGCGACTTACACCGTGCCGGACGAAGCGCAGCTGCGCGGCGACTTCAGCAACCTCCGTGACGCGCAGGGACGGCTGATCACCATCTTCGATCCCGCGACCGGCCGGCTGGAGAACGGTCAATGGGTACGCGATCCGTTTCCGGGCAACCGCATTCCGCCGGGCCGGATCGATCCCATGGCGCTGCAGTTCACGCAGTTCTTTCTGCGGCCGAACTCGACGCCGCCGGCGGGCAACGATCCGTGGCGCAACAACTACGTGTTCGCCCCGAACCTCGCGTACGACACGTTCCGGAACATCGCGACGAAAGTCGATCAGAACATCAGCGACAAAACGCGGATGTTCGTGCGCTACGCGTACAACAAGCGCACCGAGCAGCGCAGCACGAACGGCATCCTGAGCGGGCCGGCGCAGGACGGCCAGCTGCCGCTCTGGCGGATCAACCACAGCGGCGTCGCCGACTGGGTGCGGACGGTCAGCCCGTCGCTGGTCATGAACATCCGCGCCGGGTTGAATCAGTACCTCGAGCTCGCGCGGTCGGATCCCGGTCTGAGCTTCAATCCGGCGGAGCTCGGCTTCCCCGCGTCGCTGGTCAGCCAGCTGCCGAACAAAGTGTTCCCGCGCCTCAATTTCGTGACGACCGGCTCCGCGCCGAGCGGCTTTGGCGCGTCGACCGGCGGCACGACCGAGTATCAGAATCTGGGCCGCAACAGCCGCAACAGCGAGACCACGACCGGCTTCAGTTTCCAGCCGAACTTCTCGTGGGTGAAGGCGGCGCACAACGTGCGCGGCGGCCTCGATATGCGGCTGACGTGGTATACCCGGGAAATCAACACGAACCTGTTCGTCTTCACGTTCGATCGCCGCTTCACCCAGCGCGTGTTCAACTCCGCGGATCCGCTCAGCGGCAACTCGGTCGCGTCGTTTCTGCTCGGCGCGCCGGCGTTCGGCGTCATCGAGAACAACTTCTACCCGACGTTCCGCTGGAACTACTACGCGCCGTGGATTCAGGACGACTGGAAGGTGACGAACCGATTCACCGTGAACCTCGGTCTGCGCTGGGATTTCAACACGCCGGTGTTTGAAGAGCAGGATCAGATCAACTACGGCTTCGATACGCAGTCGATCAATCCAGTCTCGTCACGCATCAACCCGGCGCAGTTTCCGGGCTATCAGGTGCGCGGAGGTCTGGGCTTCGTCGACGTGAACGGCAATCCGAAGTATCCGTATCAGTGGGATCGGAACAACATTCAGCCGCGCGTCGGGTTCGCGTATCTGCTCGGCGACAAAACCGTTCTCCGCGGCGGGTACGGCCTCTACTACATCAACGTCGTGGGCACCTCGGCGTCCAACGGCTTCGGCATCCAGACGCCGCTGATCACCTCGCTCGACGGCGATCGCACGACCACGTTTCCGTTCTCGAATCCGTTCTCACAGGGCGTCGCCCAGGCGCCCGGCTCGTCGCTGGGTCTGGAGACGTTCCTCGGTCGAACCGTGAGCTTTTCGAACCCCGGCTTCGTGAACCCGTACGTGCATCAGTTCTCGGTCGGCGCGCAGCGCGAGCTGCCGTGGCGAACGACTGTGGAGGTGTCGTACGTCGGCAGCCGCACGGTGCAGGAGCAGAACCGCTGGGGAGGGTACAACGAGCCGCCGGTATCGCTGCGCGATCGATGCGACCCGACGAAGGGCGGCAGCGTGGCGTTCTGCAACGAGCTGCTGCCGAATCCGTTCTATCAGGTACCCGGGCTCGAAGGCACGGCGCGGTTTACGAGCCCGACGCTCTCGCGGTACGAACTGTCGCGGCCCTTCCCGCAGTTCGGTCCGATCACGATGTTCGATCGGAACGACGGCCACATCTGGTACAACTCGGCGCAGTTCGTCGTGAACAAGCGCATGTCGACGGGCTTCTCGCTCGCCGGCACGTACACGCTGTCGAAGATGATCGAGGAGAACGGTGGTGACAACGTGATTGGCGGAAACAATAACGTGAACCCGCTCATCACCGACGTCGACCGCATTGTCCAGAAGTCGCCGTTCGAGTCCGACCGGCGCCATCGGGTCACGATCTCGGGCGTCTATCACCTGCCGTTTGGCCGCGACCAGAAGTTCCTGGCCTCATCGAGCTCCATCGTCAACGGCATCGCCGGCGGATGGGAAGTGGCGGGCATGTGGCTGTTCAACAGCGGCCGTCCGTGGGGTTTGCCGCAGAACGTGTATTACGTGAGCGACGCCGCGATCAACGACATCGACTTCAGCGCTCCCGTCATCCGCGGCGTGAAGAACTGCGTGGCGCAGATGAACGACGCCGGCGTGGTGACGATGCTCGGCTACTCGGTCGCGGCCGGCTGCACGACGCCGAATTTCATCATCAGGCCGAATTACACGGCCGGCGCCGTGAACTTCCGCGACAACGAGATCCGGCGGCCGCCCTTCTATCAGTTCGACCTCAACTTCGCAAAGACGACGCAACTGACCCACGGCATGCGTCTGCAGCTGCGGTTCGAGCTGTTCAACGTGCTGAACCAGACGGTTTACGACGAGCGGCAGTACGAGAACAATCCGACGAACCCGCTCTTCGGCACGATCGACAGATCGGTCGTGCGCCAGTCGAACTTCCCGCGGTACGGACAGCTCGGGATCAAGCTCCTGTTTTGACGCGGCGCTTCACGTCTCGTGTGCCGTGCGCGGTCGTCGCCACGTTCGCCGCTACGGTACTCGCCTCGCCGCCCTCTCCGGGAGGAAACTGGCGGCGGGCCGAGTACCGCGACCTGCCGCACGCCATCCAGTCACAGTGGTCGACCGCTTCGGCGTTCGATGCGTTCCTGCATGGCGTCGAGAATGACACGCGGCGTCGCGTCGCCGACGGCGAACGCGAACATCTGATTTACTACGCGCTGCAATCGAACCGTTTCACGGCGCGGCCACGTATCGAGCCGGCCATCAGCAGTCGGCAGTTCGTGGCGAAATTGTCAGAGAACGATCGCGGACGGTTGCTGGATGATGGTTCATTTCTGCCCACCGCCGGATGGCCGCAAGCCGAGCGCGCGCGCATTGACGATCTCCTTGCAGCGCTCGAGAAGCGCCCGGCCGACGTGAGGCTCGCCTACTTCAGACAACTACTGTCGCCTGAGGGCGGACCGCTGCCGGTCGCAGAATCGCTGTACCCCGATTACGTGCGCGTGGCGCGATTTCTCTATCGCAAGGAATTTCTCGACGGCGGTCCAGCGCAGGTATCGGAGCTGTATCGATCGCGCGCTCACAGTTCGGACACACAGATCGAAGCAGGCTTCGGCGTATATGCCGGTCTCGCCACGATTCACGCCCTCGATTCGAGCCTGCGCGTCCGCGACGTCCTGATCGTGGGACCCGGGCTCGATTTCGCTCCGCGGACCGATCTCATCGACGCCGTGCCGCCGCAGAGTTACCAGCCGTTTGCCGTCGCGGATGCGCTGCTGGCGCTGTCGCTCGCGTCGGACTCGGACCTGCGAATCCACTCCGTGGACGTGAACCCGCGCGTCGTCGATTACATCCGCGGAGCGGCGCGCGGGCAGGTGACGCTGCACGTCTTCACGGGAATCGGTGAAACGCCGAACCGTCGGTACACCGACGATTTCAAGACTTACGTGGATCGGCTTGGGCGAGCGATTGGACGCGAAGCAACCGCGCCGCGGGGAGTTGCCGCGGAACGGCGTTACGCGCATTCGATCGCCGTGCGGCCGGCGATCGCACACGCGATGACTGCCGGCCTGACGAACATCATCACAGAGCGTCCGAGCGCGCCGGCGTATGACGTCGTCATTGCGACCAACCTGCTCACGTACTTCGACGATCGCGAGCTCGCGCTCGCGCTCGCAAACATCGAGGCGACGCTGCGGCCAGGCGCTTACCTGCTCCACAACGAATCGCGCGCCGGGCTCGCCGAAGTTGCCGATGCCGTCGGAATTCCCGTTCTGCAGATGCGAACGGTCGTCCTCGGCGGCCGGGCCGGATCGCCCGGTCAGCCGTTGTACGATGCCGTGTGGCTCCATCAGAAATCGAGGATCCCATGAAAGAAGCGTTGGCGCTTCGCGTTGCAATGGCCGCAGCGATGTTGAGCGCGTGCGTCGGCGCCGCTGCAACGGATTTGACCGGACGATGGGTGGCGCGCGTGCCGAATGGCGACGGCACGTCTCGCGAGACCGTGTTCGTGCTGAATCAGGATGGATCGATGCTCACCGGCAGCGTGATCAATCCGACGAACGAGCAGCCGATCGTCGACGGCCGCGTTGAGGGCACCAACCTTACGTTCGCAACCGCTCCGGCGAACAACCTGCAGAATCGAACCGCATACCGCGGCGAGCTTGCGGGTGAAGAGTTGACGATCACGGTCTCGCGGCGCGGACGTCCCGATCAAACATTGACGGCGCGCCGCGGACCCGACAGCGCGGGCCGGCTGCCGCCGCGCATTGCTCCGCCTGCGCTCCACCCGGTACGCGACAACGGCCTCGCGCGGACGCCGCCGATGGGTTGGAACAGCTGGAATCGATTTCGCGGCGAAGTGAGCGACGCGATCGTGCGCGCGATTGCGGATGCAATGGCCGCCAACGGAATGAAGGATGCCGGCTACGCGTACGTGAACATCGACGATACGTGGGAAGCCGGCCGCGACGCGTCGGGGCGGATTCTCACGAACAGGAAATTTCCCGACATGAAAGCACTCGCGGATTACGTTCACAGCAAGGGGCTGAAGCTTGGAATCTACTCGTCGCCCGGACCGTTCACGTGCGCCGGCTACGAAGGCAGCTACGGCCACGAAGAGGACGATGCGAGAACGTACGCGGCGTGGGGGATCGATTATCTGAAATACGACTGGTGCAGCGCTGCGCGCTTGTACGCCGACAGCGACATGCAGGCTGTCTATCAGAAGATGGGCGACGCGCTGCTCGCGACGGCCCGGCCGATCGTATACAGCTTGTGTCAATACGGCCGTAATGACGTGCAAAAGTGGGGCGCGGATGTCGGCGGCAATCTGTGGCGCACGACGGGCGACATCAGCGACACCTGGGAATCGATGTCCCGTATCGGGTTCGGTCAGGGTCCGCTCGCGCCGTTTGCGACGCCGGGACACTGGAACGATCCCGACATGCTCGAGATCGGCAACGGCGGCATGTCGGAGGTCGAATACCGGACGCACATGAGCCTGTGGGCGCTCCTCGCGGCGCCGCTCCTCGCAGGCAACGATCTCCGCGCCGTGCAACCGGAGATCTTGAAGATTCTCACCAACCGCGAGGTGATCGCGATCGATCAGGATGCGCTCGGACGACAGGGGCGTCGCGTGAAGAAAGATGGCGACGTCGAGATCTGGGTCAAGCCGCTCAGCGGCGGCGCGCACGCTGTTGGTCTCTTCAATCGTGGTGAGACGACGGCGAACGTCACCGTGTCGTGCGATGAGTTGCAGTTGTGCGGCGGTTACACGATTCGCGACGTGTGGGCGGGAACAGACGTCGGCAAGTTCGGCGCGAGCGACTCGACGTCAGTTCCGAGGCACGGCGTCGTGTTGCTGCGGGTTGCCCGGTCAGGTTCAGCAAGCGGCCATATGTGATGCGAACGCTCCGCGAGCGCGCACTCACCGTCGGCCGTCGCCAAGATAATGAAGTACATGACGAGGTTCGAGAAGAGCATGCCACCGGCCTACGTCGTCGGTCCGCGCTCAACTGCGAGTGTTTCTGCACGAACGGACGCAGGGAAATAGACTTTCAGAACTCAACGTGCAACCGCCCGCTGAATACGGTCACCGGACCCCGATCCTGGTTGTAGCCAGGATTCACGATGCGCTGAAAGTCGGCGCTCCCGGACACGCCGCGCCACACGTGCGCGGTGTAGTAGAACTCGACAATGTTTTCGCGACCGTAAGTCAGCGCGCCGTCACCCAACAGAAATCCGCTCCCGCCGAGCGCCAGATAGCGAGCGTGATCCTCTGACAGCCCATTCGTGACGAACGCGCCGCCAGCCTTGTCGAGCGGGCGATGCCAGCGCGAACCCGCGTAGTCCGCGCCAAACGCCAGCGAATGGTGCACTTCGGTATAGGCGAACGATTCATGACGCGGTTCGTTCCGACCCCACCGAGCGAAGCCACGCAACTCCGACGTGATCTGCTGCTCGGCATTCAGCCCGAAGCCATACTTGATCGTTCCCTGTTGCCGCGTGTGCTCAATTGTCGGGACCGAATCGATACCGTTCTCGAACTGTTGCACGGCCTCGCGGTAGTCGCCCATGTCCGCGTGGTTGACGTAAGACAGCACGCGCACAGTCGTCGGTCGCCGCCAGATCGTCGGGTGCCATTCGAGCTCAAGATTCTCAGCGTGGGCGCGTGTGATGTTCCAGTCCAAGTCAATCCCATTCGCAACCTTCGGCATCAGCATCTCGGCGAACCGCAGTGCCCACGCGCCTTCGTGATACTCGATTATGGCTCCCCAGGTGTAGCCGCGCGTGTCGGCGGCATAGTCGTAGGCCCCGTTGTTGTCCACCGTCCAGTTCATGAACTGCAAGTGGCTGTCGCTGCCGACCGCGTTCAGATCGAAGAAGTCCGCTGTGCCGAACTTGCCCACGCGCCATTCGATTCGGCGCACCGGCACGAAGTGCGAGAACGCCAGCGGATTGGGATCAACGTTCGTGCGCTCTGACCCGAGCGGAATCGTCTGGTGCACCATTACGCGCGCCAGATACGGAGCCGCACCAAGCGTCGGATTCCTCACCACGTCAAGATCCGTGAACCCCGCAAGACCGAGCGCATCGCTGATGCCGCGCCCGCCCGCACTCTCCACGTCGAAGATGAACTCAGTGCCGTTCGTCACGCGGACGCCCGTGTAGAGCGTCAGCAGCGTTGACGTCGCGTGCTCAGCGGTCGGGCGCAGACTGTGATCGCCCGAATACGGTGCCAGAAACGCGGGATGCGCCTGAAAAATGACGTTTGCCTGTCCCGACAGCCACAAGCGATCCGTGTCCGGTCGGTCGAACACCGTCGTTGGCTCGGACGGCTCGGTTGGCTGTTGTGCATACCCGGCGCGAACGCCCGAAAGGAGCGTCAGCGCACAGACGGCCGCGATGATGCGCGGATGCATCGGTCGGGACGCAAGGAGCCACCCCATCATGCACCACCGCGCATCGTCATCCACACCATCGCCACGAGGACAACCATGACGATGCTGGTCGAGACCGCGACCACGTTCGCGAACAGCGTGTTCGTGTAGCGTCGCATCAACTCCATCACCAGTCAGGGTGCGCCATGAACGCGGAGACGGGATAGGCGAAATACACCAATGACAGCACCAGCAGCAGACGTTCAACGTTCGTACAGCGACCGGTAATGATGCGAACGGCACCGTTGTCCGACGTTTGGTACGCCAGAAATCCAAACCCGTCCGGATGGCCGCGTCCTCGGACTGATCGGAGTAAGGGCCCGTCCGGAAATAACTGCACCATCGCGGTCGTCGATGCGTCCCGCCGGGCTGCGTTGCTCGTCGCTTGCATACTCCCGGTATGCGCGCTCCTCGCGCCTTGCCGGGCGGGCGCCTCGACGCCCAGGATGACGGCCCCAGCGAAGCGAAGCTCCGCCTTAAACCAATGGGTGCAGAAGCGGATCTTCGTTACTAGCGTGGCGGACGTCGCCGACGACCGCAATCACGGGTGACGAAGCACATGGCTCACTTTATTCACTTTGTCCAACAGTACTCCGCGACTCTCATCGACCCCTACGGGCGGCGGTACGTCGCGAAGAGTTTACGGTGCATGTCGGCCGGACTGGAACGAGAGGCCGCACCGATCGATCTGCAGGATGAGAAACCGAGCGTTGCAGCCATTGAGGAATTAGAGTCAAACGGCCAAGTGCGACAAGAACGTTCAGCTGTCTTGAACCAGCTTATTAGTTGCTCCTGAATGCCTGGGCGGCTGATGACGTTCCTCTGCGGGCGGGAGGAAGCCGGTCACCGATCACGAAATAGTGACCAGCCGGCACGTCCACGTCATGACGCGCACCAGGTCGCCGCGCTGGAAGTTCGCAGCCTACCGATGGCTGAGAAGGTTTCAGTGTTGCGCAGCGAAAAATACGTGGCAGAACGCGCCGCGGGAGCGATCTCAAATCGACGCGTCGCCGTCGCTGAATGTGACGATCCAGCAATTTCGCACACCGATACAGCTTGCGATCTCGCG
>Ga0075435_100002159_pt1 | contig 12972 bp, 11 predicted proteins | sample RhiMethybrSRZTD4_FD_75302 | JGI IMG/M metagenome (GOLD analysis project Ga0075435, IMG submission 75302) | Populus rhizosphere microbial communities from Tennessee, USA - Rhizosphere MetaG P. TD hybrid SRZTD4 | ecosystem: Host-associated > Plants > Roots > Rhizosphere > Soil | place: USA...
AAACGTTGCGCCGCAGCTGCAGTCGGCCGGGCTGCTCGTGGTCGCGAACATCGGCGGCTCGACGGTCACGAAGGGCCTGTGGCCGAAGTGGAACGGCCCTCTGGACGGCGCCATGGAGGAGTCCTACACGAACGGCGGCGCCGGCCGCGACTCCGTGCGCAACGGCCTCTGGCCGGCGAAGTTCGGCCACAACCTATGGTCGGAGACGCACGGCAAGCTCAGCCTCAACCATGCCGTCACCCGCACGCGCAGCGGCGCCCGCTACGCGCTCGCGACGATGCTGCTGGCGGAGAACGGCCGCAGCGTGCTGTACGCGTCGACCAACTATACGAACGAAGTGTGGTGGCCGGAGTATGACCTGACGAAACGGCTAGGCAGCGCGCTCGGCCCCTACCGCGTGTTACGTAACGGTGACTACCGCCGGAACTTCACACACGGCGTAGTCCTGGTGAATCCGCATGCAAACGCGACGAAGGCCGTCCACCTCGGCGCCACATATATCGGCTCCGGCCTGGGACGCGTACGAACGGTGAAGCTCCGGCCGACGAGCGGCGTCGTGCTCCTGCGCTCATGACGTTGATGCGCTGACGAGGTCGCGGTAGAGCTCCGTCGTCCGCCTGGCCGCCTCCTCCCACGAGAACTCGGCCCTGGCGTGCGCGAGCACCCGCGCCCGCACGTCGGGGCCGTCGTCGAGGTGCCGGAGGATCGCGTCGGCGAGCGCGCGCGCGTTGCCGGCGGCCGAGACGAAGGAGCGGTCGTACGCCAGCTCCGGCAGCGAGCCGAGGTCGCTCACGACCACCGGGACGCCTGCGGCGATCGCGAGCATCCCGACGCCGCTCTGGCTGGCCTGGGTGTAGGGCAGGGCGACCAGCCGGGCCTGCGCCAGAATGCCGTCGACCTCGGCCTCCGAGATATAGCGCGCCATGAGCGTGGTGCGTGGGTCGTCCGGGACGAGCCGGGCCGCCTGGCCCTCCCCGGCGACGACCAGGCGCGCATCCGGACGCCGCTCCCACACATGCTGCATCGCGGCGACGAGCACCTCGACCCCCTTGTACTGCTCGAGCCGGCCGAACAGCAGCACGACCGGCTCCGCCGCCGCCGGCAGCGGCTCGGCGCGGGCGTCGGTGCCGTGGTGGATGACGGCGATCGGCCGGCGCGGGCCGATGATCGGCCGCAGCTCGGGCACGAGCGCCTGGCCGTGGACGATGAACCGGTCGGCGCGGTGGAACCAGCGCCGGAACGCCCAGTTCTCGCTGCGGGTGAGCTCGGGCGCGCCGGGATGGCCGAGAGGATCGTGCACGGTCAGCACGGTGGGGTAGCCGGCGGTGAGCGCGAGCAGTCGGGGGTCGTGGTTCTCGTGCACGTGGACGACGTGCGGCCGCCACCGGCGCACGGCGCGGCGGATGCCGAGCAGCGCCGGCACCGCCGTGGCGGATCGCACCCGTCCCGGCACGACCAGCACCCGGATGCCGTCGCCGCGGAGCCGGTCGTGCACCTCGTCGCGCTCGTGCTCGAGGCCGCCGAACTCGAGCGCATGCGACCGGCAAAGTATCGCTACGTCATGACCGGCGTGTACCAACGATCGCGCCTGTTGCGATCCGTACTTGAAGAGGAAGTCGCAGACGATCAGGATGCGCACGGCGCGCGCAAGGTACCACAGCGGTGTTGCGACACCCCGGCCGCCGCGGACGTCGGGTAGTCTGCGGCCGTAGCGCCTCGCCATGTCCCACGCGCCGGCCCGCACACTTCCCCTGGTGGACCTCTCGCACGTGAACGCCGTCGTGGAGCAGGACGTGCTCGCCGACCTCGCCGAGATCGTCGCGACAGGGGCGTTCACGAACGGGCCGCACGTGGCGCGGTTCGAGGAAGCGTTCGCCGCCTACGTGGGAGCGGGCGAATGCGTCGGCGTCGCCAGCGGGCTCGACGCGCTGCGGCTGGGCCTGATCGCGGCCGGGGTCGGGCCGGGCGACGAGGTCGTCGTACCCGCGCTCACGTTCGTCGCCACCTTCGAGGCCGTCAGCCAGGCCGGCGCGACACCGGTCGTCGCCGACGTGGGCGAGAGCGACTACCAGCTCGACCCGGCCGCGGCCGCCGCGGCGGCCGGCCCGCGAACGCGCTTCCTCCTGCCGGTGCACCTGTACGGGCAGATGGCGGACATGCGCGCCCTCGCCGGTGTCGCCCGGGCCGCCGGGATCGGGATGCTCGAGGATGCCTGTCAGGCCCACGGCGCCGAGCGCGACGGCGTCCGCCCCGGCGCGCTGTCGGCGGCGGCCGCCTACAGCTTCTACCCGACCAAGAACCTGGGCGCGATGGGCGATGCCGGAGCGCTCCTCACCGGCGATCCCGCACTCGCCGGACGGGTGCGGACGCTCCGCCAGCACGGCGAGCGCAAGGGGCACCGCTCGGAGCGGATCGGCTACACGGCCCGGCTGGACACGGTGCAGGCGGCGGTGCTCCTGCGCAAGCTGCCGCACCTGGACGGCTGGAACCGCGAGCGGGCCGCGGCGGCCGCGCTCTACACCGAGGCGCTGGCCGGGGTCGGCGACGTGCGGACGCTGCCCGTGCCGGCCGGCAGCCGGCCGGTGTGGCACCTCTATCCGGTACGCACCTTCCGTGCCGAGGGCCTGCGGGCGCATCTGGCCGACCGCGGCATCGCCACCGGCCGCCACTATCCCGAACCGCCGCACCTCTCCGCCGCATACGCCTCGCTCGGCCACCGCCCCGGCGCGTTCCCGCTCGCCGAGCGCCTGTCCGCCGAGCTGGTCTCGCTCCCGCTCTATCCCGGCATCGGCGAGGAAGGGGTCGGCCGGGTGTGCGACGCGATCAGCGAGTTCTTCGACGATGCCGTCTGAGCCCGCCAACGAGGCGCCGTACCGGCTGATCTCCGCCGTCGACTTCGGCGCCGACGTGTTCGTCCACTCGTTCACGAACCTGTACGGCTGCCGCATCGGCGCCGGAGCGCGCGTCGGCCCGTTCGTCGAGATCCAGGCCGGCGCGGTCGTCGGCGCCCGCTGCAAGATCCAGAGCCACACGTTCATCTGCTCTGGTGTCGAGATCGGCGACGAGGTGTTCGTCGGCCACGGCGTCATGTTCGTGAACGACCGCCGGCCGCGGGCGACGACGGACGCCGGCGAGCTCAAGGGCGGCGCCGACTGGGAGCTCGAGGGCTCGGTCGTCGAGCGGGGCGCGGCGATCGGGTCGGGCGCGGTGATCCTGGCCGGCGTGCGGATCGGCGCCGGCGCGCTCGTCGGCGCGGGTGCCGTCGTCACGCACGACGTCGCCCCGGGCGAGACGGTGGCGGGCAACCCGGCCCGCGCCCTCGCGCCGCGCGCCTAGATGATTGATTCCACACCTCGCGCGCCTGGACGTCAGGCTGTTGGCGGGGGTTCGGGTTGCTGGTGGGGCTGCGCCTCGGTGTCTGCGTCATCGCAGACACCTCGGACCGCGGTCAAGGGCATTCGTCCTTGACCGCTTTGCGCCGCGCGCCTAGCGATCGAGCAGCCGCCGCACGCCCAGCGAGCGGCCGCGCAGGGCCAGGGCGGTCGACAGCATTCCCGACGCGGCCGCGCCGCGCGTGAGCCCGTACGTCTCGATGCCCGGGTCGGACGTCGCGAAGCGCTCCTTGTAGGCCGAGCCGCCGCGGCCGAACCGGAACTCGCGCATGCCGTCTTCGAGGGCCGCCTGCACGGCGTGGGCGAGCAGCACGAAGCCGACCTGCCCGCCGGCGAAGCGGGGATCGCGGCCGGCCTGATAGCCGGACTCGGCGCCGGCGAAGCGGAAGCCGTACAGGGCGGCCACCGGCCTCCCGTCGACCTCGAGGAACGACAGCCGCAGCCAGCCGCGGTCGAAGGCCAGCCGGGCGAACTCGCGGTGGAAGGCGGCGGCCGCGAGGAACGGCGTCTCCTGTCCGTCCCAGCGCGCGCGGTGGAGGGCGAACAGCGTGTCGAGGTCGCGGTCGAGCCGGTCGCGGTCCGTCGCCAGCCGGAACGCGACCGCCGCCCCGTGCTCGGCCAGGCGGCGCGGGTAGCGGCGCACCTGTTGGCGGAAGTTCGCCGGCCGCGCAGCCAGGAACGCGTCCCAGGTGTCGTGCTCGAAGCGCAGCACCGGGCTCGGCTCGCGATAGAGCGGCCGGGCGCCGGTCAGCCGGCCGAAGCCCTCGTCGGCGGCGACGTGCTCGGCCACGAGTACGAAGCGGCGCAGCGGCAGCGCCGCGAGCGTCGCCCTCACGACGTCCGCGGCGGCCGGGTCGGACAGCGGGGCGGAGATCGGCCCGAGCCGGTCGCTCGGGCCATGCCCGGCGAAGCGCAGCACCGCGACGCCGTGCCGCCACCACGCGTACATGGGCACGATCGCCCGCAGGCGGCCGCCACTGCGGGCGAGTCCGACCAGCGGCCGCCGGCCGGCGCTGTGGCGGCGCCACCATGTGCGCAGCCACTCGGGCGTCGCAAACACGTGCCCGGCGGCCTCGGCCAGGGCATCCCACTCGGCCGTCGGCACGCCCTCGAGCGAGCCGGCGTACTCGACGTCGGTCACGCCGGCGGCCGCGGCGCGCGCAGGCCGAGGTGGACGGGGATGCGCGCCCGGGCCGCGGCGCTCGCGCCGCCGTTGCCGCGGGCGTGGCGGGCGATCCTGGCGGCGTCGATCCCGGCCCGGGCCGCGCGCAGGGCGGCCGCCGGAACGGGGCCGAAGTGCTTGCGGGCGTACCGGTTCTGGCTCTCGAGCAGGAGCAGCGACGGGCGCGCATCGACGCCGGGCGAGCTGCCGGCGGTCGCGTGCACGGCGAGCAGCGACGGCAGGTAGGCCGTCGTCCAGCCCCGCCGCGCCGCCCGCACGAGCCAGTCGGTCTCCTCGCAGTAGACGAAGAAGCGCTCGTCGAACGGGCCGACGTCGCCGATCGCAGCCCGGCGCAGGAAGAGGCACGCGCCTGACGACCAGCCGACCGTCCCCGCCACGGCCGGATCGCGGTCGAGTTGGCGGAAGCGGCGCGGCCGTCCCCAGCCGGGGAAGCGCTGCGCCAGCGCCAGGTCCTCGGACAGGTAGTCGAACGCCCGCGGCGCCGTGAAGCAGTTGCCGAGCGGACTCCCGTCGGGGTGCTCGAGCCGGGCGGCGACCGCCGCGACGCATGGGTCGGCGAACGCGGCCTCGACGTCGGCGTAGTCGCCGTCGATCCGCTCGACGTCCGGGTTCAGGAGCAGGACGACGTCGGCGGTCGAGACGGCGATCGCCCGGTTCACCGCCGCCGCGAAGCCGCGGTTCCTCCGGTTGGCGAGGACGGTCGCGTCTCGCGCCACCGCCCGCACGGCCTCGGCCGCGCCGTCTCCGGGGGAGTTGTCGACCACGATCACGCCCGCACCCTCGCCGGCCAGCCCACGGGCGGCCGCGACCGCGCGCCCGATCACCGGGGCGCTGCGATAGTTCACGACGACGACGTCGACGCTCACGCTGCGGCCCGCCTGCGCATCCGCGGCACGAGGTCGCCGGCCAGCGCCCGCCCCCGGCGGGCAGCGTCGAACAGGGCCGTCCGGTTGAACGCGTAGTTCAGGAGCAGATAGGCGGCCAGGGCGACGCACGCCGTCGTCACGCCGCCCAGGACGAGCTCCGGGAACGCGCGGGCGAGCGCGTAGGCGACCGCGAAGGCGGCGTAGCCCGCGGCGACCGGGATGACCAGGTACCGAGCCAGGTGCACGCCCGCCCGCCGCCGCAGCGCCCGCGTGAACACGGCCGACTCCGTCCACGACGCGCACATCCAGGCGACGCCGACGCCGGCCACGCCCACCGGCCCGATCAGCACCGCCGTGAGCGCTACCCAGACGGCGCCGTTGACCGCCGTCGCGAAGAGCGGCGTGCGCACGTCGCTCTCGGAGTACAGGTAGCCGGCGGCGGCGACCGAGATCGGCCCGCCGATCGCGAGGCCGGCCGCCGCCCACGGCATCGGCGAGGCGGCCGGCGCCCAGCGGTCGCCGAAGAGCGCCGGCACGAGGTCGTGCGCGGACGCCGCCAGCGGCGCCAGGATCGCGCCGGTGGCGATGGTGGTGATGCCGGCGAAGCGCTCGATCGTCGGCCGGGTGTTCTCACCCAGCGCTCGCAGCCGCGCCATCATCGGGTAGGAGACCCGCCAGAGCGCCTGGAAGAGCCAGAACGGCACCTGCAGCAGCCGGTTGGCAAGCGACCAGTAACCGAGCAGCTGCACACCGCCCGCCGCGGCCACCACCAGGTTCACGCCCTGGGCGGTGGCGACCGCGGCGATACCGACCGCCTGGAAGCCGAGCCCGAACGCGAGCATCGAGCGCAGCGACCGGCGTTCGTACTGCGGCGTCACGAACCCGAGCGGCGACGCCATCGTCATCAGGGCCGACCCGGCCACGGCCCGCACGACGGTCGCCGATGCCAGTCCCCACACGCCCCAGCCGAGGAAGACCGTCGCGATCGCCCAGCAGTAGTAGCTGAGCGACTCGGTGAACTCGACGGAGGCGATCGGCCGGTACTCGAGCGCCCGCTCGAGCGCGATGGCGTGCGGCGCGCGGAGGGCCAGCAGGGGCAGCGAGGCCGCCATGAGCGCGGTCACGTCGCCCGCCTCTCCCGCCTGGATGCCGATCAGGACGATGACGACCGCCATGGCGCTTGCGACCGTGAGCTGGACGGCCAGAAGCGTGCGCAGCTCGAGCGCGGTCGGCGCCGAAGCCTGCCGCAGCAACGCGGCGCCGAGCCCGCCGTCGGCGAGGAAGTTTCCGGTCGTCACGATCGTCGCACCGAGCGCGACGATGCCGAACTCGCTCGGCGTGAGCTGGTGGGCGAGGACGAGCGTCCCGGCGAAGGCGACCGCCTGGGCGGCGGCCGCGCGGACGGTGAGAAGGGCCGCGCCGGTCGCACCGCGGCGCCGGATCGTCGACGCGCTGTCGGTCTCCTCGCTCACCGGCACGTCTGCGGGGTCGCGCTCGGGCGTCTCGGCCACCTCGTCTCGCTGCCGGCCTGCCGCCACGCTCAGCTTCGGGTCAGATCGCGCCGGAGGAGCGCCGCGAGCGCGAGCGCGCCCACGAGCGGCACGGTCGAGTCGGGCGGTGTCAGGTAGATCGCGACGTTCGAGCTCGCGGCCAGCGCGACGACGGCGACGACCACGCCCGCGCCGAGCCAGGCGTCGTCACCGCCGTGACGGGCGCGGCAATAGCGCGCCCCGTTCCAGATGCCGAAGGCGAGCATCGCAATCAGCGCGCCGAGGCCGATGATCCCGGCCCGCATCCAGATCCACAGGTACTGGTCGTGCATGAACGGGCGCGGCGTCGACACGAGAAAGCCGTAGTCCGAGGTGAGCAGGTAGGCGCCGTAGTCCGGCCCCCAGCCGAGGCCGCCGACCGGGTGGGCATGGATGCGCTGGAGGGCGATCCCGTTCTCGTAGTAGCGGTCGTCCAGCGTCTGCGTCTGCAGCTGGGAGTAGTTGGTGATGCTGGCGAAGCGCGAGACCACCGGGTTCGAGCCGATCGTCGTCGAGCTCTGCGCCAGCAGCACGAGGGCCGCGACGACCGCCGCGACCGTCGTCGCCATGACGGCCACCCGGTGCCGCTGCCGGGTTACCACCGCGGCCGCGGCCAGCCCGACGACCACCCCGACGAGCATGTTCCGGTTCGCGCTCATGACCAGGCCGGTGAGCGTGAGGGCGACCATCAGCCACCCGAGCATGCGCCCCCGGGCCGGCCCCCAGAGGACGCGGGCGAGGGCGAACGCGGCCACCACGTACACCGAGGTCAGTCCCGGCGGCCGGATGCGCAGGAAGCCGGTGTCGTCCGAGCTGAGCGTCCCGGAGAGGTCGGAGGATCCGATCAGGAAGAGGTGGGTCGACGGCCCCACGATCAGCTGGGCGACGGAGAGGACCACCACGGCGACGACGCCGGCACAGACCAGGTGGATGACGAGCGCGCGGTCGTACGCGAGCGCCAGGAGGGCGGGCCAGAAGGCGGCGTAGAAGAGCATGTAGCGCATCGAGAAGGCGGCGTCGTGCAGGCTGGCGCCGTTCTCCATCCCGACCGCGACGCCGCCCAGCACCGCGGCCAGGAAGGCGAACAGGGCCAGGCTCTCGCGCCGGACGGCGAGCCCCGCCAGCGTGTGCCGCAGGCTGTAGGGCACGAACAGGAGCGAGCCGATCGAGAGCCACAGGAGCATCTCGCCCGGCGCGAACTGGAGCGACGAGACCCCCACCTCGGGCGGCCACAGCAGGTCGACGGCGGTGCTGACGCTCCAGAGGACGCAGATGAATCCGGCGACGGGGACGCGGGCGAAGAGGACGACGACGAGCGCGACCGCGGGGGCGACCGCCAGCTTGGCGTCGCCGCGGCCGACGAGCGCGCCGGCCGCCGCCGCGGCGGCGACGGTCGCCGCCGGCCATGCCAGCGCACGCGGCAGCTCGGCCACCGACGTGCTCCTGGTACGGAGCCCTGTCCGCCTCCAGTCGATCTGGCCCAGCACGCGCCACCTCCGAGCTCCAGAATGCCGCTCGCCGGGCGCAGGATATCCTGGATCCGACGTGAGCGGCCTTCCAGACGACGGCAGGCATTGGGCGGCTGCGGATGCGCGGTCGCGGCGGAAGGTGGCGATCGTCCCCGCCGCCGAGCGCGGGCATCTGCGCGAGCTCCTGCGCGCGCTCGAGGAGGCGTTCCCCGTGCGGTTCGTCGACGCGCCGGCAGAGGATGTCCGCGCCGTCGTCGTCCTGCCCGGCGGGACGCGGTCGGTGCTCCCCGGCGTGCCCTGCCTGGTCTACGCCGGGGACCGCCAGGAGCCGCCCGGGTCGGGCTTCGACGTGCGCATGTCGCGCTTCGCCGGCCTGCACCGCGCGCTGCGCGGGCAGGGCCTCACCGAGCGCGGCCGCGGCGTTCCGGCGGCGCTGAACGTCCCCGCCGGGTCCGAGGTGCTGGCGGTCGCGGCGGGCCGGCCCGCGTGGGTGCGAGAGCCGGACGGGGCCGAGACCGTGAGCGGCGCACCGGCCGAGCTCGGCCCCGGCGAATTCCTGCGCGACCACCTCAAGGCGGGCCGGTTCTGGTCGCTGCTGCCGCTGGTCGAGCTCCTGCGCCGCGTGTGCGCCGACCGGGCGCGGGCGCCCACGCCGGTACGCGCCTGCTTCATCCTCGACGACCCGAACGTGCGCTTCTCGTCGTACGGCTACGTCAGCTACCCGGCGCTCGCCCGGGACGCCCGCGAGCAGGGCTACCACGTCGCCATCGCGACCATCCCGCTCGACCTGCTGCTGCCGGGGCGACGGGCGGCGGCCGTCTTCCGCGACCATCCGGGGCAGCTCTCGCTCGTCGTGCACGGCAACGACCACGTCCGCCGCGAGCTCGGCCGCAGCCGCGGGCGGGAGGCGTCCGACCGGCTGGCGCGGGCCGCGCTCGCCCGCGTCGGCCGCTTCGAGCGCCGCACCGGCGTGCGCGTCGAGCGGGTGATGTGTCCACCGCACGGCGCGTGCAGCGCCGAGATGCTGGCCGCGCTGTTCCGCCACGGGTTCCGGGGCCTGGCCGCGTCGCGGCCGTTCCCGTGGGACGGGTTCGCCGGCCACGGCGACTGGCGGCTGGGGGGCTGGCTGCCGGCGCAGCTGGCCGGCGGCGGGCTGCCGGTGCTCTCCCGCTACCCGCTCGCCGGGAGCCTCGACGACGTCGTCTTCCGGGCGCTGCTCGGGCAGCCGGTCGTGCTCTACGGCCACCAGTCCGACCTGGGCGACGGGCTCGAGCCGCTGCGGGCCGCGGCGGCCCGGGTGGCGACGCTCGGCGAGGTGGAGTGGACGTCGCTGGCCGCCATCGCCCGGGCGAACGCCGTGGTGCGCGAGCGCGACGGCGAGGCGACGGTCACCGTCTACTCGCGCGACGTCCGCCTGCCGCGGCCCGCCGGGCCGCCGGTGCGGGTCGAGATTCCGCGCCGGTTCGGCGACCCCGGGCCGGTGCGGGTGACGGTCGACGACGAGGCCCGGACCGTGGAACCCGGCGCGAACGGGGGCGCCGTCGGGGCCTTTCTGCAGAACCGCCGCGGCGACCTGCGCATCCGCCTCGACCCGCTCGAGCCGCCGGCGCCGGCGACGCTCGCGGACTGGCGGCCGCGGGCGTGGCCGCTCGCGCGCCGGGCGATGACCGAGGCGCGCGACCGGGCGCTGCCGTTCGTGCGCCGTTAGCTCTCGGGTGGGAGCGCGGGGGCGATGTTCGCCGACGGCGCCCGCCGGCCGGCAGCCTCCTCGTCGATCAGGCGCTGGTCGATCGCGTTGATCCGGTGCTGGGCGGCGCGGGCCAGGCCGCGCAGGCCAAGCCGGCGGCCGAGGACGTCCTCGGCGACAAGGCGCGGCCCGTACTGGCCGACGCGGATGCGCAGCCGCCGCAGCCGGGCCCGGCCGAGCAGGGCATGGTGCTCCAGCCGGCCGACGCGCATGGGCGGGCGGACGCTCGGCGGGTAGCCGCGTTCGGCCATCTGGGGGGCCGTGCGGGTCTCGACGAGCGCCGTCTCGCGCGGCGTCAGCTTCGTGCGCCACTGGCTGGCGAGCGACGGGTCGGGCGGCGGGTACTGGCGGGCGTCCTCGGGGTAGGCGAGCATTGCCTCCGAGTACCCGACCCCGATGAAGCCGCACAGCCGGGCGAGCTCGCGCTCGGGCGCCGTGACGAGCTCCTCGTAGCGCACCTCGATCGACCGGCCCGGCTCGAGCTGGGGCCGCAGCGCGTCCCACGACCGCTCGGCCTCGATCCAGAACTCGGCGGCCTGGTAGAGGCTGCCCGCCCAGCCCTTCTGCACGACCGACCGGGCCACGTCGCGGGGGTCGCGCAGGAGGTGGATGTAGCGTGCCTCCGGCCACAGGAAGCGGAGCCGCTCGAAGTGCCGGTGCACGGTCGCGCCAACGTGCTCCTTGCCGCCGCCGGCCGCCTGCTTCTGGCGCAAGAAGTCGTTCACGAGGGCGCGGTAGTCGAGCGTCGGGTCGACCGTGTAGTCGGCGCCGCGCACCGTGGCGATCCAGTCGACGTAGCCCGGCATCGCCGGGAACTCGCCGGTGTCGGAGACATGCTCGACCACGAAGTCGATCTCGCGGGCGAAGGCGATCCGGGGATGGTGGTCGAGCATCAGCCGAAGCAGCGTCGAGCCCGACCGCTCGGAGCCGACCAGGAAGATGGGCGCCCGTACGGGACCACGCCGCTTCAGCGTCCCTCCCTCGTTGTCAGTAGTCACCGCCTGGCCTCCACGGAGCGGCTGACGAACACGCGCCGACGGCGCGTGGGGATTCTTGCGTCCGCAGTCGCGCCGGGCAAGCGCCGGGCACACCGTCCGCCAATTGGCGCCGGCCGCTCGCGCTAGGCCAGCGGCAGGTTGAACGCCGCCGCCATGTCGGCGGCGGTGGCCGCGTTTGCCAGCGGCGGCAGGCCGAGCAGCTCCTCGTGAAGGCGCAGCAGCGAGTAGTGGTCGAACCGCGCTGTGGCCGTCGTCCCGGCCGGGATGTCCGGGTTCACGAGGATCGTCGCGAGCAGGTTGCCGTTCGCCGCCGACTGGCTCGTGTCCGCCGTGATCACGACCAGCAGGTGGCCGCTCTGGTAGTCGGGCGAGGCCAGGATCGCGGGCATCCACGCGCCGATGGTGGTGTCCTGCTCGACGACGCGGGGGACGCCGTTGCACGCGTCGTGGCCGTCGTTGCACAGGTTGGGGATGAAGAGCGAGTAGCTCGGGAGCGTCCCCGCGGTCAGGTCGGAGGCGAGCGCCCCGGAGGTTGGCGTGCCGGAGGGGACGTCGAACTCGGAGCAGGCCGCGGCGTCGTTCGGGTAGTAGACGGCCGGGTTGTGCCGGGCGACGTACTCGCCGACGTTCGAGTGTTCGCAGTTCTCCGGCATGTCCTCGGCGTACGTCCGCCACGAGAGCGGCTGCGCGGAGCCAGCGGTGTCGCCGATCTGCGTAAAGATGCTCGGATCGGTGCTGTCGCAGGTCGGCGAGGGCAGGCAGTCGCGGCCCTTCACGCCGTCGCCTGCGATCGACGCCGGAATCTGCCCGGACGTGAGCGCGATGTAGTTCGGCAGGCTCGGGAACTGGATGCCGTGGTAGTCGGACGCGAGGCCGCAGGCGCCGATCAGCGCGTTCAAGTTCGGGGCCTGCGGCGAGCCGACGATCTGGTCGAGGTCGGTGTTCTCGATGACGATCGTGAGCACCTTCGTCACCGGCACCGGGCTCGCGGCCCGCGACCCGCAGCCGGTCTGGTCGATCGCGGCCGCATGGGGCGCCGCTCCGGCCGTGCCGGAGAAGCAGGCAAGCAACATCGCGATCGCGCAGACGGTCGTCTTCATGGAATGCCCTATCCCCGAGCCCACCTCGGTGCGGGTATCTCTAGCACAGGTTGCGGCGCTACCATGGACCGGGCCGCCGACGCGGCCGCGCCACTACCCGCGGAGGTCTCCATGCACCGGTTCATCATCGCCACCGCCGTCCTCCTGGTGTTCCCGGCGACCGCGCTCGCGGTGACCACGCAGCAGGCGCAGCCGCCCACGATCTCGCTCTCCGCCAACGGCGCGCCCCGCTGCACGAAGCTGCCGTACTTCATCCTGAGCAAGCGGCACAAGGTGATCCTGCGCATCAGCCGCACCCAGGGCGCCGGCGCGAAGGCGATCAAGCACACCCGGCTGCGCGACGTCGCGGCCGGCCACCACACCTTCGGCTGGTGCGGCAAGACCGACTTCGGCAAGACCGTGAAGCCGGGCGAGTATTTCTGGCGCGTCGGCGCGACGGCGAAGGCCGGCGCACCGGTCGCCTGGAGCCAGTTCCGGCACGTGAACGTCAAGGCTTGACGTGGGGGAACCCATGGTTCCCCCACGCGCCCCCTCCTTCGGAGCCGTGGCGGATCGCGGGTGGCGCTTCGGCGAGAGCGCGGTCTCGCCTCCGCCGTGGAACGCCGATGCTTCATCGCGGGTTCCCACCCGACGGACCACCGACGAGCTCCGAGGAAGGCGTGTCAAGACGTCAAGAGCTCGCGGGACC
>Ga0075435_100002164_pt1 | contig 12948 bp, 9 predicted proteins | sample RhiMethybrSRZTD4_FD_75302 | JGI IMG/M metagenome (GOLD analysis project Ga0075435, IMG submission 75302) | Populus rhizosphere microbial communities from Tennessee, USA - Rhizosphere MetaG P. TD hybrid SRZTD4 | ecosystem: Host-associated > Plants > Roots > Rhizosphere > Soil | place: USA...
TGGATCCGCGGGCGTCCCAGGACGTGGCTCGGGGACCCTTCGCTTCGCCTCCCCCCGGGAGAGGAACCAGGCGCCGAGGAAGAGGGCCACGTAGCCGATGACCGCGACGAACATCCCCTGGAGAACGTGCCCGGGCCCGTGGACGTCGCCCGCGATCCCGAGATAGCTCAGCACGCCGATGAGCGCGACCCGGACGCTGTTGCTCCCGATCGCCACGGCGACGCCGAAGGCCACGAGGAGGATGCGTCGCGTCCATCCTCGGAGCGTGAGGGCGGCCAGTGGAATCCCGATGGCGATGACGGCGATGAGGAAATTCACGCCGCTGCACGCCTCGGCCACCTCCAGCGTCCGATGAGGAAGCAGGATCTTCGTCCCCTCCCGGGCCACCGGAATCCCGACCGCGTCCAGCATCGCGATCCCCACCCGCGCCGCGAACAGCTGGAGCGGCGGGTGCAGCCGGGTCGTGAAGAAATCCCACGCGGGGACCATGAAGACGAGGTATCCGAGGGGAAAGAGAAGCGCGCGGAACTGTGCCGCCCCGAGCACGAGCAGGCACGCGCCGGACAGGACGACGAGAATCGAGAAGTCCTCGACCAGACTCAGCCCGGCCGCATGTCCCGCGACGAGAAGGCCGAGGCCGCCGGTCAGGGTCAGGATTCCCGCCACCGGGCTGGATCGCACGGGGATCGTTCGGAGCCGGCTCCGGCGCGTCCAGACGAGATAGCCGCTGATCACGGGGATGAGGAATCCGTACGAGTAGACGGGGTTCATCCACCACTGCCGCGTCAGGTTCTGGATGACCCCGGCGTAGCAGAAGAGGAAGGCGCCGGCGACCAGACCTCCCCACGCGAGCCAGGTTTGCATGCGGTCGGGATTACGGGGAGGTTGCTTCCGCCAGCTCGGCCAGGAGAGGTCTCATGTGGAGATAGTGGGCGGCCGCCCGCTTCCCGTCGATGTCCCGATAGACGCGCTCCGCCTGCTCTTCGGTGATCCGGAGCGCGCCGCTCGCTTCGGCCGGGGTGTAGCCGTGATCCTTGGCGTAGAGGCAGAGATCCATGCGGTCGTACGGCAGGGAGAAGAAGAACTCCTCCTGTGACTGGGACATCGAGTAGGTGTCGGTGGTCGGAGGACGCCGGCGGATCGACTCGTCGATGTCTAGGGTCTCGGCCAGCTGGTAGACCTGCGATTTGTACAGGTGGGCGATGGGCTTCAGGTCGGCGGCGCCGTCGCCGTTCTTCACGAAGAAACCCAGCTCGTATTCGAGACGGTTGGGCGTCCCGGCGACCGCGTATTGGAATCGGTCCGCGTAGTAGTACTCCATCATCTTGCGCGTCCGCTGCTTGAAATTGGTCGCGGCCACGGTTTCCAGGTAGGACTCCAGCTTCAGCCGGGCCCGCTTCTGCTCCCCGGTGGGAGCCTGCACCACGACCGAGAAAACGGCATAGCCCTCGCGGCTCAGCACGCTAGGCAGCACGATCTTGGACTTGTATCCCGGTCCGTACTCCGGGATCACGGCGCGGATGGCCTCGTCGCGCCGGCGGTAGCAGCCGGCCGCCTCGAGGATCGGACGGATGTCCTCCCGCGCGGTCCTGATGCCGAGCGAGTCCGCGACGAGCCGGCCGAGGGTCTCGCTCTCGTCGGCGGAGTCGGCCTCGGGCATGAAGAGCCCCAGCACCCGCTCCTTGCCGAGGGCCCGGACCGCGAGCGCCGCGACCACGCTGCTGTCGATGCCGCCCGACAGGCCGAGCACGACCCCCTTGCGGCGAAGACGCTCGAAGACCATCGAGCGCATCTCGGTCTGGATTCGGGACGCCTCCGCGGCGGGATCCAGGCGGAGGACGTCGGAGGAGAGCGGCGGCCGGGTCATTCCCTCGACTTCCCCGCCGACGCTCCGAGCTCCCGCCGGCTCACCTTCCCGGTGGACGTCTGGGGCAAGGAGCTGCGGAACTCAACGAACTTCGGGACCATGAAGGGCTCGAGATTCTGCGCGCAGTGCGCCATCACCTGGCCCGCCGTCAGGGTCGCCCCGTCGGCGGGAACGATCACCGCCTGGATGGCCTGGCCCAGGACCTCGTCCGGGACGCCCGTGACCACGGCCTCGGCGACTCCGGGGAGGTTATGCAGCACCGCCTCCACTTCCTTGGGGCTCACCTTCTCGCCGCGCGTCTTGATGATGTCGTCCTTCCGGCCCACGAAGTAGAGATAGCCCTCCTCGTCGGTTCGGAAGAGATCCCCGGTATGGAGCACCATCTCTTGTGGAAGCGGCCCGGGCTTCAGGACCCGCGCCGTTTCCTCCGGCTTCTCCCAGTACCCTTTCATCACGTGCGCGCCCCGCACCACCAGCTCTCCGACCACACCCGGCCCGACCCGTTCTCCGCGGTCGTCGAGGACGTACACCTCGGTGTTGGGGATGGCCTTCCCGACCGACTGCGGGCGGTGCTTCAGCTGCTCCGGCGGCAGGTACGAGACCCGCTTGCACTCCGTCAGGCCGTACATCGAGAAGATCCGGGTTTTCGGGAAGAGGGCCTGGAGGCGCTCGATGTGCGCGGGAGGCAGGGCCGCGGCCGTATTGGTCATGTAGCGCAGGCCGGGAAACCGGCCGGGGGCGAGCCCCTTCATCTGGAGGAGGATCGCCGCCACCGTCGGGATGATGGGAAATCCGGTCACGCGCTCCTGCTCCAGCTTCTCGAGCACGACGGCCGGATAGGCGAAGGATTTCTCGAGCACGAGCGTCATCCCGATCAGGATCGTCATGAGGGCCTGATAGAGCCCGTAGTCGAACGAGAGCGGCAGGACGCTGAGAACGATGTCGTCGGGGGTGTTCTCCAGATACTGGGTGATCGACGTCGCGGCGGTCACGACGTTCAGGTGGGTCATCATCACGCCCTTGGGGAAACCGGTCGATCCCGAGGTATAGATGATCGTCGCGAGGTCGATGTCGATGCCCCGCTGGGGCGGCGGGCGGTCCGCCGACGCCGGGAGGCCCTCCAGCGACTCCCTCCACTCGAGCGTCGGGAGGAGCGAGCTCGACCAGGGCTTCTCGGCTCCGGAGTCCACCACGAGGAACCGGAGCGACGGCGCCTGCCCCGCGACGGCCTCGAGGGTATCCCCGTGCTTCACGTCCGAGATCAGGGCGACGGCCCGGCAGTTGTTCAGGATGTAAGCCAGCTTGTCGGCCTTCGTCCCCGGGTTCACCACGAGGAAGACGGCGCCGGCCTTGAGGGCGCCGAAGATGGAGATCACCGCCTCGGCCGTGTTCTCGAGGTAGATGGCGACCCGATCCCCGCGCTGGACGCCCCGCTCCTCGAGCCGGTGGGCGAGACGGTTGCTGAGCCGGTCGAGCTCCCGGTAGCGGAGGCGCGTTCCGCCCGCGACCAGCGCGGTCTTCTCGGGATACCGCTGGGCGGACCGGGTCAGGAACTGCTCAACCTGCATGCGACACTCCGCGGCGCTTGCGCTCGACGTAGCGTGTCAGCTTCTCGAGCGAATCGAAGTTGTCCGGGATCATCTCCTCGTCCTCCACGGAGATCCCGAACTGGGTCTCCACGTAGGCGACCAGCTCCAGAACCCCGGTCGAGTCGATGATGCCTCGATCGGAAAAGGAATCCGCCGGCTTCAGAGCGACGGTCTGGTCTCCGTAGAGAAAGTTCTCGACGACGAACCGGCGCAGTTCCTCTTGTGGATCCAAGCCTGACCTCCTCGTTGGCCTACGAACAGGTGATGGATCAGCTGCGTCGATAAGGCTCCGACGATCGCCATGCTGTCGCGGACTCCGAGCGTGTCCTGGCGGAGCCCCTTCGAGCGAAGCGCCTGCAGGGGGGGAGACGCGAACACTCCCGTTTCCTCCAGCGCCTGAGGCGCGAGCATCTCGTCCACGAGGTCGAGCCGGCTCCCCCGTGGGAACAGGGCGGCATGGTCGGGAGCGCGGTAGGGCTGCTTCACGCGCTCCCGGATCGTCTCCGGAAGCAGATCCCGGGCGATCTCGCGGAGGACGTGCTTCTCCCTCAGGCGCTTGAGCTTCACCGAGGGTGGAATCGTGGCCGCGAACTCCACCACGCGGTGGTCCAGGAAAGGAAAGCGCCCCTCCACGGAGTGGGCCATGGCCATGCGGTCCCCCTGGGACGAGAGGATGTAGCCCGGGAGGAGGTACGCCAGTTCGAGGTATTGGGCCTGCGAGAGCGGATGCCAGGTCCGGAACTCCGCCGGGAGCTGTCCCTCGAGCTCCGCCACGGGATCGTACCCGCGCAGCCGCTCCCGCATGGACGGCGCGTAGAGCGCCTTGATCCCGCCGGTGAGCCGCCACCGGGGCCGGTGCGAATAGAACGGGTCGTCGACGCGCTCGAGATCCTGGCCGAAGAACTGGTGGAGGTACCCGGACGCGTCCCGCATCGCGGGCTGGTACGGGTAGAGACGGTTCAGGAGGAGCGCGCGGAACCGGGATTTCGGATTCCGCGCCCAGAACCGCCGCACCTTGGCCTCCTTGAAGATGTCGTAACCCGCCAGGGTCTCGTCGGCCCCTTCCCCGGTCAGGACGACCTTGATTCCGTCCTCGTGCACCCCCTTCGCGAGGAGCATCATGGGCACCGGAGCGAGCCGGACGATCGGGCGCTCCGCGTGCCACATCGCGTCCGGGAGCCGCCGGCCGATCTCCGCGCTCTCGCAGAGGAACGCGTGGTGCTCCGTTCCGAGGTGGCTCGCCATCTCCCGCTGGAACGGGGTCTCGTCGTAGTCCTCCGCCTCGAAGCGGATCGAGAAGGTCTTCAGCCGGTCCTGGATGTGGCGCTTGCAGAGCGCCGCGATGACGGAGGAATCGAGACCGCCGCTCAGGTAGGCCCCCACCGTGACGTCGGCGCGAAGCCGGATCCGTACCGCGTCATCGAGGAGATGCAGGAGACGCTCCTCGTACCACGCGTCCGGGTGACGGTCGTCGCGAGCCTCCGCCGCGCTCGGATACTCGAGCTTCCAGTACCGCCGGGTCCGGATCCCGTTCCGATCCACGGTCATGGTGTGCCCGGGGGGCAGCTCCTGGATTCCGACGAATCCGGTCCGGGGCGCCACGGGGAACCAGAAGGTGAACACCTGGTCCAGGGCGAAAGGATCCATCTCGCGCGGGATCGAGGGGTCCTGGAACAACGCCTTCATCTCCGACGCGAAGGAGAAGCGTCCTCCCTGCATCGTATGGAACAGCGGGCGAACGCCCAGCCGGTCGCGTCCCAGGAACAGCGCTTCACGCCGTCCGTCCCACAGCGCGAACACGAACTGGCCGTTGAAGTGGTGGACGCAGTCCTCGCCGACTTCTTCGTAGAGGTGGACGATGACTTCGGTGTCGGAGCGGGTGCGGAACTGGTGACCCTTCGCGACCAGCGACTCGCGGAGCTCCGGGTAGTTGAAGATCTCGCCGTTGAAGACGATCCAGATCGAGCCGTCCTCATTGGCGATCGGCTGGTGGCCGCCGGGCAAGTCGACGATGCTCAGACGGGCGCTTCCGATTCCGACGGCGCCCTCGACGTGGATTCCGGATTCATCCGGGCCACGATGCCGGATGACGCCCAGCATCTGACGGAGGAGCTCCGGATCGGCCGGGGCTCCCGTCTCGAGGTTCCAGAATCCGGCGACGCCGCACATGGAGGCCTACCCCGTCCGCCGGAGCACGGACTCTCGCTTGAAGTGCTCCACCGTGCGCCCCAGGCCTTCCTCGAGGCCGACGGTCGGCTCGTACCCGATCAGACGCCGGGCGGCTTCGATGGCCGCGAGGGAGTGCATGACGTCGCCCGGACGGCGCGGGAGGAACTGCGGCGTGGGCCTGGTGTCGGTCGCGCGCCCGATGGCCGCGAGCAATTCCAGGAGGGTGCATCGGGACCCGCCGGCGATGTTGATGGCTTCCCCGCCGCCGTCTCCCCGCGTGCACGCGTCCAGGTTCGCCCGGACCACGTTGTCGACGTAGGTGAAGTCCCGGCTCTGCTCCCCCGTGCCGTAGATCGTGGGATTCCGGCCGCTCATCACGGCGTCGATGAAGGCCGGAATGACCGCGGCGTAGGCGGACGTCGGATCCTGCCGGGGCCCGAAGACATTGAAGTAGCGGAGCGATACGGTGGGAAGTCCGAATGTCTTGGCAAAGACCCGCGCGTAGCTCTCCGCGGCGACCTTGCTCGTCGCGTACGGAGAAAGCGGCGCGGGCGGCATGTCCTCGGATTTCGGGAGCGTGGGGGTGTCCCCGTAGATCGACGAGGAGCTCGCGGCCACGACCCGCCGAACCCCCGTCTCGTGGGCCGCCTTGAGAAGGGCCACGAATCCACCCACGTTCACCTCGTTGGTCTCGATCGGATCCAGGATGGAGCGCTGCACGGAAGGCAGGGCCGCCTGGTGGATCACGAAATCCACGCCGTCACAGGCCCGTCGGCACGTCTCGATCGAACGGACGTCGCCCTCGATCCATTCGAACCGGCTGCCGGCGCCTACGGCGCTCAGGGCGTCCAGGTTTCCCTTCCGCCCGGTCGCGAGATTGTCCAGGACGCGGACGTGGTGCCCTTCGCGCAGGAGGCTCTCCGCGATGTGGGATCCGATGAAACCGGCTCCGCCGGTGACCAGGTAGCGTGCCATGGTTCTCCTAGAGCCTGTGGACGCCGTTCCGGCGGCGGCCCCGAAGCGCGTTCCGGGAATCGACGATCGTGCGCGCGTGCCGGGCGATCAGATCATAGTCGAACGCCTTGTGCGCGGTGGCGATCACGACGCAGTCCGCGGCCCGGAGCGTGGAGGCCCGGAGCGGCGTGCTGCGCATCACCTTTCCGTCGTGCTTGATCGAGGGGACGTGCGGGTCGGAGTACTCCACCTTGGCTCCCTGCTGTTTCAGGATCTCGATCAGGTCGAGCGACGGGGACTCCCGCACGTCGTCGATGTTGGCCTTGTAGGCGACCCCGAGGAGAAGAACCTTCGAGCCCCGCACCGAGCGCCGGCGGCTGTTCAGGGCTTCCCCCACTCTCCGCGCGACGTGATACGGCATGCTCCCGTTGATCTGGCCGGCGAGCTCGATGAACCGGGCCTCGAAGCCGCTCTCCCGGGCCTTCCAGGACAGGTAGAAGGGATCCACCGGAATGCAGTGGCCCCCCAGGCCCGGACCGGGATAGAACGGCATGAAGCCGAACGGTTTCGAGGCGGCACCGTCGATCACCTCCCAGACGTCGATCCCCATCTTGTCGCACATGAGCGCCAGCTCGTTCACCAGTCCGATGTTCACGCTCCGGAAGGTGTTCTCGAGCAGCTTCACCATCTCGGCGACGCGTGTCGAGCTGACCTGCACGACCCGGTCGAGAACCGACTTGTACAGGATCGCCGCGGCCTCCGAGCAGTCGGGCGTCACGCCCCCGACCACCTTGGGTATGTTCCGCGTGTTGTGAACCGGATTGCCCGGATCGACGCGCTCGGGCGAGAAGGCCAGGAAGAAATCCTTCCCGGCCCTGAGGCCCCCGGCCTCGAGCATCGGGCGCAGGAGCTCGTCGGTGGTGCCGGGATACGTCGTGCTCTCGAGCACGACCAGCCGGCCGGGACGCAGCCGCCGAGCGATGGCCTCCACCGCGGTCACGATGTAGGAGACATCCGGGTCCCGCGTCTTGCGGAGCGGGGTCGGCACGCAGATGTCGATCGCGTCCATGGAGCGCAGCTCGTCGAAGTCGAGTGTGGCTCTCAGGTGTCCGGACGCCACGAGCTTCTTGACGTCGCTCGTGGGCACGTCCTTGATGTAGGAGCGACCGGCGTTGATGGCGGCCGCCCGCTTCCGGTCGATCTCGAACCCGGTCACGTGGAATCGGGCCTTCGCGAACTCGACGGCCAGCGGCAGGCCGACGTAGCCCAGGCCGATGACCCCGATCCTGGCCTTCCGCTTGGTGACGCGCTCGGTGAACGTCTGCAGATACGATTCGGAGTGCTTCTTCACGCCCATCACCTCGCCCCCGTGCCGGGTGTGGATCCGAAGCGGAGCAGGGCCGCGGAGAGACCGTCCGGCGGCGATCCTCCCCCCTTCCGCTTCGGTGTCTCCGCCGCGTAGCCGTAGTACTTGTAGTCGTAGTAGTAGGGCAGACCCTCCGTCGCGTTGTTCAGGATGATCCCCGAGACCTTCGGCGCCACCGGCTCGATGATCTCGCGCATCCGGCGCAGGAGGTTCACCGGCGTCCGGCCCGCCATCACGACCAGGAGCACGCTGTCCGCGTGCTCGGCCATGAGCAGAGGCTCCACCACCGGAACGACCGGCGCGGCGTCGATGAGGATCAGATCGAACGCGGGCTTCAGGATCTCGAGGACGTCCCGGAATCGGTCGTTGTCGTACATCTCGTGCGCGGAATGCCGCGCGACCCCGCTCGTCATGACCGAGAGCGTCGGAAGCAGGGGAACCTGACGAACGGCCCGCTCGGCGAGCACGTCGCCGCGGAGCACTTCCCGCAATCCCGGCGTCTGCCTCATGCTCATCAAGGTGTGCACCGTGGGGCGTCGCATGTCCCCGTCCAGGACGAGCGTGCGCTTGTGGAAGACGCGGGCCGCGACGACCCCCAGCATGCTGGTGATGGTGCTCTTCCCTTCTCCCCGCCCCGCGCTCGTGAGCAGGTAGACGCGGCTCCCCTCCGCCGTGTCCCGGCGAGCCAGCGACTGGAGCAGGCGTCGCGACTCCGTGACGTAGGGAGCGTCCAGGTTGAAATCCTGAATGAGGCTCCGGCGCTGGTTCTCAGCCACGAATCGAGGGTCTTCTCAGGGGTTCGTGGTCGAGCTGGTCGTCGAGGAATGCCCCATCGAGGTCAGCGCGTTCCGCGCGACATAAGCGGCCCCGGTGAGGAGCAGGACGAGCGTGATGACCATGACCGGCCAGTAATGGCTCATCGCGGAGCCGGGTTTGCGCCAGCCCGTCACCAGCGGAATGGTGCCGATGACTGGGGCGCCTAGCTCGGCCTCGGCCTGCTCCGCGGTCTTGACGACCGCCGAGAGCCGCTCCATCCCCATCAAGAGACCGATGGAGAGCAGAGGGCCGAGGATCAAGGCGGCTCCCAGAATCTTCATGCGATCGGGCGAGGCCGGGTACAAGGGCAGCATCGCCGGCTCCACGATCTCGACCGGAATGCCGAGCTGGGTGACGCCGAGGGCTTCGGAGATGCGTGAGGAGGTGGCTTCTTTCTTCAGCGAAAGGAGCAGGTCCCGGTTCGTGGCGACATCCGCCTGGAGGCGCTCCAGCTCGATCTGATTCCGAGGCGATGCCGCCACGCCCCGAACGTAGTCCTGGATCATGGCGTCCAGACGATCCTTCTTGGCGCGAAGGGACTTCAAGATGGACCGGTCGAGGGCCACCGAGGCCGCGATTCCGGCCGCGTCGTCGGCCTGGCCCTTGAGGTTGGACTGGGCTATCGACTGGTACTCGCTGTACAGGGCCTGCCGCGTCTCGACGATCTTGGACTTGCTCGCGGTCAGTGCGTTGCTCGTGCTGGAGGCGGTTTCCAGGGAAGTCGTGGCGAGATTGATCTCGAGCTGGGCGAGACGCGCCTCCAGAGCGGTCGCCGCCTGGCTTCCCAGGGTCGGCAGCGAGGGGCCGCCGCCGGTGCTCTGCCACTGGGTCCGTCCGGACTCGATCCGTCCGCGCGCCTGCTGGATCTCCTCGTCCGTCTCGGAGGCGAGCATGCGCGCCTCGTCCACATTCTGCTCCCGGACGACGTTGCTGGAGATGTGCCGTCCGATCATGGACTCCTGGAAGTCGCGGAGGGCGGCCTCGGATTTCCGGAGACGCTCCTCGTAGACGCTCACCTGATCGCTGCTGAACTCGGTCCTTTGCTGGGCGGCCTTCACGGTGCTCCGCCGGCTCCGGTCGACGAGGATGTCTCCGACGGAGCCTGCGAGCTGCAACGCGATCTTTGGGGTCTCATCCGAGGCTGAGATGCGAACCAGAGATCCCTGGATCCCGGACACGCTGATCTTGGTGGAGATCTCCTGAACCATAAGGCGGCTGGCGTACTCCTCCGGGGTGATCCCGGTGAAGTTCGTGGTTACCTTACGGGCTTTCGCCAGGAGGCGGGGATCGCGATTCCAGCCCAGCCGCTCCCCCACCTCCGTGAGGAAGGGCCGGCTGAAGATGCGGCTCTGGATGGCGGCGGCCATGGCTTCGGGTTGCTCCCGATTCTCGTCGGTTCGAATGAGTGGATCCATGGAGTTCGCGAGGGAGACCCGGTCGCCGATCGACACCACCATGGAGGATACATATTTCTTGGGCGCGAATCTCAGATACAGCACCGCGCCGCAGAGAACGACCACGGCGGGGAGCGCAAGCAGTCCGATGTTCTTGCGGACCCTCCAGATCAGATCGCGGATATCAACGGTAGACGATTGCTCTTCCACGAACGCTCGGACCTCAGTGCCGGCTCAAGGCCGCGATGGATGTGGCCAGCGCCACGAACGGGGTCAGCGTGCCGAGCACGCTGATCAGGGTCGAAGGCCGGCTCGGGGAGCGCGGCACGTAGATGGTGTCTCCCGCCTGGAGCGGAAGGTTGCCCTTCGCGTTGGCCTCTTTGGTGTAGGAGCGCATGTCGACCTTGAACCGTGAGACGCGATCGCCGTTCTTGCGGGCCACCTCCACCCGATTGAGATTCGCGTCGGGCGCCGGCCCCCCGCTCCGGATCACGGCCGTGATGAGATCCGGGGCCGAGGAGATCGGCTGGGGCCCCTGGGTCGCGACCGCACCGAATACGTAGATGACGCTCGAGCTTCCGCCTCCGACCCCGCCCGCTCCGAAGGCTCGCGGCACCCGGACCGCGTCCCCGGGGTGCAAGCGCTCGAGGGAGTTCAGGGTGCCCTCGCGAAGGGCGGTGTCGACGTCGATGGTCTTGATGGCCCGACCGGTTTGCGCGTCCCCGGGGACGATCTCGACCGCCGAGAGGTCGGCATCGGGCGTCGTGCCTCCGGCTTCCGCGATGGCATCCCAAGCGGTCGTCGGCTCCAGGAAGGAGTAGGAGCCGGGTCGGATCACCGCCCCGAGCACGAACACCTTCTGGCTTTGGGATTCGGCGACGGCGAGGTTCACGCGCAGGATGTCCCGATCCACCAGGGCGAACCGCTGGGAGAGATCCCCGGCGGCGTCGTTCGCGGTCTTTCCGGCGACCGGAACCGATCCGATCAGAGGCAGTGTCACGCTTCCGTTCGCCTCCACCGTGAATCGGCCCGACAGGTCCGGCCTGCCGATGATGTCCACCCTCAGGACGTCTCCCTTGGAGATACGGTACGGAGCCGTTCCGGACCCTGACTGGGCGAGCCCTGGGGCGGCGGGAAGCAGGCAGAAGCAAAGCAGGAGCCAGGAAACAGCCAATCCAGGAGAAGCAGTACGGCCCTTGGGGACGCTCTTCGTGGGAAAACCCTCCATCTTCACGTTAGTTTACCCCCGATCGGCGCACAGATCAAGGCGGCTTTGGGCCTCGATCTGGGACGCCAGAATGTTGGCAATTCGTTTTCCCGCTTGCCCATCCCAGAGCTTGGGGCACCTGGGTTCCGAGGGGCGTTCCTCACTCAAGACTTCGGAGGCTAGCAGGATCGATGCCGGATCGTCGCCGAGCAGCTGATTCGTTCCCTCGGAGATCGTGACCGGACGTTCCGTGTTCGACCTCAGGGTCAGACATGGAACCCCGAGGGCCGTGGTTTCTTCCTGGATCCCCCCGCTGTCGGTGACCACGAAGCGCGCGCGATCCATGAGGCAGAGGAAGTCGAGATACCCCAGCGGCTCCGTGACCCGGAGGCCCGATGGAAACGTCATTCCCGCGCGTTCCACGCGCCCCCGCGTCCGAGGGTGCATGGGAAAGAGGACCGGGATCCTCCGGGCGAGCTTGCCCAGGGAATCCAGGATGCGCCGCAGCGATTCCTCGTGATCCACGTTGCTCGGGCGGTGGAGCGTCACGAGCGCGTAGCCTCGGGGCTCCAACCCGAAGCGAACGAGCGCCGGGCGCCCGCGCGCGGCCGTGAGATGCTGACGCAGCGTGTCGATCATCGGATTCCCGACCAGATGGATCTTCTCCGGGGCCACCCCTTCGGCCCGGAGATTCGTGACCGCGTCCTCCGAGGTCGCGAAGAGCGTGGTGGACACCGCGTCGGTCACGATGCGGTTGATCTCCTCGGGCATGCTCCAGTCGCGGCTCCGGAGCCCCGCCTCCACGTGGGCCACGGGGACTCCCAGCTTCACCGCCACCAGACTGCAGGCCATCGTGGAATTCACGTCCCCCACCACGACCACGAGCCTAGGCGCGCGCTCCTCGACGAGAGGCTCGAACGCCTCCATGACCCGCGCCGTCTGGCGCGCGTGGGTGTCGGAGCCGACTCCGAGATCGCGGTCCGGCGCGGGCATGCCCAGCTCCTCGAAGAAGACCCGGGACATCTCCTCGTCGTAGTGCTGCCCCGTGTGGACGAGGAACGGGCGGAGGTCCGGGTAGCCTTTCAGGGCGCGGAGGATGGGCGCCATCTTCATGAAGTTGGGGCGCGCGCCCACCACGCAGAGGATCTCGCTCACGGTCCGGCCCACCCGAGCGCGCGGGCCGAGAGCGCGAGCCCCGCCGAGGCGACCGAGAGAAAGACGTTCCGCCCGTGGTGCCCCGCCCGGGACCCCCACGCGGTGCCCGCGAGGAGGCTCTCGGACGCGCTGGCGAGAAATCCGGCCGCGGCCGCCACCCACGCTTCGGGAGAAGCGCCGAGGAGCCGGGTCGCGAGCGCGCCGAGGGCGACCGCGAGCGCGCCCGCGGCGGACGCGGCGAAGCCGGCCGCGCTCATGCCGCCCGGCGTTCCGTGGGCGATCACCCTGGGACGCGCTCCGCGGAGCGCGAAGGCCGGGCCTCCGAGGACGGGGCCGAGCTCGGTGGCGGCGGTGTCCGCGAAGGCGCCGGCGAGCGAGGCCACGTAGACGAGAGCGAGCGCGCGCTCGGGCGCCGCGCCGAGGAGCGCCAG
>Ga0075435_100002165_pt1 | contig 12947 bp, 9 predicted proteins | sample RhiMethybrSRZTD4_FD_75302 | JGI IMG/M metagenome (GOLD analysis project Ga0075435, IMG submission 75302) | Populus rhizosphere microbial communities from Tennessee, USA - Rhizosphere MetaG P. TD hybrid SRZTD4 | ecosystem: Host-associated > Plants > Roots > Rhizosphere > Soil | place: USA...
CCGCCGCCGAAGTTGATGCCGAAGTCATTCGACGATCGGTCGCCGAGGATGTTGTCCACCGACACCGCCGCCGGGTAGCAGACATACCAATAGGGATCGCAGAACGTCGTGAATCCGACCGCGGGCGACGTGATCTGGACGATGCGGTGGTAGAGGCCCATGCCGCCCAGCACGTAGCCGCCCACGACCCGCTCGCTGCTCATGTTCTTGAAGACGATATTGCCGATGAAGGCGTGCATCTGATGGTTGCTCTCGAGCAGCTGGCTGCTCGTAATCCCGCCAGGCGCCGGGCTGACGAGGATCGTGCGGGAAGGACCGTCCATGCGCGCGTACATGTACTCGCCCTGCACGCCGAGTGTCGGCGAGACGTTGAACGTCGCGCCAAAGTTGCCGTTCCAGCCGCTGTCGAAGCTGTCCTTGAAGTTCCCCTCGGGGAGCGCCACGCCGAAGCCGATGTTGATGTCCACCGGCTTCTGGTCTTGCGCAGCCACCGGTGCCGCGACGAGGATCCAGAACGCCCCCACCATTAGTTTCCGCATGACACACACTCCTCAATTTGGTGAAACACGCTGATCCGTGGCGAGCATTGAGAGTGCCAACGGCAGGAAACGGCCGAATCCGCGGTCAGACGCCTCGCGGAACCGGAGCCGCCGCGCATTCGCCCGTCCGATATTTCGGAGTTACCCCAATCCCGTGGGTGATTGTGCTCGTTGGGCGCGGCGGTACGCGGCCGAAGATCCGCTCGCGCGCGATCGGTCAATGTTTTGCACAAACGCCGCCGTCTTTCTCGTCTTCACGTGACTGACAACGAAGCGGTGACGCTTGAACAGCACGGTCGATCTGCGCGCGATGACTGCGAACGGTCAACACGATCCTTTCGGCACGCTCGGTCCGATGTTCGCGGCGGCGCCGTACGGCGTCGTGGTGGCGCGTGAAGACGGGACAATCGTCTTCGCGAACGACATCGCGCACGCGACGTTCGGGTTCGGCCCGGGCGAATTGATCGGCCAGCCGGTCGCGCGCGTGGCGCCGGGGGCTCTGGACGGCAGCCCGCGAACCGCTCTCGCGCGTGGCGTCGACGGGATCCATAAGAGCGGGGCGCATCTACCCCTCGTGATCGGCGTCAACGTCCTCGACGCCGGTCCGTCGCGGTACATCGTCGTTTCGATCGTCGATCCGACCGAGCGGCGCGATTTCGACGCGCGAGCGGCCGCCGCCGCCGACGAGTACATGGCGTTCCACCGGCTGGTCGCCGAGATCGCGGCGCGGTTCGGCGGCGTCGAACCGGACGCACTCGATCAGACCGTCCGGGACAGTCTGCGGCAGATCGGAGTACTGCTGGAGCTCGATCGCGCGATCGTCTGGCGGCGGCGCGCCGACGAAGCGACGGCGTCCGCGACGCACGTCTGGTCGAGGGAACCGAGCGCGCCTCCGGCGCCTCTGAGGCTGGTGTCGATCCCGCATCTCACCGCGACGATCAGGGCCGGGCAGGTGTTCACCTTCAGCCGACCCGAGGATATGGGCGACGCGGTCGATCACGGCATCTTCGGAGTTCGAGAGGCGCGTTCCGGGGCCGTTATTCCCCTCGCCGTCCCCGAGGACGAAGAGCTGGGCGCCCTCGCCTTCGCCTCGACCACGCGTCACATCACGTGGGCGCCTGAGATCGTGGAACGGCTGCGGCTCGTCGCCGGCGTCATCAGTCAGGCGATCGCTCGCACACGCAGCCACCTCGCGCTGCAGCAGGCGCTCGAGGCGGTCACGTTCCTCCGCGATCGCGTCAATGCCGAGAACGTCGAGCTCCGGCGCGAGGTGCGTGTGCTCAGAACGCCCGGCGTCGTGGTGTCCGACAGCCCCGCCATGAAGCACGTCCTGACTCAGATCGAACAAGTCGCCCCGACGCCGGCCACGGTGCTGCTGCTCGGCGAAACCGGCACCGGGAAAGAGGTGATGGCGCAGGCCATACACGATCTGAGTCCGCGTCATCAGCGGCAGATGATTCGCGTGAGCTGCGCGGCGATTCCGACCGCGCTCATCGAGAGCGAGCTGTTCGGCCGCGAGCGTGGCGCTTATACCGGGGCGCTCTCCCGCCAGATCGGACGCTTCGAAGCGGCCAGCCAGTCGACGTTGTTTCTCGATGAAATCGGCGAGCTGCCGGCGGAACTGCAGGTGAAGCTGCTCCGCGTGCTGCAGGAGCGCGTCATCGAGCGGTTGGGAAGCACTCAGTCGATCAAGGTGGACGTGCGCATCATCGCCGCCACCAATCGAAACCTCGACGAGGCCGTGCACGACAAGACCTTCCGCGAGGATTTGTTCTATCGCCTCAACGTATTCCCGATCGTCGTGCCGCCGCTGCGGGAGCGCGTGGACGACATCCCCGGCCTGGTGTGGAGTTTCATCGACGAGTTCTCGAAGACGTTCCGCAGGTCGATCGAATCGATTTCAAAGGAGAGCATGCGCGATCTGCAGCGCTACGCCTGGCCGGGCAACGTCCGCGAGCTGCGCAACGTCATTGAACGTGCCGTCATCATTTCGACCACGCCCCAGCTCGTCGTCGCCGCGCCGCGCTCGCAGACGCGCGTGCCGGCGATGGCCATGACCTTGAACGCCCTGGAAATCGAGCACATTCGCAGCGTGCTCGAAAGCACCAACTGGCGCATACGGGGACTGGGCGGCGCCGCCGAACGCCTGGGCCTCAAGCCGACCACGCTCGAAAGCCGCATGGCCAGGCTCGGCATCACGCGCAAGTCAGTCCCCTGACCGGGTTCGGTTCTCCTGCCAATGCCTGTTCAGTCTGGCACCGACAAGCTCATGACCCGAGATTTCGGAGTCACTCCAGCCTGCTGGAGTCGGCAATACCGGCAGGCGACCGCCCGCTCGAAGGAATGGTCGTTAGTGACCCGTAAGCTGGCCGGGGCCGCGGTTTTCGCCCGCTGCACCGGATGGCATGCGACCTGCTCCCTCCTCGCCACATCCAGCATGTCGGTGCTTCACGATCGCCTCACTCAATTCGAGGGTATATGGCTTCCACGCACGTGAGGATGTCCATCGAGTGGTCGGTGCCGATCGGTCAAACGCGGCCGCTCACATCCGCCCTTCACTCCCTCGCGGCGGATGTCCGCCCCACGCGTGGCTGCGTCAGCTGCTCGGTGTCCACCGACCTCGCCAATCGGAATGTCGTGCGATACATCGAGGAATGGCAGACCGAGGGCGACTTGCGTCAGCGGGTAGCGGGCGACACGTTCAGGCAACTCGTCACGCTGATGGAAGACGCATCCCAGCCGCCGCAAATCGAGTTCGTCCTGGCTCGAGGCACCAAGGGCGTCGAATACATCGAGGAAGCCAGGGGAGCGCGGGCACATGAACAGTCCCACTGATCGCCGGTTCTTGCCCGCGACCCTGACATGCTTGAGGGGCGCGCTGCTCTTCGGTCAGGCCGCGGCGTTCGCCGCCCTGGCGACTGCGCCGTCCCTCTTCGCACAAACCGGTTCGACGCCGGCGAAGCCGGCCGCGCCGGCGAAACCCACCACCGCCGCCGCGGCGCCGCCCAGAACCACAGCCGGCGCGGCGCCGCGGGAGGTGGATGGCGGATGGCCTCGTGACCTCGGCATGAAAGACGGCGGTGATATCCGCGTGTTTCAGCCGCAGATCGCCTCATGGGACGGGCAGAAGCGCATCGTGATGTACTCCGCGGTTTCATACAGCGCGAAGGGCGCCCAGAAACCAGCGCTCGGGACCGTGAAGATCGAAGCTGATTCGAGCGTCGCCATCGACGAACGGCTCGTGAATTTCAGCCAGGTCAGGCTGACCGAATCGAACTTCCCGGGGCTGCCGAACGAGCAACTCAAAGCGGTTGTCGCCACCCTCGCCGACGCCGTGCCACAGGGTGGGCTCGTGCTTGGCCTCGATCGCGTGCTGGCACGGCTCGACAAGAGCCAGATCATCCCGAGAAACGTCAATGGCGTGAAAGCCGAACCGCCGGCAATTTTCTACAGCACGTCCCGAGCCGTGCTCGTCAACCTCGACGGCGATCCGATCTGGAGTCCGATCAAAGACAACGATCTCAAGTTCGCGGTCAACACGAACTGGGATCTGTTCCAGCACGCCGTGAACAAGACGTTCTATCTCCGCGACAACGACAGCTGGCTCTCGGCCGCGGATATCAAGGGACCGTGGAAGCCGGCGGGGAAGCTGCCCGACGGCTTCGCCAAGCTGCCGGCCGACGAGAACTGGAAGGACGTGAAAGCGGCGGTGCCCGGCCGCACCCTCGACGCGAAGGCCATGCCTCAGGTCTTCGTCAGCACGACACCGTCGGAATTGATTCTTCTGCAGGGCGCACCCAACTATCTGGCGATCACCGGCACCACCTTGCTGTGGGTGAGCAACACCGAGAGCGACGTGTTCAGGCAAGGGAAGACCGGACCGATCTTCTTCCTGATATCGGGCCGCTGGTTCAGTGCGCCGGAGTTCAGCGGGCCGTGGACGTTCGCCACGCCGACGCTTCCCGAGGACTTCAAGAAGATCCCGCTCTCTCACGCGCGCTCGCGCGTCCTCGCGTCGGTGCCGGGCACCGACCAGGCGGCTGAAGCGGTGTTGCTCGCACAGATCCCCGAGACGGCGCGCGTCAGCAAGAAAGAGATCAAAGCGCCCGAGGTTCAGTACCAGGGCGATCCGCAGTTCCAGCCGATCGATCAGACGAAGGTCGCGCGCGCCACGAACACGGACAAAGACATCATCAAAGTCGGCGACCTTTATTACATGTGCGTCGACGGCGTCTGGTTCATGGGGCGCAGTCCGAACGGTCCGTGGGAGGTCACCGGCTCGGTGCCTGGCGAGATCTACGAAATCCCTGTGAGCTCGCCAGCCTATCCCGTCACCCAGGTCACCGTCGTCGAGGACAACAGCGACGCGGTGGTGTTCGCGACTACCGCGGCCTACACGGGGATGATGGTCGGGTGGGGATGCGCGGTGTGGGGCACCGGTTGGTATTACCCACCCTACGTCTACTACGGCGGCTTCTACCCCGCGTATTACCCGTTCTATCCGACCTACGGCTACCACGCGTCGTACAACCCGTGGACGGGCACGTACAGCCGCGGCATGGCGGCGTACGGTCCGTACGGGGGCGCGGGCGTCGGCGCCCGCTACAACCCGCGCACCGGTACGTATGCGCGTGGCGCCGCGGCGTACGGGCCCTACGGCGCGCGGGGCGCCGCCCGCGCCTACAACCCGCGAACCGGAACGTCCGCCGCGACGCGTCAAGGTTCGGGTGTCTACGGCAGCTGGGGACAGACCGCCGTGCAGCGCGGTAATCAGTGGGCGACCACCTCGCGCGCGACGAACCGCGTGACTGGCACGACGACCCGTGCGACGCAAGGCAGTGGCGGCGGAGAAGCGGTCACGCGACGGGGGTCGCAGGGCACCAGTGGCGTGGCGCGCACCGGCAGCGGCGACGTCTATGCCGGCCGCGACGGCAACGTCTACAAGAATGAGGGCAGCGGCTGGCAGAAGTACGACAACGGGAACTGGAACTCGGTGGCCACACCCGAGCAGCGTCAGCAGGCGCAGCAACGCGCGAACGACGCCCGCGCCCAGGGGGCGACGCGATCGACGACGGATTCATCCACGATGGGACAGCTCAATCGCGATTCGGCGGCGCGCGTGGAAGGCGCGCAGCGGACGCGCGACTACAGCAGCACGTCGCGCTCGAGCAGCTCTGGCAGCTCTGGCAGCTACCGGCCGAGCGGCGGCGGCACGCGGTCGATGCCGCGAGGCGGCGGCGGACGCCGGCGATAGAACCGATCGACGAAAACGGAGTGTGCGAGCCATGCCGTCCTTGAAGCATCCTACCTGCAGCATCCTGGCGGTGCTGACCCTGCTGGCCGGCGCGCCTTTCGCGTCCGCTCAGTCAACAGCCAAATCAAAGGCCGCGGATGACACGCGCGACACGAATCTCCGCGCCTACGTCGAGCTGCTCCGTTCGGACCTTCGCACGGAGAAAGTCGCGATCATCACCGAGGTGATGGCGTTTACCGAGGAAGAGGACGCCAAGTTCTGGCCGATCTATCGCGAGTACGAAATGCAGCTCGCGAAGATCAACGACGATCGCCTCAAGGGCATCAAGGAATACGCCGACAACTTCGACAAGATCACGGACGAGCTCGCCGACCGCCTGGTGAAAGGCGCGCTCGGTCTCGAGGAGCGGCGGCACGCCCTCAAGCTGGACGTCTACAACAAGTTGAAGACGGCTCTCTCCGCGAAGACCGCAGCCCGGTTCCTCCAGGTTGAAAACCAGATTCTTCTTCTCCTCGATCTGCAGATCGCGTCGTCGCTGCCGATCGTCGAGTGACGCAGCAGGTGACATTCATGCGAACGAAGTCGCTCTTCTTCCCGACCGTCACTGTTCTCGTCGTCGCCGGCAGCGCCGCACTCTCTGCCGATCGCGTGAAGCTGCGCAGCGGCCAGGCGGTCGAAGGGTCCTTCATGAGCGCCGACGTCAAGGTCGTGCGCGTGCTCCTCGCCAACGGGCGGATCGCGGAGTTCCCGGTCGACAACGTCGCCGCGCTGGAGTTCTCACCGCGCAAGGCGCCGCCTCCGCCCGCGCCCGATCCGGCGAAGGCGCCGGCGCCCATCACCCTGCCGGCGAACACCGTCCTGAGCGTCCGCCTCGCGCAAGCCATCGAGGTCGACGCCGCGCAGGCGGGGATGAAGTTCAAATCGCTGCTCGACGATCCGGTGATGATTGGCGGCAAGGTCATCGTCCCGCGAGGCGCGCCGGTCGAACTGCAGGCCGCCGCCGTCGAACAGGCTGGAAAGATGAAGGGCGCCGACAAGATCACCCTCAAAGCGAACGCGATCTCCTTCGGCGGACGCCGCTACGACATCGTCACGAGCTACGTCGAGCAGAAGGGCAAGGGCGAAGGCAAGAAGACGGCGCGCAAAGTTGGCGGCGGCGCCGGACTCGGCGCGATCGTCGGCGGCATCGCAGGCGGTGGAACCGGCGCGGCGATTGGCGCGGCCGCCGGCGCCGCGACCGGGGCGATCATGTCCAGCCAGGGCACCGAGCATCTGTCGCTCCCCGCTGAGACACGTCTGCAATTCAACTTGAGCGCCGCCGTCACGGTGCAGCCATGAACAATCAAGCGATTCGGCTCGAACACGACCTGCTCGGCGACAAAGTCGTGCCGGCCGACGCCTACTACGGCGTCCAGACCGCGCGCGGCCTGGAGAACTTCCACATTTCCGGTATCGAGCTCCGGCTGTATCCCGATCTGATCAAAGCGTTCGCGATGGTGAAGATGGCGGCGGCCCGCGCCAACGCCGACTGCGAGGTATTCGACCGGAACATCCTCAAGGGCATCGAAGGCGCGTGTCGGGAAATCATCGACGGCAGGCTCCACGACCAGTTCCGTCTCGACGTGTTCCAGGGCGGCGCGGGCACGTCGACCAACATGAACGCCAACGAAGTGATTGCGAATCGCGCGCTCGAACTGATGGGGCACACGAAGGGCGAGTACCGCCACTGCGACCCTCACGATCATGTCAACGCGTCGCAGTCCACCAACGACGCCTACCCGACCGCGCTCCACGTCGGCATGGCGCTCGGCAACATGCGGCTCGTCGAGGAGATGAACCGGCTGATCGCCGCGTTCCGCGCCAAGGCCCACGACTTCGCGCCGATTCTCAAGATGGGGCGGACGCAGCTGCAGGACGCGGTCCCGATGACGCTCGGACAGGAGTTCCAGGCATTCGCCGAAACGCTGATTGGCGAAGTGCGGGCGCTCCAGTCGATTCAGCGGGTGCTGTGCGAGATCAACATGGGCGCGACCGCGATCGGCACCGGCCTGAACGCACCGATCGGCTATGCCAAGAAATGCACGCTGCACCTCGCGGAGATCAGCGGGCTCGACATCTACCTGGCGGCCAACCTGATCGAAGCGACGCAGGACACACAGGCGTTCGTCCTCTACTCGTCGTGCATGAAGAGCCTGGCCATCAAGCTGTCGAAGGTGTGCAACGACCTTCGGCTGCTCTCGTCCGGTCCGCGATGCGGGCTCCACGAGATCAACCTGCCGCCCAGGCAGCCGGGCTCGTCGATCATGCCGGGCAAGGTGAATCCGGTCATTCCAGAGGTCGTGAACATGGTCTGCTTCCGCGTCATCGGCAGCGACCTCACGGTGTCGATGGCCGCCGAAGGAGGACAGCTGCAGCTGAATGTGTTCGAGCCGGTGATCGCGGCTTGCATCTTCGAGGCGCAGACGATGTTCATCAACGCCGCGCGGACGCTCAGGACAGAGTGCGTTGACGGCATCACCGCCAACCCCGAAGTCTGCGGCCACTACGTCAATCACTCCATCGGCACGGTGACGGCGCTGAACCCGGTCATCGGCTACGACCGCTCGACCGAGCTGGCCGCCGAAGCCGCGAAGACGGGCCGCGGCATTCTCGAGCTCATTCGCGAGAAAGGCATCCTGTCCGATCAGCAGATCGCCGACGTGCTCGATCCGATGGCGATGACGGGCCAGGGCCGCCCGGCCTGATGCGCGCGTCCGTTCTCGCCGTGAGCGTGTGGACGCTCATGTCGACGGGCACCGGCGCGACGGTCCAGGCCCAGGACACGTGGAATACATTCGGCGGCACCTGGTCCGCGGTCGGACGACGGCAGACGCTTCGGACCGAAGGTGACCGCCCGGCAGCCACCATCCAGCTCTCCGGCGCGGTCGTCCTCACCAGTCCTGCGGGGTCCAGAGGGCCTGGAAGGTCGGGAGAGTTATCCAGCGCCTTCCAGGCTGAAGCGATCGGCTTCGACGATGGCGATCAGGTCAGCGCCGGACGCGCGATGTGGACCGACGCGCGCGGCGACGTGGTGTTCAGCGTGCTGAAAGGCGAACGGCTCGCCACCGGCCGCCGCATCGCCGGCACGATCACCGGCGGCACGGGACGGTATGCCGGCCTGACCGGCGACTGGGAGCTCACCTGGCAGTTCGTCGTCGAGACGGAAGAGGGCGAAGTGCAGGGGCGCGCCGCGGACCTCAGAGGACGATTCCGCCGCGCTGAGACACGGCGATGACGATGACGATGACGCCGCCAGTGGCGCCACGCCGGAGGTGGCTTGCGCCGACGGCGATCGGCGTCATCGCCGTCGCGATGTGGTTCATGCCGGTGCCCGAGGGGCTCACTGTCCCGGCGTGGCGGCTCTTCACGATCTTCGCCGCCGCCATCGGATCGGTCGTCGTCAACGCCGTTCCCATCCTCACCGCCTCGGTGATTTCGGTGGCGACGGCGGTGCTCACCGGCATCCTCTCGCCGGCGAAAGCGTACGCGGGCTTCGCGAACAGCACGATTCTGCTGATCGTCCTGGCGTTTCTCGTCGCGCGTGCGGTGGTGAAATGCGGCCTCGGCGCGCGGCTGGGACACGTTGTGATCAGCCTGTTCGGCCGATCGACGCTGGGCCTGTCATACAGCATCTTCCTCGTGGACGGCCTCATCGCTCCCGCCTTTCCCAGCAACACCGCACGTTCCGGCGTCCTCTATCCGCTCGCCTACTCGCTGGCCACTGCGAGCGGGGCGACAGGCGGCGACGGCGGCCGGCAGCGCGTCGGCACCTTCCTGATGTTCTCGGGCATCGTCAGCCTCAGTCTGTCGTCGGCGCTGTGGCTCACGGCGATGGCCGCGAACCCGCTCGGAACGGAGGTGGCCAGGGCGTTCGGGGTCGACATCGCGTTCGGGTCGTGGCTCGTTGCCGCATCGGTTCCAACGCTGGCCGCCATCGCGCTGATGCCGCTCGTCCTGCGGTCGCTCATCGCGCCCGAGATCGACGCCACACCCGAAGCGCCGGCCGCGGCGCGGCGCGCCCTCGCGGCGCTCGGACCGCTCGGACGCGACGAGCGGATCGTCCTCATCGCCTTTGTCGGGATGGTCGCGCTGTGGGCCTCGGCCGCGACGTTCAAGCTCGATTCGACGGCGGTGGCGTTTCTCGGTCTCGGCGCGCTGCTGGTGTCGGGCGTCCTGACGCTCGAGGACATCTCGAAAGAAGGCGACGTCCTCGCGACGTTCATCTGGTTCGCGGTGCTCTTCACGCTGAGCAACCAGCTGAACGAGCTGGGCTTCATGGGCTATCTCGGACAGAAGCTCGCCGGATCGCTGGGGGGCCTGTCACCGATCGTCGCGGGCCTCGCGCTCGTGGTCGCCTACGTCCTGATGCACTACGTCTTCGTCAGTCAGACCGCACACCTGCTCGCGCTCTTCGGCGTCTTTCTCGACGTCGGCATCCGGCTGGGTGTGCCGGCGGCGCCGCTCGCGTTTCAGTTGTTGTTCGCGACGAATTACTTCTCCGCGATCACGCCGCAAGGCTCGAGCGCGAACCTGCTGTTCGCGGGCAGCGGCCTGGTGTCGCAGCGGGACCTGTACCGAATTGGCGGCCTGGCGACCGCGTGCCACATGGTGGTGTATCTGGTCGTCGGCACGCCGTGGCTGATGTTCATCTGGCGGTGATCTGGAGGTCTGTTATGCGGCATCGGTGCGTTCGTCCGTCGGTGTTCGTGCTCGCGGCGTGTTTCACACTCGCCGTCACCGCGACGGTCAACGTCGCGGGTCAGACCGCGGCCGGCGGTGCGCTTCAAAGCGTAGTAGTGCTCGCCACCGGCGGCACGATTGCCGGCGCCGCCGCCAGCGACGTCCAGGCCGGATACACGTCGGGTCAGGTCGGTGTCGACCAGCTGCTGGCGGCGGTGCCGCAGGCGAAGAAACTCGCCAGGATGCGCGGCGAGCAGATCTCGAACATCGGATCGCAGGACATGAACGACGAGGTCTGGTTGAAGCTGGCCAAGCGCGTCAACGAGCTGACCGCGATGTCCAACGTCGACGGCGTGGTCATCACGCACGGCACCGACACGATCGAGGAGACGGCGTACTTCCTCAATCTCGTGGTCAAGTCGCGGAAGCCGGTGGTCCTGACCGCGGCGATGCGGCCCTCCACGGCGCTCTCGGCCGACGGCCCGCTCAACTTCTACAACGCCGTCGCGGTGGCGGCGAACAAGAACGCCGTCGGACACGGCGTGCTGGTCGTCGTCAACGACTGGATCCACGGCGCATCGTCGCTGACCAAGACGAGCACGACAGCGGTGCAGACGTTCCTCTCTCCGCTCTCGGGCCTGGTCGGCACCGTCGCGTACGGCGAGATCGAGCTCTATCGGCTGCCGGTCGGCCGCCATACCGCCGATTCGGAATTCTCGCTCGACGGCGTGACGACGCTGCCGCGCGTGGACATCATCATGGCGTACGAGAACATGGACGGCGCGCTGATCGACGCCGCGGTTGCGGCCGGGGCCAAAGGGATTGTGATCGCCGGCGTCGGCAACGGCAACATGACGAAACCGGCCCTCGATACGCTGGCGAAGCACGCGCAGAATGGTATCGTCTGCGTCCGCTCGTCGCGCGTGACCACCGGCCAGGTCGGCCGCAACGTCGAGGTCGACGACAACAAATTGGGGCTGGTGGCGTCGCTCGGGCACAACCCGCAGAAGGCGCGCGTGCTGCTGCGCCTGGCGCTGCTCAAACAGCGGCCGTTGGCGGATGTGCAGCGCCTCTTCGATCAGTACTGACAGAATCGGGACGGGCCGGCGCCGCGAACCAGTCCTTCTTCCCCACCACCTTGGGCGCCGCCGGATCGAGCACGTAGTTCGGCGACATGATCTGCACGCCGTACTCGTTGAACTGATCCTGGATGTTCGCGTTCAGCGCGTCGAAGGTGCGCAGCCGCGTCTCCTGCCGCTCCAGGGAGACGAGGAGCGTGTACTTGACGTAAAAATCGTCGAGCGATGTCTGGACCACCATCGGCTTCGGCTCCCGCCGCAGACCCGGCGTCCGTTCCGCGGCCTGCAGCAGCAGCGCATGCACCTGCCGCCATGGCGCGTCGTAGCCGATGGTCACCGACGTCGGCGTCAGCACCCCTTCGGTCTCGCCCATCCGCGTATAGTCGGTGATGGTCTGCCCGACGACCACCGCGTTGGGAATGGTGATCTCTTCGCTGAACACCGTCTTGACCTTCGTCGAGAGCACGCCGAGGTGGATCACCGTTCCGTCGACATCGCCGATGCGCACGAAGTCGCCGAGCCTGAGCGCCCGCGAGTAGGTGATCATGAAGCCGCCCATGATCTGATTGACGAGGCCGGTCGATCCGAACGTCACCATCAAACCGAGGAAGACGCTCATGCCCTTGAACGCCTCGCTCTCGCTGCCAGGCAGATAGGGATAGGCCATCACGACGGCGAACAGCCAGACCAACGCCGTCAAGAGACGGCGAGTCGGCTGAGCGGTGTCGGGATGGATCAGCCGGGCCTTGATCCGTCCGCGCTCGACCGCGTCGAACCACGCCCGCAGCAGACGCGCGAACATGCGGGCGAGCAGCGCGATCAGGCCGACGGTGAACAACCCGGGAATCGCGTTCAGCATGCTGGCGCCCAGACGCTCGACGGTCAGCAGCAGGAATCCCTTCATCGACTCGCCCCACGGCTGCGTGTAGGGAAACTGGCGCAGCACGAAGGTGACGCTGACGTAGCTCACGATCAGGCCGACGGCGATGAAGAGAGTCGTGGCCAGGCGCCGCTGGAACTCGATCAGACGAGAGGCGCGCAGCACGTCGAGATTTGCGATCTTCGACCGCTCGATCGTCCGCTCCGACGCCTGAACGAGCTTGTCGACGATGCGCCGATGGGAGCGCACGAGCGTCCATATCAACCCGATCGTCAGTACGACCGCGGCTATCGCCGCGGCGACGGCGCGAAGCAGCGCCGCGGGTGCCCGCGCCTCCTCTGCGGCATCGAGCGCCTGACGCAGGCGCGTGACGGTCTGGGCGCCTACGCCTTCGAGCGTCTCGCCGGACAACTGGTCGATATCCAGCGACGTCAGCCCGAACACAGTGCGGGGTCCCACGCGAACGAGGAATCCAC
>Ga0075435_100002170_pt1 | contig 12940 bp, 12 predicted proteins | sample RhiMethybrSRZTD4_FD_75302 | JGI IMG/M metagenome (GOLD analysis project Ga0075435, IMG submission 75302) | Populus rhizosphere microbial communities from Tennessee, USA - Rhizosphere MetaG P. TD hybrid SRZTD4 | ecosystem: Host-associated > Plants > Roots > Rhizosphere > Soil | place: USA...
AACGTACACCGCGTCCCGAGCGTGCCGAGGATCGGGGCGGGCGGATCGCCGCCGCCGAGCTGTGGTGTGGCAAATCCGTAGTCGTTGCCGGCCGTCGGCACGTATGCCGGCGCGCCGGCCGCGAGCCGCGTGAAGCCGCCGCTCGCCGGTTCGCTGCGGATTCTTCGCCGGGACAATTCGAACTGCGCCACGCTGGTGGAAACACCCGCGCTGCCGCGGCGATCGAACGTGCGGGTCTGCACCTCCATCATCAGCGGCGACGGCACGACGTGCAGCGTCCGATCGACCAGCAGGATCTGCCGGACCAGCGCAGCCGCGGCCGGCGACCCCGACTGACGTTGCAAGGCTGACAGGAACTCTGACTCGTTCGCGCCGTCTGGCGGCCGCACGAAGACTCGCGCCGCCTGCCGGAACGTCGATCCGTCCTCGCTGTCGTGCAGCCGGTCCTTGCCGAACTCCACTTCCATCCACGCGCCTGACGGAGCGAACAGATCGGGCAGCGCGCTGCCGGCACGCGCCGCCGAGTAGTTGTCGGGGAGTCGATCGATTTCGGTCCGGTTCAGCGCCAGCCGGGCGATCAGGCGGGCCATTGGTCCGGCGAGTTGCGCCGCCGCGCCGCGCTCATCCGCTTTCACGCCCCGCGCGCGCATGACACGAGAGAGGGCATCGAACGCGGACCACAGGTCCGACTGCATCAGGGCGCGGTCCAGTGCCGGCCGTTGCCCGGCCTGCGCCAGCGCGTCGTTCACCGCCCGCAGGAGCGCCGAGCGCGCCGGCTCGCGGAGAACCGCCTCCACACCGTGACCGGACAGGAAGGACGGATACAGCGCTTCGATCGCGCGATCCCCTTCCTCGTAGAGATCGAAGGTCTTCACGCTGACTCCCAGCGGACGCGAGAAGCCTGCCACCAGCCTGGGGGCAAACGGTCCCGCAAGCGGGTGCTCGTCGGTCTCGTAGACGTGGACGACGCGCGTGAACAGCGCGGCGAAGATGCGGTTCCAGGGATCGTTCGGATCCTGCGAATAGATCCGGGGCGCCGCCGCGGGCCCCTGCGCGAGCAGCATCAAGATGAACGCCGCCGTGAGGCAGCAGGCCCGCATGGGACTCTACGCCGCGAACTCCACCGGCACGCGCTTCGGGATGATCCCCTTGTCGAACGCTTCGCTCATCAGGCGCTCGACCGCCTGGCGCCCGCGCTCGCCGTAGCCCAGCGTCAGGTCGTTCACGTACATCCCGACGAACGTGTCGGTGCGGGCCTTGTCGAGGCCGCGGCCGAACTGCTGCGCGTACTCGACCGCCTCGACCCGATGCGACAGCGCGTAGGCGATGCTGTCGTGCAGCAGCTTCGACACCTTGCGGATCATGTCGGGCCCGAGGTCGCGGCGGATGATGTTGCCGCCGAGCGGCAGCGGCAGGCCGCCGGTGCGCTCCGACCACCATTCGCCGAGATCGACGATCTTGCGCAGGCCGTTCTCCGCGTAGGTGAGCTGCCCCTCGTGGATCAGCAGGCCGGCGTCAGCGTTCCCCTGAGCGACGAAGTCCTCGATCTGGTCGAACGGCACGACGACGTACTCGAAGTCCGGCTCGTAGAGCCTGAGTGCGAGATACGCGGTCGTCAGCGTGCCGGGGATTGCGATCTTGCTGCCCTTCACGACCGTCGCTCCGGCAGGCCGCGCGACGACGATCGGCCCGTAGTTGTCGCCCATGCTCGCGCCGTGCGGCAGCAGCGCGTACTTGTCGGCCAGGTGCGCAAAGGCGTGGAAGGAGACGGCGGTGACCTCGTACTTGCCGTCGAACGCGGCGCGGTTCAGCGTTTCGATGTCGGACAGGACCTGGTCGATCTCGATCCCGCCGGTGTCCACGGCCCCCGATGCCAGGCCGTAGAACATGAAGGCATCGTCGGAGTCGGGGCTATGTGCGACGGTTATTCTCTGGGGCATCCAGCGAGTTTAGCAGACGCTCGACGTCGCCGGGACCATCGACCCGGAACTCCGCGGAGGTCACCCGCTCGCTGGCGCCGATGGTCATGCCGTGCAGCCCGACCGCCTGGAATGCGTCCTCGTCGGTCACGTCGTCGCCGATGTAGATGGTGAAGGTGGGGCCGTGCAGGCGCTCGACGCGCACGCGGATCCACTCGAGCGCGCTCCCCTTGTGCCAGTCGGTCGCGGGCAGCAGCTCGAGCACGCACGCACCCGGCATCAGGCGCAGCCGCCCGGCGTCGACGTGGGCGCGGGCCGCGTCGAGAAAGACCGACTGCGCGACGACGCGCACCGATGGATCGGCCTCGCGGTAGTGCAGCACGATCGAAAGGTCCTTGTCTTCGACGAAGACGCCGGGCAGATCCGCGAACTGGGGCTTCACCGCCGCGGCGACGTCGTGCATCGTCGCCGCGGCGGCGCTGGCGTCAGGATGGAGAAAGGCCTCGCCGGGCGTGTGGATCTCGAGGCCGTGGAACCCGGCGATGTAGAGCTCGCCCGGCACGGTGACGCGGTCGCGCACGTCCTGCAGGCGGCGGCCGCTGATGACGCCGAGGCTGCCGTCGGGGCGCGAGGCCAGCGATCCCAGCACGCGCGCCATGCTGTCGGTGAGCGCGACGGCGCGCGGATCGGCGAAGAACGGGCACAGCGTGCCGTCGAAGTCGCACAGCAGCAGCATGTGCCGCGCGCCGCGGCGCGACGCGATCTCCTCCACGAGCCGTGCGACCGGCGTCACCGGCTTGACGGCAAGTTCCCTCACGAGGCCACCGCGATGCGGCGATGCTCCAGGCTGTCGAGAATACCCGATGCCCAGACGAAGATGTCGTGGCCGGCCACGACGTGGCGCATGCGCCGCATCCTGGCCCGCTGCTCGTCGAGCGGCATCTCGATGGCCCGCCCGATCGCGCGCACGAAGCCGTCCGAGTCGTAGGGGTTGATGATCAGCGCGTCGCGCAGCTCCTGCGCCGCGCCGGTCAGCTCGCTCAGGACGAGCACGCCGCGCTCGTCCTCGCGCGCCGCGACGAACTCCTTCGCCACCAGGTTCATGCCGTCGTGCAGCGAGCTGACGATGCAGAAGTCGGCGAGCTTGTAGAGGGCGACGAGCCGCCGCAGCTTCAGCGCGCTCTTGCGATAGCGAATCGGGCCGTCGGCCGGACTGCGGCCGTGCCGCGCGTTGATCGCCGCGACCTTCTCGTCGATCTCCTTCTCGATCGCCGCATAGCTTTCGAGCCTCGATCGCGACGGCACGCCGACCTGCACGAAGACCATCTGGTCCTTCAGCTCGGGCCGGTCGGTCAGCAGCCGGTCGATCGCGTCGAGCCGCTCGGGGATGCCCTTCGTGTAATCGAGGCGGTCGACGCCGACGCCGACAATCGGGGCGGTGATGCGCAGCTCACGGCGGAGCCGATCCTTTTCCACGAGCAGCCGCGGGTCCCGCGAGGTCTTGCTGATCCGGTCGAAGTCCACGCCGATCGGGGCGGCGACGACGTTCACCGTGCGGCCGCCGACGCGGACGACGCCGCGCGCGGGCTCCAGGCTCAGTTCCTCCCGTACTGCGGCGAGGAAGTTGCGCCGATCGCGCTCCAGCTGGAAAGCGATCAGATCGTTGGCGAGCAATCCCTCGAGCAGCTCCCGCCGCCACGGGCACATGCGCAACTGATCGGGATGCGGCCACGGGATGTGCCAGAAGATCGCGGTGCGCGCGACCGGCCTGAGCTTGCGCAGCTCGCCGGCGACGAGCGCGAGGTGGTAGTCCTGGATGAAGACCGGCGTCGCGGGATCCTCGAGGTCACACGCGATCGCCTCGGCGAATCGCCGGTTCACGACCTGATAGGCGGCCCAGTCCTCGGCGCGGAACACCGGCTTCACGTGCACCATGTGACAGAGCGGCCACAGCCCCTCGTTCGAGAAGCCGCCGTAGTACTGCCGCTCTTCGTCTTCGGTCAGCCAGATCCTGTGCAGGTCGTAGGCGGGCGCATCCGGCGGTACGCGCACGCGATCGCGCGGGTCGCAGACCTGCCGATCGGCGGTGCCGGCGCCGTGCGCGATCCACGTGCCGCCGCGCTCGCGCATCAGCGCGTCGAGCGCCACGGCCACGCCTCCGGTCGCGGGAACGGCAGAGATCGATCCGTCCTCAGCCGTTTGGTGAAGATACGGCTCCCTGTTGGAAACGACTATGAGCACCAAGTGAAGGGAGCAAGGCGGTTGCCAGCATCGTGGGTAGCGGGCGCGTGTGAAGGGGCGCCCCAATGCACCGCGATCGCGTACGAAATCGATTTCATCGCGCGCGGTGCGCGTCGCTCCCGTGGCACGCGATGTGATGGGCCGATCGGCATGACGCACACGAAATTATCGACATCAGCGACCGGCCCCACGAATCCGACGCCGCAGCCAACGCCGCAGCCGAACCCGTCGCCACAACCCAATCCGGCGCCGCATCCGAATCCGGGCTCGAACCCGACCGCCTGAGCGTTATTTACACGCTCACGGCGCCTTTGCGCAGCGCGCTGACGACGGTCGCCACGCGATCGATGGCAAAGTCGATCTCGTCGCCCGCCGTGGTGCGGCCGAGGCCGAAGCGGATCGACGCGCTCGCGTGATCCGAGGTCGCGCCGATCGCCGCCATGACGTGCGAGACGGCCTGGCTGCCTGACGCGCACGCCGAGCCCGTCGAGACCGCGAGATCGCCGAGCGCCATCAACAGCGCCTCCCCTTCGATGCCGTCGAAGCTGACGTGCAGGTTGTGCGGCAGCCGGTGCTCGAGCGAGCCGTTCACGCGCACGTCCGACAGCCGCGCGCGCAGCCCGTCGAGGAGCCGATCGCGCAGCGACGCGAGGCGTGCGCTCTCCTCCGCCATCTCGAGCCGGCAGATCTCCGCCGCGCGGCCGAGGCCGACGATGCCGGGAACGTTGAGCGTGCCGGAGCGCAGGCCGTTCTCCTGTCCGCCGCCGGCGACCTGCGGCGTCAGCGCGAGCTTCGGCTTCATCCGGCGCACGAACAGCGCGCCGCAGCCCTTCGGCCCGTAGAACTTGTGCCCCGTCAGCGACAGCAGGTCGATGCTCATGGCGCGCACGTCGATCGGCACCTTGCCGATCGCCTGCGCGGCGTCGGTGTGGAACAGCGCGCCGTGGGCGCGGACGATGGCGCCGACTGCGGCGATCGGCTGGAGCGTCCCGATCTCGTTGTTGGCCGCCATGACGCTGACGAGTCGCGTGCGCGGGGTCAGCGCGGCGCGCAGCGCCTCGAGATCGATCAGGCCGTCGCGGCCGACGCCGATGACCGTGACCGCGCAGCCCTGCTGCTCGAAGCCGCGGCAGACGTCGAGCACCGACTTGTGCTCGGTGGCCACGGTGATGACGTGATTGCCGCCTTCGCCGAGGCTTCGGCGGGCCAAGCCCCCGCGCGCGTCCATCGCCCCGCGCAGGGCCAGGTTGCTCGACTCGGTCGCGCCGCTGGTGAAGACGACCTCGGACGGCGAGGCGTTGATCAGCGCCGCGACCTGGGCGCGCGCCCGGTCCACGGCGTCGCGCGCTTCCCAGCCCCATGCGTGCTGCTTGCTGTGCGGGTTGCCGAACTGCTCCGTGAAGAACGGCAGCATGTCGGCGAGCACGCGCGGATCGACCGGCGTCGTCGCGTGGTAGTCGAGATAGAGAGGCTTCACAGGGCTCCGAACGTGGCGCGCGATCGAGCTCAGCGCATCCCGCGCGTCAGCGATACCGGGACGACCGCGCTGTCCGGCGGCGGCGCTTCGCTCGAAATCTCCTCGAGCGAGCAGGTCGCCAGCGCCGCGAGGATGCGGTCCTTGATGCGCCAGAGGGGGTCACGGACGTTGCACTTCTCGAACTGCTCGCACTGCTCGTCGGTGGACGAGCAGGCGGTGACGGTCAGCGGGCCGTCGATCGCCTGGATGATGTCGGCGACGGAGATCAGCCGCTTCGAGCGCGCCAGCGTATAGCCGCCGCGTGTGCCCTGGTGCGACGTGAGCAGGCCGCTGCGCGCCAGCCGCTGCAGCACCTTCGCCATCAGCTCGACGGGAATGTCGTACTGCTCCGCGATCTCGCGGGCGCTGGTCGACGCGACGTCGGTCTTGACGGCGAGGTGCTTCATCGCCATCAGCGCGTAGTCGGCCTTTTTCGAGAGCCTCAACATAAAAACTTGCTCACCACATGCCGAGCTGCAATTTCGCGACGTCGGACATGCGGTCTTTCGTCCACGCCGGCTCCCAGACCACGTCCACCCTCGCGTCGGTCACGCCGGCGACGCTCTTCGCCGCGTCGGCGACCTGGCCCGGCAGGATCTGCGCCGCCGGGCACGCGGGGGCGGTGAGCGTCATCTTGATCGCCGCGACGCCGCCTGCGGTGACGAACAGGTCGTAGATCAGCCCCAGCTCGTAGATGTCGACCGGAATCTCCGGGTCGTAGACCTTCTTCAGCGCCGCCTGGATCGCCGGGCCCAGCGCTTCGGTCTTGACCGGGTCGGCGACGAGGCCGTCGGTCTCGTGGCTTCCGCCTTCAGGCGGAAGGTCCTGTCGCGGCTGTTCCTGCGGAATCATCGGCAATCGGTTCATGTCTGTTCGGTACTGGTGATCGGCTCGTTCGCCAGCGCGGCCTTGAACGTGTGCCACGCCAGGCTGGCGCACTTCACGCGGATCGGGAACTCGCGCACGCCGGCCAGCGACGACAGCTTGCCCATGTCCTCGACCGGCTGGTCCGGCGGCGTCGTCACCATCCGGTGAAACCGCTGGAACAGCGCGTCGGCCTCCGCCAGCGTCTTGCCCTTCAGCGTCTCGGTCATCATCGACGCCGACGCTTTCGAAATCGCGCAGCCCGCCCCTTCGAACGCCGCCTCGGTAATCACGCCCTCGCTCACGCTGAGATACAGCGTCAGCCGGTCGCCGCAGAGCGGGTTGTAGCCCTCCGCCCTGTGGCTCGCGTTGGCGAGCGCGTGAAAGTTCCTCGGCCGCCGGTTGTGATCGAGGATGACCTCCTGGTAGAGATCGGTCAGCTCCGACATCACCCGAAGACCTCGAGCACCTTGCGGACCGCGCGCCCCAGCACGTCGAGCTCCTCGCGCGTGTTGTACATCGCGATCGAGGCGCGCGCCGTGGCCGGCAGCCCGAAGCGATCCATCAACGGCTGCGCGCAGTGATGCCCGGTGCGGATGGCCACGCCTTCGCGATCGACGATCGTGCCCACGTCATGGGGATGGACGCCGTCGATGACGAACGACAGGATGCCCGCCTTCTCGCGCGCGGTGCCGACGAGGCGGACGCGGTCGAGGCCTTCCAGCACGCGCGTCCCGTAAGCCAGCAGGTCGCGCTCGTAGGCGGTAATCGCCTCGAGGCCGACGCCGTCGATGTAGTCCAGCGCCGCGTGCAGGCCGATCGCCCCCTCGATGTTCGGCGTCCCCGCCTCGAACTTGTAGGGCAGCACGTTCCAGGTGCTGCGCTCGAAGGTCACGGAGCTGATCATGTCGCCGCCGCCGAGGAACGGCGGCATCGCCTCGAAGTGCGACGCCTTGCCGTAGAGGACGCCGATCCCGGTCGGGCCGTACATCTTGTGGCCGGTGGCGACGAGGAAGTCGCAGTCGAGCGCACGGACGTCCACGCGCATGTGGTACGCCGCCTGCGACGCGTCGAGCAGCACCGGGATGCCGCGCGCGTGCGCCAGGCGGACGATCTCCGCCGCCGGCGTCACGGTGCCGATCGCGTTCGACATGTGGGTGATGGCGACGATCCGCGTGCGCGGCGTCAGCAGCCGCTCGAATTCATCGAGGAGCAGCTCGCCGGCGTCGTCAATCGGCGCCACGCGCAGCGTCGCCCCCGTCGCCTCGCACGCCAGCTGCCAGGGGACGATGTTCGAGTGGTGCTCGAGTGCCGAAATCAGCACCTCGTCGCCGGGCTTCAGGCGCGGCCGCGCGAAGCTGTGCGCCACCAGGTTGATCCCCTCGGTGGCGTTGCGCGTGAAGACGATCTCGCGGATCGACTCGGCGTTGAAGAACGCCCGCACGCGCTCGCGCGACGCTTCGTACGCCGCCGTCGCGCGCTCGCTCAGCTGGTGCACGCCGCGGTGCACGTTGGCGTTGATCTCGCTGTAATAGGCGGCGATCGCGTCGAGCACCGCGCGCGGCTTCTGCGAGGTCGCGGCGTTGTCGAGATAGACGAGCGGCTTGCCGTGGACCGTGCGGCCGAGGATCGGGAAGTCGGCGCGAACGTGCAGGACGTCGATGCTGGCGCTCGGCGCCGTTCCGCCGCCTCCCCGCGCCACCGTCCCCGTCGTCATTGCCCCGCCCCGTCAACCTCCGCGAGATCCCTGGCCAGCTGATCGAACAGCTCGGCCTCGAGCGACTCGCGCAGCGGCTCGATCTGCACCCCTTCGAGCACCTGGCCGGCGAACGCGTGAATCAGCATGTCGCGCGCCTCGGCGTAGGTCATGCCGCGGGTGCGCAGGTAGAAGATCGCCTCTTCGTCGAGCTGGCCGATCGCCGCGCCGTGCGTGCACTTCACGTCGTCGGCGAAGATCTCGAGCTGCGGCTTGGTATTGATGGTCGCGCCGTCGGTCAGCAGGAGCGCGCGGTTGGTCTGCTTGGCGTCGGTCTTCTGCGCGTCCTGCCGGACGATGATCTTGCCGTTGAACACCGCGCGCGAGGTGCCGCCGAGAATCCCCTTGTAGACCTCGTGGCTGCCGCAGTGCGCCTTGGCGTGATCCATCGTCGTGTGGTTGTCGACGAGGCGCTCGCGATCGGCCAGGTAGAGGCCGTTCAGGGTGCAGTCGCCCCCCTCGCCGTCCAGGATCACCACGGCGTCGTTGCGGACGATCCGGCCGCCCAGCGTGAACGAGTGCGACGAGAAGCGCGAGCTGCGCGACGTGTGGGCGTGCAGGCTGGCGATGTGGTACGCGTCAACCGACTCTTGCTGCACCTTGTAGTGATCGATCGAGCCGTTCTCGCCGACGAAGACTTCCGACACGGCGTTGTTGAGGTAGCTTTCCCCCGTCGTGCCGATGTAGCTCTCGATGACCCGCGCCTGGGAGCCGGCACCGCCGACGATCAGCGTCCGCGGATGCGCCATGACTGTAGTGGCGTCGGCGCCCGACACGAACACGATGTGAATCGGCGTGTCGAGGACGACCCCGTCAGGGACGTAGACGAAGGCGCCGTCCTGCACGAAGGCCGTGTTCAGCGCGACGAAGCTGCGGCTGGTGAAATCGGCGAGCTGGCCGAAGTAACGCTGCACCACGTCGGCGTGATCGGTGATCGCGGCGGCAAGCGAGCCGGCGACGACACCCGCCGGCAGGCCCTTGGTCCGCGACAGCGTCGTGTCGAAACGGCCGTTGACGATGACCAGGCGCACCGGCGCGTCGGTGTAGGCGAAGCCGTGCAGCCGCTCGGCCGCGCCGGAAATCGGGCCGGCCGGCGCGAACTCGACGGAGTTCAGCACCGACACGTTGGTGAACCGCCAGTCCTCGTCGCGGACGGTCGGAATGCCGAGGGCGGCGAACCGCGCCGCGCCGCGCGAGCGGAGGTCTTCCAGCCAGCGGGCGCCGCCGGTGGGACGCTTTTCCAAGGCCATGGCAAAGGCCGCCGGTTTCTCTGCGAGTTGCGTCATGCCGCGTCGATCCAGCCATAGCCCTTGGCCTCGAGCTCGTGCGCGAGCTCCTTGCCGCCGGACTTGACGATCTTGCCGCCGCTCAGCACGTGCACGAAGTCGGGCACGATGTAGTTGAGCAGCCGCTGGTAGTGAGTGACGACGATGAACGCGCGCTCGGGCGATCGCATCGCGTTGACGCCGTTGGCCACGAGCTTGAGCGCGTCGATGTCGAGCCCCGAGTCGGTCTCGTCGAGGATCGCCAGCTTGGGCTCGAGCAGCGCCATCTGGAAGATCTCGTTGCGCTTCTTCTCGCCGCCCGAGAAGCCCTCGTTGACGGCGCGGGTCAGCATGCTGCGATCGATCTCGAGCAGCTTCGCCTTCTCCTGCACCAGCTGCATGAACTCCATCGCGTCGAGCTCCGGCTGCCCGTGGTGCTTGCGCTTGGCGTTCAGCGCCGCCTTCAGGAAGTAGGAGTTGTTGACGCCGGCGATCTCGACCGGGTACTGGAACGCCATGAACACGCCTTCGCGGGCGCGCTCGTCGGGATCCATCTCGAGCAGGTCCTTCCCCTCGAACGTCACCGTCCCGCCGGTGACGACATATTCGGGATGCCCGGACAGGGCGCGCGCCAGCGTGCTCTTGCCGGAGCCGTTGGGGCCCATGATGGCGTGCACTTCACCCGGGTTCACGTGGAGATCGATGCCGCGGAGGATGTCCTTGTCCTCCGCCTTCACCTGCAGGTTCTTGATATCGAGCATGCTCATGTGGCTTAACCGACCGATCCTTCCAGGCTGACGCTGAGAAGCTTCTGCGCTTCGACCGCGAATTCCATCGGCAGCTCGCGGAAGACTTCCTTGCAGAAGCCGCTGACGATCATGTTGACGGCGTCCTCGGTGGGCAGTCCGCGCTGCCGGCAGTAGAAGATCTGGTCTTCGCCGATCTTCGACGTCGAGGCCTCGTGCTCGACCTTGGCCGAGGTGTTGCGAATCTCGAGGTAGGGGAACGTGTGCGCGCCGCACTTGTCGCCGATCAGCAGCGAGTCGCACTGCGAGTAGTTGCGCGCGTTGGTCGCGTTCTTCCCGATGCGGACCAGGCCGCGATAGGTGTTCTGGCCGTGGCCGGCGGAGATCCCCTTCGAGACGATGGTGCTGCGCGTGTTCTTCCCGAGGTGGATCATCTTGGTGCCGGTGTCGGCCTGCTGCCAGTTGTTGGTGGTCGCCACCGAGTAGAACTCGCCGATCGAGCCGTCTCCCTGCAGGATGCAGCCGGGGTACTTCCAGGTGATCGCCGAGCCGGTCTCGACCTGGGTCCACGTGATCTTCGAGCGGCGCCCCTGCGCCAGCCCGCGCTTGGTCACGAAGTTGTAGATCCCGCCCTTGCCTTCCTTGTCGCCGGGATACCAGTTCTGGATCGTCGAGTACTTGATCGTCGCATCGTCATGCGCGACGAGCTCGACGACGGCCGCGTGCAGCTGGTTCTCGTCGCGCATCGGCGCGGTGCAGCCTTCGAGGTAGCTGACGTAGGCGCCTTCGTCGGCGATGATCAGCGTCCGCTCGAACTGGCCGGTGTCCTTCGCGTTGATGCGGAAGTAGGTCGACAGCTCCATCGGGCAGCGCACGCCCTTGGGCACGTAGACGAACGAGCCGTCGCTGAACACCGCCGAGTTGAGCGCGGCGAAGAAGTTGTCGGTGTGCGGCACGACCGAGCCGAGGTACTTCTTCACCAGGTCCGGGTGGTGCTGCACCGCCTCGGAGAACGACATGAAGATGATCCCCATGCCCGCCAGCTTCTCGCGGAACGTCGTCGCCACCGAGACGCTGTCGAAGACGGCGTCGACGGCGACCCCGGCGAACAGCTTCTGCTCTTCGAGCGGGATGCCGAGCTTGTCGAACGTCCGCTTCACCTCGGGATCGACTTCGTCGAGGCTGTTGAGGACCTTCTTCTTCTTGGGCGCCGAGTAGTAGCTGATGTCCTGGTAGTTGATCGGGTCGTACTTGACGTTCTGCCAGGTCGGCTCCTTCATCGTGAGCCACAGGCGGAAGGCCTTGAGCCGCCACTCGAGCAGCCACTCCGGCTCGGCCTTCTTCTGCGAGATCAGGCGGACGATGTCCTCGTTGAGCCCCTTGGGGATCGTCTCGCTCTCGACGTCGGTGACGAAGCCGTACTTGTACTCGCGGTTGGCGAGCTGTTCGATCGTTTCTGTTGCCGTTGACATGATGTCTTGCCGCGCCTCCGGCGCTAGACGCTGAATGACGTCCCGCAGCCGCAGCTGCTCTTCGCGTTGGGGTTCTGGAAGATGAACCCCTTGCTCACCAGGCTCGTGTCGTAGTCGAGCGTGGTGCCGTCGATGAACTGGAAACTCTTGCGGTCGATCCAGACCTTGGAGCCTTCGGGGCCTTCGAAAACGTGGTCGCCGTCGCGCGGCGTGGCCTCCCACGCGAACGTATAGCTGAGCCCCGAGCAGCCGCCGGCCTTGATCCCGATGCGGAGGCCGCCCTGGGGAATCCCGTGTTTCAGGGTCATTTTTCGGATGAGCTTGCCTGCGTTATCGCTGATCTGAAGCATTGCCCTCTAGCTGGCCCGTAATACCGACCAGAACAGTCCTATATTATCGCCTGCCGGTAGAGGGTTGCAAGATTGATCAGTAGCGCGACTGAGATGGGTCTATGTCGTTGATCCACGCGAGGATACCGCCGGTGAGATTGGCCGCCCGGCCGTAGCCGTGCTCGCGGAGCAGGCTAACCGCCCTCGCGCTGCGCCCGCCGGACTTGCAGTGGACGACGATGTCATCCCCCGGATTCAGCTCGGATAGGCGTCGCGGCAGCTCCCCCAGCGGGATCAGACGGGACCCCGGGATATGGCAGATCGCATGCTCGAACGGCTCGCGGACGTCGAGGATCACCGGGGCGATCCCGGCGTCGATCCGCGCCTTCAGCTCCCCCGGGGTCAGACACGGGTCAGCCGCCTCCGCTCCTTCGGAGCTTCGGCGGGCCAGGGACCCCTCGCAGTACTCGCCGTATTCACGAAGCTCGGTGATCGTCGGGTGCGTGCCGCAGACGGCGCAGTCGGGATCCTTCGGCAGCCGCAGCTCGCGGAACCGCATGCGGAGCGCGTCGTAGACGAGAAACCGCCCGACGAGTGGCTCGCCGATCCCGAGGATCACCTTGATGGCTTCGGTCGCCTGGATCGTGCCGATGATGCCGGGCAGCACGCCGAGCACGCCGGCTTCGGCGCAGCTCGGCACGAGCCCGGGCGGCGGCGGCTCCGGATGGAGGCAGCGGTAGCACGGGCCGCCGGGCGCCGAGAACACCGAGGCCTGGCCTTCGAAGCGGAAGATGCTGCCCCACGCGTTCGGCTTGCCGGCGATCACGCAGGC